>ERZ827108.2482-NODE-2482-length-18962-cov-10.638441_pt1 | contig 18962 bp, 15 predicted proteins | sample MGYA00519921_ERZ827108 | MGnify/ENA primary metagenome ERZ827108 (study PRJEB31778, sample SAMEA3449258) | human gut metagenome | biome: human gut; feature: human-associated habitat; material: faeces | place: United Kingdom | collected 2010/2012 ... | reverse complement strand
GTTGTATGAGTGTTGATTTTAGTTGTATATCCTAATTTATTAAATGTGTCTTTATAAGAAAAATACGAAATAATATTAACCACTATGAGCCATTAATACCCGTATTATTAAAGTATCAAGATGAAGGGAAAGAAGAAGCAATATTTAAAATTTTAGACCTTCTAAAAGATTTGTATTATTCTGGAAACATTCATTCAATTAATGTCGTTCGTCGTGTAAAATTTCAAAAATTATCAAAATGTGATTACAACAAAAAACAAGTAGTATATTTAAATAAGATTTTAAGAAACATATAAAAATCGATGGAATACAAACTATCGATTTTTCTTATATATTTACCCAAACCAACCATTATCAGAAAAAATAAAAAATGACAAAACAAAAAGGCCCCTCCGTTTCAGGTGGACCAGTTCTAGCGTACTAGGTACGCCACTTACAAGATTAATATACCGTATTTTTTTTAAAAGTCAAGTAAGCTAATAGTAGATTAGTGATTACGCATGAAATAATCTTCAAATTTTAGTGATTTAAGATTATTTATATTTTTATGCATATGCACTTTAATAGTGTGCTCGTGTACACTATTATTATGAAAAGATATGTTACTTATCCTGACCAGATCGAAAAGTTCCGTTCTCCTGCTCATACAATCAAAAAACGAAACAAGATTATAGTCTCTATTCGTGTACTTCTAAATATGTGCCTTGTGGTAAATCTAATTGTGTCCGAGCCCAATATCAGCTATAAACCGTTTTGAGGTATATACCACCCTTTAAATCTTGGAGAGCAAATTCACCTAACCCCATACAAATTAAATACACCAAGATCACCTAGATAAGATTCTACTTTATATGTTTCAATAAACAATTTGATTGTTAATAAAAATTTAGTTATTCATGTCATTTTTGATTTAGAAATCGTCTTTCCATATAATCCTTTAATTCCCTTTTATCTTGATCATCTTGGTCCAAACATAATTGGTCATATATATCTAAAGCTATTTCATACAACTCTTTTTCAACTTTTGATACCCTGCGCACACCTTCATCAACTTTATCAAAGCTAATATCAAACAATTTAAGAACCAACGTGAATACAAAAACCGAAAGAATAATTTCAAGTTTAGGGTCATCTACACCCGCATAAATATATACAACCATTCGAAACATAATAAATGTCAAAATTAAACGTATAATCGCTACTTTATAAGTCATATACAGTTGTCTTGCGTTAAACTTAATTGTTCTATATAGGTTCACATTTTTAATATGCTTTTCATCAGAATATTCTATACTTTTGCATAAAAATAAAGCACGATTTAGTTTCATTAAATATAAATCATTTTTATTACTACTATCATTTATTTTTCTATCGCTTGAATGTACATTCTCTTCATTTTTCAATTTGCTGTTCTTATGTATTTTTATACCCAGTTCTTCAAGTCCCTCATAAGTTACCTGCTTTTCATCATTTTTAGACGCTTTAGCATCTAAAAAAAACTATTTTAATTAATAATATAGATAGTACAATAACATACAAAACAATTTGCCAAAAACTTAAATCACCTTTGGATACAAATATTCTAAGAATAAAACCACATATAAAAAGGAATAATGCCCAACTATTAGAATATGCTTCTAAAAATTTTTCTTTAAAATCATTCTTATTGTATTCTAAATTAGTTGTATTAGATATATTACTAAAAAGCAAACAAGATGCAACAAATTGCATAGATTAAGCAAAAATATAACCAACCTCATTTAAATTAATTAACTTAAAAATCATAATTATAGAACTCTTCTTTTTCACCTGTCATTTACACCTCACAACAACTCTATTTTGACTATCCAAAGTACAAGTGACTAAAGTAAGTGGCCACTTGCCATTCGTTACTTCAGCTACACTTTCTGGTCCTACTACATCCATTGCGGCAACACTATATTTAAAACAATTTCCTGAAGCATCCGTAAAAATAATTTCATCCCCACTTTTTAATGTATTTAACCTACCAAAATGAAACCAATAATTATGAGCCACAATCACCATATTATTCTTATAAATACTACCATAATATCGGCAAGGAAGTTGTTTCATATTTTCATCACTAAATGTACTTGTAACACAAAGATTCAAATCCAATCTAGGAATTTCTAAAGTACCAATACAAGAAATTCCATCCACATCCACTTCAGGCATATCCATATCTGGATTTAATACATAATCCGGTATAGAGCCAACACTTGTCTTTACAACATGATACGCATTCATCTTTTGTTTAGAAACAAAATAAGATCGAAACGAATCATATACATTATATGCACATAAAGAAATGGAACACACAACACAAAAGATTCCAATCCAAGAAAAATATCGATACAATCTATTCTTCATTTTTCAAATGGCGTCCTAAACCAAACAACACAAGACCCACAAATAATAATACGGGAACTGGCCACCACAATTGACCTGAATTTGGAAGTACTTCATCTTTCTTTTCAACCTTATCCGTTAAATTACCCGTATTCGTTAAAACAATCGTATCCTTTTCACGAGTGCAACTCTCCTTATAGCCAGAAGGAACACTAGTTTCCATTACTCGATATGTATATAAAGTAGAAAGATTTTCCCAAGTATTAGACCATTGATTATCTGAATTTAATACCACTCTATCCACCACTATACCATCTGACCTTAATAAACATACCTCAATCGATTTAGGACGAGACTTCTTATTATCCCTCTTCCATACTTTCAATACATGAATACAACTAGGCTTATCACTCATTTCATATTTTAAATCCACACTTAAATCCCCACTTAAAGAAACCAAGGATACTTGTGGCATATAAAATACACCATCCTGAAAAACTTCTTTCCCAACCACTAAATAAATACCAGATTCTAGACCAGTAAAACTAGCCTTACCAGAAGAATCAGAAGTAACACAGGCATCTGCTTCTATTCCATCCATTAAAATACGATTCTCTAATGCATTGGCTGCTCCTTGTGTATCTTGTTTTAAATCAATGGAATAATGAGAAAATGAATCAACTAAATTATAATTCTCATCCGCCACTCGATATAAAGATACCTGCATATCTGATACTGGACAATTAACAACCAAATTCATGAAATCAGAATCTGCAAATAGAGTCATAGGTAGAAAACAACATAATAAAGTTAGAAATACGAAACAAACTATTCTTTTCATTACCTACACTCCCTTCTTTCGAATTCGATAAACAACATAACCAATCCCATATAGAATCAAACCAATAATACTAGCCACAACCAATGGATTCACCCTTGCAGCATCTGCCGTTAAATTCTTTTCATCCATCACATTCTCTACACGATGGCCACGAACTAATAATCGATGTGTATTAATACCATAAGGCGTACAAGTAAATAGAGTACATAAATCTTTACCTTCCTCAATTTCTAATAAACCATAATCATTCGGCTCAACAATTGCGATATTATCCACCTGATACGCAAGAACCTGATCATATACATGAAGATAAAATACATCCCCCTTTTTCATACGATCCAACTCCGTAAATAACTTCGCACTCGGAAGACCTCTATGACTTGATAGAACACAATGCGTACCACTACCTCCAACAGGAAGACTCGAACCTTCTAAATGACCAACACCCACCTGCAAGACAGCATCATCTACCGTATGATAAATCGCAAGCTTTACACCAATCTTAGGAATCGTGATATATCCCATCATACCCGTACCATCCGCATTTAATAGACTCTTATACAAATCAAGCTCAGAATCACTCGGATTAAATCGCCCACCATTATTGATTAACCCACTATTATATTCAACAGCCCGATCAATCTCAGCCTGTTTATCCTGTTTAGATAACTTAGCCATCGTATCCGAATAATTCGCAACAACACGACTTTGATGTAAAGAATTCCAATAATTACTTACCGTAGGATACAACAATAAGGACAAGCCTGTAATAAAAACAAGTATCGCAATTATAGTTGAAATATGCTTCTTCATCTTACAACCCTCTCCCTATTGTTGTATAGAAGGGGAAAACAATATTCCCCCCATACAACATAATTAATCAATCAATAAAACTATTTAGCTTTCACTCTTTTCTTATTAGCCAATACAATACCTGATCCTAGTACTAATGCTCCACCAATCAAGTAGATTAGTGTTGTACCCATACCACCAGTAGAAGGTAGTAATTGACCAGACTCGTTTACTACTTTGACATCATTCCAACTTGGAGATCCTCCATTAACTTTAATCATTCCTCCATCTAATACTTCAATAGTATAAGGTGAAAGTAATTTATTATAACCCTTTGGTGCTTTAGTTTCTTCAAGTTTATATTCCCCAAAAATTCCACAAATCTTTATTTTACCATCACTATCCGTAATTAATTTATCAGTAGCTTTATTAGCATCTATTTCTTCTTGTGTTGCCTTTCTATAAACTTTATACTTTCCATCTTTTGTAGAATCTAGTACAAAATTAATTTTATTTCCATTTTGAGTCAACGCAAATTCTGCATCTGCAAGTGGCTTATCACTTTCTGTACATTTAAATACTTTTAAATAATATGTCGCTGTATTTGTTTCGGAATTAGTAGTTTTCATATTATCCCCATATTGTAGAAATGTTGTATTATCATTTGTACCAGCTGTTGTCGGATCAAAGATAACAGCTTTTTCATTTAATAAAGCGCTATATACTACTTCTATTTGGTCATTATCAGCCAATGCTTCAATATAAGAATTTTCAAATGTGATATGGAATGAACAATTTTCTGCATCATCTCCCAATTTATTGTTATAAGTTATGCTATATTTATTTACAGGCACTGTTGTACCATCTGATTTATTAACACTAAAAGTAGATTTATCTAACGTCAATCCGTCACTTAATGTATCGTGTAAAATATAATTTTGTGCTCCACTTTTCTTTGTGATAGTAGTCTTAAACTTAACTGTATCACCTATAGATGCATAATTTCCATTACTATACTTATTTTGGTCGTTACACCACACTTGTTTTTCTACTTTTGGAACTTCACTCTTTTCCTGAATGCTTATAGTTGGATTTGTAGTAGTTAAGTTACAAAGTGCACCTGCAGTCGAATCAACTAAATAATATCCTAATTTTAAACCAGTAAATTCAAGATTTCCATCTTCTGTTGCTGTTTTAGTTAATTCTGTTGTAGTTGTAACATTTTCATCAGTTACATATTTCATAGCAGCCTTAGCCAAATCTGAAGCTTCTTTAGTTTTATTAAAAGTTACATACTTATTGTCAGTGACATTAAAGAATTTATCATTTTCTCCTTCTGCGTTTTTATTTTTATTAACAAAAGCATCCCAAGAAGCATCACCCGTTAAAGTATATGAATAATTACCATCTCTATTTGCACTCGTACTATCATAACTATAACTATCTAGATTTAAAATCTTATACAGTTTATAAGTATGATCTTTCTTAGCATTAGTGATTTTTATTGTACCAGTCTCTGTAGAATCTCCAGATACTGTTTCTGCGTTAACATTACTACTCAACGTGAATACCATCATGAACGCAAACATAATGGCTGCAATCTTTTTAATTAGTTTCATCTCTTTCTCCTTTTTTCTTTTCTATTGTTTTTATTTATATTTGACAGGCATATTACACTTGCAACCACCAACGTTGCTCCCAATAACCTGTAAATCAGGGTTCCCATACTACCTGTTGAAGGTAATATCTTTGTACGGCTCTTGTTTGTAACAATAACCGTTTCACCGACTTTTGCATTATTTGTTTTAGTGCTATCAGTTTCATTTTTATAAACTACCTTATATTGCATTGAATTTATTGTAGCTTCACCATCAGAAGCTTTAATCGGTTGATTATTTTGACCTATTTCAAAAACATAATAATCTTTTTTTAGATCAATTGGATTCTTAAATTTTGCTGACTTAACATCTTTATCTTTAGAATCATAATGAATAGAAATAATTTCTAAAGCATCTCCTGAACCTTCAGCATTATCATACAATCCAAATCTATAAGTACCGCTCACTGGATTATGTTCTGTTTCAGCAGCATTATTAGTAAATGCTTTTTTAACAGTAATACCCTGTTGTGCATTATATATTTTCACTAAGAAATAATCTTTATCATACGCAACTATATAATGTTTATCTTTGCTGTTCTGATATGCTATTTTTATATATTCTTTTACATAGTCAGAATAATCATTACCACTATCTTTTTTCTTTGCACGCATAATGTAATATGGAGTATCATCCAAAATATATCCACCTACAGGATTAGTTTCTTTTACTTCATAGATAGTATTAAACTCCATTGGAAATTTATCTGTTGGTATTGTTACTGTACCATCAGCACCTGAAGTAACTGTAATTGGATTTTTAGAAGTATGTTTTATTTCCTTATTCTCCAATGTACATTCATGAATTTCAAACTCAGCTCCGCTTAAACGTTTTAATGTATCATCATATTTTATAATTTTTAATTGAGGATGCGTTTCTGTTTCTGTAGTTCCACTCGCATTCAAATCGTAGCTGAATTGTTTAATCTCATTATTCACACCACCAGTTTGAGCATAATTTTTCCAATATACCCTGTTTGAAACTAATGGTATCTCCGTATTCGGTGCAGCTTTTACTTTACAAGAATACTGAATTTGTACAGGAGTTCCATCTGGAATTTGAATTTCAAGTATATTTTTTTCCGGATCATATTTAGTTTCTATAGGAACATCACTATTATTCTTAATGTTTTTAGCTTTAATCGAATCAGGATCTAAAACAAGATTTTCATCCAAATCATCCACTAATGTAAGTTTATCTGTAGTATTCTTCAATAACGTTTGACCATATTCATTGGCTGTAATCGTATAATCAATTTTTGGACTCTTACCATTATGAACATTTTCTTTATTTAATATTTTTATTTTGGATATTTCTGCACTTGCATTAGCCGAAACATAATCCTTTGTACCATCTGGACTCTGCAACATTACCTTATTTGTGAAAGTTTTTGTTTTTCCACCAAGCAATACATCTGGATCTATAACTTTACATACGACTTGAACATCTACTGAATAATCATCTCTAGCATGTATTCCTTTAAATTCACCAAGTTGAATTAAAGCTTGTTTTCCATTCACATAATAGGTAGTTGTAATATTTGAATGATCATCATCTGGTGCAGCTATTGTATTTTCCTTCCAATCATCACCTAGATTTGTGATTTGCTTTGAAGTAATATTTTTTGCATATTTACCTGTCCACTTAATACGTATATATGAAAGTTCCATACCATCAGGAATTGTTTCTAGTACTCTATAATCATCTTTTAAATCTCCACCATAATTGACTTTAAAAGCCCATGATGCATATATACCATCACCATTCAACTTCTTTGTAACAATTTTGCTCTCAGGATTATCCTTATCTTTACCAATAGAAATATTTGTATATTTACCATTCTTATATTCAAAAGTTTGACCCAATTCTTTTAAAATATAATTACCACCATAAAGTTCTTGACTTGCCTCATCATATTTTGTGTAATCCGCATCATTTATATGTTTAACAAATACACTATTTTTATATTTAGATGTAGCTCGATATTCAGTAGGTAGTTCTTGAGGTTCCGTTTTTACTACAATATAAATTTTTTCATTCTCTTGTAAATCAATATCTTTCTTTGCAGTTAAAACTAATTCGCTATAATTATTAGCACTAGTAAATCCCTTGTTATTTGTATAGTCAACTTTATAATATTTATCACCAAGTTTTAAATTTTGTGGCAATTTATCTATTGTTGTATACTCACTTAAATTCTTAAGATCCCCCTTATAGACACCTACCAAAGAATCTTTATGCAAATAAGAACTCATTTCGTCTTTTCCTGAAGCATCACTAATTTCATCCTTGATTTGTGTATCTTTTCGAATCTTAGAACCATTAACTTCTATCACCCAATAATGCTTACCATTTTGCCATTCAGTCGCATTTTGTTTAGGCTTCTCATAATACCACGCCTGTTTATTTACATTTAAATTATAAGAACCTTCAAGCGTAACTTCACTAGATGAACTTACATTCGTAAAAGGAAAATTTTTACCATCTACTCCTCTTTTCACATCCCCTTTTAAAGTAAATGTATTAGTTACTTTTGCACTTGTAAGAGAACTCAAATTATTAGGAGTCGCATAATACTCAAACGTATATGAATAACAATTTTTTGTCCAATCAATATCAGATAGTTTTAAACTAAAACTTTGTTGCTTATCAATGTTGATCCATTTTGTTTCTCCCACTTTATCTTGAGTATCATAAGCCGTTATTTTCATATAACCGACATACTTCATTACATCCTTATTGTCCAATGCATCAGCTAATGTAACATTCGTTATATTAAATTTTCCATCCGTCTTATTAAGTTTAACTGTATACTTGTAACTTCCTGCAGGCACTTTAAATGATTGTTCAGCACTCGAATCCTCATTTAATTGATAATTATATTTTTTGCCATCTATATTAATAGTCTCTTCTGATGTTGTTGGTTTAGCTACATCTTTATCTACCCATTTATATTCTGTTAATGTTAAATCTCTATTTCCAACTTTATCCAGTTCCTCACTTCCACTATATGTATAATAACGATTCTTTATAGTTACACTATCCGACTGCATAGCTGCATATACTTCGGGTTTGATTTTTAAAGTATAAGTTACATAATAAGAATCACCAGGATTTATTGTAATTGATTTATTGTTTAACTCATATACTTTAAAACGCGTAGAATCCTCTTTATATGTTGTTGAATAAGCACCATTTTCTTTTGCCCATTTAACACTTATATCATCACCTTTATATTCTGTATATTCTGTTTTTCCCGCTTCTTTTACATGTAATACAATTGAATCTTGTACGAAAGAAATATATGGAAGCATTTTAGAATCTGTTTTAAAATCCACACCATCTTCATAATCTAAATAATCCGCAAATTGAAATTTCTTTATTGAGACATTATTTTCTGAACCATAATTAAATTCAATTTGATAATTTACCAGATAATTACCATCATTATCTTTTTTATAATCTTTATTATCATCCTGTTTTACTATATTCTTTTTCATAACACTTGTATTAATATTGATAGTTGGTGTGAACGTAGATTCCTTATAGCCTTTACTATAAACTTGTGAACTATTATCTCTTTTAGAATAAACCTGAGCATTATTAACAACATTCGTTTTATTATGATATAGATTTTGAGTTGTATCAATTAGTTTAACATAATAAGTCAATTTTCGAATCTCATTTGGGTTCATCTCATCAATCTTCCATACAAAACATTCAGGATTACTAATACTCGTTACTGCATCTGGAATTTTCTGATCTGAACTAGGTACATTCGTTCTATAAATCGTCCCTGCCTTTAAATTATCACCTCTTGTTTCATAAGGTTGATGATTATACTCACCCGGATTAAGTGTATTTTTAGTAAGATTAATATCTACATATTCGACTAAGTCTTTACCCTGTGTAAATTGATCGACTACATATACATTTTGACAACCATCATCACCCGCTTTTAATGTAATTGTATATTTTATATAATCACTAGTAGCTTCTTTTTCACAACTCTTATCTACACTAACACTTCCATAATGTTCCCTATAATCAAAGCCATAATTTAATGTAATATTTCCCTTTGGTGTTGTGATTGTTACTTTACCAGTACTTGAATCAATCTTGTTCATATCAATTTGGGCATCCACTTCAAAACTACCAGTAAGTGTTTCATTTTCTTGTAATCTAGACAAAAATTGTTGGTTGTAAGTAATCGTAACTAAACCATCTGTACTCACATTCATGTTTCCAATAACTACACCACCCGATAAAATAGTCTTACCCTCTATCATCTTTCTAATTTTGAATCCATTAGGAAGTTGATACTTGATGATACCACCACACTCTTTCAAAGTCTTTGCGGAAATACCTTTAAATAATAATTTGTATGTCATATCTAAAGTATCATATGAAAGAATACTACCATCTGTTGGAACATCATATTCCGTAGTCTTTTCTTTACCATCAATAATTTCTGTCTTCTTATAAACAAACTTTACAGATTCAATATTTTCAGTGTGGTAGCTTAAATCAAAAGGTTGTTTTGTAGTTTCTGTAGTTGTTGTCTCTTCTTCACTTTCTTGAGATACTTGTTCATTATTTATTGTTTCTGGCTCATCCTTGACAACTTCTTCTTGTTCATTTACTTCTTCTTGTTTATAACAATCATCCGTATGCGTATGTTCTTCCTTTTCGCAAATCAATTCATTATTTTCATCATAACACTCTGCAGTATGTGTATGTTCTTCCTTATCACAAGTTAATGTTTGAGCTGGTAAAGATAATGCATAGACCGTACAAACAACCACAATACAAGAAAGTGCTATCATGATCCTTTTCCATTTTCTTAAGCGCGCTTTGTCTTTTAATAAACGCCTTAAATACTCTTGCACAATCACACCTACTTTCTGTTACTTTACAATTCCAATTTTATTTAAAGGCCAAACTGAAAATAATACCTTACCCTCAATTTGTTCTTCTGAAATATCCCCTATTGCAGCACTTCTAGAATCTATTGAACTCTCGCGGTTATCTCCCATACAAAACCAACGAGAATCTTCTACTTGATGGGGAAAATCAATGTCTGTATTTCCTAATGACTCACTATCCAAATACGTTTCATGAATAGCTTTACCATCCACAGATACTTTTCCATTCACATCTATATCTACCTTTTGACCAGGACCTGCGATTACTCGCTTTACCAACAACTTATTGCCTTGCCAAAATGCTACAACATCTCCAGACTTTAATTTCTTTGTCTTTACACTCACCACGATCTGCCCATTTTCTAAATTTGGATCCATACTCGAACCATAAATCTTTAATACAGGCAGCCACAGTGTTGCCACCAACACAGAAATGGCAGCCACAACAACAAGTACACTCAAAGTCTTACGTAAATGCTTTAAATACTTTTCTCTCTCTTTTAATCGACCAAGCTCTTCTTTGACCTCCTCATTAGATACAAGATCACTTTCTGTTTGCATCTTATCAATGAGGTCAATCAATTCTTTTCGCTTTAAATGTCTTAAATCCTTCTTTTCCATATCTCTATCTACACATTAAGATTATGTTAAGATAATATATGCATTTCTACTTTATCTTAAGCAAATCTAACTAAATTCTTATGTTCACACAATTAAGCGAGGCCATTATACGCCTCATTGTATACGTTTTCAACGAGACTCCTTACGAGGCTCCTTAAGTGGTACACTCTATTTATGCTTTACTTATAGTATTTTTCTATATATGGATGAGTACCCCCCCCCCGAGAAAAATCGACTAAAATGTGCAAATCAATTACTAATTTATACAAATAAATAACCTTGGTTATATTTATAAAAAAAGGATAGTTATCAACTACCCTACTTTGTGAATTGCTTTAAATATTCCATATCTAAAACAATAATGCGATTGTTTTTAACTTGAATGATATGCTTTTCTTTTAAACCACGAATCACTCGATTCACACTATTACGTGTTGTAATCCCACAAAAATTCGCAATATCCTCATTTGTGACCTGCAAATCAATAAATATACCCTTCTGTGTTTGAATGCCAAACAAACTCGCTAAACGATATAACCAAGAACATACCGCACCCGCCTTTGAATTCATGATCATCACTTGTTCTCTTGTGATAGCTAGTTTTAATCAATTGCGATAGTATGTATTTACATAATTTTGAAGATTCGCATCTTCTTTAACTTGCTTATAAAATTTTTCTTTTGAAATACAATAAAACTCTGCTTGTTCACTTTCAATACGAATCTTTGGAAGGCAATCTCTAAATTGTGTCAAACAATCACAATATAAACTCACTACGTCCGGACCTTTTAAATAAGTGATATTAAATTCACGCTCATCCTGCATGATTAAACTCACTTTAACAATACCCTTCTTTAAAACATACATATTACTATCATTCAAATCTAAACATGTATGTCGATCTTTTATAAGTATAGAAACCTTCTCTTTTTCTAAACATTGTATGACACCATCACAACACATATTACTCACTCCTGTTATCCTTTTCATTGTATCATATTATGGAAAAATGTTATAACTTTTGTCTATTTAAACATACAGTGGTATACTATTAACTGCTGGATTATTTGTCATTTGCATATCCAGTTTCCTATTTAAGTTGAACTAAGTCTCCACAAACTAAAAAAAAACTACAAAATTTTAAATCTCATTGGTCGAAATAAATTACAATATGCGCTATAATATAGTAACAATAAAAAGGCGAGGAATATTTGATTTAATATCAAGTAAAGCCTTGGAGCGCTGATGACGCCATCGTCACCCTGGGCCCTTTTAAAAAAACAATACAGGGACAACGGTCATCCAAAAGAGGCACTTTATGTGCCTCTTTTGCATATTATTAGGAAAGGTTATAATATGTGGAATATTGATCTATCATTTTTTCATGAAAGCGCTCAAATATTTTTAGATGAGTTTGTTCATAAATATTACAGAATTTATACAAAATCTGGTCAAGTCTTTTTAGTTATATTTAAGTGGCGAAAACTCCATAGCTTGCTGTGGAGATGAAAGCCACTTTTTGCATTGTATAATGCGCATTAAAAATATATAATATATGTATAAATAGGTCGGAGTTGATATCATGGCTAGACCTAGAACGAACAATGTTCAGATCAATATTACCCTTCCTGGTGAATGGAAAAAACAACTGAAAAACCTTTGAATATATCCAAATGAATCAAATCAAAGTCATGAACAGTGGAATAAGAGTAAATTAAATACATGTTAAAATGGGAGATTGACTATACTTCCATGTAGAGATACAGAAAACAATCGCTAATGTGCTAAATGTAGTGCTTGATTGTAGAGTTCACTGCTCCAACAGAAAGACAGGAATCCAAAGTTTGAAAATAATGTACGATTGCTGCATAATGTTGTCAGTTCAGAACCCTCACTGCTTGCGGTGAGGAGTAGTCAGATCTGTTAATTATAACAAAGACGCAAGAAATGATAATAGAGTATTTAATACTGAAATTTTAATTTCTGATTTTAATGAGGGGATGAATATAGGTATGGTGCAAAAAAATGATTCATCATTTAGTTTTAACAGTTGGCGTGTTGAAGATTCTGAATCTAATATTATGGACATGTATAGAAATCAGATTGTTGATTTAATTGATAAAATTGAAACCTTTAAAGATGGGGCATTAATACATACAAAAGCATTAACACTGAAAAATACTAATTTATGGAGACTATCAAGATTAGTAAAAAATTATGGAGTAACTATTGTAGAATCAAATGATTCCAACAAAATATATTTTTTATCGAATTATGATGATAATGATTTTGCTTTCGCATTTGAAGAATTAAAAAAAGAGAATACAAAATAATAAAATGTACTCTCTTTTTCATGCTTTCTTAATTTAAAGACATTGAGCTATTGGCCCGCTTTCTCTTTTAAAATCTCTATAATTTGACTTTGAAGCTTATCCATATCGATTGGCTTAGAAATATATCCATTCATTCCCGCTTTAAGTGCTTGCTTTTTATCTTCATCAAACGCATTCGCACTCATCGCAATAATTGGAATCGTATTCTTTTCTGGAATCGACCTGATTTTTTGGGTAGCTAAATACCCATTCATATTTGGCATTTGAATATCCATTAAAATAAAGTCATACGTACCAACCGGTTTTTCAATCACTTTACTAACACACTGAAAACCATCTCTTACCAAGTCTACATGTAAGCCACAATCCTCTAATATAATCTTCGCAAATTCTGCATTCAATTCATTATCTTCTGCTAGTAATACATGTTTACCTTCTAAAGAATGCTTAGAAACTACAAGATTCTCTTGTTTCACTTTATCTTTTTCTTCATTTCCAAGCTTATGATCGATTGTAATTGTAAAAGTACTGCCCTTACCAAGCTTACTTTCAACATCAATCGTACCACCCATCATATTTACTAGTTTTTTTACAATAGGCATACCAAGCCCTGTACCAATAATGTCACCTGTTGCTTCACGTGTAAATGCATCAAACAGAGTTGGAATAAAACTCTCACTCATTCCAATACCCGTATCTATAATTTGAATTTGGTATGTACCATAACCCTCTTTTGAATACGCAAGCTCCTTTACATCCACTGTGACATGACCACCATTTGGTGTATATTTAATGGCATTGCCAATCAAATTCACTAAAATTTCCTTCACCTTCGTACTATCACACAATACTTGTTTATGTTTTATATCCATTTTTGTATCGAATACAATCTCTTTTTCTTTGGCCATAGCACCAAAGACATTCGATACTTCTTCAACCATATCCACAATGGACTCACTACTTTCAACTAACACACTCTTACCACTTTCAATACGAGCCATATTCAATACATCATTAATAATTGAAAGTAATAAATTCCCCGACTGCTCAATCTTCTTTTGATAATCCACCAAAACAGGATCTGAAAGCTTTTTTTTCATCAATTGATTATATCCAAGAATTACATTCATAGGCGTACGAATATCGTGCGACATACTATTTAAGAAATCCGTCTTGGCCTTACTCGCATTTTCAGCTTGAATATAAGCCTTTCTTAACTCTTCCTTTTGAAGACGCTCCTTTTGGATCAAATCATCAATATCTCTTGTACCAATCACAACTGCTCTAGTACGATCCTTTTTCTTTACATAAGAAACACGAGCCTGATAATATAAAACACCCTCATCCGACATATATTCATAGGTAAAAGAATAATCTTCATTGGTCGATTTCAGCTTTTCAAATGAAAGTTCTTCTAAAAAATTTTCTCTTGAAGCATCCGAAACCAAATCTTTGGCATAAGCCGGTAACAATTCAGTCCAACGATCATGATAAGACCGACAAAAATCCGCAATACGCTTACCATTACTACCCGCTTCACGATACGAATAGATTTGTCCTTGATCTAACTCCACTAAAAGTACGGAAAAATAATCCTTACTAATTCCTTCAATAATCTCTCTTTGAAGTTCTAAAACATTTTCCTTTTTACGAACCTCATCCATTGGACGAAATCCCATCACAAAACGAAAATGGTGCTTTTCATCATATAAACGAATTGCTCTTGCGTATAAAGATTCATATCCATTAGAATTTGGATAAATCTGATACTGCAATTCTACCGTCTCATTTTTAAGAAGTGCATTCATAAATGGAACGGGAGATAAAATATCTAAAAAGTCTGGACACGATTCTTTTACTAACACACGATTATAGAAATCACATAAACAACGTGTATAATTCATCTTATCCTCACTTGAAAAATCATCAAGCACACCATGATCATACATATGCCCATCATGCTTAACGACAACCATCGTATTCTCCATTAAGTCACCCATGATCACAGTCGAATATTCCATTGTCAGTGCCGTAAGCATTTGGTTACGCTCCTCTGCCCTTTTTTCTTTATCCAACATAAAACTTGTAACATCCGTAATATTTCCCTGAAAGAAAAACGTAGAATCTTGTTTTAAAGCCAAATAACAATCCGATACCCAATGATACCCATCCTTACCTTTCAAACGAAAAACCACATTCTGACAAGTACCAACCTTATATGGATTCCTTAAAGAATCTCTATCCTTTTCGAGATGAATTTTATCATCAGGATGTAACATATTCACTAACTTATTATCAAATTTAGTTTCAATTTCTTTTTGCGTCCAATGTAAAGTATTTAAAAAATCATCGCTCACAAACAAAAAAGGGTATCCCTCTTTATAAGAACACCTATAGTATCCTTTAAGCAACCTATACACTTCATCCAATTCAATATTATCTTTCTTTTGACGCTTAAAAAATTTCATATTATACCCCGAATTTCATGTAAACCCTTACAAGTATAATAACAACACAAACTTCATTTGTCACGATAAAATAAAGAAATAATTACATGGTTATATTTCATATTTTTGTTGTACATTATTTAATCCTTTTTAATGTGTTTAAAATACTTTTAGTTATATTTTACTATTGTGTTCATTTTAAGCTATGTTATAATTTATCCGTTAGATAAAAATTAAAGATGCCCAATCTTTTACATCTAACACTTTTCGACATGAGGACTAGCCCTTCCCAAAAACTAAACATAGCTAGTTCTCTATTTTTTTGTATTTAGATGCTATAATGAAATTGGCTGAGTACTAATCCTTAGCTTGCAACCAACTTAAGCTGACAAATCCCACATACTTGTCAGCTTTTTCTTATATGAAGAAACTTGACTAATCACCTTATGATTATATAATATAAACGAGTTTATCATAAGTTGATTTATCATAAGGAGAATAATCATGAGATTCATAGGCAGAAAAAACGAATTGCATACATTAAATACAGAATATAATCGTAACAGTAGCTTTGTGGTTATTTATGGACGACGTCGTGTTGGAAAAACAACACTGATCAAAGAGTTCTTAAAGAATAAAACTGCATTCTATTATCTTGCGACTGAGGAATTAGAAAGCCAAAGTATGAAACGACTTGCTAATGTTATAGCTCGTACTACAAAAAACACATTGCTACAAAAAATAGAATTTACAGATTGGTTGGATTTATTTCAACTAATTGCTGACTATAAACCAGAAGAAAAGAAAGTCCTTGTCATTGATGAATTTCCATATCTAGTAAAAACAAATTCAGCATTCCCTTCGATCCTACAAAATGCATGGGACGAATTTTTAAAAGACAGTAACGTGATGTTGATTCTGTCCGGTTCCTTGATGGGTATGATGCAAAAACATGCACTTTCTTATGATAGCCCACTATATGGTCGCAGAACAGCACAAATGCGTTTGACACCACTACCATTCACTAGTATTTATGAAACACAAAATCTTCCTTTTGAACAAGCCGTAGAACAATTTGCTCTAACAGGTGGTGTACCAAAATATTTAGAATTTTTTGAAGATGGAAGACCTTTAGAAGAACAGCTTAAAGATGCCGTTTTTTCTAAGAATGGCTTTTTATATGAAGAACCCAATTTTTTATTAAAAAGCGAATCCTTAACAGCCGTAAACTATTTTTCAATTATTAAGACAATTGCAGACGGCAATCATAAACTCGGTAAAATTGCAAGTGCATTAGGACAAGAATCTTCATCACTTACACCTTATCTATCTACACTTTCGGATCTTGGTTTCATTGAAAAACGAACACCAATCACAGAAAAGAATCCAGAAAAATCACGTAAAGGATTGTATTTCATTGCAGATAATTTCCTTCGTTTTTGGTTTTGCTATGTCTACCCTTACAAAGGTGAATTGGAATTAGACAATATGCAAATTGTACTAGACGAAATTCATAAAGATTTTAAAGAAAAATTTGTTGCCTTTGCTTATGAAGATATCTGTAAGGACATTTTCGCAAAACTATGCAGTAACAACGCAATTTCATTTGTACCATCACGCATTGGATCTTATTGGTTAAATGATTATGATGGAGATACAGAAATCGATGTCATGTCTGTAGACCATCAAAATAAACAAGTTTTTGCTGGAGAATGTAAATATCATACAAAACCAGTAGATGCCCCCGTATACTTTACATTAAAAGAAAAAGTAGATAACGCCGCAGAAATACGCAAATCTTTCCCAAAACATAACGTTATCTATGGCCTGTTTAGTAAAAGTGGTTTTACAAAACGTATGCTCGATATCGCAAAGGAAAACCCAAATATACTCCTAATTCATGAAGATCATTTATTATAATTCATACTTTTGTAGCTGATAAAACCCACATACTTGTCAGCCTTTTTTATATAAATATACCGATTACCTTGTATTCGCTTTTATTCTACAAATTTTAAAGTATATTACGATAGTCCTTTTTATCGTTCCTGATAATCCATATTTTATGATATTTTAGTGCTATTTCACATGTGGTATTTCTCTGTTCCGAAACCAAAATCTTAATATATAAAAAAGTGTTAGACCTAATATCATCTAACACTTTCAAAAACAATACTAGCGGTTTTCTGCTGGCTGTCAGCCGCGATACCCTACAGAGTATCTGTATAACCAAATTTAGACGCCATACTTGCTCCTAATATTAGAAATTGCAGTGTCTCCATCTACAGTATTTCCAGATTTTGCATCTTCTAAACCATCCAAGATTGATTTTGCTTCATCCATCTTTCTCATTGTTTTTTCATAATAATCGATGTCCATAACAACCAATCTGCCATATCCATTCTTTGTTATGAACACAGGACCATTTTCTTCTGCACAGCGACGTTCTACTTCAACCGTATTTTTCAAATCACGTATTGGAATAATCTGCATACAATTAGCCCCTTTCTTGTGACTATAGTATAACCTATATTTAGCCACGGTTTCATACCTAAAAAATTTTTTGGTTTCAATAAGTACAAAACTGCCTAAAATTTTTTTCAGTTACGAAAGTAAAAAGAAATAAACAATATGTTCGGAGCAGCGTAGAGCCTATGTTCATCGTATGTGAGGAGTTTTGTTCACGATTCTTTCCTTTAGACAAAACATTTACGAGTATAATTGGTTTATAGTCGTGTTTTGTACACGCTAGAATAGAAGAAAGATACAGGCGTTTTGTTTGCGCGGAAAACCTCTTGTGCTAAGAGTTTTGTACAAAGTGAAGAAATTCAAGCAAAGAAATATCTATAGTCCCAGCAAAGTCTTCTGATTCAAATAAGCTGTTTTTTAGCACGCAAGATTGCCGTACAAGATTGCCGTACAAGATTGCCGTATATAAAAGACGCTTTTTTAACATATTCTTTGCAATACAGAAT
>ERZ827108.2465-NODE-2465-length-19059-cov-17.622553_pt1 | contig 19059 bp, 20 predicted proteins | sample MGYA00519921_ERZ827108 | MGnify/ENA primary metagenome ERZ827108 (study PRJEB31778, sample SAMEA3449258) | human gut metagenome | biome: human gut; feature: human-associated habitat; material: faeces | place: United Kingdom | collected 2010/2012 ... | reverse complement strand
CTCAGGATAATACAAAGCATGGCGATAATGTGCAGGATGCTGACTTTGAGGAAGTCAAATGATTCCGATAAGTAAACAAATAATAAATAATAAGCAAAAGCGTGCAGCTCAACGAGTTGCACGCTTTTTGCGTTTATAGGGTTCATGGTTTCTATGTGTTTTCTATAGGCTTTTTTATCTCTTATTTGCAACATATTTGCGACACGTCTTATTTGGCGATAAGATACAACTTAAATTGATATAAACCATTTATAACGAGAAGAATATGCCAAGAGGAAATTACACCATCCAAAGATGTTGCGAGGAGTGCGGTAAAATCTTTACTCCTCCCACATTGATGTCAAAGTATTGTAGCCCTGCTTGTTCCAAACGAGCATACAAGAAAAGACAAATCGCAAAAGAGAAAGAAGCAATACGTCAAGCATTAATTAGACGAATACCATCCAGCAAGGGATTTCTAACGGTTAAAGAAGCTATGTTGATTTACGGTATTAGTAAGGATGTACTTTATCGCATGATACGACAAGGCTCTATACCATCATACAATTTTGGTCAACGTCTGACACGCCTTAGTCGGCAATATATGGATGAACACTTCAAAGCAAAGAACAGGAGTAAAAAGAGGAAAAAGGAAACATTATCCTTTGAACCAAAAGATTGTTATACTATCGGAGAGATTGCAAAAAAATTTCATATCAATGATAGTAGTGTCTTTAAGCACATACGGCGTCATTCTATTCCTACACGCCAAATCGGTAATTATGTTTATGTTCCAAAATCTGAAATTGATAAATTATATAAGTCATTATGAAGAAAGCATTACCAAACACTAAAGTAACCGTCAAACTCAGAAAATCAAATTATAAAGATGAGTGGTATCTGATTATAGAATCATACCCGGTTTACAAGAGAGGCTCTAAACGGGCAAGTCGTGTGGTTGAATCAATTAACCGGACTATATCCACACCAATTTGGGACAAATCGTCCATTGCACGAATCTTGCCGGATGGAACATTCAATTATAAACCTAAACGTGATTTGAATGGAATCATCCAATGCCGTTCAACGATAGATCAAGAGGCTTGTATCTATGCCGACAATGTGCGTAAGTTAAGGCAACATGAATACGATAGCGCAATTCTATATACGGATAAAGAGAATGAAATCGCTGCACAAAATGAACGGAGCGAACAGGACTTTATCAAGTATTTCAATAGTATTATCAGCAAACGACATCCTAATAGCTCCAATTCAATTATAGTTAACTGGAAGCGAGTGGGTGAATTGTTGAAGATTTATTCTCAAGGACAACCAATCCCATTTAAGGACATATCCGTTAAGTTGCTTGAAGATATTAAGATGTTCTTTCTCCGTGCTCCAATGGGTGGCACTAAGAAAGGAACTATTTCACAAAACACGGCGTCCACCTATTTCTCTATACTCAAGGCTGGATTAAAACAAGCGTTCGTTGATGAATACCTGACAGTTGACATCAGTGCAAAAGTCAAAGGAATAACAAGCATTGAGAAACCTCGTGTTGCCCTTACTATGAATGAGGTACAAATGTTGGTTAATACACCTTGTAAGAATGAGGTTTTGAAACGTGCGTTCTTGTTTTCAATTCTTACAGGATTACGGCATGGTGATATCCAAACTTTGAAATGGAAACAAATCCAGCAAACAAGTAAGGGTACTTGGCAAGCGGTCGTTGTACAACAAAAAACGAAAGTACCCGATTATAAGCCTATCACCCAACAAGCCCTTCAGCTATGTGGTGAACGCCCAAGCGATGAAGAATCTCTCGTTTTTGAAGGATTGACAGATGCTTCTTGGATTTCACGTCCTCTGAAAGTGTGGATAGAAGCATCCGACATCAAGAAGCATGTTACTTTCCATTGTGGCCGCCACAGCTTCGCTTCACTATTGCTGGAAAATGGTGTTGACATATATACCATAAAAGATTTAATGGGTCATACAAATGTCAGAACCACGCAGATTTATACGCATATCGTGAACGAGAAGAAAGAAAAAGCGGCTAATACGCTGCATATAGATAACCTGAATTTATAAGTCAAGGCAGAAATTCCGACTATTGCAATTCAGCAACTCAGGTTAAGTAATTACATGTTTATCGTTATTTGCCCCTCATTAAGCACCGGATTTTTGAGGGGTATTTTTTACTGGTATGAATTTTTTTATAGATTAAATAGTCTATAATGATAGAATATAGGTAAATAAGTCTATAATGATTTATATACAACATAACCTATAATTGTGTAGAAGGAAAAATACTTCGTTTTTCCACCTGCTTGATTCACTATAAAAAATTACCGGATAGCTAAATCTTTAATGTAGCATACAAACATTAGCCCCCCAGATTTATATGCCCAGCGTGAACGAACAGAAAGAAAAAGCAGCTAATACATTACACATCGAAAATTTGACTTTGTAGGTCATGGTGGAAACTTCCACCCTTGAGCATCAATGACTTATAACAAAGAATCATAAACGCATCATAAACACATCATAATTTACCCCTCATTAAGCACCTGCTTTTTGAGGGGTATTTTGCATCATAGATACTCTCAATGGAGAGCATTTTACTATAAAAAGAGTTTGCTCCCTCTTTTATTATCCTTTTGTGTTAATGAAAATTAAATCTATCGGTGGTGAATGAGTGGGTAATTGGTGGCTTTCAAGCACCTATTTAGCACCCATAAACATACATATACTTTTGCGGCATTAACTCTAAAATACGAAAGATATGGCTTATAAAGTAAATTCGTTGGAGGAGATGCCAAATGCATTGTCCTACCTGATTGAGTCCGTAGAGGCTCTACAATCTAAAGTAAATGCCCTGCAGAATAAGCAGGCAAGTAATTCACCCAAGTGGATGGATATAGACGAGCTCTGTGCTTACCTACCATCGCATCCTGCCAAGCAAACGGTTTATGGATGGGTTTCAGCCAAACAAATCCCCGTACATAAAATAAATAAGGCTCTGGCTTTTCTACAATCAGAAATTGATGACTGGTTGAAGAACAAATCGCATAAGACACAGGATGAATTGATGGAGGAAGCCAGACGATTTGTTGAATCCAAAAAGATTATCAGATGATGGGAACGACTGATTATTGTTTTTCATTCTTTCGCAAACCCATCCAGAACATCGAACCGATAAGAGCTGTAGGTATTGTGGATGTGTACCGCTATATCACTGGGCATTATGCACAACCACAAACCGAAGCCTTGCGTCTGATGGCTACTTCTCCTGAAGCCAAAAGGTACAAAGCCACCCATTTTGACTATTGTACTTTTTCTGGACTATTCCGTAAACGGAATGAGAGGGAACTGATAATGCACTCCGGATTGATGTGTCTGGATTTTGATCATGTGGAAAATATTATGGAACTAAAGCAAAAGTTACTCAACCATGAGTATTTTGATACGGAGCTATTATTTGTCAGTCCATCCGGTAATGGATTAAAATGGATAATACCCGTTGACTTGAAAGGCTGGGAACATTCCCGGTACTTTAAGGCTGTTACCAACTGTATCAAAGCAACAGGCTTGCCGTTGGTAGATATGTCCGGAAGTGACGTTGCTCGTTCATGTTTTTTGCCACATGATCCACAAGCATATATTAACCCTAAATACAAAGATGATGTCAAAGAAAATATTTTTCGCCCAAGATTGGGAGAATATCCCTTCTGAAATACAGCAAACAGATATGCCAAGTATTACTCCACTATATAATAAGGTGGAGGAAGATGTGGAAAATATTGTCCGGGAAATAGAGCAGCGTGCCATTGATATAACACCCAATTATAAAGATTGGGTAGAATTGGGCTTTGCGCTTGTGGACGGATTGGGAGAAAATGGACGAGAGTATTATCACCGCATTAGCAGGTTTTACCCTAACTATCAAAGGGAAGAAACCGACAAACAATATACACATTGTCTGCAATCCAAAGGACAAGGTATTACCATTCGTTCTTTCTTCCATCTTGCAAACCAAGCCGGAATTTCGCTGGCTCCATTCAACAAAGAACATTTATCCATTTTGCCAAATATCCAAAATGGAAAAACGGGTAAATGGATAAAGTCAGAGGAAGAACTTCCGGCATTTCCTGAGTGTGTATTCGATCATCTTCCCTCTTTTCTAAATGAGGTTGTCAACAATTCTATATCGCTGGATGACCGTGATACAATATTGATTGGGGCGATTGTGTGTTTGTCTGTCTGCTTTCACAATATTTGTGGAGTGTACGATGAACGCATCGTTTATCCGAACCTTTATCTGTTTGTAGTAGCAGATGCCGGTATGGGGAAAGGTGCGTTGACTTTATGCCGGGAACTTGTAGCCCCTATCAATCGTAATTTGCATGAACTTTCCAAACAATTGGAGCAGGAGTACAAGGAAGCAATGAACGCTTACATCAAAGGCAAGAAAGATGGTGGAATGACCATGCCAACTGAACCGCCTATGCGAATGCTTGTCATTCCTGCCAACAGTAGCGCAAGTTCTTTCCTGAAGATACTGGGAGATAATGACGGAATCGGACTACTATTTGAATCGGAAGGTGACACATTAAGCCAAACTTTGAAGTCGGACTATGGTAATTATTCAGATGTATTACGAAAGGCATTTCACCATGAGTTAGTCAGTTTAAGCCACCGCAAGGACAGGGAATATTGCGAAGTCAGCAATCCAAGAGTGTCAGTCGCTTTGGCTGGAACTCCCGAACAGGTAAGAAAATTGATACCAGATGCGGAAAACGGTCTGATGAGCCGTTTCTGTTTTTATATCATTCGTTTCAAGAGAGGTATAAGAAACGTGTTTGCCACAAATGATATTTCCCAATCCAAAAATGCCATGTTCAAACTGTTGGGAGATAAATTCTGCCATCTGCATGAAGAATTTGTCAGACAAGGCAATTATTCCTTTTCTCTTCCCTCTGATTTGCAGGAACACTTTATAGAATATCTCAGTCGGGTGAATGAGGAATGTTGTGACGAAGTAGATAACAAGATGCAGGGTGTAGTCCGACGGATGGGGCTGATTGCCTATCGTATAATGATGGTGTTGACCGCTGTCCGGCATTTGGAGAATATGCCTCACGAATCATCTTCCTCTGACGAGACTATACAATTGATTTGCCATAAATATGACTATGCCATAGCCATGAGTATCTGCGAGACCTTGCTTTGCCATGCAGTGTTCATCTATCGAAATTTGTCAGGAAATCAGCCCAAACGTCTACAATCCCTTTCACAAGAAACGGGCATTTACGCACGAAGGAATACCCTTTATAATATGTTGCCAGAAACATTCACCAAAAAAGATTATGACGCAACTGTTTCAGCTTTAGGTGAAAATGGAAGTACGGCAAACAAATGGATAGAAACCTTTATCAAAGATGGCAAACTAAGCCGAATAGAACAAGGTAAATATAGGAAGATTTTTTGAGTGGCAAGTTTGTGTTTTAGTGTCACTAAAACCTATGCGGCAAGCGGATAGAACTGCCACTCTCAAAAAATCAATTTATGCACATCAAAGTTTATATGAGTATGAAGGAAAAGAAACTTGGTGGTCGCCCAAAGTTGGCGAGTTACCAGAAACGCACAAAATGTTTCCGGGTAATGTTTACCGAGAATGACTACATCTATATACAATCCAAAGCCCAACAGGCTGGATTGTCTGTCAATGAATTTTGCCACCAGGCCGCAATGGGCTGTGAAGTCAGTCAGCGCATCAGTCCGGAAATGGTGTCGGCAATCCGTGACCTTTCCGGTATAGCCAATAATGTCAACCAGATCGCCCATCAGATGCACATCTATGGTTTGGAAGCAGTGAAACAACAATGCTTTTCTATTATATCAGAAGTCAGCAGAATTATCACCCAAGTAAAAAATAACAGTCATGATAGCGAAGATTAAAACAAGAGCCGATTTTGGAGGAATAGTAAATTATGCCAATGACCAAAAGAACAAGAAAAAGAGTGCTATACTTTTGGCACATGAAGGTGTTTGTGCTATCAACAATAAAACCATAGCAGATTCTTTTCAGGTACAAGCCTCTATGCGCCCGAAAGTAAAAAGTCCGGTGAAACACGTATCACTTGCTTTCTCTCCGCAAGATACCATCCATTTTCCCGATGACGAAAAAGGAAATGCACTTATGGTGGAGATTGCCAAGAAATGGATGGAGCAAATGGGGATTCGCAATACCCAATATATCATAGCCAGGCATCATGATACGGAACATCCACATTGCCATATCGTATTCAATCGGATAGACAATGACGGTAATCTCATTTCTGATAGCAACGAACGGATACGAAATGTAAAAGTCTGTCGCGCTCTAACCAAAGAGTATAAACTTTACTTTGCTCCTAAAAACAGCAAAGCTAGAAATAAGAGCCGTTTGCGTCCTCATCAATTACGTAAATATAATCTTCGTTCCTCAACTCTTGATGCGTTGGCAGTATCTCGCTCATGGCATGACTTTTTCCGTATTCTCAAAGAGAAGGGGATAGATGTACGTTTTAATCATGCAGAAAACTCTGATAAAATTCGTGGTATATCCTTTTGTATGGATGAATTTAGCATTGCAGGTTCTAAACTTGATTCAGATCTAAGTTTTAACCGTCTTTGCGCAACATTGGGTAATGTGGCAACAGAACTTATAGTGCAACCCCATCAAGCAATTGTTTCTAGTGCTGGCGGAGGAACTAGTAACGAACAAGGATGGCGGGATGATAAGAACAAGGATAATCAAAGAAACGAACCTTTTTATAAAACCTCAAAACGTAGAAGATAATGAAAGAAGATGTAGTAGCTGCAAATCTTGCAAATTTGCGTCAAAGTATCAATGAATTGAAGGAATGCGTTAATAGGCAGAATGTAACTCCAAACCAACCGGAGCAACATATAAAGGTGGATTTGGATGAAAAGACCATTTATAATGGAGTTGCTAAAAGCTTCTGTACTTGCTGGAATGATGCACTATCAGTAGTGAAGAAACACATTTGGAATCAACAGCCGGATACATTGCCATTTTCACTATGGTTCCCTAAAATTGTTGACTTATTCAAGCAAAAATCAAGGTTTCTTGAATACATATATAGCCACGTTTGTGATTACAATCTCAATCGCATGATTATTGAGGCTAATACAGAAAACATATTAAAACGGCAGGATGAAATACTTGCAAAAATTAATGAACTGAAACATCCAATAACCGTTATCCCACCCAATATAAATGGGATGTTTATACGGGGACATCATATAAAACTTCGATATGTTGTGGCTATTGTAGCCATTATTTTTACGTGGGCTGTTGCCGCCTCTGTTAGTAGTCTGAAATATAAGGAAGAATCCTTTGCACATTATTCCATGTATCGGGCGGTGAAGGAGCAGCATCAACATTTGATAGAAAAAGCAGGAATAAGACTAACGGAAAATCTGGAATAGTCATTGATATAGCGCCTTTGGATGTAATAAATTGCTGCTCTTATTCTTGACTTTTCTTTTCATAAACAGCTTCAGGTTCTGCTGCCATAAATGAATCTGTTGTATTTGGTTGTTCGTAGGTTCTTAATTTTCTATCTTCAAGAAAAATATGATTCAAAGTATAAGCTAATGACTCAAGCGTTTGTTCGCGAACTTTAGGTTTTAGTTGACACTCCCAAACTGTAATACAATGCCAGCCCATAGCAGCAAGCTGGCATTGTTCTTTTTTATCACGTTCTTTATTCCTTTTTATTTTATTTGACCAAAAATCAATGTTGGTTTTGGGCAAACGAAAGTATTTGCAATTTTCATGGCCATGCCAAAAGCAGCCGTTCACAAAAATAACTGTTCGGTATTTTCGAAGTACCAAATCGGGGTGGCCGGGAAGACGCGGATGATTTAGCCGATAGCGGAAGCCACGACTAAACAAGAACTTTCTCACTACCATTTCGGGTTTAGTGTTTTTTCCTTTTATAGATGACATGCAACGATGGCGTTGTTCTTGCGTCAATTTATCCATCAATAATAAACTTTCCTATTTGATATTGTTTGCATTTTGAGTTTGGAGTTCTTTTCCTGCAAAAGTTCCATATGGTTTGCCTGAAATTTCTCCCTTTTTATAATAATCACCTAATGCTTTCAATATAACGTCAATATCTTGCTCTGTATCTAGCGATAATTTGTCTTCTTTGATTGTAAGATTATCTCCGTACTTTTTACAAATTTCCTTCATAGACTGCATCTTAGACGGTGTAAGTTCTTTATACCCTCCAATTCGTTCTACTTTCATAAGTTTTTTATGAATAGATGGCTTTTTCTCAATCAACTCATGTAGTTTTTCTCCTCCGACAAGAAATCCACAACCTATCATATTATTTACTATCTCAGTAGCCTTTTCTTTATACTCCTCTTGAAGGCCTACAATTTGCTCAAAATTAGCTTTTTTTATCACATAAAAAGTGTCATCCACGTAGATGCAATCAATTTGTTGATCGAGGTTCAAAGTTTCCTCTTTTAATAAAGAAAGCTGTTGGCTTTTAGTGTTAAATATAGCTTTGAAAAAATTTTTCTTTTTGTCATCAACCCCAACTTTACTTGGTAGAATTTTTCTAAATGTGAATATTTTTTTATCCTCTTCTGGATGATATAATTCTAAGCAATATGCCCATAATTCCTCTGTTACTGTACTTATATTTGCAATGCTAGTAACCATATCACAGGCTTTTAGTAGTTGATTTGTTACAACATCAGAGAAAGAAAGTACTTTATTCTGTATAGGATATGTAAACAAGTGTTCCGTTTCATCTGACAGAACATCATAGTCAACCATTTCAAAGTTTTTATTAATTGTTTTTTCAACTTGGCTGATCGTAGCATTATAGAGGCTCTCTCTCATCTCATTGTCACAATTCATTTGATACACTTTGAACAAATATTTATCTTTTACTCGACTTCGCTTAGTAAGTCCAGATTTAGTTATTCGTGTCACAATGTACAACTTGGTATCTTTATCTGTTGTAGCTCTGATGATGTCAAGTATATCTTTTAATTCCATATATTATCGTTTATAACCAAAATAAAGTTGATAACCTACATTATATATTTTTGCACAATCATCCTCTTCAATACAACAATCTTTTGATATGAGAATGCCTTGACGGGAGATTTTGCCATCAAAAAATTTTATATTATAAATAGAATATTTCAAACTAAGCAACGGATTTACCAAAATCAATTTAGACCGAATATACAATCGATAAACTACATAGAATATCCCAACTATAGTTATGCAATCCGTTAGATTAGAATAATCCTCAAACATTATTGGAATAATGTACGTTGCAACATATGCTAACGGCTCATCATTCATACTAGATATTTCCGTAATTTTGACGCTATTGCCATTTTCGACTTTCTCCTCTACATGCTTTAATGTTAGTGATGTTCCTATCAATCCGAATAAAATCAGAATGAAACAGAATATAGACATGCCAAAATATCTCAACATACAAAACAATGCATCTATATTCAAACCACCCCAATTTAAATATTCATAGTTTGACAGGCACTGCCTTACAAGAATTATAGCAAACAAAGGTACATACGATGATAAGAACAACACAAGAGGTGCCATTCCTATCATTGAATTTACTTTTGTATATGCTTCTTTTCTATTATTCATACCAAATCTAAACTTTATTTACTACCAGAACTTCATCCAACTCGTCAAACGTAGTATCAATAAACGTATTATTGGACATTTTACTGGTATTAATAGATCGTATTTCATTATATTGCTTGCGTACAAAACACAGTTCAAAGGCAAGTCGGAGGTCATCTTTGGCATCTTCACCCTCCACTTGTTTCGCCTCTTTAGCTGTGATAGTTCTCACCCGTACAATCTCATATACATCACGAATGCCCTGCCCTTTTATGTATGGCATAAAATAGTGTAAGTCTTGCAAGGCTATTGTAGTTGGAAAATGACTGCCAGTATAATAGAGTGTGGCATTACCATCCTTAAAACTCTGCAAATATCCTTTACGACTGCTATTTGTAACAAGACCTATAAGAACTCTATTTCCGACTTCTACAAATGTTCCTTTTTGCGGTATCACATTGGAAATGGTCTCGTGTGATTTCATATTAATGAGTTGTTCAATAAATTGCTCCAAAAGCAATCGGTTATACGTGTCTTTGGGGCGGAGTGGAAAAGCTCCAATATTAACCTCATCAATAGTCTTGCGAAACTTGGATACGGCAACATCGGTTGGTTCTCCATCACCTGGGAAAAGGATATAGCCTCCTATAACTTCTTTTTTCAATACATCCGATTTGTGATCTTTATAATATATGGCATCACGGTATCTGTGCATTTGGTTAATTGCGTCTTCTGGTGGAACATCTACACCGTTTCTGTCTTTCCCGTCAATACGATATTTTGCGTCAAATAGGTAGGTAAATTTCATACCTTCCTGCAAATCGTTCTTGGTAAGTTGCAACACAATATCCGGCTTTTGAGGAACAGTAGGCACCACCAAATCTGTTATGCCAACAGAATTATTTTCACGTTCCGAACTTTTGGGGTTATAGATGAGTTCAGCCAGTTCTACATTATCTTTCTTAAAAAGAATGCGTGAATGCTCTCCTTTACCCAAGTCCCATGTAAATAAGCCATTCATTTCCATTCGGTTTCTATGATCAATATCTTCATCAGACAAATGTAACTTTTCTTTTACTATATGGCTTACTTCAATGAAACACCATATCTCATAAAGTGTTGCTATATCTTTGGTTTGTAAACGATATATGCCATCATTTAGAGAATAAGAACGTTGTAGCAAACTCCATGTGCGATATACCTGACTATATCCAGTAGCCTTTTGCAAAACCAAACTTTCTTGACTCAGACCTTTATAATTTCCCACGGTACGGAAAAAGGGATTCTGTTGTAAATGTCTCAACGTTGCCAATGTAACTTGCATATCCTCTTTCATTACATCAGACGCATTCTTTATCACTTCTATACGCTTTTTCAAGGTCTCATATTTCTTTGTAATTTGGCTAAGTGCAAATTTCAAAAATCTATTTTCCTGTGTATCATTTGTCAGTGCACATTCTTCTACACGATATAAATGTGAGCTGTCAGATCTATGTTCTGCAAGTTCGTTTTCTATGCAAGATGGGATAAACGTCAATCTATCCGCACGTTTATATGATGCCTTTTCATGCAAACGGTGTCTTGGGCGGTCAATGATATTTTTGCATGCCTGGATAAATTTCTTTTGTTCGTTGGCAAAGACACTCCACCAAATTATTTCCGGAGTTTCACCACTTATATCTGGAGAAAAGCCATGAAAGGTTCTTCGCATATAATCCAGCGAAAGCATTCTATACTCCTGCTCAATATCCTCTATAATAGTTTTCCAGTGCTCGTGATAATTAAGCTTTGTACTCAACACTTCAAAAGAGAAGGCAAAATTACGGACTTCTGTTCCTACTTGATATATGATTTGTATTTCACTGCGTCCAACCTCATTACCATAATTCAAGAAACCGGCTAATATTTGTCTTCGAAAAGTGAATTTATCATTTTCATTTTGAAGAATGGAGCCAAATTGTGCTTTCTTCACATAGTCCTTGAACTCAATCCAAATAGGATAATCTGTATTATCAAAAAAAACAGCAGGAGCCTGTTGGCTATTTTCAATTGTAATTTGTTCTCCAATATGGTTGCTTAAAATAACAGACATTACTCCTTCCGACCAAGAATAAGTGGAGTATAAGTTTTCTTCTCCCACATTATTCTTCGCCTTATTCCATATGTTATCGAATTTTGTACATTCGACAATCATTTCAAAATCCTGATGTTTTATAGTAAGCAGTTCCATCTTCTCTTACATATCTTTTCCAGTTTTAGCTCCAGAAACTTGTATAACCAGATAACGTTAATCGTTCTTTCATTTCTTTCAGTTTGGCTACAGAAATAGATTCTATTTTCTTTTCTTCTCCGGTCAATATCAATAATTGCGCCTCGATAGTAGTAATCAAACCTTCAAGAAGTGAATGTTTGATCTTTGTATCATCACCTTCAATACGAGATAGAATTTTCATGCTTGTTATTTCGTCCAATGCTATTGCTATGACCTCATCCTCGCTGAACTCATTTCCTTTTTCATCCAAGTTGTAGGGTAAATTGTTTACCACATAAAGTAAGAACTCGTTTCGTGTACGATAGGCTATCTTGAATGGTGTGCCATTAAGTACATCATTTACAGCTTGCAAATAGCTTAATACCTTATTGCAAACTTCCTCATTATCTGCATATACATCCACACCTTCTACAGCTGTACCAATAAGCATGTCACTATCTAATTTGCCAATACGCTCATATTTGCTGTCCAGTCCGGCATACAAATCCACTTCATTCATTTCTATAGTCATGGCACGGTCAAGAACCTTTCTGGAGAAAGAGAAGGTGGTTTCATCCATGTTTACCGTACCCATTACAATTAGATTTTGTGGAATGGTTATGCCTTCTTCCAAAAATCGGTTTCTTAACGTTTCATTGCCTCCTGTTAGTTCGGCAGTCAATACCCGATACCAATCTTCCGTACTTTTCTTTAGGATAGGATCAGTTGTAATCGTTCCGTCTTCATTACTTTTGCGAGATTCTATTACGCTAAGAAATTCCGCAAAATATTGTTCAACTGGAGCAAGATTCATTTCATCCAGACAAAGGAAATAAGGTATATCCAAATTTTCCCATGCCTGCGTAATGAATCTTAAGAAATCGCCAATTACATATACAGGAGTTCCGCTAACACGGCTTACATATCCAATTAGTTCAGTAGAATCGTGCCAATTAGGTTTAACCTGAATTATCTCAAAATTCTTAGGTTTTTGGGCTTTGTATTCGATGGAATCTTCGTCCCAACAAGCACGAGCCAGCTCACGTACTATTCGGCTTTTACCAGTGCCAGATATACCGGCAAGCAAAAGAAATGGTTTTGATTTGATGGCGGTAATGTAACTACGATAAAAAGAATATTTGTTATAGTTAATACGCCCTTTGTTATTATTAGACCTTATGTTATTACCATAAAGAGAATGAAAGTCTGATTGTAAGATTATTACATAGTCTGTAATTTCTAATCCAGCATATAATGTTTGAATAAAAGGACCACGACTTATTTCGCCTGGAGATGCTACAACACTTCCTTTTTTTGCATCGATATTATCCTTAGATACATTGACACCTATTGAATTCAATTTAGTCTTAAGTAAAGTTTCTGAATACAAGGTGTCTGAAAACATAATATCTTTAGTACGAGCGTTGAAGCTATTTGAAATTATATCTAACGGAATGTTAAATTCTTTTGCAAACTTGTGAAGGATGTCTTCATTAGTCACACTATCTTCAAAAGGGCTTCTCCTGTATGCCCAAATCGCAACATCGTAGATATTAGGTATACGTTTTCCTTGATCATTAAAATATTTATCCCATTTATTCGAGAATACAGCGTACAATGAACGTCCACTCTCATATTTCTTTTTTTCTTCGCTCAAATTGAAGATGTTTTCAAGAAATCTTGATACTTCGTCAAGATCAATTTCATAAGGCACTGAAGGATGTATGCAATTCTTGCATCCTTTCAACAGTGCCAAATACCCCCATGACTTATTGGTCATGCAATCTTGAAAGCCATTATAGGCATCAACAACAGATTGTACACTTATGAATTTCATTTCTCAAGAGTTTTTTCGTAAATTCTAATCATATTTTCCATTATCCTTTCAATAATTGGTACACTAACAGAGTTCCCCAATTGTTTATATGCTTGAGCATCAGATACAGGAAACACAAAATCATCAGGAAACCCTTGAAGCCTTTTAGATTCAAGTACAGATAGCTTCCTTCGTATATCCCATAATTTAGGAGTTCTATTAGCTATGATTGTAGAAGCATATGTGTCTAGACAAGAATAGAATGCCTCCTGAATTTGTGTTTTTGCTGGATCACCAACATGAAATCGCAAAGAGCCATCTGCTTTTTGGAAAGAATAAACACCGTATTTCCCTTTTTTGGTGTTTGGCTCATACTTTGAATTATCATGCTGAATTCTATCACCAGGTTTGGCGTTTGCAAAATGATAATCTATCCTATCCAATTCAAATTTAGGAATAGCTAAAGACGGATTCTTGTCGCTTATATCTATAATATCACGCAATACAGGATGGCCTCCTACAGGCTTAGGCCATTCAAAATCGACATCAGTTCTAAAGGCTACGCAATACCATCTTTCCCGCTTCTGAGGAAGACCATAATCTAATGAAGATAAAATAGTCCAATGTGGGTAGTAGCCAAGTTTTTTTAGAGAATCCAAAATAACCTGAAGCGTTTTGCCTTTGTCGTGAGATTTCAAACCTTTTACATTTTCTAGAAAAACCATTGGAGGCCTATGGTATTCTAAAATTCTACATACATCAAAAAAAAGAGTTCCTCTTACCTCATCATTAAAACCTTGTTTTTCTCCTGCATAACTAAATGGTTGACATGGAAAACCAGCTGTTAATATGTCAAATTTTGGAATATCTTTTTCATCAACCGCTTTTATATCTCCCGTTGGTACTTCATGAAAATTCGCTTCGTATGTTTGTTGTGCAAACTTATCATTATCAGATGAAAAGACACACTCTACATTGTTTCTGTTCATAGCAAGACGAAAACCACCTATACCACAAAACAGATCTATTCCTTTATATTTTTTCTTCATTGAAATCTATTCTCTTTTACTAAACATCTTTTACCACAATAAATCCTTAGTTTCCACTTCAAGGACTTTGGCAATTTCAACTAATGTTTCCAAGTTCGGCTGCATGGTATTTGTACACCATTTAGAAACAGTTCCCGGATCTTTTCCTAATTGTTCCGCTAACCATTTATTGGTACGTTTCTTTTCTGCTAGAACCACCTTCAATCGATTAATATCTTTGTTCATACATTACATAATATGTTTTCAAAAACAAAGATAATCATTATAATCGAAAATCTATTCTGATTATAGTGATTATCTGACAAACATATGTTGAAAAACGACTTTATATTGGAATATACTTCAATAATACTTATGGTTCATGTGGATTGTTTTTCTTTATCTCTTCTTTCTTTTACCCTTTCCTGTCCCGGCATTTTTTTAGCCAATACACTTTCTCCTGCAGGAAAATAGATAGGAAAGACTTTATATAAGAAACTTACAATATCATTACGCTTCTTACCCATGTTGAAAAAAGCAGAACAAACAAAATACATAAGATCTTGCTGACTACATGTATCTTTTTGCTGAATAGATATTGATGGAGCGATTATCAAGTCATGTTCTGCAAATGCGCAGGCACAGGCAAGAACAGCTTTCTGCTCTTCCTCAGTAAATACTTTGATTTTTTCTGTTAACCATTCAAGTTCTCCTTTGAGAAGTTTTTTTTGCTTTTCATTTTGATGCTTTAATAGAGCATCTACATTTTTTTGTTGCTTTTCTGTCAAGGCATTTTCTAATGCTTGATTTTTTTGTTTAAGAAGATTGAATTTCAGCAAACCGGCAATGTACATACAAAAATATCCCACCGCAATATCGAATATTAAAATAAGCAGGTATTCTTCACTTGAAATTTGCGTAAACTTAGTCAAATATTCATTGATAGGAATAACGGCAAATAGCATGATGATGGCTATTACATAAAGCACTATATATCGAGTTTTATGTTTTACTTGCTGTAAAGAAGCAAACAAAAAGGCGATTACCAAAATGGCAACTATAACACAGAGTGGTATAAGATATATTCCCATAGATCTATTCTTCTGCTTTAGGATTAATTACAATACGCCAATAGCCACCATGATCTGCTCCCTCTCTGACAAGCAATCCTTTGGCTTTTAGATTTGCAATCTGCATTTCAATGGCTCGTTTACTGACTCCTATTTTTTCCGCCATCTTATCTTGAGATATAGAACCATCTGATATTACAAGGTCAAGAATACTTTGTGCAGTCCGTCCCAATCGCTTTTGTTTCACCGAAGAATTTTGCAAATCACCGAAGGTTTTCACCGAAGATTTCTGTAAATCACCGAAAGTTTTCACCGAAGATTCTTCATCGATAGAGCACTTTTCGAGGCTACTATTTACCCTGTTGGCGACTTCCTCTATAGGTATCCTTCCGTTCTCTCCCCAATTCAAATTATAGAATGTGGTATAGAAAGAAATTGCTTCCGTTTGATATTGTGGTTCTTTGCCCGGCATGAAATTAGGCAGTTTCTCCGTAAGTTCCCGCATTTTCCTTAAGCCCGAACCACGTTTCTCCATATAGTCCAATTGAGTAAACATATCCGCAATGACAGGGTTACGGCGCATGGACGGAACTTTGTATATGTCCCGGTCTTGAATTTGTGTGCCATCAAGCATTGCTCCTGGTGATACCAATTCTACTCGGTCATCATAGATGTCAATATGTACTTCACCACCCATTACTGTGTAATCTCTATGTATAAGATGGTTTACCAACCCTTCAAAGATTGCACGATCGGAATAGTCTGGGAGGTTAAGTCGATAGTTCGGCATCTTCACCCATCCGCTCATGGTATAATTCTTGATGAAGTCCATACCATATTTCAAAAGCAATACAAGATTTGCCCGATGTTCCACGGAACTGATAGCATCGTCTTTATAAAGTCCTGTCCAACGGGTGCAGAAAATACGTGATTGGAATACGGTGCAATTGTCCACAAACAACAATCCGGCATTGGTCAGTTTCCCGTCAGATGTGACAAGTCCGAATGATTCCAAATACTTATCATTCCATTCCTGATGGGTTTGCTCGCGGAAAGTGTTGGCAAGGATAACGAAAGAATGTTTGTTGGCATCTACTTGTGTAGGCAGCGAATCCCAAGTCATGTGCGTACCCTTTAATACCAATGAAAGAAGTTGTTGCGAATTGCATTCCACACTTTCATTACCTACTCGTGTATAAGCTGTACGTGTTCCGTCTTGATAATAATAATATGGTGTCAGTATTCCTGCCTTTACTCTTACTTCAAGCAGGTTACGTCCTTCATATTCAATCGGGATAAGTTGAACTTCCGGTACAGGGTCAAGCCTTGCCTTTATCATTTCACTGATAAAGTCGGCATCTGCTTGCGGATTCTCCAAACCTACAATAACTCCGTCATCGTTTACTCCATAGAATAGGCTGCCACCGTCCGTATTGGCAAAAGCCGACACGGATTTAAGCCATGACTTTACTTTCTTACGCTCCAGCATTTCCTTGAAATCGTAAGACGAGCATTCCGCAATCAATGTATTGTTATGAATTTGCATCGTTTTCTTTTATAGCATATACCTTTCATTAGATCTTTCCATTTGAACATTTTATTTTTTTTGAAAAACATTAATAAATTCTTCTAATCCACCGTTTTGCATCTTCCATTCCCCATTGAACGTGCCATTTCCTTCCACTTGTCTTATCTAGCAAAATAAATTGATACATATTTTTTGTTGGATATAACTCAAAACTTCCAGATCCGTAACCAAATCCATAATTTAAGTCATCACCATTTATCGTTACACTTCCCTCATTCTCCGAATCTAAAGACCATTGTACTTGTTCTATCATTCCTGTTTTAGTATCTAACTGCAATAGAGTATATATATTTTCTGTCTGATATAATTTATAACGTTGCTTCAGAGAGCAGTCAAGTTCTATATGTTCTAACCAGGCATTGGTTATTTGAACCAAGCTATCTATTCTATTCAAAACAGAATCTCTCTGAATTTGTTGACTATTTGATCGTGTTTGGGCCATTACTACCGTTAATATAAAAAGTGTAGCAATGAATGTGGCAAATCTTCTCATATTATTATGTTTTTATATCATTAATCTATTTTATATTTATTCTTGCTGATGTGACTAATTCTCTATGTTGTTTACAAAGATAATTATAAAACCAGATATTCTGTTAATATTGCCATATTGATTTGATTATTGTGTGTTTATATCACGATATTTATCAAATAAATTTGTACTTTTGCAGTAAAGAGCTGTGGTTGCTTATGGATGCTTATTTTCGGGTTTCCGCTATATTTGCAACACGTTCACGCAAGTTGCTCATACAGAGATACTGTTGATTTTGAGGAAGTGAAGTAAGTTGCAATAGGTGATTTTATAGAAAAAAAGAGGCGTGCAATCCATTAAGTTGCACGCCTCTTGTGTTTTTGAATTTCAAGTCAATCTTATATACTTATTTTTCAGTTTGAGGATTAATGACAATGCGCCAATAGCCACCAAAGTCCGCACCTTCACGAGATAAGATACCCATAGACCGCAATTTTGCAATTTGTTTTTCTACGGCACGAGAACTTATACCAATCTTGTAAGCCATAGTTTCGGCTGACATAGAAGAATCGGAAATGACGAAATCGATAATTTTCTGTGCTGTCTTTCCTGTGTTTTTAGGGGCATCTGTGCCCTCTCCGAACCTTGTCTCCGAACTTTTGTCGTTTACACCGAACATTTTAGCATTTACACCGAACTTTTCGACCGAACTTTCTTCGTTTGCAGGATACTTTTTGAGGGGACTGTTTACCCTTTCGACCACTTCTTCTACGGGTATTCTTTCGTTCTTTCCCCAATTCAGATTATAGAATGTAGTGAAGAAAGAAGATGCTTCCGTATTGGCAAAAGCCGACACGGATTTAAGCCATGACTTCACTTTCTTACGTCCCAACATTTCCTTGAAATCATAAGCTGAACATTCCGTTATCAATGTATTGTTGCGTATCTGCATCGTTTTCTTTTTGTTGTTCGGGTATAACTCTCTAATATAGTTTACAAAGGTAAGGATAAAACCGAGGAATTGGTTAACCCCCTCGTTCCCTTTTGATCTTCATGCATTTACATTACGTAGTTTATAACAGTTATTTTATCTTTTCTTTATAACACTATTCACTACCCGTATAGAGGAAACCAGTTTATTGGTGGAAGTAAATACGT
>ERZ827108.2464-NODE-2464-length-19066-cov-9.677660_pt1 | contig 19066 bp, 17 predicted proteins | sample MGYA00519921_ERZ827108 | MGnify/ENA primary metagenome ERZ827108 (study PRJEB31778, sample SAMEA3449258) | human gut metagenome | biome: human gut; feature: human-associated habitat; material: faeces | place: United Kingdom | collected 2010/2012 ... | reverse complement strand
AATGCAGTAGTGGTAGAAGCAAGAATCCCCCTGCTTTAGCTGTGGGGAGTGTCAATCAGTATTACTAAATGAATAAAAGAAAATACAAATCAACGGATTGACATTTTTTAGTTGTGATATTATCATAGTATCGTACTGCTGTGATAAAGCAAAAGCAGCAGGTCAGGTTCTTGTAACCGAGCAGGCAGGAACTTTAGAAGTACAATGGAAAAGTACAGGAGGAAATCTTAAGATGAGTATTCGTATTGGAATTTTAGGTTATGGAAACCTTGGACGAGGCGTAGAATGTGCAGTTAAGCACAATCCGGATCTTGAGCTTGTAGCAGTTTTTACACGCCGTGATCCTTCAACAGTAAAAATCCTCACAGATACAGCAAGCGTTTATCATGTAGATGAAGCAGAAAAAATGAAAGACAAGATCGATGTTCTGATCCTCTGCGGAGGAAGTGCAACAGACCTTCCGGAGCAGACACCGAAATATGCACAGTGGTTCAATGTCGTAGACAGCTTTGACACTCATGCAAGAGTTCCGGAGCATTTTGCAAACGTAGACAAGGCAGCTTCCGAGAGCGGCCATGTAGGAATCATCTCCGTAGGCTGGGACCCGGGAATGTTCTCCCTGAACAGACTGTATGCAAATGCAATCCTTACCAACGGTAAAGATTATACATTCTGGGGCAAGGGTGTAAGCCAGGGACATTCCGATGCGATCCGCAGGATCGACGGAGTCAAAGACGGCAAACAGTACACCATCCCGGTAGAAGCAGCACTGGAAGCTGTAAGAAACGGAGAAAATCCGGAACTTACAACAAGACAGAAACACACCAGAGAGTGCTTCGTAGTAGCTGAGGAAGGCGCAGACCTTGCACGTATCGAGAACGAGATCAAGACTATGCCGAACTACTTCGATGAGTACGATACTACAGTACACTTCATCACAGAAGAAGAACTGAAACGTGATCACAGCGGGATCCCGCACGGTGGATTTGTTATCCGTTCCGGCAAAACAGGCTGGAATGATGAGAACAGTCATGTGATCGAATACAGCCTGAAACTGGATTCTAACCCGGAATTCACTTCTTCCGTAATCGCAGCATATGCAAGAGCAGCATACCGCATGAGCCAGGAAGGACAGAAAGGCTGCAAGACAGTTTTTGATGTTGCACCGGCTTACTTAAGCGCACAGGACGGAGCAGAACTTCGTAAACATCTTCTTTAAGATTAATTTCAGCAGAGCGGGAAACACATGCCTGATATCTTATGTGAGACATCAGGCAGTGTTTCCCGCTCTTTTTATGTATTGACGTATCATAAATCTTGCGATATAATACCTACATGATATTGTAATAATATTGTAAAAATTATAACGAAAAAAGTAACAATAAGTTTTTCGGAAAGAGGACGATATATGAAGAAGGTATGTAGAAAAGCTGGACTTTTGGGGATACTTTTGGGGCTCATGCTTTTTGCAGCAGGATTTGCCGTACATACAACGACGGTAGATGTTCAGGCTGCAACAACGACAGGATTTCGTACAGTAAACGGCAAAACTTACTATTACAAGAGCGGCAAGAAGGTCAAGGGATGGCTGACACTTGGAAGTAATAAGTACTTTCTGAATACGAAGACCGGAGTTCTTCTTAAGGGCTGGCAGAGAAGTCCCAAGGGACCGATGAGATACTTCGATTCCCGTACAGGAGCAATGTACAAGGGATTTAAGAAGATTGGTGGGAATTACTATTATTTCAAACCGTCTACAGGCTACACGGTCAGTGGTTTTGTCAAAACTTCAAGTACCGTTGTGAGATATTTTTCATCAGGCAGTTACACGATGGCAACTGGCTGGATGAAGAACAGCAAGGGCGAGAAGTGGTATTTTACCCCATCAACAGGAATTATGTACAGGGGACTTAAGAAGATTGGAGCCTATTATTACTACTTTGATGGGACAACCGGTGCAGCCAAGAGCGGATTCCTGACAGCAGCCAACGGAAATGTCCGTTATTTCCGCGGAAAGACCTATGTAATGGCAACCGGATGGCTTGGCAGCAGCAGCGGCAAACGCTACTACTTCGCAAAGAATACAGGTGTCATGTACAAAGGCTTCAAGACAGTTGATGGCAAGACTTACTATTTCAATCCAAAAACAGGAGTTGTAACTACCGGCTGGGTAAAGGAAAATGGTAAGACTTATTATATTGATCCAAGCACAACCACGATAACAACAGGTACGAAGCTGATTGACGGCAAATATTACGTTTTTGACTCAAACGGAGTTATGACGGGCTCTTATGCTGACAGTTCCAACTCTGGTCCGACAGCACCAACCTCTGCAAGAACGCTTAAGAATTATCTCGCAGGAGCACTGCAGCCGGTAGGTAAGGCCCTTTATGTATGGGGCGGCGGCTGGACAGATTCCACAAGAAAAGGTGTAAGTCCGACCTGGGTTTCCTGGTATAACAGTCAGACGAGCAGTTACAACTATAATAATTACAGGGATTTAACGACTGCAAACAGAATCAAGGGACTTGACTGTTCTGGATTTGTAGGATGGGCATCTTATCAGGTTATGCATACAAAGTCTGGAGAAGGCGGTGGATATACCGTAGTTTCCGGAGATATTGGTTCTTATTATCAGAATACTCTGAAGTGGGGACGGATCGTAAACCAGAATTATCTTTCTCAAACAAAATGGAAGATGCAGCCAGGAGATATTGGCTATGATTCCGGACATACCTGGATCGTTCTTGGACAGTGTTCAGATAAGAGTGCTGTGATCGTTCATTCCACACCACAGGCAGGCTGCCAGATTGCAGGAACCTGCACACCGGATGGGGATTATGACAGCCAGGCAGTTGCACTTGCCAAAACTTATATGTCCAGATATAAGGGATATACGAAATACGAATATCATCCATCCTGTGGAAACTATATTCGAAGAGGAAATTATCTGAGATGGTACAGCAGTACACTTTCTGATCCGGATGGATATAAGAACAAGACAGCAGCACAGATACTTGCAGATCTGTACAGCTAAAATAAAGCATTAACAGTGAAGAGAAGCAGTTTTCATTACAGAAGACTGCTTCTTTTTTTCGTATTCTTTACTAAATGTTACAAAATTTTAAATTTTTTAATTATTTACTCTTGCGTTCTTGAGAACGATATGTTAATATGTAAAAGAAGTTCAATAAGATATTTCAAAAATGTTACAAAATAGATTGATTTAGATTATGAGGTGAAAACATGAAGAAACGAATTGTTTGCATGACGTTAGCATTAATGATGACAGCATCACAGGTTGTCAGCGTAAGCGCGTCAAGAGAAGACGAGCTGAGAGAGGAACAGGCAGCTACCAGCGCACAGTTGGATGCTACATACGCACAGATCGACCAGCTTTATTCAGCAAAGCAGCAGTTACAGAGCGAAATTGATGCTTTGGATGCAAATCTTGTGAATGTCATGGTTTCCATTCAGACCCTTGAGGGAGATATCAGCAATAAAGAAACTGACATTCAGAATACCCAGACAGCACTTGAGAAAGCACAGAATGCTAAGACTAAACAGTACGAAGCAATGAAAGAACGTATTCAGTACATCTATGAGAAGGGCGGCAATGCTGCATGGTTCCAGATGATGATGGATGCTGATAACCTTTCTGATCTTCTTACTAAAGCAGAATACACACAGAAGATGTATGAATACGACAGACAGAGCCTTGAGAAATATGCCAACACCATTGACCAGGTAACACAGCTCGGTGGCCAGTACAAACAGGAGAAGGCAGAACTCGAGGGAATGAAACAGGAATACGAATCTGAGTCAGTAAACCTTCAGACACAGATCGATACCAAGAAAGCCAACTCCGCAGACTGCGACAATGAGATCGCATACGCACAGCAGATGGCAACAGAGTATTCCAACCTGATCGTTCAGCAGCAGGCAGAGATCGAACAGCTTGAGGCAGAGCGTATCGCCGCTGAGGAAGAAGCAAGACGTCAGGCAGAGGCAGAAGCCGCAGCAGCAGAGGAAGCTGCAAGACAGGAAGCCGAGGAAGAGGCTGCACAGGAGCAGGAAAATCAGGAAAATCAGTATGATGAGAATACTGATGAAGAAGATCAGGAAGAGATTTCTGAGGATGGTGAGTATACAGAAGATGATGGATGCACAGAGGATGAGGATTCTGACAGTGAAGACTCTTCTGATGACGAAAACACCGACAGCAGTGATGACGAGAGCACATCTGACAGCAGCGACGGTGTAAAACATGATGAATATGGCAATGTGATCGACAGTGACAACACTGTAAATCCGGAGGATGTGGATACTTCATCCAGTTCTTCCAGCTCATCCAGTGGTTCTGGCTCTTCTATCGTAGACTATGCACTGCAGTTTGTCGGAAACCCGTATGTATGGGGTGGAACAAGCCTTACAAGCGGTGCGGACTGCTCTGGATTTACACAGAGTGTATATGCACAGTTTGGCTACAGCCTTCCGAGAACATCCTACGAGCAGCAGAACTGGGGAACTGAGGTTTCTTATGCAGATGCACAGCCAGGTGACCTGATCTGCTATGGTGGACATGTTGCAATCTATATGGGCAATGGACAGATTGTACATGCGTCTAACTCCCAGGATGGTATTAAGATTAGTAATGATGCTACTTATAGGACTATTCTTTCTGTAAGAAGACCGTCATAATTTTTCATAAAATGTATGCATAAAAACGGTGGTGTAAAAACTGCCGTTTTTTTGTTTTGTGGGGCGGTCTTGCATTACAAATGCGCCACTGCCGGGTGCCCCCGGCAAACAAAAATGTTGACTTTCCAAAGATAAAGTATTAAAATGGCATAAAGCGCAACGGGGCACTTCATAGTTCCGTGCGCTTTTTTTTACTTTAAAGCAGTCCCATCTGCTTTATTCAACACGGTGATATGTTCCGCAAGGACATATGGATGAAAAATATATATTTCAGGAGGAAACGAAAATGAGAAAGAGCAAAATGTGGAGAATGTTGACAGTAGCAGCCGTAGCAGCATCTATGACATGCGGAGTATTTGGCGTACAGAGCGTAAGCGCGGCTGACAAAAAGACCCTCAAAGTTGCAATGGAATGCGGATACGCTCCATACAACTGGACACAGCCGGATGATTCCAACGGAGCAGTGCAGATCTCCGGAAGTTCCGACTATGCATATGGTTATGACGTTATGATGGCGAAGAAGATCGCAGACGAACTTGGCTACGACCTTGAGATCGTCAAACTTGACTGGGATTCCCTCGTACCGGCAGTTCAGTCCGGACAGGTTGACTGTGTTATCGCAGGACAGTCCATCACCAAAGAACGTCAGCAGATGGTTGATTTCACAGATCCATATTATTATGCATCGATCATCACTCTGGTAAAAGAGGATGGAGACTATAAAGACGCAGCAAGTGTAGAAGACCTCAAAGGAGCAACAGTTACTTCCCAGCAGAATACCATCTGGTATGATTCCTGCCTGCCGCAGATCCCGGACGGAAACATCCTTCCAGCACAGGAAAGCGCACCGGCAATGCTGGTAGCTCTGGAATCCGGTAAATGTGATGCAGTCGTAACAGATATGCCTACAGGAAAAGCTGCCTGCGTAGCTTACCCGGATTTCAAACTCCTTGACTTCACAGGAACAGACGGAGAATTCGAAGTATCTGACGAGGACATCAACATCGGTATCTCCCTCAAGAAAGGAAACGATGAACTCAAAGATGCGATCAACGGAGTTTTAAGCGAGATGACAGAAGACGACTTCAACGATATGATGGACGAAGCAATCTCAGTTCAGCCACTGTCCAGCGAGTCATAAAGGAGGAGCAAAATGCTGCCTGAAAGTTTTGGAGGAAGAATCATATATCTTCTTCAGCAATATGGTCCCTCTTTCGCGAAGGGAGCCGGAGTCAGCATGTGGCTGGCACTGGTCGGAACACTTTTTGGATGCATCATCGGTTTTCTCGTAGGTATCGTGCAGACGATCCCGGTAGACAAAAACGATTCCACAGCCAAGAAGGTACTGATCAAAATCGTGAAATTTATCCTTGCCTGCTATGTGGAGTTCTTCCGTGGAACTCCTATGATGGCACAGGCAATGTTTATCTACTTCGGTAGTGCATACCTGTTCAATATCAATATGTCCATGTGGTTTGCCGCGATCTTCATCGTATCCATCAACACAGGTGCATACATGGCAGAGACTGTCCGCGGCGGTATCCTTTCCATTGACCCGGGTCAGACAGAAGGAGCCAAGGCGATCGGCATGACACATGTACAGACCATGATCAATGTTATTTTGCCACAGGCACTGCGTAACATCATGCCGCAGATCGGCAACAACCTGATTATCAACATCAAAGATACCTGTGTACTTTCCATCATCGGTACGGTAGAACTTTTTTACACGACCAAAGGTGTGGCAGGTGCACTGTATACATACTTTGAGTCCTTCACAATTGCCATGGTCATTTACTTTATCATGACCTTTACCTGTTCCAGGATCCTTCGCGTGATCGAGCGTAAGATGGACGGACCGGACAACTATGACCTGGCAACCGCAGATACCCTGACACATACAAGTGGTATGTATTCTTATAAGGAAAGGAAGGACAACAGAGAATGAGTGAAACGATCCTGGAAGTGCAGCACCTGGGAAAATCCTTCGGAACACATGAGATCCTGAGAGACATTGATTTCTCTGTAAAACCGAAAGATGTTACCTGCATCATCGGACCTTCCGGTTCAGGTAAATCCACACTGCTGCGCTGTATGAACCTTCTGGAGACACCTTCATCCGGCGAGATCCGCTACCACGGAACAAACATCATGGACAAACACGTGAACGTTCCGAAGTACCGCTCCAAAGTCGGCATGGTGTTCCAGAACTTTAACCTTTTTAACAATATGACAGTTCTCAAAAACTGCACAGTCGGACAGGAAAAAGTCCTCAAAAAAAGCAAAGAAGAGGCACACAAAAACGCAATGATGTATCTCGAAAAAGTCGGCATGGCCCCATACATCAATGCAAAGCCGAAACAGCTTTCCGGTGGACAGAAGCAGAGGGTAGCGATCGCAAGAGCCCTTGCGATGGAACCCGAGATCCTGCTCTTTGACGAGCCGACATCCGCCCTCGACCCGCAGATGGTCGGAGAGGTTCTGGAAGTCATGAGAACCCTTGCCAAAGATGGTCTGACGATGATCATCGTCACACATGAGATGGCCTTCGCCAGAGATGTGGCGAAGCATGTGATCTTCATGGGCGATGGAGTTATCGTGGAAGAGGGAACTTCCCATCAGATCTTTGAAGATCCACAGAAAGAACAGACGAAGGAATTTCTGAGCCGTTTCAGAAATTCCTGATGGGAACTGCCCAGCGGGGCGGCTGTTTGGCAAATAAGAAAACCCTGAGGGGGAGCATCTCAAAGTTGCGAAGGCCGAAGCTCCCCCTCAGACACCCCCTACTTGGCCACGCTTGGTGCATCAAGACAGAATAGCGTTGACGCTAACTGTTAGGGCTGTTTCGCTGGCACGAAAAGCGCGGCAACTTGCCTTGGCGGAAGTTGGCGTTCCCGCGAGCACGCCGAAGGCGTGATGTCGACGGGCCAGTAGTATGTGATACTGCGGAAGCACGTAGAGCAATGAAACACGTAGGATTAGTTAATTTCAGGTGCAAATCTGAACTATACAGAAAAACCAACAACATAAGTAAGCGCAGACTCATGGGGCAACCGTGCAAGTCTGCGCTTATTTATACGAAAATCTTCCGACTTGAAACACCAGGAGAATTTTTCAAAGGGTTCTACATAAGACAAAATTTCCGTCAGATACCCAGCCCAGGGGTTGCAAGGGGACGGGCGGACGTCCCCTTGCGGTCTTCTTACATGCCAATGTAAATCGCGGGCACATGGGAAGTCCCCATGAAACATTGTTTTAATAAAAATACAATATCCAGCAAAAAAAAACTAGACAACACACAAAATATAATATATGCTTGAAAAGCAAATCAAATAACATTTGTTGGTTTTGAACTAGCCTCTATAAGTTCCAGTAAAATATTTTTATTTTAAATACACGGATTAAAAGGGAAACCGGTCGAATTCCGGTACGATCCCGTCACTGTGATAGGGAGTTGCGAAACATAATCCACTGGAGTGGCAGTCGCCAGTCTGGGAAGGAGTTTCGGAGCAAAGATCTTAAGTCAGGAGACCTGCTTATGGATGATCAGATATGATTCTTACGGTAGATAGGAAACATTGTTTTTTTGTGTGCAAACGTCCGTATTATGTTGTTTACGGATGTTTTTTTCTGCGCTTTTATTCAAAGGTGTATTTCCTCTGCCATTTTTAAAATTGAATCTGATCCAGTTAAAGTCGCTGATACTGTGAACGAAGTAAACAGTAACAAAACCTCTACAATGTAGGAAGGAGAAACAATGTCAAAAAAACAATTTGGAAAAAGGCTTCTGCAGATCCTGATCGTTCTGATCGGTGTAAGTTTCTTTACATTTGGACTTACTTACCTTTCACCAGGTGACCCGGCGGAGATCATGCTGACAGAGTGTGGTAACCTGCCGACACCGGAACTTCTCGAACAGACGAGACATGAACTGGGCCTTGACCAGCCGTTTCTGGTGCAGTACGGTTCCTGGGTAAAAGGAGTACTTACCGGAGACATGGGAACTTCATATGCATTTAAAGTTCCTGTAACTGAAAAACTGATGAAATGTTTTTGGCCGACCCTTCAGATGTCGCTCTTCGCGCTTCTTCTGATGATCCTGTTCTCCATACCATGCGGAATCCTCTCCGCGGTATATCAGAACAAGTGGCCGGATTATCTGATCCGCGGAATCACGTTTTTCGGGGTATCTATCCCGAGCTTCTGGATCGGCCTGATTCTTCTGAGCATCTTTGGAGTGCAGCTTCGCTGGATCAACGTAGCAGGAGGTACGACTGATTTCAAGGCAATGATCCTGCCGTCTGTGACACTGGCGCTTTCCATGTCTGCAAAATATACCAGACAGGTACGAAACGCAGTGCTGGAAGAACTCAGACAGGATTATGTCATTGGAGCCAGAATGAGAGGAATCAAAGAAAGCGTGATCCTCTGGAGACATGTACTTCCAAACGCAATGCTTCCTATTGTAACACTTCTTGGTCTTTCCCTCGGCTCTCTGCTCGGAGGAACAGCAGTTGTTGAGATCATCTACAACTGGCCGGGAATGGGAAGCATGGCGATCAAGGCAATTGCCTGTCGTGACTATCCGATGGTGCAGGCATATGTACTTATGATCGCGATCATGTACATGGTCATCAATATCATCGTTGACCTGTCCTATACTTATCTGGATCCAAGAATAAAGGAGGTTAAGTAAATTGAAGAAACAGAATTTTTTCCTGGCTCACAAACAGTTTACCTTATTCTTTATTCTGGCTCTTGCCGTTGTAGGTACAGCGATTTTTGCCCCGTGGATCGCACCGAAAGATCCACTGGAAGCGGTGATGATCGATTCACTTAAAGCTCCATGTGCGGAATACCCGCTTGGTGCTGACAAACTCGGACGTGATATTCTTTCCCGTGTGATCTATGGTACCAGAACTTCACTGGTATCTACCCTGATCCTTGTGGCAACGATTTTTGTTGTAGGTACTTTCCTTGGAATCATTGCCGGATATTTTGGCGGCTGGATCGATCAGGTGATCATGCGAATCGCAGATATGATGATCTCTTTCCCGGGAATGATCCTGGCTATCGCAATTGCAGGTATGCTCGGACCAAGCCTTCGTAACGGAGTTATCGCGATCACAGCGGTAAGCTGGACAAAATACGCACGTCTGGCAAGAAGTATGGTTTTGAAAGTAAAACGTAATCTGTATGTGGAAGCCGCGATCGTAAACGGCACAAGCACATTCAAAATCTTATGGAAACATATTCTCCCGAACATGCTGACGATCATGACTGTAACAGCAGCGGCAGATATGGGAACCATGATGCTTGAACTTGCATCTCTTTCTTTCCTGGGATTCGGAGCCGTGGCACCGACACCGGAATGGGGACTGATGCTGAATGAAGGAAGAACTTATATGGCAAAAGCACCGTGGCTTATGATCGCACCGGGTATCGCCATCGTAATCGTAGTAATCGTATTTAACATGCTCGGCGACAGTATCCGTGATATTCTTGACCCGAGACAGGACTGATAAAATAAAGGAGAAAAATATATGAAAAACAGAATCGCAAAAAAAGTCTGTGCAGCAGCACTTGCAGGTCTCATGACAATGGCACTCGTTCCAACATCCGTATTTGCAGCAGGAACAATGACGATCGGTGTAACAAGCTTTGCTGATACACTGGAGCCGACAGAGCAGTACTTCAGCTGGGTTATCTCCCGTTACGGCGTTGGCCAGGGTCTTACCAAGTTTGATGAAGAAGGAAACATGGTACCATGTCTTGCAACAGAGTGGACCAACAGTGAAGATGGAAAAACATGGACATTTACGATTCGTGAGGGCGTTAAATTCTCAAACGGTAACGATATGACACCAGAGCTTGTAAAAGCATCTCTGGAGCGTACCATCGAAATGTCAAACCGTGTACCGGAGTTCTTTGATATTGACAGCATTGAAGTTGATGGACAGAACATCATATTCAACCTGAACAGAGCAAACGCAAACATGGCAGGATGTCTGGCAGACCCGCTGTTCCTGATCATGGACACCAGCATTGACAACTCCAACATCGCAATGGAAGGACCAGTTTGTACAGGACCGTATGCATTCCAGTCTTTTGACCCGTCAGGTGATACCGTTGTTGTACGCAACGAGTACTACTGGGATGGAGATGTTCCGAATGACAGCGTAACTCTTCGTATCATTGGCGACCAGACAACACGTTCCATGGCTCTTCAGTCCGGTGAGATCGATGTTGCTTACAACTTAAAGACAGAGAATGTTTTTGAATTTGACGGAAATGACAACTACAACATCCAGTCCCTGGAATCCCTTCGTTCTACTTATGCATTCATGAACCAGAACGGAGCACTCGGAGATCTGGCACTTCGTCAGGCAGTTCTTCGTGGACTTGACAAAGAAACTTACACAAGCGTTCTGCTTGAGGGCGGCGCAACACCAGGAAAAGCACCGGTACCGCCGACACTGGATTATGGCTATGATGATCTGAACGATGAGAACGCTTACGATCCGGATGGAGCAAAACAGGTTCTTGAAGATGCAGGATACAAAGATGTAGATGGTGACGGATATGTAGAAGATCCGGACGGAAACCCGGTAGAACTTACTTTTGTATACTATGACAGCCGTGCAGAACTCGGTGTATATGCACAGGCAGCTCAGGCAAGCCTCAAAGAGATCGGAATCAACATCAAACTTGACTGCGTATCTTATGAGACACTTCTTGACCGCCGTGATTCCTCTCAGTACGATCTCCTGATCTGGAACGTACTCGTTGCAAACACAGGTGACCCGGAAAACTACCTTCGTGAGAACTGGTACAGCACATCTGCAAACAACACAGCAGGATATGCAAATGAAGATGTAGACAAATGGCTGGATGAGCTGGCAGAAACAATCGATGCAGATGCAAGAAAAGAACTGATTGTAAAGATCCAGCAGGCGATCATGGACGATGCAGCTACTGTATTCTTCGGATATGAAAACACCTTCCTTATCTCCAAAGCAAGCGTAGAAGGACTTGTAATGTATCCAATGGATTACTACTGGGTAACTGCTGACATGCAGATGGCTGAATAATAAAGGAGACTGTAAGAATGCTGGAAATTAAAGATCTGGCTGTACAGTATGGACATCATGATCCTACGATCGAGCATTTTAACCTTTCCATGAAAAAGGGTGAGATCATCAGTGTTGTAGGTGAGAGCGGAAGTGGTAAGACCACAGTGATCCGTGCCGTTCTGGGGGCTCTCCCCGGAGCGGGACAGGTTACTTCAGGAGATATCCTCTTTCACGGGGAATCTCTTCTGAAAAATTCCAAAAGCGACTGGAGAAAGATCCGTGGCAGCAAGATGTCAATGATCTTCCAGGACTGTGGCGGAACCCTGAACCCGATCCGTAAGATTGGCAGCCAATATGTAGAATATATTTGTACACATGAGGCTATGGCAAAAAAAGATGCCTGGCAGAGAGCAGTCACCATGCTTTCCAAAATGAGACTTCCGGATGCGGAAAACATCATGAACAGTTATCCGTATCAGTTATCCGGAGGTATGCGCCAGCGTGTCGGAATCGCTATGGCGATGACTTTTAACCCGGAACTTCTTCTGGCAGATGAGCCGACAAGTGCTCTGGACGTAACAACACAGGCACAGATCGTCCGTCAGATGATGGAGCTCCGCGATGATTTCGGAACAGGGATCATCATTGTTACACATAATATCGGAGTAGCAGCTTATATGGCAGATCAGCTGATCGTTATGCACCACGGCAAGGTGGTAGACCACGGAACCAGAGAAGAGGTCCTGAATAACCCGACCAGCGATTACACAAAGAAACTGCTTGATGCAGTTCCGGAAATGGAGGGAAAACGATATGTCTGAAAATCATGAGATCGTCATGCAGGCAAAGCATATTGTAAAACAGTTCCCTGCTTCCCGCGGAAGAACCCTGACTGCCTGCAATGATATCAACCTGACCATGTATAAAGGAAAGACCCTCGGGATCGTAGGAGAGAGTGGGTGCGGTAAATCTACATTTGTCCGCATGGTGACTTCCCTGGAAAAACCGACCAGCGGTGAGATTCTTTATCACGGCAAAAACATCACAGGGCTTTCAAAGAAAGAAACCTGGGAAAACCGCCAGAACCTTCAGATGGTCTTTCAGGATCCGATGGCATCTTTTAACCCGAAGATGAAGATCAGGGATATTCTGACAGAGCCTCTGATGAACTACAAAAAGATCAAAAGAAACGAAAGAGATGCAAAAGCAAGAGAACTTCTCCGCATGGTAGAACTTCCGGAAGAGTTTGTAGACCGTTATCCGCACAACATGAGTGGTGGACAGCGTCAGAGGATCAGTATCGCAAGAGCACTTTCTCTGGAACCGGAGATCCTGGTCTGTGATGAAGCAACTTCTGCACTGGATGTTTCCGTACAGGAGTCTGTCATCGAGCTTCTGGTACGTCTGCAGAAAGAAAAAAATATCTGCATGATCTTTATCTGCCATGACCTGGCGCTGATCCGTTCTTTCGCGCATCAGATCGCAGTCATGTACCTGGGACATATCGTGGAAACGATTCCGGGCGAAGATGTTTCAGGAAATGCAGAACATCCATATACCAAAGCACTTGTCGGAGCACAGTTCTCTGTTCATATGGATCCAGCCAAAAAGATTGAAAGCATTGAAAGCGAAGCACCAAGTCCGCTCGATGTACCGGTAGGCTGCCCGTTCCAGAACCGCTGTGAACACTGTACGGAACAGTGCAAAAAAGAAATGCCGGAATTAAAAGAAATTGCACCGGGTCATGAAATTGCCTGCTTTTATGTAGAAAATATCACAAAATAAACAGAAGGAGGCAAGTAGATGAAGAGAAGAATACTCACTCTGATGATGAGTGCGGCACTTATTGCCGGCACTCAGAGCACTGTATGGGCCGATGTGGAAGACTACTCAGACGGAGATGTTCATACGATCGGTGTAGTTGTATATGATCCGGACTCTGCGGAGATGGAAATGTTTGCGGACTATTACCGTGATTACATCCAGGAAGGTTTTCCTGTAAAATTTATTTTTTCAGGAAAAATTGCAGATTCTGAGGAAGAAAAGGCATTTATTGAAGAAGCCAAAGCAGAAGGTGCAGAGGGGATCATTTCTTTTGCCGGATATGCAGATGGGCTTACAAACGTTATCAAAACCTGTGAAGAAGAGGAAATCTACTATGCACTGGGTTCCAATACGGTAAGCGATGAGAACTATGAGGTCATCAAAGATAATCCATGGTACATGGGAAGCGTCGGACCGGATCTTGAGACCGTTTATCAGGCCGGCTGCGACATGACAGAGTTTTTTCTGGATAAAGATGCCAGAAACATCGTGATCATGTCAGGCGGTGCATCTTCTGGAAACAGACTTCATCAGGTAAGAACCTGGGGAATGCTGAACACTCTGGAAGAAAAAGCGGGACTTGTACTTGATGAAGATGCAGAAAAACTTTCTGCAACAGATAAAGTGACCGAACTCACAGACAAGGACGGAAATTTACACGTTACGATCTGCCCGGGATATACCGAGGGTGGAGAGGGACTTGAAAATCTGGAGACCGCATTTGCGGAAGGCACCTGTGATACGCTTATGAGTGCGTTCCATGTATCTGCCTATCTGGACAAGATCTCCGATAAGGAAAAAGACCAGGACATCAACATCATGGTCGGCGCGATCGACAGCTTTTCTGAGCAGAATTTTGAAATCTTCAAAGAAAAAGATTCTTTTGGAAATGCACCGATCGACTATGTACGCGGCAAATACGCTTCCATGGCAGGCCCGGCCTTCGCAATGATCTACAACGCGATCACCGGAACTCCGGATGTAGTCCGGGAAAACGGTGAGGCAGTACGCCTGTACCAGAATCTCTGGACTGCGAAGTCTGAGGAAGAATATGTTGAACTGTATGGGTATGCGACGGGGATTTATGAGAATGCGTATAGTTGTGATGACCTTATGCAGGTCATCGGGCAGTTTGATGTGGATGCGGATCCGCAGGGCTTTAAGGAGTTGACGGAAGCGTCTGATGTGGAGAGTGTGAAGGAGAGAATTTTTTCCAATTAAAAAATTGGGTAAAAGGGATGGAGTTTTTTGGCTCCATTCCTTTTTTTATCCCTTAAATTCGTGGGATTTATTTGCTTGGGAGCAGAGAAAACCGCGAAGGGATGTCGCCCGTCCCCTCACCCTTAGCCGAGGGGGGGGGCAGAGGGGGCTGGCGTCGAAGCCCCCTCTGCGGTCTTCTTAGTCTACCAGACAAAATAAAAGAAAAAATAGAAAGCAAATATCAAAAAAATGAAATAAACCTTTCATTTTTTGCAACGTTTTTATAAAACCATAAAAACCACCCCATTTTTTTGAGTCTTTTGTCAATGGAATTTTCAAATGAAGTCGGCTACAATAAGGACAGTTGAAAGATACGTAAAGAAACAACGAAATCAATATTGTAGAAGAATCAGGAGGAAATAACAATGAAAGTTGGATTTATTGGTCTTGGAATCATGGGAAAACCGATGTGCAAAAACCTCATGAAAGCAGGTTACGAAATGGTTGTAACCACACATAATAAAGAAACCCTCAAAGAAATGGAAGCACTCGGAGCCAAAACTGTAACATGCGGACGTGAAGTTGCAGAAGAAGCAGATGTGATCATCACCATGCTCCCGAACTCCCCACAGGTAAGAGAAGTTGCACTTGGCGAAGGCGGAATCATCGAGGGCGGCAAAGAAAGCCGGAACAGATCCGGAGCTTGTATACCAGGCAATCCGCGGCGGACTTGCAGGATCTACAGTCCTCGATGCAAAAGCACCTATGATGATGGACAGAAACTTCAAACCGGGATTCCGTATTGAACTTCACATCAAAGACCTGAACAACGCCCTCAATGCAGGACATGCCGTAAGCGCACCGCTTCCGCTGACAGGAGAACTTATGGAGATCATGCAGGCACTCAAAGCAGACGGACATGAAAAAGAAGATCATTCCAGCATTGTAAAATTCTACGAAAAAATTGGTAATGTAACAGTTACAAGAGACTAAAATCCGGTATATAATAAGGTAAGACTTTTGCTAACCGTAAAGAAAGCCTCGACAGGTTGCCATGAGCCTGCCGGGGCTTTTTTGAGTGGAATGGAGGACCTTTTATGTCAAAAATAGCGATTTTACTTCCAAAGGAATATATGCTGGAACAGGCAAGAAATGTAATCCGGGAGGACGAACTGGATATCGACATCCTCAAAGTGATCAAGACTTCCGACTCTGTCTATGAAGCAAGACAGGCCGTAGAGCAGGGCGCGGAGGTGGTTCTTGCCCGAGGCGTGCAGGCAGCTTTTATCCGCCAGTACACAAATATTCCTGTTGCAGAACTGACACTTACAGGCCAGGAAATCGGTCTTATGATCGCCAGCGCCAAGAAAAAAGTCCCGGACAAAAAGTGCCCGCAGATCGCACTGATCGGTTTCAAAAACATGTTCAGCGATACAACTTATGCAGATGAGCTTTTTGATATCCGGCTGAAATTTTATGACATCACAGCCATTGAGCAGGCAGCAGAAAAAGTAGACTTTGCGATACAGGAAGGCGCAGATGTCCTGCTCGGCGGCGATACCGTCAATGCACTGGCGGCACAGAAAGGCATTCCGGCGCAGTTCATCGATTCCACAGAGGAGTCGATCCGTTCCGCTATCGGCGTGGCAAAAAAGATGATCCTGACTGCGGAAGCAGAGAAAAATTTTACCGCACAGTTTGAGACAGTGCTGGATAATTCCTATAACGGGATTCTGGAAATTGATGAAAACAAAGAGATCATGATCGTAAACCGTGCAGGAGAAGAACTTTTTCACAAAAAAGCTTCTCAGCTTGAAGGAACTGCCCTGGAAAAAGTGATCCCGGAACTGGAACAACGGTATATCGATGACGTTCTGAGCGGAAAAAGAGATTCATTTATGACCTCGGTCTATGTGGCTGGTGTTCCGATGATGCTCACGGCAGCGCCGATCCAGTATGAAAACAAGATTCGTGGCGCGATCATTTCACTCTATCGAAATGCTTCTGTCCGAAAAAATGATGCAGATGAGCTGCATTCCTATTACCTGAAGGGCTACGTGGCGCATGCTCATTTTTCTGATATCAGGATCACTGGTAAAGAAATGGAATACTGCGTGGAACTTTCCAAAATGTACGCCCTGTCAAAGAATCCTGTGCTGATCTGTGGAGAAGACGGAACAGATAAGGAAAAACTGGCACAGTGCATCCACAACAACAGTTCCTATAAAGCGGGGCCTTTTGTTGCAGTGAATTGCAGCGGTATGACAGAACAGATGCAGGTGGACAGGCTTTTTGGAAACCCGGATGCAGAAGACGAGAGCATGAAAAAAGGGGCACTTGCGATCGGCGATCATGGAACGATCGTAATCTCTGAAATAGAAAAACTTTCACTTCTGTGCCAGTATCGTCTGTACCGTGCGATACGGTATGATTCCCTGATCCAGAATGACCTGGAGCGAAGCCAGACGCTGGATAACCGTATCATAGCGATAACGGGAGCAGATCTTTACCAGTATGTAGAGCAGGGCAGATTCCGGCAGGATCTTTATTATCTCCTGAACAGCCTTACGGTGGAGATTCCTCCGCTTCGGAAGCGCCCGCAGGATATCCGTGCGATCGTGGAGGACTGCAGGGTAAGATTTACAAAAAGATATGCAAGATTTCCAAAGATCGCAGAGGATGCGATGGAGGCACTTGCCGGATTTGGATGGCAGGGGAATGAAATCCAACTGGAGTCGTTTTGTGAAAGACTTTTTCTGACTTCACCCAAGAAGACGATCACCAGTGACTATGTATATTTTCTTCTGGACACATTGTATCCTGTAAAAGAAAGAATTTCGGAAGATGGCACAACAGTGATCTATCAGCACCCGGAGGCCGCGCGTCTGACGGAACTTCTGGAAAAACACCAGGGAAACCGTTCTGCAGTGGCGAAGGAGCTTGGAATCAGCACAACGACGTTGTGGAGACGAATGAAAAAATATGGCGTGATAAATAAATATGATCTGACGTAAGGAGGAAACGCTATGGCGATCCATATCATAGATGAGGCAATCCGGTGCATTTTTCCAGTATTGAGAACTATATTTCGGACACTTATCTGGATCGAATGAAACTTCAGATTCCAGAAGAAAAGAAAAAACCGGTGGCAGTGATCGGGGCAGGTCCGGCAGGATTGACGGTGGCGATCATTCTGGCACAGCATGGGTATAAGGTGACGATCTTTGAGCAGCAGGACAAGATCGGCGGTATCACACGTTACGGAATCCCGGAATTCCGTCTGCCGAAATCTATTCTGGACCGTCTGGAAAAGCAGATCCTTGCGATGGGTATCCGCATCCGTCCGCATACTGCGATCGGAACAGTTCTGACGATCGATGATCTTTTCCGCGACGGATATGCAAGCGTGTTTGTTGGAACAGGAGTGTGGAAAGCACGAAACCTGGGGATTCCGGGGGAATGTCTGGCGAATGTGCATTTCGGCATTGACTATCTGGAAAATCCGGCAGCATATGATTTGGGAGAAAAAGTCGCCATTATTGGAATGGGAAATGCGGCAATGGACGTTGCGCGGACAGCTCTTCGAAACGGTGCACTGCAGGTGACATTGTATGCCCGCGGAACGCATGTAGCGGCGAACTCGCATGAAATGGCGTATGCAGAGCTGGATGGCGCACAGTTTGTCTTTGGAAAAGCGATCGAGCGCATCACGGAAACCGGCCCGGTATTCAAGACTTCGGTCATTGATGAGAATAATAAAGTCGTCGGATACGAGGAAGGCAAGACCAGGTGGAAGCAGATTCCACGATCATCGCCATCAGCCAGGGACCAAGAAACCGCCTGATCCGCACAACAGTAGGACTGGAAGGCTCCGACAAAGGTCTCCTCATCGTAGACGAAAACGAAATGACCACCAGAGAAGGCGTCTTCGCCGCAGGAGATGTCGTACACGGCTCCAAAACCGTCGTCCATGCCGTAGAACAGGCAAAGAAAGCGGCCGTGGCGATGATCGCATATATGGAAAAAGAAAGTTGACTTTTACCAGGGAAAGACATATAATAAATAATAGCTAAGGAATGTGGTGAAATTCCAAGAGGCAAAACGAAAACCCCCAGAGTTGCCGCTCTGGGGGTTTTCTTGCTCGTTACGGTGAGCTATTCCGTTTAGGATAATAAGCGGGAATCCTCGGCAATTCAATTACCGAGATGAAAGCGCAGGATTGTGCATATCTGCACATTGAAAAAATATAATAATTCCTCTCCCACCCT
>ERZ827108.2460-NODE-2460-length-19103-cov-4.297459_pt1 | contig 19103 bp, 18 predicted proteins | sample MGYA00519921_ERZ827108 | MGnify/ENA primary metagenome ERZ827108 (study PRJEB31778, sample SAMEA3449258) | human gut metagenome | biome: human gut; feature: human-associated habitat; material: faeces | place: United Kingdom | collected 2010/2012 ... | reverse complement strand
AACGCGGGTTCGAGGCGTTTTCGCACGTCAAATCGATTGTCGACAAGAAAACGTGGCTCGATTTGCCCATGCGCTACCAGCCTTATTCGAGCGCGCTCTACGAAAAGCTGCTGCACGTGTTCCTGAGATAGCTTCGCACGCCCAAACGCTGCGGGCCTCGCGCATCTTCCGCGCGAGGCCCGCTTATGCTTTCTGGGATTTTCTTTACCTATGCCGCGTTCTTGCGCGGCGGATGGCTATTCGTCGCCTTCGACTTCCTCTTCTTCAACGTCGATGAATTCCAAATCGGCGTGCAGGTTGAGCCAATCGAGGGCGTCTTCGATAACGGCGTCCTTGTCGTATTCGTTGAAAATCTCGTGATAGAGACCGGCGTAAATGCGCAGGCTTTTATCCCACGAGGCAATTTGCTCGTAGAGCTCAAGGCTGTCTTTCGGGGCCACCAGGCCATCGTCCCCGCCGTGCAGAATGAGCACGGGGTCGACGAAGCGGCTCGCGTTCTCACGCATCCACGCATGGCCCTTGTGCAGTGCGCGGAACAGGCCAAACGACATTTCTTTAATGACATAGGGGTCGGCCATGTACGCCTCGCCCACCGACGGGTCGGAGCATACGCCGTCACCCAGCTCATTAGGCATGTAGGCCGAATCGGGGGCATCGGCCTCAACCGCGCCTGTACCCAGGCCCTTATTGTCGCGGGTCCATGCGCCCGAGAGCACGTAGCCGTCGACCTTGCCCGGATGCAGGTGCCCATACAGCGCCGCGCCGTAGCCGCCCATGGAATGGCCCACGATGAACAGCGGGGACTCGGGGTTTTCGGCAATCGCGCGGTCGACCACGACGTCGATATCTTTCGCGATTTCATCGAAGGCGGAATAAAAGACCTTGGTGCCCTTCGAACGGCCATGGCCGCGATGGTCGAAGCGATACACCGAATAGCCCTGCGCGTTCAGGCGCATAGTGAGATAGTCGTAACGACCTTGATGCTCGCACAAGCCATGCACGATTACCACTACGCCACGCGGATCGGCCACCGAATCGGTTTTGCCATAGAGCTCCGTGCCGTCAAACGACTCGAACATGTATTCCTGCACCATGGGATTCCTTTCTCCCGTCGAATACCCGAAACCTGTTAAATGCTCGTAGCGTTTAACAGGTTTCGCGAAAACGCGCAACGCGCATATCCGAATTATACGGCGCGCCGCGATGCGACCCAGCGGAAAACGGCAGGTGAAATAAGTTCTTTTGCATTCATTTAGGATGTCGAAGCAACTTCGTCTTCCCTATCGCAATGTTGGCGAAGGATCTTGCCCTATGAAGTCAGACCTAAGCCTCGGCTTTCGGGAACGAGCAATCACCGGAATATCGCAGCTTGAAAACCTAATGTCGAATGCTTTTCGGCACAGGAAGGCACACGACGAGGCGCCTGCAGGAGAGCCCACTTGCCCCTTAGCCGCAAAGGCAAGGAAGCGTGCCGATTCCTCGCCAAAACCTGTTAAACGCTACGAGCATTTAACAGGTTACGACTCGTAGATGATGGAGCCCAAACGCGACGCGTCGAAGCCCAAGGCCTCGAGCTCGCGGCGCACACGGGGGTCGTCGCCCAGGCGCTTCACGGCGCGCACGAGCGAACGCGTGCGCTCGCTTTTCTTCACAACGATATCGATCCACTCATTTTGCATGGGAAGGAAATCGACGCCTAAGGTCGTCTGAGCGAGATTCGAAGTGCCCACGCCCGCCTCAGCCGCGCCCTTGGCCACGAACGCCGCCACCGCATCGGGAGAGGCGACTTCGCGATCGTAGCCGCGCACCGATTCGGGACGCGCTTCGAGCTCGCACAGCACTTCGTCGAGCAGCACGCGCATGGCCGAGCCACGGGCGACGTTCACGAGCGACGCATCGCGCGTGAGCAGACTTCCCCACGAATGCAGGTGCTTGGGATTGCCGGCCTGCACAATAAGGCCCACGCTTCGACGGGCAACGCGCACCACCGACACCGGAACGCCCGGCACAAGGCGCTGCACATACGGAATGTTGTACGTGCCAGACTTGCGGTCGAACAGGTGCACGACAGCGGCATCGGAGCGGCCCAAATACAAATCGACAAGCGCGAGATAGCTCCCCAAATAGGCCCGCGAGCAGGGAAAGCCCTTGCCAGAAATCGCATGGGCGATAATGTCGCCCGAAATGTCGCCACCCGAAATAACGAAGGGATCGGCGGCGGGAGCTATCTCGGGAATAGCCGCCGCATAAGGAGAGGAAGGGGTCGCGGCAAATGCGGGCGCAACGGGAATGGGGCCCGTCGAGGCTGGCGAGCCGCCCGTTTTCGACGCCTCGATGTAGCGCTCGACATCGGCGCGCGTGAAACGCAGCTTGCGACCCACGCGATACGACGCAAGCTCGCCCGATTTCGCAAGCGAGTACACGGTGTTGCGACCCACGCCGAGCAACGCCGATACGTCTTCGACCTGCAATGCCTCGTCTTCGCGCACGAAAGCCCCTTTCCTCATTAAAACTGTTCTCGATTATAGATTATTCGGAACAAGAAATAATAAGGAAAAAGAACAGGCGGCTCGAAGACCGCCTTTCGTTCGACATGAAATGGATGGTGGCGCGCTAATCGCGTCTTTCGTCACGCAATCTGATTCACAACCGCGATCGGCCAGGCAAAGCATTCGTTATGCAAGGCGGCTAAGAAGCAAGCGGGTGCGCCAATCGCGTCTTATGCCGCCCATGTGCATTGCAGCGCTGGTTGCCCAAGATGCGCTTACCTATTCCACGCCCACCATAACGTCGGTCGACTTGATGATGGCGACAGCCTTCTCGCCTTCGGCCAGGCCGAGTGACTCGATTGCCTCGTTGGTGATGGAGCCGATGACCTTGTTGTCATCAGCGAGCTCGAGCGCAACATGGCCGTTCACAGCGCCTTCTTTAATGGAAGTGATGGTGCCCACGAGCTGGTTGCGCGCGGAAATGTTTTTGATGGGATCGCTGCCTGCGGCGAACATCACGTTGGAAGCCTTGATGATGGCGAATGCCTTTTTGCCCTCGGCGAGTTCAAGGTCCTTGATGGACTCCATGGTGATGTCGGCCTTGATGGCATAGCCCTCGAAGTCGATGGTCACAACGCCGTTTACAGAGCCTTCGACAACGCTGGAAATGGTACCTTCGAACTGGTTGCGTGCAGAAATCTTCATGCGGGCGCTCCTCTCTTGTTTGATGTATGCGCTTAAGGATCCGGGCCATACGGAGCAACCCGAGCTCGGCGCACGTCTTGATAGAACCGATAATCGCATATCCGCGAAGTTAAGAAAATACCGCGCTCGGATCGGCACATCGCCCAGCCCCGTTCGCCCCCGTTCGTGCCAAACCGACTGAAGCCTCAATGCACGAAAAACGAACGACAACAGAACGGAACGAAACGACACATAACCGGATTGACGATTCGATAGACCGCGATTTCCCCACTCTTGTTGCCTCCAGAATTCACAGGGCTTCAATAGCCATCATTACCATGGCTTTCTCGGCACTTCCCTTCCCTATATAGTTGTATTGCTATTAATTATCTATTATACAGATAACTAGCTACCAGTTTTTACTGATTGACATCACCATATCACGCCCCTATTCTGTTCAACAGACCAAACGAGTAGGGAAATGGGAATTTCGAAAGGAGCCCCGCATGCGACACGCGAAACGAATGCCGAACTCCCGGTAGATTCGCTTTCACACCTGCCGGGAGCTCCACCGACCAGCACATTTCCATTCGCGATGGGAACCAGCCCATCGAATTATCTAAGGAGACTTTCCAATGAGCCAGTTCATCAATAACCCCGAGCACACCTTCGGCTTCGACACCCTGCAGCTGCACGTCGGCCAGGAAAGCGCCGATCCCGCCAGCGACGCCCGCGCGGTGCCCATTTACCAAACCACGAGCTACGTGTTCCGCAATTCCCAGCACGCCGCCGACCGCTTCGGCCTGGCCGATGCCGGCAACATCTACGGCCGCTTGACGAACTCCACCCAGGGCGTGTTCGAAGACCGCATCGCCGCACTTGAAGGCGGCGTGGCTGGCCTGGCCGTGGCTTCTGGCGCCGCCGCCATTACCTACACGCTGCAGGCCCTCGCGCAGGCCGGCGACCATGTGGTCGCGCAGAAGACCATCTACGGCGGCTCGTACAACCTGCTCGAGCACACGCTTTCGCAGTTCGGCGTCGAAACTACCTTCGTCGACGCGCACAACCTCGCCGAGGTCGAAAGCGCCATCAAAGACAACACAACCGTCATTTACCTGGAAACGCTCGGCAACCCGAACTCCGACATTCCCAACGTCGACGCCATTTCCGAAATCGCCAAGAAGCACGGCCTGCCCGTCGTAGTCGACAACACCTTCGGCACGCCGTACCTCTTCCGCCCGCTTGAGCACGGTGCGAACATCGTGGTGCATTCCGCGACCAAGTTCATCGGCGGCCACGGCACCTCGCTTGGCGGCGTGATTGTCGACGGCGGCAACTTCGACTGGAAGGCAAGCGGCAAGTATGCCGAAATCGCTGAGCCCAACCCGAGCTACCATGGCGTGAGCTTCGCCGAAGCCGCAGGCCCGGCCGCATTCGCGACCTATGTGCGCGCCATTCTGCTGCGCGACGAAGGCGCATGCATCTCACCGTTCAACGCATGGATTCTGCTGCAGGGCACCGAGACGCTGTCGCTGCGCGTCGATCGCCATGTCGAGAACACGAAGAAGGTCGTCGAATTCTTGGCCAACGACCCGCACGTGGCTTCCGTGAACCACCCGAGCCTGCCCAATCACCCCGACCACGAGCTCCACGAGCGCTACTTCCCCAACGGCGGCGCCTCCATCTTCACGTTCGAGATTAAGGGCGGCCAAGAAGCAGCTTGGAAATTCATCGACAGCCTGCAGATTTTCTCGCTGCTCGCCAACGTCGCCGACGTGAAGAGCTTGGCCATTCACCCGGCGACTACCACGCACTCCCAGCTGACCGAGGCCGAGCTTGCCGATCAGGGCATCACGCCTTCGACCATTCGCCTGTCCATCGGTACCGAGAACGCCGACGACATCATTTGGGATTTGCAGCAGGCCTTCGCCAAGCTCGACTAACTTCAGGCGAAGGGCAACCGCGCATGGCAAGCCACAAGGCCGCGCCACGAATCGCAAGGCCGAAATAACGAAAGCCCTGGAAGTCGATTCCAGGGCTTTCTTGCGATTTGCGACTCATTAGCCAGCTACCGATCGGCCGAAAACGCGGGAGGCACATTCGGCGTGAGCAGCGTTTTCGCCTGTTCCTCGCATGCGGAAATATTCGCCTGGAGCGTTTTGCGATATTTGCCGCGGCTCATGCCCTCGTCAAATACGCCGCCCGCATACGTCAAAACATCGAGGGCAATGTTGCCGCCGCCGTTCGGGAGTTTGTCGACCGACGCGGCCATGCTTGCGAACTGCGCATCGGCATACACGCTCTTCTCAAACTGGTACTGCAACAGCGTTTGCCCGCCGTCGAGCGCCGCCAAAATGCCCGAATCGCGCGCCGCGTCGAGCACGCCGTCGGCTTCCTCGCGATAGCCTTTAAGCAACCACGCGTCGCCGAATTCCTTCGCCTCAACAAGCCACGCGGGCAGCTTCCGGCCATCGCCGCCCGCCTGCGACACGTCTCCGTCGACCTTCGCCGCCTGCATGCCGTCGTCAATCGAGGAGCGCAAATTCGCCGCCGCGGCCAAATAATTCTTCATGCTCTTGGTGAGCTGCTCGTCTTCGTTCGAGCCCACAAGGGAATAGAATCTATCCTCAAGCGCCTGCTGCGCGCCCCCTTCGGGAATGCTCGCGCGCAGCGACGAATTCGTGGCAATGCTGAAATACCAGTCCAAAAACGCGTCGGTTCTGCCCGAACATGTCGTATATGAGCTCTCAAGCGAATCTTTCAACTGGGACGACATCGTGCGCAGGTTCGCCTCGTCGGCCGAAAGCGAGCTGGCGAGCGCATCGATTTTCGCCTGGTCATACAGCGCGCCATCGATGGAATAGACCGATTTTCCCGCAAGTTCGCGGGCGATTTCCTGCAGGGCCGTGCCGTTTTCGGTTTGCATAGCCATGCCGACCTTCGCCTCGCCCCAGAAAAAGCCCGCCACGAGCGCGACGGGGAGCACCGCCGCTATAACAACGTAGCGCCGCCAGACGGGCTGCGTCGCGTCGTCGCGCTTGATCGCGTCGACCGAAACGAAAATCTTGCGCAGCTCCTGCACAGGAAGCGCGCACAACCCAATGAGGTTCGCCATGCCGAAAAACGCGCCCGCGCACAGCGCCGTGCGAATGGCGAAGCAAATGGGCACCGACACTTTCGAAGCCTGCATAAGGCCATAGCTCGTGAGGCTGTCGACAATCCACGAGCCAACGCCCGCGTTCCACATGAGCGCCGAAGGGGAATTCTCGAACGGCATGGGCGTTTTCGCGAAGGCGTCGAGCACCGTTTCGACAGGCTGCCCGAAACTGGGATCCATCGCGCAATACACGCCATACGCAACGCACAGCAGAAAGCCGACGATGGCGCAGCTCCACAGAAATTCGCCTGACGCCTGAAACGCGGGCTCGTATTCACGGCGCGCGTAGCGACGCATAAGCAGCAACACCACGGGATACACCACCACCGCGGCGAAAATGAGCACCCATTCGGCGATGTCCCACTTCGGCGATTCGAGGAACAAACTCGCCATACATGCCGCAGACACGCAGAAGCTCACGATAAAGCTGAAGATACGGCCGTTGTTCACGCGCGCGAACAGGCCGCCCGCCGCATATTTGAATTGGCGGTGCGTTTTGCGCACAACCACCTGATACATTACGCCCGCCGTTGAGGCGAGGGTGAAAAACGCCCAGAACAGCGCCAAAAACGGCGCGGGCATTTTCGTCACGGCGAAGCTCAGCAAATAGACGGTTACGACAAGCAGCGCCGCCTTGGCGAAATACGTGGCGAGACGCTTGGCAGAAGAATCGCCTAGAAGGCGGCGAAATGGGTCGAGGCCGTGGGGACCGAGTCTTAAGGACGACTCCGCCGAAGTCGGAATCTTTTCCAGCGATGGCTCGGTTTCGAAGGACGATTCTGTTTTGACTGGCGACTTTTCAAAGGAGGCTTTCACTTCGGTAGGCGGTTTCACCTTAAATGAACCACCGCCCTTGCTCCCACTGGCCGAAACGCGCAGCGAAGCGCTCGCTCCGGTTGGGCGCTTCGACTGTATGCGAGAAGAATCAGGCTTCATGGGAATGGCTCCTGGGACGGCATTAATCACTCATAGTATAGAGCCACCCGCAACACGCCGGCCAGTTTGGTGCGATTCCGAACACTTCCGCAAGCATGCAGCATGTTAGCTACGAATGTCCTTCCGCGGCAAGATTCCTTATCCCCAATTCGCGCAGATAGAGCTCCCCGTGTCGTTCCTCGAAAACATTGGCGCTTTCGACGAAATGAATCTTCGGGAATGCCCCACGAGCGCTCTTGAGAGACGTCAGAGGAATCGCGACCGACGGCACATCACCATTCCAATTGAAAGCCAGGCGCCGCAGCTGGGCCCATCCGCGAACGGCTGCCGCTTCTTCGCCAAAAGCCTTAATGCACTTCAGCAGGTTATCGTCCTCATCGAAAGAAAGCCAGGGGTACGCATCTTCAAGAGCGCCGTCCTCCAAGAAGACTTTATTCTGCTGATAAATTTGCCCGGTATTCTTATTATCGGAGCTGCAATAGTGAACGCCGAGCTTTAATTGCGACTCACTCGCGTAAGAAAGCAATGCGAGCGCCTCCGACTCGCTGCCCGCAACGGGAACCCCGCCGCCATACCAATAGTCGTAGAGGTAATTAAAGGGTCGTTTGCGCAGCTTGAATCCGCGTGATTGAAACTCACCCTCATTGCACAGAGGAAAGCAGAATTCCAGCAGATTGACACCCCTTACCCCTATCGAGTCAAGGCGCAAGAGGAGCGCGCGCATTGCATCGAGGTTCCCAGGGATTACAGGCATCTCAACGACCACGGAAGGCAACGCAGAAACCGCCATGACGATTCGATTAAATATGGGGGCCTCAGCACAAGGAACGTCTTCGGGCTTGATGCTGAAGCGCATCTCATCAAGCCCCGCTTCAACCAATCCCGCCAAGCACGCCCCATCAAGCAGGTCGCCACACGTATACAAACGAACATGAACACCAGGGTAGAGTTCTTTTGCCCGACGAATGAACGATTCCACCTGCTTTCTATGCAGTAACGGCTCGCCGCCCGTCACGGCAAGGCAATCGAATTGAGCTCCCGAGGCATGCGCAGCTTCAAGTTCGCCAACGATATCGCGTTTATGGGTCAAAAAATACTCGTAGTGGTCCTGGTTGGGATTGAAGCAGAAATAGCAATTCCGCGTACAGCGCAAGTCGATAAAAAATGTCGCTGTTCGCTCCCCCTTTCGACAGGCCAAGCATGCAGGAGAAATCCAGCCGCGCCACAAGGAGCCTTCACCATTTTCGCAATGGCAAGAACACGCCGCGGCAACTTCGGCGCGACGCGATCGAGGGCACGATTCCGAAGCCTCGAAAGGAACGCCGAAGGCGGCGACAGCATGTTCGTAGTCGCGTTCGACCTGGTCGAATGCCTGTGCGTACTTGTGGACGTCCATCAAATCCTCCTACTTGCCAATGCGGCCAATCAGCAAATCGAGCCGCACGTCGTCAACATGGGCAACCACCGTTGCGACTTGCGCAAATGCGCCGTAGCATCCGCGCGTATCCTTTTCGATTACCTTATTGGCAAAAGCGACGATCCAGGTCAGCACGTGAGACGTCAAGAAGTCTTTCGAGGTTCGCAACGCCCGTACGCATTCCGCGTCGCGACCGTCGGCGAAGCAATCGTAGGCACGCGTACCCATGTAGGCAAGATACTCCATCATGGCAGCAATGTGGTCATCGGGGAAGTGGCGCTCGGCCTGAAGCTTCAAACCGGCAGCGTGATATGCCGCCCGAACATTCAGCGTGCCGCATTGAAACAAAGCCTGCTCTGTGCCAACGTAAGGAGACTCCCAAGAGCTCACATACGAATCGCCGGGAATCTGGAACAGCTTCGCATAGTCGGACTTCATTTCGGCCGCATATTCGGAAGGCGATTCGTGAACGGCGCCTTGGCGCGAATCGATGTAGGCAAGCGCGGCTTCCGCGCATTGCTCAAGCGTGCGCACTCCATCGCCGACAATGCGGCGATTGTTGGCCTCGCGACTGCAATCGGAAAGAGCCGCAGCCTCATGCGCAATCATTTCACGCGTTTGCTTCCCAAAATACCTCGCAATAGAATCACTCGAACAATCGCCGCCGAAAACCTCATGCAGAAGATCATACAGATACGCACGGCAAGCGAGATCCATGCCGATTCGTTTTTCAAGCTCTTCGTCGAACATTCCGTCATTCCTTTCGCCAGACGGCGGCACTCGTTTTTCATCACGTCTACGAGAACGCCATAAAGAAGAAGCCGCCGCGTCGCATTCGATGCGCGGCGCGGCGGCAAAAGCAAATGATTACCAGGTCAGTTCGACAGCAGATTCGTCGAACGAGCAATCTTTGGCCTTGATGAGAACATTCGGATGGGTCTCATCAGGGCTCGGAAGCACCGCGATAGTGCCAACGTTCAAATCGTCGCCATACTTCGCACGCAGTTCGTCGACATCGCCGAAGTCGAGAGCACGATTGGGGCAACCGGCAACGCACGCAGGCTGGCTGCCGTTAGCACGAATGCCGTAGCAACCATCGCATTTGCCAGATACACCCTTTTCGGGGAAATACTTCGGATGGCCGTACGGGCAGCTCATAACGCACATGCGGCAGCCGATGCATTTTTCTTGGTCCTGAATGACCGTCCCGTCCTCAGCCTTCTTGATGGCGCCAACTGGGCAGTTCTTCATGCAAATCGGATCTTCGCAATGATTGCAGCTTGCAGAATAGCTATACGTTTTGACGTCGGGGAACGTGCCGACCGTGTAGCTCTTCACTCCACGATACAGCGTCCCAACCCCAAGACGGTTTTTATCCTTGCACGCCACTTGGCACGCGCGGCAGCCAATGCAGCGCGTCATATCGAAGTAAAAACCAAAAGCCATGATTCCCCCTTAGCCAAGATCGAGGATGCGTGCATCGATGTTGCAATCGTCCTCCAACGCCGGCCCGTCATATTTCTCGAAATTGCAGTTATTGTTGTTGTAGCTCGTTACACCACCACCAGAAATGTCGTTTCCGGTCAGGTAGTTATCGGCACCACCTTCGTCAATTCCGGTCTCTTCGTTCACGCGAACCCAAGAACCATGGGGAATGCCAACCTCGCCCGGCATAAGGTTTTCCATGCAGCATGCCTTGCGTAGCACTTCGCCATACTTCGTCCAAACACGAACGGTGTCACCATTCTCGATGCCCTTCTCCTTTGCGTCGGACGCATTGAGAAAGACAGGGTTCGCCCACGCCTCACGCAGCCAAGGGCAGTTATCGAAGACCGAATGGGAGCGGCGGAAATAATGCGGGTTGAACAGCAGGTAAGGATACTCGCCCTTTTCGCCGCCAATCTTTCCGTCTTTGAACGTGGTCTCGTAGCCCAACGTAGGAACGATGTACTCAGGATAGGGAGCGTATTCGTGATCGCACAAACCAATGCTGTTAAACAAGTCGGCCTTCGTCTGGCAGGTAATCTCGAACTTGCCGCTCTTGGTCGTCAGCGGCTTGCCCTCGGGATCCTTGATGAAATCGGAGTAGCCGATAAACGACGAATATTTGTCGCCTTTCTTGCGCTCGACCTGGTAACCACCATTGGAAATGAATTCCTTCAGGGTCACGCGACCGGTCTGAGGCTTGCCCTCAACTCCCCATTCGGCGATATCTTCGTCGGTGATGGTCACGAGGGTCTCGAACTTGCCCGAATCGTCATTCTTGATAACCGTCGCGGTAGCGATGCTGTTGAAGAACGCCTGCTTCTCGCTGATCGGGTAAACGGTCTTCGGATCGACGCCGAGAGCCTCCATGATCAAGGAGTTGATTTGAACGTCAGTCTTTGCCTCATACAGGGGCTCGGTCACCTGCTTGAAGCAGAAAAGGAACTCGCGGTTCGAAGCAGACAGGCCACCGGGAACTTCCCACTGGGTGGTGACGGGCAACACGATGTCGGAATACATCGCTTGAGTCGTCATGAATTGCGCCTTCGAAAGCACGAAGTCCATCTTGCGATGCGCCTCTATGCCGCGCTTCATGTTCGGGCCAGTTTGCAGGTAGGCGTTCTCGTCGTGAATAATGCAGTGGATATCGCACGTACGATCTTCACCGGCCTGAGAGCCCTTGCCCGAATACCAGTCACCGACCATGCGATACTTGCCGGTCATGCACGCTTCCCAAACCTGGGGACCGGGAATAACGCCGTCGATTTCGTTTTTCAGGCTGGGGTAGCCAGTCTTGCCAGCCTTCACCAGCGAAGGACCGCCATTGCCAGCATCGGCATGATAGTTGTTGGCAACGCAATTGCCCGGCTTGCCCATATGGCCGCCCATAGCGCCAACCGTCATGAACAGCTGCGGAACGTTTTCGCAGCCATTGCAGCGCGCGGCAGCGAAGTTGTGCAGCAGCCACACGTTCTTTTCCTTGCCGATTTCACGTGCGAACCAGGTAATCTTGTCCGTCGGAACGCCGCAAATCTCAGAGGCCCACTCGGCATCATGCTTCACGCCGTCGTATTTGCCCTCAAGGTAGTCAAGGAAGTTAACGTCTTCCTTCAAGTCTTCGGGCTTATGGTCGGCGTCAAAACCAACCGTGTATTTGTCGAGGAAGTCCCAGTCGACGACATTGCCCTCGGCCTTGTCGAGACGAATCATTTCCGAAGCGACGCCCAACAAGAACGCCGTGTCGGTACCAGTGCGAATCGGAATCCACTCGGCATCGAGCATCTGCGCAGACGCGGTGTAAATGGGGTCGACGGTGATGAATTTGACGCCGGCCTCCTTAGCGCGAATGTAGTGATAGCTCGGCGTACCAGCGGCAGACCATGCAGGATTCGAGGCATAGAACACAATCGTATCGGCATTGAGCATGTCGGTACGGTCGTTGCACACGCCTGCGTCGGTGCGGGGAATGCCAATCGTATTGGCGGTGTTCAAAAGATAGGCGCCGTGAGAGGTCGTGTCGGCGGTGCTGGTGTGTCCGCCCCACGCCAAAAGCGGCGAGAAAGCTAGGCGAGAACCATAGCTTCCCAGAAGGAATGCCTGGTTGCCGTACTTTTCCTTGATGGTTTTGAACTGGTCGGCAATATAGTCGATTGCCTCGTCCCAGCTAATACGTTCCCATTCGTCTTTGCCGCGAAGCTCGCCATTCGGATTGTCGGGCGACCAGCCCTTGCGCTTGATGGGATACTTCAGGCGATCAGCGCCAAAGCATTGCTGCTGCTGAGTTTTACCGCGAACACAACCGCGCTGCTGAGGATAGTCGAAAGAATCCTCATGGGTGTCATCGGTTTTCTGGCGAACAACGGCGCCGTCCTTGACCATGACCTTGTTCATGCAACGGCCGCCGCAGTTATGCCAGCACGCCGCAGGAATCCACTCGCCGCCCTTTGCGGGATCGACGGGCAAACCCGTCTCCTCGGTCGTCTCGAGGCTCGACTCCGCAGAGCAGCCGGTCGCAGCAAGACCCGCAACGCCCGCCATAACAGCAGCAGATGCCCCCAAGAAACCACGACGGGAAATATTATTCGTACCCACTGTCAGTTTCCCCCTTCAGATTTCTACATCGCGCACGTTGCATAGAACGCGTAGCGGGCAATGGCAACGCCAATCACCAGCAATGCGCACATGGCAATCGCAAGCATTTTCTTGTTCTCGAGTTTGGAAGCCGCAAGCGCAAGCGCAGCGGAAGCGACGGGCGCAACCACCAAGCCGACAGCCTGCGTGACGGGGCTTGCGCCCTGACCGCCAAACGCAGCAACCTCAAGCGCCAAACCAATAGCGAGCGCAGCGTCAACGATGAGCAACGCATAAAGAGCCGGCTTCTTGGTGACGTCAACCGACCCGAGCACGGCGCACAGACCGAGACCCATAGCCAAATCTCCTGCGAAAAACGAGAGCACCGTTGCTGGAGCATTGCTCCACACGGCATTGCCATACACGTCCACATACGCGGTGGCCATAAGCACCATGCACACCACAGCAGCGACGGCAGCAACGACGCGCAACGCAAACGGGCTGCTTTTCTTAGCAAGCGTGATGATAAGGTCGACAATCACAAGCACGAAGAAAATGCCTGAAGCCGCAACTTCTTTGACCATTCCAGAACCAAAGTTCACCGTGCCAGCGCTGACCGAAGCGAGCGCACGCGGAATGCTCTGGACATGCGTCGAGGCAGCTATCATGCCAACCGCAAACAAGACCACGATCACCAAGGGAACGAGCCACGGGCGCTCACCCGTGCGCGTGCGCTGGAAGCAGGTTTCAAACGCATACGCACCTGCCGCCATGCCCCCTAGCAACGTAAAAAGAAATAAGGATTCAAGACCCATGTTCCCCCTCTTTCCTCAACGCCCGCATTATGCAGGGCGTCCGATTCAGCGGCGCGCGCTTCGCCTGCACGAGCCCGCATTCAGACCCAAACAACGCCACGAGGCGACGCAGCGACGGTTTTGCCGAATGCATGTCATTAGGAAATCAGCTAATTCTCCTCGGTGCGTTTTATAGCAAAATTGTCGTGTGACAATCAATAGTGTCGCACGACAATTAATTGAGTGAATTATTCTATTTTAAGAATAGAAAACGGAAAGCCTCCTAGCGTTTCGCCACGTCATCCTCTTGTTTCGAAGTGAAGCCCTCACCATAAGCGCTCGGAACCACGAACGTTCCGTCGTTGTCTTGCATGCCCTCGTAGGTGAGATGCATCTTGCGCAGCGACAAGGCGATTTCGTCATGGCCATACGTTTGAGCTACATCGTCGAGAATCGCCGAGAGGTCCTTTTCGGCTTCCATAAGCGTGATGCGAGCGCTCTTGCGGCACTCGGCTTGCGCCTCAAGAGACATAATGCCCTGCAGTTCCTTGGGGATGATAAGGTCTCGCACCTCGACCGAAACAATGGAAATGCCCCAATCGGAAACCTTCTTCTCTACGGCATCGCGAAGTTCTTGATCGAGCTGATGGCGGCGCATAACCACATTTTGCAGCGAGGCGCGGCCGATGGCATCGCGCAGCGCCGTTTGCGCAGAAAGGGCAACCGCAAAATAGCAATCCTCTACTTCGGTGCACGCCTTTTCGGGATCCCAAATCACCCAAAACAGCACTGCATCAACGTCAAGGGGAACAAGGTCGCTCGTTAAAGCCTCTTCGGCGCCAAAAGGAGTCACATTCATGCGCTGATCGACGCGCAGCGTGCAAAACTCAAGCAGCGGAATTGTGAAAAACAGCCCCGGCCCCGCGAGACGGTTGAATTTTCCCAAACGCATAACCACAGCGCGCTCCCAGTCCATACATACATGGACGGAAGAAAGCATCGCAAGGGCAACGGCCACGGAAACAAGAATACCCACGAGCGTAAGCTCTCCGCAAATCGCAACGGACGCCGCAAGCACCATCGCGAACGCCGCTATCGAGAACGCCACCGTCACCATAACGGCGCCGTTGCGCGTAGCTTTTTTTGCCGGATCGGAACGGTACGCATCCGCCGCTACGCCGAATTCCATTTCGGAGCGACGATACGTATCCTTCTGCCCAAGAGGCGACATTTCATCGCTTTTCCTTTTCATGGCCCTCCTTCATCCTCCTTACGCACGACGATACGAGTTTCGGAATATCGTCATACGCCATCCCTTCTTCCAGGCATCCCTTCACAAACGACTCGACAAGAGCATCAATTTCCGGCGCAAGCTTTGGGGAGACCCCCTCATCGTTTACGAATACTCCGCTGCCGCGTACCGTGGTCACATAGCCGTCTCGCTCAAGGCCCATATATGCCTTGCTGACCGTGTTGTAGGCTATACGCAAATCTGCAGCATATTTGCGCACCGTAGGAAGCTTCTCCCCCGGTTTGTAGTAACCAGACGCAATAAGGTAAGCGATGCGATTGCGTAGCTGCACCCACATGGGCAGATCGCTCGCTTCGTCAAACTCAAACGCCGGTATTTCCTTGCTTTGATTCACGTACTTCTTTCTTCTCGTTTACATAAGAGGAGCAACGCCGCATGCAACTATGCTGATTCGAAGACACAATCCGCCGACTAATACCAAAACGGCGAGCACCGCCGCAGTCGAGGCAAGGGCGTCTCGACCAGCAAAGAGCAAAATCATTTCCGCAATGAACGGAAGCACGATGCCGCATGCAACGAACCCTATCCAAAACGGAATGGACAGCGCACCATCCATAAGGGAGGCAAACGCCGCCGAATCGATATTTTTAGCGCTCACGAGCAGCGCGATTGCCGCAATCGATTCAATCACGATAAAGGCAACATCCGCGGGAATCAAAAAATGGTGCCATAGACGCATCGCGCGAACGTCTTCGCATGCGCAGGCGGCCAGCATCACAACGGCACACCCGCACGATAGGGCCGACGCGACAAACAGGACAGACAGCCACGGCGACTGCCACACCTTCACCGCAATGACGCTTTTCAATAACAAAGCCGTATATACCATGACAATGAGGGCCACGGGTATACCCGCAAGCTTCACGACAGATACGAACCTTCGTATCGCCAGAGGCAATCTAAGCAAAGCATCCGAGAGCGCGACCACGAGGCACGCCGAAAGAAAAGCCAAGGCGAAAGCGCCGATCGACACCAGGCTGTTCGTCGGATAAAGGAAGAGGTAATAAAATGCCTCGGGACGACCAAGGTCGGCAACAAGGCAGAGCACGCCCGCGAGGATAGAGACAAGGCCGGTGCCATACACGAAAGTTTGAACATATCGGCGAGTCGACTCGGAAATCGCGGCGCAGGGCGCGCGAAGAACCCCTGAAACTGCACGACCGCGACCCCAAACGCACCCAGCAACGTCGGCAAGGGCGACAAGTGCGAACGCGCCCGCGGAAGCTCCGCCAAGAAATAGGTACACGGCTATCAACTCGCTAAAACTCACATGCACCTCCCGCTTTTCTCTATCCGTGACAATCTACCACGCGACCGTCGTACGACAATCGACAAATCCCACGAAAGTCAATCGAGATTTCGCATTCAAAACGAAAGAGGGCACGCCAACGGCACCATATCCCACACCTTGCATCATGCTCGAATGTCCTTCGACGATTTCACATTCTTTTCCCGAAAACACGAAGCTCATATATTCAAGTAGTGGCGTCCGTCATGCCGAGTGCCACCACCAAGCGGTTTCTTCACGTTGCTCGCCCCAAAACCCGGCGCGAGTCCCTTCTGCAAAGGTTCGCGGCAAGCCGCTACCAGCTCGCCTCGATTTCGCGAATACGCTGGTAGAGCCATTCGTTTTGGGGAACCTCGATGCTGTGTTCAGCAGCGAGCCGGCAGATGGTGCCCGAGAATTCCTCGACCTCGGTTTTGCGGCGCGCAATGCGGTCTTGCGCCATGGACGGCATGCCTGCGGGGTCAAGCGTTTCGAGCAGCTCGACTATCTGCGACAAGTCGGACTCGGCGATGGCGACGCCTTCCGCATTCGCCACCACGCGAGCCTCACGCATAGCCGCCACCAGGCTGCGGCGCTGCTCGCTTCCGCGCTCGGTCGCGCTGCCGTAAGTGCCGCCATACACCATGCACGTTTGGTTGACGCCCACATTCATCATGAGTTTCGTCCACATGCGACGCTTAATATCAGGCTCCACCACATGGGCGATGCCCGCGCGGGAATATAGATCGGCAATGTCGGCCACCACAGCGGGGTCGGTATCGGGCGCCGCGCCGAAGCGGATTTCGCCTGGCCTGCCATATGTGAGTTCGTTGTTCAGGAACACCGCATCCATGCCCTGGCAAATGCCGAGCACCGTGCGCTGCCAGCCGAAACGTTCGGCGATTTTCTGCTCACTCGTAATGCCGTTGCACAGCGACGCAATGCGCGTTTCGGGACCCACAACGGCTTCCATGGTATCGAGCGCTTGCATAAGGCCCGTGGTTTTAATCGTAAGAATCACTAAGTCAGCGGGAGTCGCTTCGCTCGCGCGCACGCTGCGCAAACTGCACGGCTCGCCATTGATTCTCAGCTGATCGGCCGCGTGACGCTCATAGCGCGCGTCGTCCATCACGAATTCCACGGCGTCGTCGCCGAGCACGCGGGCGATCATGCTGCCATACAGCAGCCCCACGCCGCCTTTGCCGATGAATGCAACTTTATTGATGCGCATTGGATGCAACCCTTTCTTTGGACCCGCCGCCAGCGAGCCGAACGCAGCGCCTTCGCCGCCTTGGTATCGAAACCCCAACACAGCGCCGAATCGCGATAGCACCGGCGGCGTTTTCCCGAGGCTCACGGCCACAATCTTTGGACTAAATTAAATCGATGAACCCCGCGGAGCAACGTTTGACCAAGGCCTGCAACCTTTATTTATAAACCTCGCCGCGATGGCCGATTGAAAATATTTCTACGACAAGCTTATCGTCCTCGATGATGCACAAGATTCGATAATCGCCAACACGATATCGCCACTCGCCCCCTCGATTGGCCGTAAGGCCCTTGCCATGCATGCGGGGATCATCGCATCCCTCAAGGTTCTTCCCGATCCACGAAAGAATCAGCCTCGCATCAAATCGGTCCATCTTTTTTAGCTGCTTCAACGCCGCCTTGGTGTATTCGACACGCCAAGACATCTACAGACCCAACTCTGCAAGCACTTGAGCGTGCGTGTAGCGAGTGCCGTCGTCTTCCTCGACGGCGGCTCGCAACGCTGCCAAATCATCCTGGGTCTCTATTTTTTCGAAGACCGCATCACGAATAAAATCGGAGATGGTTTTGCCTTCGAACTTCGCATACTTCCGAACCACCGCAGCGTCGACATCGTCTATTCGCATCGTCATCGTAGACATTTCCAGCTCCTTTCTCTTGCTGAATACATTGTATTCTACCAATAGGAAAAAGCAAAGACAAACAACGCAGCCGTGCGCCATTTCGCCTATACTTGTGCGCCGGAAAAGAAGAGCGCGATCACGCGCCGCAACAGGAAGATTCTTATGCTGAAACTACATGTGCTCGCAAGCGGCAGCAAAGGCAATGCCGCCATCGTCGAAAACGCCGCAACGGGCGCGGGCGTGCTTATTGACTGCGGAATTTGCAAGCGCGATTTCCTCGAACGCTGCGACGAAGCGGGCTTCGACCCCACGCGGCTCGAAGCCGTATTCATCACCCACGAGCACGGGGACCACACCAAAGGGCTGGGCGTGGTGCTGCGTGGCCTGGCCAAACTCGGTTGCGCGCCAATGGTATACGTGAATCGTGCTTGCGTCGACAACAGCTCAACGCTGCAGAAGATTGCGAGCGATTTCGAAACGGCGACGCTTGGCGCAGCACTTACGCTTTCCCAAGACGAAAATGCGAGCGAGGGCCGCAATGGGGCCTCCACCTGCGATGAGCGCGTCGTGTGCGCCGCCGGTTTGCATGTGATCCCCTTCGCCACCAGCCACGATGCCGCCGCTTCATTCGGCTTTCGCGTCGAGTCGCCCGACGGCGACGCGCTGGGATACATAACCGATTCGGGCATCGTGACGAGCGCCGCGCACGCGGCTTTGCGCGACGTGCGCATTTTGGCGCTCGAGAGCAATCATGACGAGCGCATGCTGAAAAACGGCGATTACCCTTACATTATTAAGAAGCGAATCGCCTCGGAGCTCGGCCACCTCTCAAACCCGCAGGCTACCGATGAGCTCGCAACCCTCATCACCGAATCGCGCGCAGCCGGCCTTCGCACACCCGAAACCGTCATCGCCATGCACATTTCGCAAAACAATAACGACTACGACCTTCCGAGGGCGGCGCTCGAAGAGGGCCTCGCCATCGCCGGCGGCAACGCGCGCATTCTTTGCGGCTACCAGGGCCGCCTCACGAGGCTTATAGGGCAAAAAGTGTGTCTCGATAGAACACATGTTCCCCTCATGCTAATCCAGCCAGAAC
>ERZ827108.2445-NODE-2445-length-19210-cov-5.576507_pt1 | contig 19210 bp, 15 predicted proteins | sample MGYA00519921_ERZ827108 | MGnify/ENA primary metagenome ERZ827108 (study PRJEB31778, sample SAMEA3449258) | human gut metagenome | biome: human gut; feature: human-associated habitat; material: faeces | place: United Kingdom | collected 2010/2012 ... | reverse complement strand
TGCGCTTATTCCTTCATCGGATCACCTCCTCACAACGGTATAATATACCTCTGTGAGGATTGGCTTTTCGGTGCGAACGTAGCGAACATGGGATTAAATAAACCAAAAGGAGCGTGTTATAATGCTTAATAATACAAAAGATATACTGACACTAAAAGAGCTGCAGAAACTTCTGCATATAGGGAAAAACACCGCTCTGCGATTGGTGCAGAGCGGTGAGATTGAGGCGTTCAGGGTGGGTAATCAGTGGAGAATAGCAAAAGATAGTATTATAAAATATATTAACAAAATGATTTAACGAAAAGATAATAAAACTGCCCTCAAGGATAAGTAAGTCCTTGGGGGCAGTATTTACGTATTCTGACAGTTATTTCACGGTTATCGTGATCTTGGACTGAACGCCGTTGTACGTTTTTACTGTAATGACGCATTTGCCCGCTTTCAGTCCGGTAATGTTACCCTCCTGATCTACCTTTGCCACCGCAGGCGCACTGCTCGACCACTTAAGAGTTCCGGTATATCCGTTGGCGGTCGCTGTCGCTTTTACGGTCTGACCGGTCTTTATAGTGCGGGTGCTGTAAGGCACCTTAAGGCTAGTCGCTGCTTTCTTGACAACTATCTTGATCGTAGCAGTCTTGCCCTTTGATGTCGTGACCTTTACTGTAGCTTTACCGGCGGATTTACCAGTAATAACGCCCTTATCGCTTACTGCTGCGATCTTAGTGTTCGTACTGCTCCATGTCAGCTTATCCAATGTGAGGACAGGCGTCGTGACTGCATTCAGCGCCACGGATTCGCCAACGCCGACAGTGACGCTCTTAGCATTGAATTTCACCGCAGTAGCATACTGAGTTATCTTCTTCCAACCTGCATAAAGAGTAAGGTCTTTCTCCGGCATTTCAGAATCAGCAGTGTATTTTGTACCCTTTCCGTTGGACTTGGTGTACCATCCGGTGAATTCATAGCCCTTTCTCACAGGAACAGGCAGCTTGCCTATCTTGTCGCCGCAGGAAGCGTACATGGTGTCCTCGCCCGGCATTGTGCCCTTCTTCGCATCAAAAAGTATCATGTACTCAAAGCCGCGCCATTTTGCCGTCAGCTTTATGTCCTTATCGGGCATTTTATCGGTGCTGCTGAATTTTCTGCCATCCTGATAATACCAGCCGGTAAATTCGTAACCGTCACGCTTGGGAGCAGGGATATTTCCGATAGCAGTATTGTATTTAACTGTAAAGCTGTCCTTTGAAACAGTTCCCTTGTTGGGGTCAAGCGTTACTGTAGGGGATTTTGTCTTCCAGATAGCATAGAGAGTGAGATTGTTGTGGATAACCTTTGTGTTCTTGTTGTAGGTATCGCCGGTGCCGTCCGCCTTGCTGTTCCACTCTACAAATGTGCATCCCTTTCGGGTCGCGTTCGGGAATGAAGATATCGCAGTGTTATAAGGCACAAGTACCTTTTCGCTGTCCAGCTCTCCGCCGTTGCCGCTGAAATCCACTACAAGGCTCTTGCCCTCCTGGAGCCATGCGGCATAAAGCTTGGTATCGGAGCGCGGCATGATAGTGCTGTTGGTGTAGAGATCGCCGTTGCCGTCTGCGCGGCTATACCAGCCGATGAACTGATAGTTGGTGCGGGTGGGAACAGGAAGCTCTCCCATCGCAAGCCCGAAGGAATAATCCTTCTGCTTTACATCGCAGCTTCCGCCCTGCGCGTCAAACGTCACGCTGAACTGAAGCGGGCGGTACTTCGCGTACAGAGTCATGTCAGAGGAAACCCTGTCCATTACGAAATCCCACGGCTCGCCCTTGCCCTCGGGATTGGTGTACCAGCCTACGAATTCGCAGTCCTTTTTCTCCGGGGGGACAGGCTCGGAGACCTGCTGATTCTTGAGGGCATACAGCTTTGTTCCCCCCGTACCGCTATTCGGGTCGAACGTTACTATTGAGTGTGTTGACTTAGGGTCAAATTCAGCTATTTTTTCATTATCGGATTTAAGTGCGTAATAATCCCTTGTTGTCCAGCCGGGAAACATATCTGTGAAACTATCACCTTTATTGGGCGCTTCGCCAAAATAATATACATTGCTGAGGTTTTGACAGTTAAACGAAATAGTGTGATGATAATCATTATAATTATAGCTTTCACTTGGGTACAGGGATATATCCTCAACATTATCGCATCCAATGAATGTAAAGCTCATTTTTACTGCGCTTCCGAACACTATGTCGGAAATGCCTGTGCAGTTTTGAAATGCGCTCCAACCTATATAAGTCATTGACACCGGAAAAACTGCTTCCTGCAGGGAGCTGCATTCCTTAAAAGCGCTATCCCATATTTCCTCCAGATAAGCAGGAAACCTGACGTGTTCAATAGTTTCATTTCCGGAAAAGGCTTCTTTCCCTATCTTGACGACCTTTCTGCCGTCTATCATATCAGGTATGTAAACGCTGCTGTCGCTGCCGGTGTACTTTGTGATAGTAATTTCCGAGCCGTTAACTTCGTATTCCAGCCCGTTGTAGCTTTGACCCTCCGCAGCCGCCGGCACCGTCATAACAACGCTTGTCAGCGCTGTAACGCCAGCCATTACGGCGCATAATGCCTTTTTGAATTTCATTTCAATACCTCCTGTGAAATCACTTGTTTTTTTGTTTTTGCTTAGTAACGTAAGCAATTGACGGGTGCACGAGTTTCCCGTTCAATGTTGCGATGTTCCATCGTTTTCCTACTGTTGAAACGTATATCGCATTGCCCGCCATATTGACAAGCGCCGCTATAAGGGCAATATAAGCGGTAATATCCCTGATAGATTCCCACTGTTCAAATGTTATCAGCTTGGGAACATCGCGGACTATAGATAGCGCTACCGTAAGAGCCATCCATCCCACAAACGCAAACACGAACCCGAGAATTATCCTTGAAGCAAGCCCCTTTCGCTTATATTTTGTATATCGTTTGAGGGTCTTGATATCTTTTTCGGTACAAGTGTTAAAGCTGTTGACCATATCGTGATAGTCGGTCTTATTGTACGGGGAAACCTCGTCCACCTTTTTGATGAATTCGTTCATCTGCTTTTTGTTTAACAGATCGACCCTGAAAAATTCCTCCGCCAGCTGTTCGGCATTTGCCTTGTCCTGTCTGCCCTGTTTTGAATTCTCGTATTCTTCGCCGCGGTGGTTTGCAAAATCCCGGGCTCTCTTTTTCTCAATAGCGTTGTCCACGACGCTGAAAGCCTTGTCCAAAGCCTTGTCAAGAGTTTGTTCCGCGAAATCATTGCGTGCAATTTTCGCATGTATCTTTGCAGTAAGACTCCCAAGGGGCGGTTCGGTTATGCCGTAGGATTTCAGCTCAAGCATTATCTTGCTTTCGATTTCTCTCAGCTTTTCGATATTTGACGTTGTTATTGAATCCATATCAACGTCGTTGGCATAAGGTCGTTCCTCTAATTTCGTGAAATATTCGTCCCAATCCTTTTCGATACCCGGACTGATACAGCATGCCGCATTCAGGACATGACGGTCAGGGTCGTCAAATCTCAGTGCGAATTCACGGAACAGTGTGTACCCCTGATAGAACGGATCTACGCACATTGCCAGCAGATGGGCTCTTTTTCTCTCCTCGGTATTTAAGTCGTATTCGTCCAGCATATTCCTGAAAAAAAGCAGGGTGCCGTCTCTGTCTATGAATTGCTTGTCATCGCTTTCACAGAAAATATTCATGCCTAGATTTTTGTGCAGGAATTCCGCACAGCGCTCAAAATAAACCTTTATCGCCAGAAGATCTGCGTAGTAGACGAAGGTATACGGATCCTGCTTTTTAACGATCTCCTGCTCAAATACTCTGTGCAGGTCGTTATAATAATACCCTTTTATTTCGTCCGGCACCATGGAATAGTCGTACTGGCTTTTCTCCGTCATGCGGCGGAATTCAAAGTGTACTGAGTTTATCAACAGCAGATCGAGCTTTGTTGCGATATCTGAGAACATGTCCTGATAGTCCGGCTTACGACCGGAGTGAAGCCGTTCATAGATATCATTACTTATCACCTCAAGGCCATTATATTCCTCACAGCAGAATGTTCTGTAAGCGCTTGTGAGCCGGCTGTAATTCTGCATTGCCTCGGGATTTTTTACGACAAGAGTGTAGTCCCCTATAACAAAGCCCTTTTCAACGCCAGTCGGGACATAGTTTTTGTCCTTAAGGCTCATGTATTTCGACTTTGCCGCGGATTTCTTGATATTTTTCAGCCATTCGTCCTTTTCCATAGCATAATTCCTTCCTTTTTCATAAGAATATTATCATCATCACGACAAGCACGGCGAATGCTGCCGCGTTAGCGATAAAATATCCGGCTGCTGTTTTAGCAACTCCGGTATCTGCTGAGGGAGGCTGCGCGGTATTTTCCGGTACGCTCTGCGCCTGCGGCGGTGTGGCGGGCGGAATAAATTCCTGCTCCTTTTTGAGCTGAGGTTTCGCCAGAGATACCTTATAAACCGGTCGGGGAGCGGTACGGTTAAGAGTTTCGTCCGCGGCTAATGCACGGTCGTACTCCGCACGCTGAACCGGGTCGGAAAGCACCTTTCTGGCGTATTCTATATCCGAAAGCTGCTTTCTGACCTCTTCCGGGGACAACTCAGGAGCATTCCCGGTTTCCAGCTCCGTTTTTCTGCGGAGATATGCATTATGTATCTCGGCATCATCGGCGCTGCGGGGGATTCTGAGCATTTCGTAAAAATCCATCAGCTTTCCTCCTTGCCAATGGCGGTGAACAGCTCATTCAGCGCCCCCAGTCCCGACATTATCATCGGAATGTAAATGCACCATTTGTTGATGTTCCCCGGGAGCATTCCGTACCATTTTGCGGATAACGCAAATATGCTGAGCGCAAACGCGCCGTAAAAATACGCATATCCCTGGAACTGCCATTTGTTACACTTGCCCCAGCCCCGGATCCTGCTGTTTACAACGGCAAGTGCAATGCAGGCTATGCCGACTATGACCATTCCAACCCCCAGCACGCTTTCAAACGTGCTTTTGTCCGGAGACCTCCCAATCAGCACGATAACGCCGACAGTGCAGGCTGCAATTCCGCCTGCGTCCACATCGAACAGCCGGAATACTGCGGCGACTGCCATTCCTATGGCGCAGGCGATAAGGCACACGATAAATCCCACAATTATAAGAAGTACGATAGTGTCTATCGTTTCTCCGGTCGTGGATTCCGCTGCCGTGCTCACGTTATTGAAAACATTGCGGATTATTCGTCCTATGTATTCTCCCATTTATGTCACCCCGGCATTCTTTCTGTGATAAAGCAGGAACTTTGCTCCATAGTAAGCCAGCACGCCCAGCGCTATCCACTGCGACGTGGAAAAGCAGAGAAAATATCCGCGCACCTCGTCCCCGCGCAGGAACTCCAGCAGGAAACGACACACAGCATAGCTTATCATGTATACAGAGAGCAGATCGGTCTGTTTTCCTTTTCTGCGTTCAAGCAGGAGAACGGCAGCCAATATCAGCAGGTCGCACAGGCATTCCACGAGCTGAATCGGAAACCGGATAACACCAGGACTTGTCATCATCTCAAATCCCACTGGGAATTCAATGCCATAGCAGCAGCCCGAAAGGAAGCATCCGATTCTTCCGAATGAGTGGAACAGCAAAAAGCACGGAACGAGCATATTGAAGAGCTGTCCGGCATTTTCCCTGCGTACTGCGGAATAGATCTTCACTGCCGCAAGAGCGCCGAAAAGCCCTCCGTAGAATACAAATCCTCCGAAGAGCAGTACGTCTGTAAAACCAGCGTTTCCGCTGAATACGGCAGGAAGCTGGGTGAACACGAAAAGCAGCCGGCTTCCCGCAAGCATTCCTATTGCTGCAAATATACACACCTGAACCGCGCGCAACGGTGCTATTCCGTATTTCTTCACCCTGAATGCAAGCAGCAGGGCTGCGGCTGCGAGTCCCAGAAAGCAGCAGATGTTATATGCAGGGACAACGATATGAATGAGCGGCAGCATATCAGTTCTTCTTATAGCAGCCGTATACAGGAGTTATCTCTCCGTCACGCTCTACGCCCGCATTTACGCAGTAATAGCCGCTGCATATGTAAGTCATCGTGTTAATATCATCGGCGCTGGTGTCATCCGAAGTTGTTATGCCGAAGCAGTCCACGCAGCCGGCATAGCTGTATTTCGAGGTGCCGGTGCAGTCAGAGGGCGAGCTCATATTTACGCAGCCAAAGCAGGACAGACAGCCGCTGTTATCGTCCATTACATAAAAGCTGCTTGCGATCTCTTCCATTGTCGCGGTGTTGCCGGAGCTTCCCGAGCAGCCGGTCAGAGCAAATGCGGACCCCGCCAGAACGGCAGCTCCCGCTAAGGTTATAAGCAGTTCCTTTTTCTTCATTTTAAGTCACCTGTTTCACTTGGAATTATAGTTATAAGCACAATTTGACCATCAGCAATAGCATTATATCACATAATCATCATCTTTTCAATTGTATTTTATTATTTTCGTCATTTTAGCATAATTTCCGGGATAAAATATGTATAATTAAACTAGATTATTATGCACAAAAGGAGGGGCGCTCAAATGACAACAGGCGAACGAATAGCCGCGCGCCGTGACGAGCTTGGTCTGAAGCAGTACCAGGTCGCCGAGCAGATAGGCGTGACCAAAACCACCATGAGCAAATACGAGAACAACGTGAATATTCCCAATGCCGATATACTGGCTCGTCTGGCTTCCGTACTCCGGACTTCTGCGGACTATCTCTGCGGCATAACGGACAACAGCGCACCTCTCGGTGAAAAATGGATATGCACGGATTCGGTGGACGAATCGCTGATAACCGCAATAAAAAAGCTGAACCACGATAATCAGCTCCGCCTTGCGGAACGTGCGGAAACTCTGCTTGAAAAACAGAATAAGACCGCAGAATAATTTCTACGGTCTTATTTTACCATATTTGCGGAATGGCTTGGTACACTGTCAGCGGACTTTTAATCCTTAACTAACACAGCCTCCCCATTCTCCGCAAGCAGAATATCGCACTCGATCAAATCCATTCCATGCTGAAATGCGTAGATTATCGCTCCGTCCCGGGGAATTCTCGGATATAGCTGCGCTGCGCCCAGGTGCTTCAGAAATTCCTGCACCTCGTTAAAGGACATCTGAAACCCGAATCCGAGCTGAATCAGCACGTCCCGGGTGGGATTGTCACGCTTCCCGTCGAACAGCGAGTAGAAATAGGATTTTTTCAGCCCGGAGCGGCGCATTATGTCCGCGAGTTTCATGTCCTTTTTCGCCACGATATCGTTAAGATACGCCGACAGCGTGCCGGAATACTGCTCGCTTTTTATTTCCTCCTGCCCCTCGGCGTAGGAGGATTTCTTTTTCAGAGTTTCCAGCAGGTCGCCGGTGGATTTCTGCTTTATCATATATGCTACCTCTTTTCTTGACTTTTCCTGCGTTTTATGTTACCATATATTCGACAAAAAATCAAGGGGTGAGCCGGTTGACCGCAGGAAAATACAAAGCGCTCCGGGCGCTGAACACGTCCGGAACAATCACGCTTGCGGAAAACACCGCAGACGGCAGGAAGTACGTCCTGAAAGAACTTTCCGGGGAATCCGCCGCAATTTACCGCCGTATCTCGGAGCTTCCCCCGCAGGAAAATCTAATGCGCGTGTGCGAGATTTTACCGCACGGAGAACGCTCCGTTGCAGTCTGCGAATATGTCGAGGGTCAGCCGCTGGACGAGCTTTTATCAAGCGGTAAAACGTTCCATATAACCGCACTGAGCCACATTATTTCGCAGCTCTGCAATGCGGTGGAGCACCTTCACAGATACGGAATAATTCACCGGGATGTCACCCCGAAAAACATAATTCTTGACGAGAGTCTGCACCTCACGCTCATCGACTTCGACATCTCCCGGAAATTCAGCGGAAACCGCGAGCAGGACACCACGCTGTACGGCACCGAGGGCTTCGCGCCGCCGGAACAGTACGGATTCCGGGAAACCGGATCTACTGCGGATATCTATGAGCTCGGCGTAATTATGAAGCTCCTGCTGAACTCCTGTCCGGACTGCCCTCCGGCGCAGGAAGTCATGTTACGGAAAATCGCTGCGAAATGCTCGCGGTTCGTTCCGGATAAGCGTTACAGGAGCGCCGGGGCGGTTCGCCGTGCGGTCAGCCGCTCGCGGTTCGTCGTTCCGGCGGGAATTTCAGCGGCTTCGCTGGCGGTTCTGGTGGGAGTTCTGGCGGTGCTTTCATTGCGAAATTATGGTGAAAATATGCCGCCGGAAATCCCGCAAGTTCCTGTCAGCAGTCAGGCGGAAACTACGGCAGTCACGACCGCTCAGACCACTTCTGTAACGACTGTCAGTACCTCGGTTACGACTGAAAAATCAGTCCCGGAAACGCAGATTTCCACCACACAGACTACGACTGCAACGACCACAGCGCAAACGTCAAAGCAAGCCGTAACAACCGCGCAAACCACGTCCACAACGAACTCAAAGCCAGCCGTAACAACAGCCCGGACTACCGCAACGACCGCTCCCGCAGATACCCCGCAGGAGCTTCTGCCGCATGAACTCCACAAATCCGACGAGGATAACCCAGACCAAATAACCGTCACCACAAAGCTGAACGAACAGGGGCTTTATGAGGACTATTTCGACTACGCATTTTACGACGACCCCGCAGTCCACGGCGAGTGGAATTACTGCACCTATATCCCGCTTGAAGCGCTTAACTCCACGCTTACGGCGGACTACATCAGAAACCACAAATCTGACGAAGTTTTCATTTTTTCAGCGCTGAATATCGGCGACAACGGCGAGTGCGAATGCCACCTTTCGGACGGCTCAGAAATGCCGTGGCAATCCCGTTGGACAAACGGCTATCTGATATGCGAATACGCCGAGGGAACGGCGGCGCAGAGCCTTTTTGAGATAACTATTGACGGCGAGGAATTCCTGTTCGCCGCCCTTAAAACTGGGGATTTCAGCCGGGAAAACAAGGTGTATAATTACGCAGTATATACCCGCGCGGAATGAGGTGAGTACGCTGGAATATCATCTGATGTCAACTCTGAAAAGCTCCGGAAAGGGCGATATTCAGCTTGTCGCTGCGGACGGAAAGCTGTACGTCCGAAGATACCGGGAAATTTCACAGGAGCTGTTCCGGCGTGTCCGGGACGTTTCCTGCCCTTATCTGGAGCGGCTTATGGAGCAGTCCGAGGACGAAAACGGCGCGTATTTCATCAGCGAATATGTCGAGGGAACTCCGGCTTCTGAGCGCACGTTTTCCGAAAAGGAAGCCGTGAAGTTACTGCTGGAGCTGTGTGCGGCGATAAAGGCGCTCCACAAAGCCGGAGTGATTCACCGCGACATCAAGCCGTCCAATATCATCTGCGGCAATGACGGGCATATCCGGCTCATCGACTTCGATTCCGCGCGGCTGCGGGTGGAATTCCAGAGCCGGGATACGGAAATCCTCGGCACGGGCGGTTATGCGGCTCCGGAGCAGTACGGATTCATGCAGACTGACGACCGCTCGGATATCTACGCATTCGGCGTGACTATGGAGGAAATTCTCGGCGAAAATGCGGACAAGCCGAAATTCCGGCGGATAATCCGGCGCTGTACTCAGTTCGACCCGGACAGAAGATACCGGGATATTTCGGCGGTATGGCGTGCAATAAAAATGGCTGTAATGCCTGATTTCCTGCCGTTTGCGGCGACTGGAGGAATCGCGGTTGCGATCGTTGTGGCGGTGTATTTTCTCCGTGGGAACAGTCAGCCTGCACCGCCGGGAATAATCCGGCTGACGGACACCAGCAAAGCCGAAATAACGCTTGAAATCGAGCGTACTTCCGAAGAGCCGGAAACGGAAACTCCAACCGAGGAAATCTCCGGAATCGAAACCAAAGAACCATCAATTCCCGAAACCGCAGAAGCAATAATTGCGGAAACTTCCGAGCCTGTCGCTGAGCATTTTACAGTAGAATCACCGCAGACCGAACCGCCAGTACAGACCACATCCAAGCCGGAAATAACCGAGCCGCCCACTGTGGTGATTACTCCCGAAACGTCAGAACCGGACGAGCAGGCAACTGCGGAAATCGCCCCGGAAACGCCTGTAATTCCAACCACGGAAATGCCGTTTACGACAACGACTGACGATGACGGACTGTACCGCGATGAGTTCGAATATGTATTCTACGACGACCCAGCCGTACACGGAATGTGGCGGGCTTACAAGGTGCTTCCCGGCGACACTGATATCAGTGCCATTACCGGGGACGATATTTTCCATGCTGACGATAAAAGCGGGCAGCTTTCCGAATTTATCACCGTCTATCCGAACGGAACGCTTGCATTTTACCAGCCGAACCCCGAAAGTATCGAGCCGACCAACCTGTGGACGAACGGGTACTACATTTCCTCGCCGGAAAACGGCGGGCTTGTCTGCCAGATGAGAGCGTTCACTGTCAGCAACGGCAAAACGTTCCTCGCTCTGGAACAGCGCCCGGTGCGGGTTTCAGATGATGAGAGTGCGCACAGATTTATCGTGTACTTCAAGGTCGTTTCGGACGATTAAGGTGAACTTTTTCAAGCGAGCTTTTCTGATGTTATCAACTTTTTCAAGGGAGTTTTATAAAAATAGATATTCTATTTCTGATCTAAACATTTTGAGATATGCTGTTCTATAAGGATTTTTATTCTGCATATCAAGTCAGAATATATGGACGTTCCGATTGGAACGTCCATAAGAAGCTTACCGAAGATGTCTCATAAAGACTGATACCCTTTTGGCTGTTGTTAAGGAACTCATATGAATACATACCCATGTACCAGTGTCTTTGCTGGAATTGACTTTACTTCAGATACGACTGCATATTGTATTTTGTAGGCTGTAGTTTCCTAAATGCTGTTAATCTTTCAGGAACGAACTCCCGCCACATACTAAAGATCATCAACTTGAATGAAGTGGACTAACGGTAAAATGATACTATACAAATGCAAACTCCATAACTGTCCATTTATTGGTGTACAGTTATGGAGTTCCGCTTTCAGATGCGAACCCTTTTGATGCCAAAACCACTATTTTTTCAGAATTTGTTTGAATTCGGTTGTAATTTTGACGGCATTATGCTATAATGTATTATGTGGAATTATAAGTAACTACAAAGATCTTTTCAATAGAAGGGATCTCCAGTCTGTCAGACAATGTAAGCTGGGAATTTTGCAAAAAGTGAGAGGTAACATAATCTGTACACCTAATGTCTCATATCATGAGTTGAGCCTTAAACACCTCGTTTCCATGTCTGTCATGCTCCAATCGTGTAGGGATCCATTGTGATATTTGAATGTTATGAATGGCGTATATGATACATCTGAATATATGTCGACTAACTTAAGTCAAATTGAAAAAATGCTATTCAAATCAAATGGCTACCTATGCCATTAGTTTAGAACTTGAACGTTCATGCCAACAACCATGTAAAATTTTGAAACTCTACATCAATCACTGATTACATCGATTTGGTGTTATATTTCATCAAAAATCACTTCATGTCAGTACCAGAATTGGCGTATGGCAATTAAACATGTAAAGGAATGCATCTCTTATGAAAAAGCGAATCTCAGTGTTCGCCTTCTTTTCCGGAATTGGTATATTGGACCTTGCCTTTGAAAAGAACGGATTTAATATAGTTTTTGTGAACGAGTTTGATTACAGCTTTATGCAAGCATATAAAAACGTTCGTCAACAAATGAAAATTTCCTCGCCACTCTATGGATACCACAACGATAGTGCCGAGCGATATGCCAAAGGTCGTGGAAAGAAAAGTCTCATTGAACTTGTTGAACAAGAACGCCAAAAAGGTAATTTGGTCGGGTTTATTGGAGGGCCTCCATGCCCAGACTTTTCTGTCGCTGGGAAGAATGCTGGTGCGAATGGGAAAAACGGAAGATTAACTAGAACTTACTTTGATATTATTTGTCGATGCAAACCGGATTTTTTTCTCTTTGAAAATGTTAAAGGCCTCGCAAAGACAGAGAAACATCGTTTCTTTTATAATGAAATGAAAAAGAAAGTTTCGGCAAATAATTATCTCGTTGACGATACTGTTGCAAATGCTCTAACATATGGGGTACCTCAATTCAGAGAGCGAGTCTTCATGGTGGGTATTCAGAAAAACATCTATGCTCATAAAACGAACACCCTGTCATTTGATTGGAATCGCTATAGCCTTTTTGACGTCAAAACTATTTTATCAATGAAATGGCCAACTACAACACCTTTTGCAGTCGATAGTATTCTGCCATTTCCATCAAAGAAACTCCCCAAAAAGATAACGGTAGAATATTGGTTTAAAAAGAATGATGTACTCCATCATATAAACGGAAATGATATTTTTGAAGTGAAAGCCGGGCGTGAAAAAATATCCACGATACAAGAAGGAGATACCAGCAGAAAGTCGTTTAAGCGTCTCCACCGATGGAGGTATTCACCGACTGCTGCATACGGTCATAATGAGGTCCACTTGCACCCTTATAAAGAACGGCGTATCTCGGTAGCAGAAGCTATGGCAATTCAATCACTACCAAAAGATTTTGTAATTTTGCAAACGCTTTCCCTTTCCCAAAAGTTTAAAATGGTTGGAAATGGTGTTCCGTATTTGATGGCTGCTGCAATTGCGAAAACATTAAAAGAAACTTTGTATGAAATTCAGGAGGAGAACAATGAGAAAAATAGTGATTGACGCACGTGTTATCAAACATCTCGGGCGAGATTTGATCACCTCATCGGAAGTTGCTGTGATAGAACTTATCAAAAACTCGATTGATGCCAAAGCTCAAAACATCAATTTACGTGTTTATAGCAATAATTTGCCAAAGGAGCTATTTAACATAGCCAAGATTGCAAACATTCCAGATGATTATCTTTATAAGCCGATGCTTCTCGTTGAGGACGATGGTATTGGTATGACTGACCATACTATAGATGAAGGCTTCTTAAAAATTGCTACAGATATCAAAGCTAATGAGAAGGATGTTCTCGGTAAAAAAGGTATTGGTCGACTTGCGACACAACGTTTAGGATCTGCCTTACTAGTTGAAACTTCCTCTTCATCTGAAAATCACACCTCTTTTGTATTTATTGATTGGAACGCTGTTATCAGTGGTAATATCGATGTACCAAGTTTTGAATCCGAGGCTACAAGTCACCATACTCGTCTTTGGATTTTCGGAATCAATCCGGAAGATTTTGTGGATAATGCACAGGCACAGATTGCATTTGAAAGTTCAGTTGAATCCGATGTACAGATCAATAGATACCTTAAGTCAGCACTCAATTTTTTAGTTTCTCCATTTGAAGAACAAAACAACACACCAACAATTAATCTCTATTATAATAACCAAAAAATTGATATAGCATTCCCAAAGGAAACACTCAGGCTTGCAGAATCTATTCATCATTTTTCTTTTTCTAACAATAGCAGCATTTCCTTGCTTTATGGACTTACTATACGGCCTTGGTTTGTTGAACGTGTACATCGTGCACTTGTTAAGGCTGAGGCATTTAAACGACTGAGAAAAAGTCACGAATACTATGCTGAATTACTCCAGAAGAATTCTGAACGTATAAACAATGTGCTAAAATCAACCTTGAACAGAAATGACATTCTTGCCCTTTTCTGTCAATTACTAAACGACTTTTACGCGACCAAAGATTCTTCGGATAAGTCGGAGAAATACCAGAATTTCATTCAGCAAAAGGCTAATATGATGATCGATGAATTGACTAAGATATCTCCGATAAATGGCTCAATATATAGCTTTAAACAGGGGGCAGCGATTGGTGATAAAATCATTATTGATGCCGCATATGAACTAAAATACACCGAATCCAGATACTCCTTGAATGACTTAAAACGCTTTCTTGAAGATTATAACGGAATTAAACTTTATAGAGGTATCTATCGAATAGGATTCTTAGGGGATAAAGAAAACGACTGGATAAAGTTACAGCAATTTAGAACAAAAGGACAGCAATGGTACCGTTTTGACTTAGGAAATACTGTAGGGTTTGTATCTCTTTTAGATGCTTCGCAAGATAATATTCAAGAAATAAGCTCAAGATTGGATATTAGCGAAAACAAGACATCTGAAGCCTTCAAAATGCTGATTAATGTCGTATTCAATCACTTATTCTATGACTTAAACAGAAAGGCGAACGATATTATCAAGGTGCTTTTGGCTGAAGAAGGTTTATTGGGCGAAAATCTAGCTAAAAGAGTAAAAAAGAGCGATTCAGATTTAAAAGAGATGATCCGTAGAAATGTTCGTATGCAAAAGGCGCTGAAAGATGTTTCTCGTTATATTGATCAAGGGCGCAAAATTGATGGTACCGATGAAGTGGCAATACCAGAAAAAAGCTTTGAATTTGTGACAAGTACTCTTAAAAGTCTTGACAGTGATATCAAAGCAGATTCTGCAGCACAGGAGAGGACTGCAGCGCTCCTGTCAGAGGCCGATGCACAGTTAAAAGCGATCGAAGTCGAATCATATAATAACTACAAGTTAATGGCGAATGGACTTATTACAGAAACCATTACTCATGAGCTTCATTCTCTAAGTAAAACAGGGATATCGCCCAAAACAGAGGAACACTTTAACTTTCTGAAGGATTACTTTGTGAATAACGGATCTGTGCCAACCTATAATCATCATGTTATTCCAGTACGCAATAGCTATACAAACATTGCAGCAAAATTAGAGCAGGTTGGAGATTTGTATTCCTTTTTGGAAACAACATTTATCAAGAAAGGAACGATTGATGAACTTATTAACCAAAACATTCTATCTGTCATAATTGGTATCCAGGAAAATCTCAAGCAAACTATTATCAAGAATAATATCTCCATTGTGTGTCAAACGGGTGAACTATCGTGGCTCGTACCTAAAGGCGTTCTTTTACATGTTTTCTATAACCTGATAAACAACTCCCTCTATTGGATTGATGTTCGCAGAAAATGGGCTCAGAGCGATCCACATTACGCTTCGCAGGATGCAGATGAGATTTTGATTGAAGAGCATGGTGTAGATGGAATCGTCATTTCTGATACAGGGACAGGCGTTTCACGCAATATGGAAGATATACTGTTTGAGCCATTACAGTCGGGAAAGCCTTTTTCAGAGGGACGAGGAATGGGATTGTATATAGTTAGGAAACTACTAAACTCGTTTGGCGGTGAAATCGAGTTACTGCAAGAAAGAAATCGATTTGGAAATCGGTACAAGTTTTTACTGGTCAACAATACATCGGAGGGTTTGTAATGAGTTATAGAGATTTATTTTCTAAAATTGACTGTCAACGCATTATTATTTTCGAAGACGATTTTAAGCAAGAACCATTTCAGAAAGACCGAGCATTATACGATATAGTCAGAATGAATGTAAAGGACAGAGAAATCTACCTCAACGAGATCAAGAAACATTCTTCTGGAACCGAAAGAAAAATTAGAGCATTTCTTGAGTCTGTTGATAGGCATTTTGACGATATAGGCAATTGGAATGATAATGTTGCTTATGGTGACGTTAAAAGTTTTTTTAAGTGTGTAAAGAAACAGTTTTCTGAATATTGTGCAGAATTAGAAAAAATATATGCAGAAATCAAAGATAATGAAATTGATTCTGTTTATGGCATCGGGGAAAAGTACGGCATAGGAGTCACCCATCCAACTCAATACGATGCGCTATTTGATGATTATATTTTGTTTGACAATCGGGCTAAATCGTTCCGCATTTATTCGGATTATTCAGCAGAAACTGCCCAACTGTTCTCATCAGAAGATATTAAATGCTCAACGGACACTAATTGTGTAGTGTGCATTATAGATAATCAGTTGGATAATACAGAGCGTGCACAGGAGATCATTAAAGATATCAAAGAATCATGTAAACCTGTCAGGAAGAACATTGTAGGATGCGTATTCTCTTCAAAAGACTCATACGAAGAAATCGATACGGATATTTATTTTGAATACGCGTCTAAAAGCGACGTTGAAAATCTTGAAGCCTGTTTAGCAAAGAGTGCCTATAATTACTATCTTTCAGTATTGAAAAAAGAAACTCTAGATGGATTATCAAAGGCATTTGAATTGGCACAAAAAAGCAAAGGCATCGCATACTATTTGTCACAAAAAGCTCAAAAAGAGGGCGAATCCGAATATCAAATCATTAACGATTGGCTCCATCTTCTTACGGTAAACTCCCAAACGGACTCAAACAATATAAAGCGTCTTATCACCTTGTCGCGTGTTATTAACTGCCTTGAATATACCTCAGATATTCCAGACGCTTTCATACAAAAGCTGAATACACAGGAAGCGTTTGATTACAAAATAAACGAATATCATCTTCCTATCGCAGCCGGTGACATTTTCATAGACGATAACAATAGATGGTATGTTCTAATCGGACAGGATTGCGACATGGCACGAAGCATTTCCAGACATCCCAAAAATGCACTAGCTGAGTTGCTACCAGCAGAAGTTTACCCACAAACAAATTTCCAAAAATGGGCAGCTGATCTGGAAAAGGTATCAATATATAGTTTTCGCAAGCCATCTTCAGAGAACAGTGAAATCCTTCAGGTATTTTATAGGCAAAGGAAGTTTCTTGCTAACGAAATATTGAATCTTTGTGCATATAATGTCGACGGCGGTTGTAAGATATCTCTTAAGAAAGAGTTGACTTATGAGCAAAAAAGACTGCTGCCTGTGTATATGGTTGATTATTACTCAACTTTGCAGAAATATTTTTCTTCGATCATAAAAATAAAAAATCTTGCAAAGGATGACTTTGATATTATCAACAACCCTGAGCAAATGAAGCCCGAAAGAATGTCAACATTAATTTCAATTACTGATTTTAAAGAAAACGAAGATCAAATAATATTTGGGCTTCGTCGTGTATGCCGCCTTACACATACATATGTTTTTTATTTGTACAAGCTATATTTGGAGTATCGCGGGCGTCAACCATTTCAAACGATCAATTTAGCTCAAGGGAATGAAGTTTCGTTGCCTGTTTACACTAAAGATGCAAAAACAGAACTTCTTTGCACAGTGCGCCAATTCGAAAATCCAAATGTAAGCAATCCTAAAAAGTGGTGCTGGATAATTAGCCAGTCAGAATTAACGCGCATTTCGTGCAAACTAGAATTTGGTATACCCAAATGTGAGCAAAACGACATCATTTTGGATGATGAAAAGTTTATAATACATTTGCCAGATGCCAAATTTCTTGTCGTTGAAAAGGCAAAAGACAAAATTATATTTTACATACAGTAAGCGATTCTCTAAATATACAGTGAAAAAGGTCGAAATTATAGATGCAACAATGGACAGCACACTTTTAACTTTGCCGTAGAAATCAGCAAAGCTGACAGAACAGTAGTTTTTTCTACGTACTCAAATCATTCTCGAAACTCCACCTGTCTCCCTATACAATGTGAAGACAAGAAAAATCGTTGAGAAACTGTTCCATAAGTTTTCTGAAAAATCCAAGAACGGTGGTACAAGCATTTTGTCAATATGCGTCTAGTTGCGCCGACTATAAACCCAGAATTATATTTTACGTTTCCTTACAGAGATGCTCATCAAGGACAGAATGCTAAGAGCATCTGTTATCAAGATACAATTTCTGTTTTGAACACCTTGACATATCCCAGAATATGATGTACAATATAGAAAAAGCTAATTTTTATTTTGCACATCTAGTGTGATAAGTTTCCGGGCTGCGGGAAGTTCCCCTCGGCTCCACCACACTTTACACCGCATGGCTAAACGCCTTGCGGTGTTCTCTTTTTACTCAGATAACCCACATTGTAACCCACTTAGACAACATATAACAGGGCGCTCCGAACGGAACGCCCTGTTTTTTATCCTGTCTGGAGTATCTTGCCGAAAATATCCTCGACAAGCTCGGCGGTCTTTTTGCTGTCGCCGAGAAACTCATGCGAGTACACGCCGTATGTATCCATGTCTTTACTGTGTCCGACAAGATGCTTCAAGTAGCCTTCCGGGAGCGACTTCACGACCGATACGAATGTATGGCGCATTTCGTAGGCTGTGGTTTTCTGAATGCCGTTTACCTCGCAGTAATGCACCCAGCGCTTGTAGTAGCGGTTTTCTTTTGCGCATTCGCCGTACTCATCGGAGAATACCCACTCGGTTTCTATTCCGTTCTGCTCCTGATGTTCCCGCTGTACGTTCAAGATCGCTCGGGATATTTCGGTCAGTGTGAATATTCGCTGGGCGTTCTCGTTCTTACCGGTGGTTTCCTCGCCGTAGACGTTTATGCTGCGTTTCAGGAACACTGTGCTGTTCGCGATATCAGACCATTTCAGCCCGATAACCTCGCCGGGGCGCAGCCCCGTGGAAACCTCGAAACGGTAAGCGTTGATGAACAGCTCGTGCACCGGCTTGCCTCTGCACTCGGTGGAATCAATGTTGAAAAGTTTCCGCAGGTCGTCCGGCTGCAAGATTGATTTCGGCTTGCTGACTGCTCCGCGCGGGATAGTGAGATCTTCCGGGAACAGCGTGGTGTACTTGCATTTCCGGCAGTATTTCATAAACGCCATGATACAGCCCCGGATATTCTGCAAGGCCTTTTTCGCGAGTTTCTTTGAGTAGCCGTAGTCGATAACGCTTTGCAGGTGCTGTTCGTGCAGATCTGATATACGGACGTTTCCGATTTTCGGATCAATGTACAGTCGCAAATACTTTTCATACTGCGTGTAGTGCGAGGTCGAAGCGGTCAGCTGGTCAGCTTCAGGTTTTCGAGATACTCCGCCGTGAGCCGGGAGATCTTTGCGTTTGGGTTCTCAACGCCATCGTCTAACCATGCGTCAGCCTTTGCATTGCACTCGCGCTGACCAGCTCTGCCAGAAACCCCGCTGTAAAATGTCTTGCGTATGCCGTTCTTCTGGACCTTTATCTGCCAGCGGCGCTTGCTTTCGTACCAGGTGGCGGTGTTGGTTCGTTTCATTGTTGCCTCCTTGACTTTTCGGGGACAACATGCTATAATAAAGCTTGTAGGTGGCTTGCTTTATAGCGTGCTGTCATATTCTTTGGCGCTGTAAAATAACTCAACACCCAAGCCCGAGCAACCATCCTATGGAAGCTC
>ERZ827108.2440-NODE-2440-length-19284-cov-3.784024_pt1 | contig 19284 bp, 18 predicted proteins | sample MGYA00519921_ERZ827108 | MGnify/ENA primary metagenome ERZ827108 (study PRJEB31778, sample SAMEA3449258) | human gut metagenome | biome: human gut; feature: human-associated habitat; material: faeces | place: United Kingdom | collected 2010/2012 ... | reverse complement strand
AGGCCGCCGGTGAAACCGGCGGCCTGATGCGTTTATTTATAGCTTCTGCGGGTCGTTTTTCTTCACCCATTCCTCGGCGAAGCGGGCGAAGCGGCGCGTGGCAGGGCCGGCGCGCCCGCCGGCCGGTACTGCCAGCGCGATCGTCCGGCTCGAGGGCGGCGTCATCTCCCGCACGGCGATGCCGTCGCGGTGGCCCTGCAGAAGAAGCTCCGGCACGATGCTCACGCCGAGCCCCTGCGATACCATGGCGAGAATGGCGTAATCGTCCTTCGTCGTAAAGCGCACGTTCGGCTTCACCCCGGCGGCGTCGAGCGCGCGGCGCGCGTCGTCGTCCGAAGATTCGAGCAGCGAGATGAACGGCAGCGCCGCAACCTCTTTTACCGGGCAGACGTCCTTCTTTGCCAGCGGATGGTTCTCCGGCAGTATGGCGAGAAGCCGATCCTCCCGCAGGGGGATGCATTCGCACCGCAGCGCCGTCGGCAGCGTGATGAACCCGATGTCCACGCTCCCGTCCGTCAGCCAGCGGTCTACATCGTGATAGTCGCCGTTGAAGAGCTTGAACTCCACGTGCGGGTAGAGCGCCTGAAATTCCTGCATCATGCCCGGCAGCCAGTGCACCGCCACGCTCGTGAACGTCGCAATGCGCACTGTGCCCGCCGAAAGGCCGCGCAGCTCCGCCGCCGTCTGGTCGAGCTGCTCCTGCGAGCGGAGAATGTCCCGCAGAAACGGCATGATCTTCTCACCCTCCGGTGTCAGGCGCGCGCCCGTGCGGCTGCGCGTCAGGAGCGGAAAGCCGAATTCCTCCTCGAGCGCGGCGATGATGTGGCTCACGCCCGACTGCGTCAGCCCCAGCTCCTCCGCCGCCTTCGTCAGCGAGGAGAGCTCCACCGTTTTTTCAAAAACTTCATATTTTTTCGTATCCATGAAAATTTCCTCTTGCAATTTAACGCATTAAGGTGTATAGTACGCCCATAACATTTTTATCGGTAATGCATTGCATTATAAAACGTAATGCGTCGATTGTCAAGGGGGAAGAAACATGAATCATTCGGAGCTTTTAATGTTTATCCTGTATCTGGTATTTATGCTGGGTATCGGTATCTGGTTTTTTATGCGCAGCAAGGACGCCGGGGAGAAGGACTACTTCCTCGGCGGACGCGAAATGGGCGCGTGGGTGTCCGGCCTTTCGGCGGGCGCAAGCGACATGAGCGCATGGGTGCTCATGGGCATGCCGGCGTCCATCTATGCTTACGGCATGGGCAAGGCGTGGATCCCGGTGGGGCTGTTCATCGGCTATTCGCTCAGCTGGATCTTCATTGCGCCGCGGCTGCGCTCGTTCTCCATCGTGTGCGGCGACTCGATCACGATTCCGCAGTACCTGACGAACCGGTTCAAGGCGAGCTCCCGCTCGCTGCAGATCATCAGCGCGGTGATCTTCCTCGTGGCGTATACCGTTTATTCCGCGAGCAGCATCAAGGCGTGCGGCACGCTCTTTGAAACGGTACTCGGCATCCCGGCACAGATCGCAATGTACGCCGCGGCGGTCATTATTGTGGGATATACGTTCCTCGGCGGCTTCAACGCCGTGTGCTGGACGGACTTTTTCCAGGGGCTGCTGATGCTCGGTTCGCTTTTCGCCGCGCCGATCGTCGCGCTGTGCATGATGCAGAAGAGCGGCACGACCGCCGGAACGCTGCCCGCGGGCTACTGGAACATGATGACCTCGTGGCAGGACATTCTCTCCGGTCTCGGCTGGGGTCTCGGCTACGCCGGTATGCCGCACATCATCATCCGGTTCATGTCCGTGAAATCGGACAAGGAACTCAAAAAGGCCGCGAAGGTCGGCATCGGCTGGACGTTCTTCATTCTCATGTTTGCGGTGCTCGTGTCGGTCGTGGCGCACCTCTTCCTCGGCGACGGGCAGGAGAGCTCCACTATCTTCATCGCCATCGTGCGCCGCATCTTCACCGGCCCGTGGCTGGGACTCATTTCGGGCCTGCTGCTCAGCGCGATCCTCGCCGGCGCGATGAGTACCGCCGATTCGCAGCTTCTCGCCGCTTCGAGCGCGTTTGCGAGCGACGTGTATAAGCCTGTGATCCGCAAGGGACAGAGCACGGATAAGGAAATGCTCTGGGTCGGGCGCATCGTGGTGCTCGTGATCGCCGCGGCGGCGCTGCTCATCGCGTCCAACCCCGGCAGCGGCACGATCATGTCGCTTGTTGAGAACGCGTGGGGCATCTTCGGCGCGTCGTTCGGGCCGGTCATCGTGCTGAGCCTCTTCTGGCGCGGCTTCACGTTCTCCGGCGCGGCGGCGGGTATCGTCGCGGGCGCGGTGGTAGATGTGCTGTGGCTCGTGCTCTTCAAGAGCACCGGCGTTTACGAGATCGTCCCCGGCTTCGCCGCCGGACTTCTCGCCGCGGTCATCGCCTCGAAGTGCTCGAGCGCAGAGAGCCGCAAGACCGCCGCGGCGCTCTTTGATCAGTGCATCGCGTATAAGGACTGACCCCGGAGTGTTTCCGGCAAAGCGCAAAAACCCTCTTGCTGCAAGCCCTGTTGCGGCAGGAGGGTTTTTGCTGTTTTATATGGCCGCCCTGTCTCTGTTTGCCGATCACGCCGAAGAATGGAAACGCGATTTATGCCAAAACTGCCTTTAAAGTTTCGAGATTTATGGTATAGTTATAGTTACTCTACAGAAAGGGAATGGTATTTGTTTGAGGATTTACCTATAATCTGATAGCGCAGATCGTTACCAGTGTTTTAAGTAAAATACTCTATTTTTCCGTTATTCTGGCATTTTCGAGGATTTATGGCTCTCGTAGAAAAGCGAAGGAGGAGCCGTATTTCGTTTTACTGATCTGCCTTTTGCCCGCCGCCTCGATGGTGATCTCCATCATGATCATGTATGTGGGGGTAACCGTGCCGCTTACCGGCTGCACGGAAGCCCTGATGATGGTCAGCGCATTCCTCCTTCTGTTTGTGAATATCGTTGTTCTGGCGGTAAATGATCAGATCCAGAAAATCTACGACGATCGCACGGCGCTGCAGCTGCGGCTTCAAAAAGAGGAAGCCGATGTAAATTACTATCACATGCTTCAGGTGCAGTATGATAATCAGCGGGTGCTGATCCATGATATTAAGGATCAGTTTCGCGTCATAGAGGGACTTGCCAGAGAAAACAAAAACGAGGAACTTATCGATTACCTTTACCGCTTTGAAGCGAAGCCCGAGCTTTCCAATCTGATTCGTCTGTGTGATAATTCGGTGCTGAACGCGATCCTCGTTTGGTACGCGGATCAATGCCGACAAAACGGCATTGCGTATCACTTCGATGTACGCGCCGATTGTGTTTCGTTTTTGGATCCCAACAGTATAACGGCGCTGTTTGGGAATCTTTTATCCAACGCATTCGAGGCCGCGTGCCTTTCTGCCGGAAGATCCATCGAGCTTTCCGTAGCGAAAAACCCGGTCGGGGGCGTGACCCTCTCTATCGTCAACTCGTGCGATTCCGAGCCGCCGAAGGATCGGAACGGAAGCTTGAAAACCACGAAAAAAGACACGGAGCACCACGGCTTAGGACTGAAAAGCGTAAATAAGGTCATCCAGCAGTACGGTGGTTTTTCCACATTGTATTACGACGCGGCAGAAAAGACGTTCCATTGCATCATCCACTTCCCTGCGGAAGCTAAAGCAGCGAGCTTGAAGTTTTGATACTTCAAGCTCGCTGCTTTTTAACGTAGAAACAAAGCGATGGTTATGCAGTGCATGCAAATGTGATCTCCGGTTTCTCCACTACCCACCCTGTAGGGGCGGGCTACCAGTTTTCGATGTTGGCACAAGCGTTCTCGTTGGCCAATATGGGTGAGCCCCACGAAGCTTCGGAGAGGTCCTTCTACCTGACGCATGGATACCTCCATCAGATACATCTTGATGGACACCTATCAGTTAGATTCAGTATAAATTGAAAATGCAATTGTTGCTATAGCGATAAGGACAAACAATATAGCCGCAACATAAGTTAACATAGCAACTCTTAGTAAGGCACTAATGCCTAATAGAAGAAAGCCAATAGTAAATAACGCAAAAATGAATCCGCAGAAATAATAATTCTTTCTTTTTTTCATTTTTTTTTGCTCATTTTTTTTTGAGACTAAAAAAATTGTTGATAAAACAGGGCCTCGCTGCAAGAAAGAAAAGATCGAGCACGCCAAAGCTAGAACAGACAAACAAAGCATAACAATAAATATAGTCATTTTTACAACACCTTTTTTCGGATTAGACTTCAACGCCCTCCTGCAACGCGGCAATCTTCTCGATGTCGCGCTCCGCCGCCGTACCGGTGCCATAGTGAAAAATATAGTGTTCGGTCTCAACGGTTTGCGAGGGTCACCTCCAAAACGAATTTGATATGAACTAAGGTCAAATCCATTCTGTGTAAAACAATATGGGTTCTCAGGCGATTTCAAGCATTTTCTGGTGTGGGTATTGTGTGATCTGAAGCATGGGCGGATTTTCCAGCAGGTCATTATAGTCGTTCTGCCATCCCATTACTATAAAAGGAAGAAGTATTGTTTTACTGGCATTCTGCTGCAACGAAAAGGAAAGGCCCGGCATATGTGGATTGCCTGACGCCGTGGCTTTTAGATTATACCGGATTATTCCGCGTCCTCCTCGTCTTCAAGCAGGAGCGGGAGCGTGGCTTCATACTTGGTTTCGGTGGCGCTCTTTTCCTCCGCCTGTGCGGTGTAATTGCGCACGATGGCCGCCGCCTTCTCGATCGGCAGGAGCGTACCGGCGCCCGCGACGCAGCCGCCCGGACACGCCATGCCCTCGAGCAGATACCCATTGTACTTGCCGGCCTTGGCAAGCGTGAGCATTTTCCGGCAGTCCTTGAGCCCCTGCGCGCACGCGGTTTTCACCTCGCGGTCGGGGTCGATGTGCGAAATCGCCTCACGCACCGCTTCCGCAACGCCGCCGGAAACGGCAAAGCCGCGGCCCGCCGCCGTGCCTTCGCGCAGCGGCGCGGTCTGGGTGATCTCGTTAAAGTTGATGCCCTTGGCCTCGAACATGCCCATGACCTCTTCAAACGTCAGGACAAAATCGACTTCGCTGCGCACGGTCGTGCGCATGGCTTCAAGCTTCTTTGCGCTGCACGGCCCGATGAACGCGACCTTCTCGCCCGGGTGCTGCTGCTTGCAGAGGCGCGCCGTGAGCACCATGGGTGTGAGCGCCATGGAGATGCAGTTCGCCTGCTCCGGGAAGAGCTTTTTCGCCATGACCGCCCAGCTCGGGCAGCAGGACGTCGCCATGAACGGCTGCTCGGCGGGGACCTTCTCCAGAAAGTCCTTCGCCTCGTCGAGCGTGCAGAGGTCTGCGCCGACGGCCACCTCCGCCACATGCCGGAAGCCGAGCATCTTCATCGCGGCCTTGAGCTTATCCGGCGTCATGCTCGGGCCGAGCTGCCCGACGAACGCGGGCGCGACGATCGCAATGACCTTTTCACCGCCGCGCAGCGCCTGCGTGAGCTGGAAGAGCTGACTCTTATCGGAGATCGCGCCGAACGGACAGTTCACAAGACACATGCCGCACGAGACGCACTTATCATAATCGATATCGGCGCGGCCGTGCTCGTCAGACCGGATGGCGTCCATACCGCACGCCTTGGCGCACGGGCGCTCCTGCAAAATGATCGCATTGTAGGGGCAGACATCCGCGCACTTGCCGCAGCGGATGCAGAGGTTCTCCTGAATGCGGCTCACGCCGCGGTGGCTGAGCTTGACCGCCTTTTTCGGGCAGATCTCGCGGCACGGGTGCGCCAGGCAATTCTGACAGAGGTTCGTAACGATATAGCGCTTTTCCGGACAGGCGTTGCAGGCAAACTTCAGAATATTCACCAGCGGCGGCTCGTAATATTTCTCCGGTCTCGCGCTCTCCTCCACACCCGCGGCGAGCGGCGCGTGCTGGTCGAGCGGACGGGGGCTCAGGCCCATTGCGAGACGCAGCCGTTCGCCGACGATGGCTCTTTCCAGAAAGATGCTGCTGCGGTGCTCGGCGACCTCACCGGGGACGATCTTATACGGCAGGTCTTCAATGCGGGAATAGTCCCCGCCCTCGTAGCCCATGCGGGCGACTTCGGTGAATACCTGACGGCGAATGTCGGTAATGGTGGAATAAATGCCGCGAATGCTCAATGGAACCCCTCCTTCGTTCGATTTATCTCGACGCGTTACGCAATATCTCGCTCCATGCCTCCGGCGACGCGGGGGAGAGATGCGCCGCATCTCCGTCCGCTTCCTGCCAGACGAGGCTCTCCTCTTCGACCCAGAGCCGGTATACGCTCTCCGTGCCGTCCGGCGCGTCGAGCGTGATCGTATAGTCGCAGCCTCGCTCCGGCGTGGGCGTTTCGCCCTCGTCGAGCAGAAGATACCCGGCGAAAAATCCGTCGTCCGGCAGCGTGACCGCGTCGTCCGAAGCGCCGTTTTCCGCGGTGGTGACAGTGACCGTAACGCTGCCGTCCGCCGCGGCGCTATCCGGCGCGGCGGCCATCATCCTGCCGCCTGCGGGCGCTACCGGTGCTTCCGCCGGGGTTTCCGTTTCGGCACTGTCCTCCGCCGCGCTGTACATGGCGATCTCCGACTCTTCCCTCGCCGTGCGGCTCGCGCCCTTCGCGGCGAAAGTGCCGGAAAAGGTCACTCCCGCCCAGATCGCCACGGCAGCCGCCGCGGCAAGCACGCCGCAGCGCGTCACGAGGCGCTGGATGCCCGCCTTTTTCTTCGCCGGCTTTTCCGCCGGGGCAGCGGTCTCGCGGACGCGCGCCATCACGTTCGCCGTGAAATTCTCCGGCACATCGCCGAGCGCATCGTCCGTGCCGGATATTGCCTGCATCGCCTCATAAAAGCTCCGGCAGGCCTCGCAGCTTTCCAGATGGGCACGAAGCTCCTTGTCCTCTTCGGCGGTGATCTCGCCGTCGAGCGCTGCGCCGATCAGCTCTTCATAGTATTCACAGTTTTTCACGCTTCACACCCCTTCCCTTGTTTGGACGGGAAACGGTCGGAAAAGTTCCCGCTTTTGAGAAGCGCTATGCAGAGCTTTTTCCGCGCGCGGTTGAGCCGCGATTTGACCGTGCCGACCTCCAGCGAGAGCGCCGCGGCGATCTCGTCGTAGCTCAGCCCCGCGCTCTCGCGCAGGGCGAGAATTTCGCGGCAGTCATCCGGCAGCGCGGCGAGCGCCGTGCGCACGGCGTCCCGGTCGGCGGCGCGCTCGGCCAGCCTCTCGGGGGAATACCGCTCGTCGGGAATGGCGATCTCGGTCTCTTCGCCGTCGTCGTCTTCCGTCTGGAGCGACACGATAACGGCACGCTTATTTTTGCGCAGCATATCGATGCATATGTTGTTCGTCAGCCGGTAGAGCCACACGGAAAACCGGCTGTCGCCGCGAAAATCCGCAAGCGAGGTGTACGCCTTGAGAAACGCCTCCTGCGCGGCGTCCTCGGCGTCGGCCTCGTTTTTCAGTATGCGCAGCGCGAGACGGTATACCTTTGTCTGGTTTTCCGTCACGAGCGGCTCATAGGCGCTCTCGTCTCCGGCGAGAACGCGCTCGATATATCCTTTTTCCTCGTCTTTTGTCATGCTGTCACCTCAGATCGCGCTGTATGCCGCGGACGATCTTCTCCGCGTCGGCGAGCGTATTCATCGATACGATCTGCTGCTTATAATATCCCGCATGGGATACCCCGCGCAGATACCAGCAAAGCTGCTTGCGCGCTTCCAGAATGGCGATTTTCTCGCCCTTGAGCGAGCACGCCGTCGTGATCTGGCCGAGGGCTTCCTCCATCCGCGCACGCAGCGGCGGGAGCGGCGGAACTTCCTCCCCGGCAAGAAGGGCGTTGCCCTGCGCAAAGAGCCACGGGTTGCCGAAGCTGCCGCGCCCGATAAGCGCCGCGTCCGCGCCGGTGTAGCGCAAAATGTGTTCGGCGTCCTCCGCGGTCCATACGTCGCCGTTGGCAAACACCGGGATGCGTACCGCGCGCTTTACGTCGCGGATGATGTCCCAGTCGGCCTGCCCCGCATACATCTGCGCTCTCGTGCGGCCGTGCACCGCGATCGCCGCGGCGCCCGCACTCTCGCACATTTCGGCAAACGGCACGGCGTTGATATTGCCTTTATCGAAGCCTTTGCGGAACTTGACCGTCACCGGCACATCCACCGCATGGACGACCGATTCGATGATCTTCGCCGCGAGATCGGGCGTTTTCATAAGCGCGCTCCCGTCGCCGGACTTTACGACCTTCCCGACGGGGCAGCCCATGTTGATGTCGATGATCTCGGGGCGGCAAAGGTCTATCACCTTGCACGCGGCCTCCGCCATGCACGAGGGGTCGCTCCCGAAGATCTGCACGGCGAGGGGCGTATCCCCCTCGGGCCGGACGAGCAATGTTTTCGTCTTGCCGTCCTGATACATGAGCGCCTTGGAGGAGATCATTTCGCTCGTGGCGAGCGCTGCGCCGTGTTTCCGGCAGAGGAGCCGGAATGAGGCGTCCGTCACACCGGCCATCGGCGCGAGAAAGAGCCGCCCGGCGAGCTCCACGTTTCCGATTTTTACCATATGGTCTTATGGGCGCGTCGCCACGACGCGGTGGATGGGAAGCCCCATCTCGGTGAAGCGCGCTTCGTAATCGGTCATGGGCGTGCCCTCCGGCATATCGGCAAGCACCCAGCCGCAGCCGCGGAACGATTCGAGCGACCAGTCGAAAAGCGGCCCGTTGTCGGTCTTGAACCAGACCGCCCCGCCCTCCGGCAGCAGCGCGCGGTACTTATCGAGGAACTCCGGCGCGGTCAGACGGCGCTTGAACTGCTTCTTCTTCGGCCACGGGTCAGGGAAATTGATGTACAGGCGGGAAATCTCACCCGGGGCGAACATCTCGGGCAGGAGCTCGGCGTCCCGGTCGAGAAAGCGGACGTTCGGTATGCCCTGCTCCACAACGCGCTCCATCGCCACGACCATCGCGTCCGGCACCTTTTCGAGCGCGAGCAGCAGCACGTCCGGCTCGCGGAGCGCCTGTTCGCAGGTGAAGCGGCCCTTGCCGCAGCCGAGCTCCAGACGGATCTCGCGGTACTGCGAAAACTCCTCCGCCCAGCGGCCTTTATGGTCTTCCGGCGTCCGGATCTGCACCGCGGCGCAGCGCTCCATCCGGGGGATCAGGTTCGGTTTTTTCCGCATTCTCATAAGGTTCACACTCCTGTTTCTTTCACACGCCATCATATCATAGCGACGAAAAAACATCAATCCGAAAAACCTTGCATGGAGCGGTTGTGTTTGGTATAATATCACGGCGAAAGCGCACGACCGGGTATAGCGAAGATGGTATCGCGCCTGCTTTGGGAGCAGGAGACCGCGCGTTCGAGCCGCGCTACTCGGACCAAAAGCCCCTTGGGATCCATGATCTCAAGGGGCTTCTCTTATTCTATATTGAACGTTCCTGGAATGAAATAGTGTCGGTTTTCCTATTGTTGTGCTATAAATAACCGCAAAAGGTTGGGCAGGGGTTCGGCTTTTTTACTGCGCTTTCAGAGCACGCTCCCACTCGGCCTCTTTAAATCCGACGAGGACAAGATCGTCCCCGACCAGAAGCGGGCGTTTGACCAGCATCCCGTCCGCAGCAAGAAGCCGCAACATCTCCTCCTCGCTCATGCCGGGCAGCTTGTCCTTGAGTTCCATGGACTTGTAGAGCAGACCGCTGGTATTAAAAAATTTCTTCAGCGGCAGGCCGCTGCGTTCGTGCCACGCCGCCAGCTCGTCACAGGCGGGATTCTCCGTCTTGATGTCGCGGAGCTCGTAGGCGATTTTGTGCTCGTCCAGCCACTTTCGCGCCTTCTGGCAGGTCGTACACTTGGGGTAACAGATAAATACCATAGTCTTTCGCTCCATTTCTGTGTTTGGGTTTTTATGATAGCACATTCCGTAAAAACGGGCAAGAAACAGGATAAAAAAGCCTCCCGTCCGACGCCGGCGCATGTCCACCGGAAACCGAACGGGAAGCGTTTTGGAGGATTATAGATTTGCGCTCTTAAAACGAAGCGCTATATGCTCGGCAAGCAGGGCGATGAATTCGCCGTTTGTCGGTTTTCCTTTGGCTCCGGAGATGGTGCCGCGGAAGATTTTCTGCTGCATCTCGAAGTCGCCGCGGTTCCATGCAATCTCGATCGCATGGCGCATTGCCCGCTCTACGCAGGCAGGCGTCGCAGAAAACCTTTTGGCGATCTCCGGATACAGCACCTTCGTTATTCCGGCGACGGAGCCCGCACCGCGGATCGTAAAAAGGATCCCTGCACGCAGGTATTGAAAGCCTTTAATATGCGCCGGTACGCCCATCTCGTGGAGGATGTTGGTGACGGCACTTTCCAGATGTGCGGGCGCGGGAGCCGGCACCTTCGGCGCGGGGGCCAGTCCGGGGACGGCGGCTGGCGGTCTCGTTTCCGCCTTCGCGTACTGCCGCAGGCACTGCAGAAGCGCTCCGGGGTCGCAGGGCTTGGGGATAAAATATGCCGCGCCAAGCCTTGCGCACTCGGCAACAATGGCGGCGTTGACAAATCCGGTGAGAACGACTACCGGCGGCGCGCTCTCCGCTTCGGCGAGCCGGCGCAGTACGCTCAGCCCGTCGAGCCGCGGCTGAACGAGCTCCAGCAGCACCACATCCGGCCGCAGCGACTGGATTTGAGAAAGGGTCTCCGTCCCGCCGGACGAAAAGCCTGCCGCTTCCATGTCTCTCTCCTGAGAAAGCGCAGCCGTTATCGTTCGTTGGAGATCCGGATCCGGGTCGGCGATCAGCACGCGAAGTTTCATAATATCGCCTCCATATCGATTTTTTCCTTCAGCTGATCTACTACACGGATAAAATAGCATATTTTATGTCTTATTTCAACAAATTCCCCATAAAGATGCCGTTAATTCGTTCGACAATATTCGGCAGGGGAAAGAGAATTCTAAGCCGAACAGTGCAAATTACCTCTGCGCGCTCCGCTACTCCCGGTCGGAGAAGCTAGGACGTCTTTGAAATACGGATACAATAGCGGCTTGAAGGCTCATGGTTTTTGCCTTCTTTTGGTTTGCATTTATGGGGGCTAATTCGCGTTAGTTGCGCTATGAGGCGTCGTTAAATAGCTCATTTCCGAAAAGGAGGCCAAATACTTCGCTACTGGAATATTTCTGTTTAGATGTGAATTTCTTGCCTGAAGATGTCGTCACAACGATTTTCAAAGTATTCTTTTTTTCCTTTTGTTCATCGTTGCAGAGTTTTAAGGTTTTAAATTCAAACTTGCCTGCGTCAAGGGATATTCTGGTTTCTGATTCTGCGGAAATAATTGCCTTATTTCCTACTTTAAAATCTTCGAGCAGGTTAAAAAATGCTACGCGGTTTCGTTCGTAAAAAACATCTACCGTTCTGATAACTATCGCTCGACTGCAAAGATTACTAATAAGGAGCGTTGGTTTGTAGTCGCCGGGCGTGCCCCAAATAAAAACACAGTCTAACTTGTGTTTATACTTTCGGTATGAAAGAATAAGTGAAATGACACAGGCACCGATTGTTCCCAAGGCAGTCAATCCGCTGAAAACAGCATCCAATATGTTACTCACGCACATTTTCTCCCTTCATTTCAATCTTTCGCATAGCGGCAGGAGTTCTTCCAGTTTTGCAACGATGCGTTTTTGCTCGGCGAGGGGTGGGAGGGGAACTACAATTTTGTCAAGGCTTTGTCCTGTTAAATGTTTGATGGTTGTACCTGTAAACAGACTTTTCAAGATTCCGTTTTCTGCATATAGGCAAAAAAGAAAATAGAAGAAGGGAACGTGTAATTCTTGTGAAAACCGCAATCTATGACAGGCTTTTTGAAAATGAATGGGCTGTTCTGCTGTCCAAATCGCGCATCGACCTGGTTCTCCTCCTTCGCACATCACCAGATCATTCTTTCGGATAAGAAACCGCTCATCGTTGACATCTTCAAACTTCATCTCAAGTAAATCTGATAAATCGAAGCTCCCCCAGCGGACATTTACGTTGCGGAGATAGGGCATGGAGATACCGGTATTTTTTTGCTTATCCAGCATTTTCCCCAGACACGAAGCCGAAATCGCTGGCAGCCGCACCCACTTCCAGCTCTCCGGAATCTCAAACGGCACTTCATCCTCTGCGATTTCCGGCAGAGGTTTTTCTTTTTTGATTTTGCCTTCCTTGATGAGTCTTTGCTTCTCGGCTTGAATCTGCCGGTACAGTTCCCCGCCGGTGCCTTCTTCGGCGCGCTGCTCGACGAGCTTGCCCTGTATCGCCATTTGCAGGAGCGACTTCTGCATATCCGCCGGAAATCGTCTGTTAAATTCTTCCAGACGGCCCCATGCCTTCTCGTAGCGGTCGATCAGCGGCAGCAGCTCTTCGATTTTCGCAACAATACGCTTTTGCTCGGCAAGCGGGGGGAGCGGGAACACCATATTATAAAGTTCCCCTTGAACAAGGTGCTGAATTGTTTCCCCTTTGCATCGGCTTTTAATTTCCCCGTTGCTTTTATAGGACTCAAATATATCGCGGAAAAAAGCTACGCAAATGTCGCCGTAAAAACGCACTCTATGCAAGGCATTCTGGTAGTACATAGTAGCATCGTTATCCCATACTGCACATCTGCCTGCATCTCCGCCTTCACAGATAAGCAAATCGCCTTTTTGTAGCAGATATTTTTCTTTTTCTGCTTGGGTGAAGAACGCTTCTTTGACTGTGCTGAGTTTTATGCCTTCCCAATAGACGTTAATGCTGCAAAGGTATGGGCAGAGCTCTCCTGTATCAGATACTTTGTTAAGCGTTTTGCCTAGCAAGCTACTTGCTATTTCGTTAAGCCTAACCCACTTCCAGCTCTCCGGAATGTCAAACGGAACTTCATCCTCTGCAATTTCCGGCAGAGGCTTTTCTTTTTTGATCTTTCCCTCACGGATGAGCTTTTGCTTCTCGGCTTGAATCTGCCGGTACAGCTCCTCGCCGGTTCCCTCTTCCGGGCGCTGCTCCACCAGTTTACCCTGTATGGCGAGCTGCAAAATGCTGTTTTTCAGTTCCTGCGGCGTCATTCCCGTGCACCTCCGAGGATGGCGGTGATCTCCGCGAGCACGCGGTCAATTTCCGCGTTCAGGCTGGCCCGCTCCTCCTGATAGCGCTGAATGAGATCGAGCGGGTCAAGGATCTCCTCCTCTGCGTGCGGGTAGCCGCATTGGTCAAAGTTGTATCCCAGATCCTCCGCAAGCTGCCGCGCCGTAAACTTCTTTGCCTTGGGGAAGCCGTCCTCGGCGATCTCCCGCCGGTTTTCCCACCATTCGACCGCCGGGGCGAAATGCTCCGCCTTCATCGGCTTTGTTTTGGAGAAGTGCTTGTACCCCTCCGGCATGTCGAGCCGGTAAAACCACGTTTCCTTCGTCGGGTGCGTGCGGTCAAAGAACAGAATGTTTGTTGTGATGGAAGTATAGGGCGCAAAAACGCTTCCCGGCAGACGGATGACCGTATGCAGGTCAAACTCGCCGAGCAGCTTTTTCTTGATATTCACCTTGGCGTTGTCTGTGCCGAACAGGAAGCCGTCCGGCAGTATGACCGCCGCGCGGCCGTTCTTTTTCAGCCGGTACATGATGACGGACAGGAAAAGATCGGCGGTCTCGCTGCTCGCGAGATCGTCCGGGAAGTGGTTTTTCACGTCTGCCTTTTCGCTGCCGCCGTAGGGCGGGTTCATAAGGATCACGTCAAACTGATCGTTTTCTGTGTAGTCCAGCACGTCGCGGAGAAGCGAGTTATCATGGAATACGCGCGGATTGTCCAACCCGTGCAGCAGCAGATTGGTAACGCAGAGCATGTACGGGAACTGCTTTTTCTCTATGCCGTAAACAGATTCGCCGTAGGCTTCCCGATCGTTGGTCGTACAGATACGTTTTTCTAACTCTTTGAGCCAGCTTGTGATAAAGCCGCCTGTGCCGCAGGCGAAGTCCGCCATCCGTTCGCCGATCTGCGGTGCGATCCGCTGCGCCATAAAGTCGGTAACGGCGCGGGGCGTATAGAATTCGCCCGCCGATCCGGCGCTTTGCAGCTCCTTGAGAATGGTTTCGTAGATCTCGTTAAAGGCGTGGCTCTCCTCGTAGCCGGAAAGATCCAGCTCGTCGATCTGGTTGATGACCTGCCGGAGAAGCACGCCGTCCTTCATGTACTGATTGGCGTCGGCGAACGTTGTCTGGACGATCGCCTTCCGGATGGGCGTGGAGGCGTCTACGGGGAGCTTTTTCAGCGTCGGGAAAAGCGTATTGTTTACGAAATCCAGCAGAGCGTCGCCTGTCAGCGCTGCGCCGGATCTGTCGTCGTGCGCCCAGTTCGCCCAGCGGCACGGAGCGGGAATGACGGACTCATACGCCGCATCGTCAAATTCCCAGTCCTGCTCCTTGGCGTCGTAGACCTTCAGAAACAGCATCCACGCGATCTGCTCAATGCGCTGGGCATCGCCGTTGATGCCTGCGTCGTTCCGCATGATATCGCGTATGCGCTTTACAAATCCGGACAGATTGCTCATTAAATTAACCTACCTCTTCTGTATAAATGGCGTTTTCCAGCTCGCGGACAGCGCGCAGATACCCGTCCCGCCCGCCGAACAGCGCGGCGATCCGCGGCGGCCTGCCAAGCTTCTCGAACGGGTCGAGCCTCAAGATCTCCGTTTTCTCGATCTCGTAAATGCCGGTGTTCATATACTTGTCCAGCAGTGCTTCCAGCACCTTCCGCGCATCGCCGCTGTATTTACTGAAGAAATCACGTTTTTTTACGTTGTTCGCGCGCTCGCGGCGGGTGAGCGGCTTTTTATCGAAGGCAACGTGGCAGATGAAATCAAAGTCGTCCACGTCCGCCATGTCCTGCTCGGCTTTCATCTGCTCAAGATCGATGCCGCGCTCGCGCAGCAGAGCACGGATATTTTCCTTTTTCTCCTCCGCCGTCCATTGCCGGATGAAGTTGTCCAGCGTGGCGTATTCACCGCGGACATTTTCCTTCGTGTAATCCGTGATGCTCTCCTGCCGGAGAAGTTTTCCGTTCGTATCATAGACCGATACGGTTTTGAGAATGATCTCTACACGGCAGCCGCGGCGGTCCACGATGGGCTTGTGTTTGGGCGGCTCCGGCGGTTCAACAGGACCGGACGGTGCTGACGGCGGATCGGCGGGAGCAGACTTGCCGCTTGACGGGGGCATAATGACCTCGATCGGGCCGTCCCATTCCGGGTCGGCAAAAAGGCGCGTGACGTTGCGAAAGTCCATAACGACGAAGTGCGTTTTACCCTCTTTTTCGCGCAGCCGTGTGCCGCGGCCGATGATCTGTTTGAACTCGGTCATGGAGCCGATCATTTCGTCAAGCACAATGAGCTTTGTCATTTTACAGTCGGCTCCGGTAGAGAGAAGCTTGGAGGTCGTCGCAATGACGGGACCCTCGGAGCTGGTGGAGATGAAGTATTTCAGCTTGCTTTTTCCGTATACATCGCTGCCGGTGATCCGCACCACATAATCCGGGTTTTTGCGCACCATATCGGCGTTGAGATTCACCAGTTCTTTGCGCATCCGCTCGGCGGCGTCTTCGGTCGCGCAGAACACAATGGTCTTTGCCATGCGGTCGGTGCTCTTGAGATAGCGTGTGATCTCTGAGGCGACCTGCCGGATGCGGTCTTCGATGATGATGCTGTAATCGTAATCGCTGTTTGTATAGATGCGGTCGGGAATTTCCTCACCATAGATGTCCCGCTGCCCTTTTTTCGGCCGCCAGCCGTCGCCGATGTCGGTGGTGATGTTAATGACTTTAAACGGCGCAAGGAAGCCGTCTTCAATGCCCTCTTTGAGGCTGTATGTATAGACGGGTTCACCAAAATAGCTGAGATTGGAAATATATTTTGTTTCCTTCGGCGTGGCGGTCATGCCGATCTGTGTTGCCGATTTGAAATAATCAAGGATCCGCCGCCAGCGGCTCTCCTCTTTGGCAGAGCCGCGGTGGCATTCGTCCACGATGACAAGATCAAAGAAATCCGGTGCAAACAATTCGCTGAAATGCTCTTGGTCATCGTCGCCCACAAGCTGCTGATAAAGGGAAAAGTAGACTTGATGCGCGGTAACGGTTGTGCGGTCATCCTTCGCAAAGTTCACCTTGTGAATGACTTTTTCAAGAGGGGAAAAATCCTGCTGAATGGATTGGTCTACAAGAATGTTGCGGTCAGCCAGATAGAGGATCTTGCGCTTCATGCCGGTTTGCAGCAGCCGGTAGACGATCTGGAACGCCGTATAGGTTTTGCCTGTGCCGGTCGCCATAACGAGCAGCAGCCGGTCCTGCCCTCGCGCAATTGCGCCGACTGTCCGGTTAATGGCAATGCGCTGATAATAGCGTGGGGGATAGGTGTTCTGGCTGGTATAATAGGGCTGGTCGATCACCGTTTTCTGCTCCGGCGTCAGCGCGGATTCGCACCGGAAACGCTCGATCAATTCGGTTTCGGAGGGGAACTCGTCCATCCCGAACTCGCGCTCCTCGCCGGTGAGAAAATCGTGTTCGGCAAAGCCGTCGCCGTTGGAACTGAAGGCGAACGGGAGATCGAGCATTCTTGCATACATCATGGCCTGCTGCAAACCGAATGAAACACTGTGATTGTTGTCCTTTGCCTCTACCACAGCAATCGGGTTATTTGGGTTCAGGTACAGCAGATAATCGGCGCGCTTGGGCTTTTCACGGAAAACCAGATTGCCATTGATGTTGACTTTGCCATCGGTCAGGCGCGTTTCCATGGAGATCTTTTTAACGTCCCACTTGGCGGTAATCGCTGGGGTGATGTATCGAAGCTTGATATCTTCTTCCGTCATTTGGCTTTTGTTCAGGATCTCGCTCATAACGTGCCTCCGTTCTGCCATTTTGTGCGACTTTTAAAATATATTATATGCCATCCGTCAGAAAATGACAACGCATGCAGCGGCAAAAACTCGCGTCTTCGTCGTCAGAATTCGTCACGGCGGCGCGAAATGCGCATAATCTCCCGCGGTTGGTAAACAATAGGTTTGCCGGACATTAAAAACACAAGGGAGAAGATAAATATGAAAGCAACCGGAATTGTTCGCCGCATCGACGATCTCGGCCGCGTCGTCATCCCCAAGGAGATCCGCCGCACCCTGCGCATCCGCGAGGGTGACCCGCTGGAGATCTACACGGAGAAGGACGGCGAGGTCATTTTCAAAAAATACTCGCCCATGGGCGAGCTGAGCAGCTATGCCGCAGAGATCTGTGAATCGCTCTATAAGTCCACGGGCGGAACGGTCGCCGTATGTGACCGCGACAGCATGATCGCCGTATCCGGCGGCGGGAAAAAGGAGCTGCTGGAAAAACCTGTCAGCAAGGCGCTGGAGGAGATCATGGAAAACCGCCGCGCCGTGCGCACGGAATCGGGCAGCCGTGCGCCCCGGCCGGTCGAGTCGGCGGAGGATCACGCCATCGCGGTGGCCGCGCCGATCCTGGCCGAGGGCGACGTGCTCGGCTGTGTGATGTTCCTCTCGCACCCCGGCTCTCCGGCGGCGACGGATCTGGAATTCAAGCTCGCGCAGACGGTGGCGGGATTCCTCGGGCGGCAGATGGAGGGCTGACGGCGAAGACCGTCAAAATATTTTTTCGTTTGGGTGTTGACGGGCGGCACAAACTGTGGTAATATAACTCTTGCAATATCGCGGGGTAGAGCAGTTGGTAGCTCGTCGGGCTCATAACCCGGAGGTCATTGGTTCAAGTCCATTCCCCGCAACCATTTCGAGCGGATGTAACTGATTCCAGTTACATCCGCTTCTTTTTTATCTGAAAGTATTGACAGGAGCATCATTTGTGAGTATGCTTCTATGATTTAGCGGGAAAAGCTGAATGGGCGGCATGGGCGAAAAGGAGATTGTCATTATGTATCACTATGTTGAAGATAAGGTATTTCTTAAAGATATGAAATACTTATGCTCCAATATCATCAACCAGCTTGTTCAGCTCATTAACAACGATTCCATTATGGAAGTCGAAGCCCACCTTGTTGGCAGCGGCGCAAAAAATCTTATCACGCAAAATTCCAATGAACCGATTGATCTCGATTATAATTTGATGATAATTGATTCTGAAATCAACATCAACAACTGTAGAGAGATTAAGGAATATATCCGCAAACAGTTTAATGTGATTCTCAATAAAAACGGATGGAATGACTGCATGGATTCCACTTCCGTATTAACAACAGAAAAACGGCATTTTACCAAAGGCAACCACACCGAATTCAGCATTGATCTCGCCATAGTATTCAACAATCGTGACGGTTGGCATAGATTGATCCATGAGAAAACCGGTTTTACCGCTTGGGACAGGTATTACTGGAATTTAGTGCCCAATTCAAAGGATTTGTTTGATAGAGTTGCAGACATCAAAGACGAACATCTTTGGAACGAAGTAATTGATGAATATCTTGAAAAGAAAAACATGTATCTTCGTCGGCAAGATTATAATCATCCGTCATTTAACGTTTACGTCGAAACCGTAAATCAAGTTTTTAATAAATACTTCGATTGAATAGCCTTATGCCAGGAGCAGGTTTACGCCTGCTCCGTTTCTTCTTCCTCAAAAGAATCCTCATCCACGCCGTATCCCTCCAGGAACAGCTCTTTCAGATTCTCCGGCGGCTCGCAGGAAACATACTCCACGGCAACGCCCTCGCGGATGTCGGCAGTGCAGTTCGGATGGCACTGCGCGGGGTCAATGTCCAGATACCCGACGAACTTGCAGTAAATGACAAGGCGTTGGGTTTTTATTTTTGCCCGTTCCCTGCGTCTCGTACACATCGATGTGGTCGATCAGCTCGCTTAACACCTGCTCATCGGAATATTCCCGCGAAAGAACACAGCAGCGGTCCTCAGCCTGAGGATCATTTCCATAGAGAGCGCGTATCGGCATGATTTCAAATACTGCGGCTGCGGCCGTGCTGCTGTCTCCGGTGGGGGGTCAGGGCATTATACCAGTTATACCAATAGTATCTCGATATTTTTGCGCTTTTATGCTATAATTTCTTTCCTGCACAGGCCTCCGGATCGAACAGAGTCCGTTTTATTGGACACCTTGTGCGTTAGTATTACATCGGAGGCCGGGAAATAGCGGATCTTCATACCCCAAATCCCAAGGTGTTTTTGAAAGGTGGGAGCGCCGCACCCGCTCCTGTTGGCCTGTCATAAGACAGCTCATATTCAATG
>ERZ827108.2436-NODE-2436-length-19310-cov-3.373721_pt1 | contig 19310 bp, 10 predicted proteins | sample MGYA00519921_ERZ827108 | MGnify/ENA primary metagenome ERZ827108 (study PRJEB31778, sample SAMEA3449258) | human gut metagenome | biome: human gut; feature: human-associated habitat; material: faeces | place: United Kingdom | collected 2010/2012 ... | reverse complement strand
CTTTTCTGGACGGACCAAGATCGCTGGATGCCATGCCGCCTTTTCCTTTTTCTCCGTTCCGGTTTTCCCAGTTGATGGAACGGGACTGTCCGTTTTTCAGCCGGAAAATATTCTGTAAACCACAATCAAACATCATATATTCCTCCTACTCACAAATGAGCAACTGTCTTTTATGTTGAATTGAATTCATTCAAACAATTCCGCTTAACAGATACAGTCTCCACCCATGTTCCAGTTGATTCCATGAAGGGGATTGCTTGCAAAGTTGTTATTATTGTACACTTTTATTTATATAAAAGCAATGTGCCACTGCCATAAATCTTTAGCACCACACTCATGAATGCATAAGGAACAATGTACGATATCTGTCTTACCGTTACTGAATGGTGCATCATCGGTCTATTGGGTGTTCTGCTTATAAGATCTTTTGGATTCCGGGAGTTCCATCAAGAGAAAATCATCCCTTGGCTCGTTGGTATTGCTATGATTTTCTTCCTGATAGCTCTCATGTTTAACTAGAGCTAAAATTGGCTGAATACGGACTGAAAGGACGCATTGTTGTAGCAAGCAATGCAGACGTATATACATCTGCTTATTTTGCTTTGCAAAATACTTGTTGGGAACACCCAAACCCTTGAACTGCACCGTACCGATGCAGGCTGCGCGATTGCATCGCTGAACAGAATGCGATTTTGGTTTCAAGAGGAAACGGCAAAAAGCAGGCATGGATGGACGGCTTTCTTGTAAAACATTCACAAACCCCGAAAGGTGTGTTATTATAGTACCATCAACAAATTGAAGGGAGGGCGGCGGATGTTCAGCATTGCAGGAATTGACCTGTTGGAGCAGGAGCTTTTGAACCATGAACGCACCCTCCTTGAGATTTTGCTTCAGGACAAGACCACCAAGAAAAACATCATCTGGGCAACCGATGATTACGCTGAACTGGGCGAACCATACAGCTTCAAAAAAGAAATCCTGCCGGAACTGGTTACAGGCGAACAGGACAGTCTGATCCAGCCCAGAGTGGAAAAAGCACTGGAGCACCAGACCAACCGCACCCGTGACAAAGCAGAGGTGTTTACCCCCAGTTGGATCTGCAACGCACAGAACAATCTGGTGGATGAGCAGTGGTTTGGCAGGAAGGATGTTTTCAACATCCAGAAGGAGATGTCGTGGAAAGCAACGGCTGACAAAATCGCTTTCCCGGACGACCGTCAGCACACATGGCAGAAATATGTGGATGCACAGCGGTTGGAAATCTCCTGCGGCGAGGCTCCCTATCTGGTAAGCCGCTACGACACCGTAACGGGCGAAACCATTCCCATTTCCAAGCGAATTGGCCTGCTGGACCGCAAGCTGCGTGTTATCAGCGAAAACACGGACACCGAAGAAGAATGGTTCACATGGACGAAGCGGGCGTTCCAGAGCGTGTACGGCTTTGAGTATCAGGGTGACAGCCTGCTGCTGGCACGGGAAAACCTGTTTGTGACCTTCGTGGAGGTTTACCGGGAACGCTTTGGCAAACTTCCCCACCTGCGGCAGATGAAGGTGATCGCTAACATCATTGCGTGGAACCTCTGGCAGATGGACGGCACAAAGTATGTGGTTCCGGGCAGCTGTAAGGAAAACAAAATTGAAATTATCAGCTGGTTCGGCAGTGAGGAACAAATTGACCTCTGCCCCGGATGCAAAAGCGGAAATATCCGGGCGCACAACGGGATTTACAGCATCATAAAGGATTGGCGTTCCAATCAGACAATGACGTTCCTTTCGATGGTGAGGGGAGGAAGTGCAAATGGCAGCGTATAAGCCAACCATGTCGTATCGGTTGATTTACATCTTTACGATTCACGATGCCCAGCACGAGGGCTACTGGAAGATCGGAAAGACAAATTTTGACAGCGTGAACAGCTACAAACAGCTTCCGCCCAACTGTGCGGAGCTGAATTGTGCTGCCCGTGACCGCATCGACCAGTATACCAAGACGGCGATGGTTGAATACGACCTGCAATATACCGAGCTGGCACGCAGAACCGTCACCTTCCCGGACGGCACGACCGATACGGAATTGTTCGATGATGACGATGTCCATAATGTGCTGTACAATTCTGGCTTTTCGGCCCGGAAGTTCTCCAATTCCAATCAGGACAGCGAATGGTTTGAGGTGCCGCTGTCCGTTGCCATTCGTGCGATTCAGGCGGTAAAAGAGGGCCGCACGGCTCTGACCGCTGCCGAAAAGAGTGAGGGGCAGATCAGCTTTCTGCCGCAGACTGTCCTTGCTGCGCCCAAAAAGAGAGCCATTACCCTGCGGGATGAGCAGATGGACTGCGTCAATCAGACGCTGCGGGTGTTCCGCAAGGAAAACTCGATGCTCTGGAACTGCAAGATGCGTTTCGGCAAAACGGTCACGGCCTATGCGCTCATCAAAAAAGCTGGCTACCAGAAGGTGATTGTGGTCACCCACCGCCCGGTGGTGGAAGATGGCTGGCGCAACGATTTTGACCTGATTTTTGGCGAAGGAGACAACCGTGCTTTCTTGAAAAAAGACCGTTTCGATACGGATTCGTCCGTTTACGATGCGGCAATGGATGCACGCAACGATGCAAACCTGACAGACTACCAGAATTCCGGCAAGGCGTTTGTTTACTTTGCCTCCATGCAGGACCTGCGCGGCTCTCAGCGGGCAGACGGCAAGTTTGACAAGAATAACGCCGTTTTCGATATGGACTGGGATCTCGTGATTTACGATGAAGCCCACGAGGGCACCCAGACCCAGCGAGGGCAGAAGGTGCAGTCTCTGCTGGAAGCGGAAAAGAACGGCAAGGCTCCCAAGGTTCTGCAGCTGTCCGGCACACCGTACAACCTGATGCAGAAGTACGAGAACAACGTCTACACATGGGACTACGTCATGGAGCAAAAGCGTAAGCGGGAGTGGGACACCCTGCACCCCGGCGACCATAACCCCTATGCGGACCTGCCGGAACTTCGCATCCTGACCTTCGACCTTGGGAAAAGTCTGCCCACCTCCTACCGCTACGAGACCTTGGAGATGGCGTTCAACTTTACCGAGTTTTTCCGGGTGTGGACGGGAGACCCTGCACGGGATTTCCGTCCTCTGCCGGCTGGGGCACAGGTGGGTGATTTTGTCCACGAGGCCGACGTGCGCAGCTTTCTGGACTTGATTTCTTCGGAGAACCCGGAGAGCAATTACCCTTACTCCACGCCGGAGTACCGGGAGATGTTCCGGCATACCCTCTGGATGGTTCCGGGCGTGAAAGAAGCCAGTGCCCTGAGCAGGCTGCTGAAAGACCACCCTGTGTTTGGAGCCTATAAAATCGCTAACGTTGCAGGTGACGGCGATGCCGAAATGCCCTATGACAACGCCCTGACGCTGGTAAAACAGGTCATCAAGGCGAACCGCTACACCATTACCATTTCCTGCGGCAAGCTGACCACCGGCGTGACGGTGCCGGAGTGGACGGCTGTGATGATGCTGACCGGGTCGGCAAGCACGGCTGCGTCCGGCTATATGCAGACCATCTTCCGGGTGCAGTCGGCAGGAGTGCTGGACGGCAAGCAGAAGGAACGCTGCTACGTCTTTGACTTTGCCCCGGACCGTGCCCTGAACGTGATTTCTGAGGTCAACCGCATCACCAAGCGGGGTCGGACCAACGAGGAGCAGAACCGGGCGGCACTGGGCGAGTTTTTGAACTTCTGCCCGGTGATTGCGGTGGACGGCACCCAGATGACTGCATACAGCGTCTCCAGAATGATGCGGCAGATCAAGCGTCTGACGGTGGATAGAGCCATCAAGAGCGGCTTTGACGATGAATCGGTCTACAAGCAGGACACCGGCATCGTTATGGACGAGGACGATGTGCAGCTGTTCCATACCCTGTCGGACAAGCTCAGCGAGCAGAAAGCCGCCAAAAAGGAAACCAAAGTCCACATCAACCATCAGGGGCTGACGGGCGAGGAATACGAAAAGGCGGACAAGATTTCCAACAAACCCAAGCGGGAGCGCACCAAAGAGGACGATGACCTGCTCAAGAAACTGCAAGAGCAGAAGAAAGAGCGCGAGAAGGTCATCCGGCTGCTGCGAAATGTGTCCATCCGTCTGCCCCTGCTGATTTACGGTGCCAAGGTGGATTTGACCGAGAGCATCAAGATGGCAGACTTCATCACGCTGGTGGATGAGGAATCCTGGCAGGAGTTCATGCCCAAAACCGTGGACAAGCCCCTATTCCGCAAGCTGCTGAAATACTACGACGAGGATGTAGTCAGCGGGGCGGGTCTGCGCATCCGCCGCATGGCAAAGGCTGCGGACGAGCTGCCGCCCACCGAGCGTGTGAAGCGCATTGCCGAGATCTTCAGCCACTTCCGCAACCCCGACAAGGAAACCGTTCTGACCCCGTGGCGGGTGGTGAACCTCCATCTGAGCAACATGGTGGGTGGTTACTGCTTCCTCAACGAGCAGTTCGATTCGCAGGAGGTTCTGGAGGAGCCTCGTCTGGTGGATCAGGGGCAGGTCACGGAGGACATCTTCCTCAACCCAGAGGCACGGATTCTGGAAATGAACTCCAAATCCGGTCTGTATCCCCTGTATATGGCATACAGCCTGTATGCCATGAAGCTGCCCGGCCCGGAGGACAAGCTGCCGTTGGAGCAGACACAGGCTCTCTGGCAGGAGACTGTGGAGCAGCAAATTTTCGTTCTGTGCAAGACCCGGATGGCAGAAAGCATCACCCGGCGGACGCTGGTGGGCTATCAGGATTGGATGGTCAACACCGCCTACATTCCGCACCTGCTGGAACGGATGGAAAACGACCCGCAGCGTCTGGCAAAGAAGCTGCAGCGAACCGATACATGGGGAAAGGAGGGACAGCCCATGAAATTTGATGCTATTGTGGGCAATCCGCCGTATCAGGAGATGGATGGCGGCAACAACGCGAGTGCGGTTCCGCTCTATCAGTTGTTTATGGAACAAGCAATCTTGGTTGAGCCTCACTACATTTCGATGATTATGCCCGCTCGTTGGTACTCTGGCGGTCGTGGTTTGGATAAGTTCCGTAGCGAAATGTTGAACGATGAGCGTCTGTGCAAAATGATGGATTTCTCAGACTCCAATGACTGCTTCCCCGGCGTAGATATTGCGGGAGGTGTTTGCTACTTCCTTTGGGATAAGAGTGCACACGGTGAATGTAAGGTGATTTCTGTCCATAACGGAAAGCAAAGCATCTCTGAACGGAAATTGAATGAATATGATACTTTTATTCGCTTCAAAGAAGCAATTTCTATTATAAAGAAGATTCAGTTGCGAGAATCCAAGTTTTATAGTGAACGGGTAAGTTCCCAGAAACCTTTTGGCCTTAGAACGTATGTTAAACCGACTGAAAGCGGTGATATTAAGCTGCGATATAGCGGTGGCATCGGTCCTTTTAACAGAGCAGATGTAACCAGTGGATTAGATTGGATTGACAAATGGAAAGTCACGATGTCCTATTTGACATATGACCACGCAGGTCGCCCGGATAAAAATGGGCAACGTAGAATTTTTTCTACAATGGACATTTTGCCACCGGAAACGGTCTGCACAGAAACGTATATTGTGATTGACTGCTTCGATACAGAACAGGAAGCAAAAAATCTTATGGCATATCTGAAAACGAGATTTGTTCGTTTTCTTGTTGCTCAGCTTGCGGCAACTCAGCATTTGTCCAAAGCTACCTTTGGCTTTGTTCCCGTGCAGGACTTCACGGAGGAGTGGACGGATGAAAAGCTGTACAAGAAGTATGAGCTGACGGAAGATGAGATTGCGTTTATTGAGAGTACGATTAGAGTGATGGAATAAAAAGGAGGGCTATGTGATGCCTATAAAGAGCGAACAAATTTTATTTCAGAGCATGATAAAAAGTGCACCAGTATTGCTTCTTGGTGCAGGCTTCTCATTAGGAGCACAAAATGCTCAAGGAGAGGAATTGGTTCTGGGTAAAAAACTTGCGAACAAGCTTTTTGAATATTTCTTTGTTGACAACCGTCCAGATACTTTTAGCGAAGAGTTTGTAGAGGAAGCAAAAGAATATGAAAATAATTTGAAATATCTTTGCTCCCTGTTAAGAACACGAGGATTGCTACAGGATAGAAATGATTTTCTAACAGATTTTTTTAAAGGCTGTGCGCCAAAGTTAAACAATCATTACCACGAGAAGTTTACGCTTTACGGATGGAATAAAATCTTCACCTTAAACGTTGATGATCTTGTTGAGAATATTTATAGACTGCAGGGAATGCCTTGCGATGTCATAGATGCTGGTACGGCAGATCCGGGAAGAGATGATAGGATACGTCCTAAATTAATAAAACTTCATGGCAATATTTCTCATCCGGAAAATGGATATGTATTTGATAATACCGAATATACAAGATTCACAGCAGATCAAAGTCCACTTTTAAGACTGTTTGGACAATATTTTAGTTCAAATGATGTAATCATTTTGGGGACAGAGTTTCAAGAAGATGATCTAACAATAATTAATGAGTTGTACCAGAATGCTGGAAGTGACGCGACACATAATTATTTCTTTATTGCGCCACGTATTCAAGACTTGCTACTCAGAGACAAAATTGCAGCCACATCTAATTTTCACCATATACCTTGGACGACAGAAGAATTTATTGAGAGAATTTGTAGTTCGGTTGTCCCATATGTGGCGGATAATCAAGGTCTAACAGAATTGGGAGTGCTTTTTCCCTGTAATTCTTTCCATGAAAACCCTAATTATTTGAGTGATATTTATCTTGGAAAAATTCCAAAGTATGAGGACTTTCTTAACAATCCTTCGTGGGATATTCGCTACCCGGGGTTATCAGAGGAAGTCTTTAAAGAAGTCCATACCGGGAAAAGTCAGGTGATTCCGTTATATGGGCACCAGTACTGCGGAAAAACATGTCAACTTATGAGACTTCTTGTAAATGCACATAAAGAAGATTTCACTGTATTCGAACTCAAAAGTTGCTCATTTAGAATACTACAGGAAGTTAAAGAATACTTAAAAAAGCTTCCCGAAGGAGCAAAAGTTGCGATTGCTCGTGATGATGCGGCTTCGGATTATCGTGATTTGGTTGATTTTGTGAAAGAAAAGCCGTCTAATATTGAACAAATCATCATTTTTACGGCAGACACTGTAGAAAACCATTCGGGCAAAAGGCACTACTTAATTGAGGCAGGGTATAATAAGGAATATCATGTTGACGAGCGACTGAATGTACAATTTGCCGGGAGCGTTTTGTACGAATTGATAATTCACAAACGACTTGGCGAGTATCAGAAATTGATACCAACAGGAACGCATGCGACGGATGAGCCCAATTTTGGAAAAATTTATTCTAAAATAAAGAATTTTAATGATATTATAGATTCATTATATTATGCGTCTAAGGGGGAAAGCTTCAAAAAATATTATGCAAGATTTACTGAGAAACATAAAAATGAACCATATTGGCAATATATTTGTTTGCTTTGTATGCTAGACGAAATTGGATTATCTAAAATCCCTAAAACATTTGTTAGAAGGCTAATACCATCAATGCTTTCAACATTTTGCTTTGATGATTTTCTGAAAACATACAGTGATATTTTGCAAGTCGAGAATGGCTACATTCATGTTCGCGGCAGTCAAGTGCTTTTAAAGAGTATAAACAAAACTCCAATAAAATTTAAAGAAAGTTTATACCAGCTTGTGTTGCAAACGCTCGGACTGTTTTCGGAATTTGAAAAAAATGAATATTCAGATATTTATGAGAAAGCGCTGAGGATTAAACGGATACATACATCTGGACTTTTGAATAAAAGACAGACATTTCAGCTTTTGTCGAGTCTTGAATCGACAAGTGCGGCAAATTATAGTTATTTTTGGATTCAATACGGAATTGCCACCCAGCGTGCGGATCGTTACGATGATGCAAATAACCACTTTTTAAAAGCACAAACTATTCGAAACTCTTATTCCGTTCAACATGCGCTGGCGCTTAACAAACTAGAAAAAGGCTACTTTAAATTATGTAAGCGTAGTGACGACGCAGAAACGATTTTCTTGCAAGGACAGCAAGAAATGGAAGAACTTATTGCAACTCTCAATTCGCCAAGAACGTATAGTTATTCGGCACATGCATATGTAAATATGCTGCTTAAATATTATAATAAAAAGGATGTTAATGTTCCATCAGCGACATTGGAAAAGATGCAAAATTACATTATTACAGTTCTTAAATCACCATTGGATTCGCGGATGAATCAAAAAATCGATGATTTTATTTCTTACTGTAAGTTGCATAATAAGAGGAAGTATTTGAATGGGATAAAGAATGTAAGAAGAATTGTAACTATTAATCTTTCCGAAGAAGATTATGATGCTATTTTGGGCGGTTGATAAAAAGCGTGAACATATGCAGAAAGCAATAAGTAACCAGAGCTTCGTGCGTTTTATCGCAGAGACGCAGGATAAGCGGTCTAAGATGTTCACGCTGTCGGAGTTGATGATTCTGCACTATCTGCGGGAGCACCAGAAAATCACCCTGAAGCAGGCGGAAAAGACGATTCAGGAAACCGATGACAATGCCCACAAGGTTCTGAATGCTCTCCGGGACGAGGGGCTTCTGGAACTCAACGGCAAGACCTATGCCTACTTATCCAGAAGTACTTGTTCCGCAGCAGACACATGATACTCCTGCAATGGGAACGCTCCCGGTTCCGGCAATCCCTGCATTACCTGATACGGCATCTGTATCTACCAATGGTGTTGCAACGGCTGCAACTGTCGATGATAATCTTACCCAAATCTAATTATTCGACTAACACATTATTTTCTACTGTATGTAGTAAAATCTCAATCTATAACTTTCTCAAATCTCAAATTTTCACCCAGATATAATAATCATGATCAAAAGCCTCTGAGTCGAAAGACTCAGGGGCTATTTTTATGTCTGGAGGTGAGCATTTTGTTATTCCGCACCATCACTATCATTATTACCATCGTATTTTAAAGCGCAGCTGCGCAGAAAGGAGAAAGCATTATGAACTTTTGGTCCGAAATCGTCAAAGAGGTTGGCACCGTCCTGGTGGAAGTCCTCGTCCGCATCGCTGAAGAAATGGAAAACAATGATTGAACAAAATACAGTGAAAAGGAGATTTTATGTCGTTCCCCCTTTAAACGCCCAATATGAGGAAGTACAACCCGATTTGCATTCTTTGGAGCGTTATGACTTCTCAAAAATGCCAGATCTTCCCTGGTACCCTTAATCGCCCTTTAAGAGTCCTATATCTCAAAAAGATATGCTTATTATGAAAAGCCGCCTGTGCTTTCCATCATTTTACGAAAGGAGAGAAACATTATGGTTAATAAGCCGCAGGATTTTCTTACACTAACAGGTGCCGCACGTCGTGCACGGAGCGAAGGTTATGATATAACATACCACAGTCTCCGCAACCTCGTAGCCGCCGGTTACATAAGCCACGTACCGAACAGATCTCGTCTCTACATATTCTACCCCAATCTGGTTAGCTTGCTTCAGAATGGTCTCACGGCTGAACAGAGCCTGGACTACCAGCTCTCCCGCGCCCGCAACTAATTCGACCATCCGCCCCCGGCATCCTCCAGATGCCGGGGGCATTTTTGAAGCAAGTTCAAAGCAATAGGAGGTTCAATTCTATGTTCTGTGAAAATTGCGGTCATCAAATCTCAGATACCGCTAAATTCTGCTCTGCCTGCGGTCATCCCGTTGGCACAGCGCCATCCCCCGGTGCAGTAGCTCCACCTGCCGTTCCAGCCAAACGAGAATCGCCCCGGCTGAAAGCCTCATCTGGCAATGGCAGCATCACACGAATGTCCGGAACACGCCGGAAACCATGGCTGCTCCGAATGCCGATCCCTGATCCTCACACCGGAATTACAGTCATGAAGGCTGTTGGCACCTACGTCACCCGTGAAGAAGCAGAAGCTGTCCGCGCCGAAATGATGAAGCGTCCGGCCACACCCTATCAGGACTCCACCCTTCAGGACCGCTTCCGGATGTTCAAAGAGTCCCGTGAATATAAGGGCCGGTCCGATAAGGCTCGCGAGCTCTATGACATTGCGTGGAAATATCTCCGTCCGCTGTGGCACTTCAAACTTGCCGCCCTCTATGCGCAAGACTTCCAAAACATCCTTGATAAGATGGACGATAACGGACTGTCTCAAAGTATGTTGGAAAAAGAGCGTACTCTTATCAGTAAGCTGTATCGCACAGCCATTGGCTGGCGTGTCGTAGATGCTAACCTTGCATCCGTTCTGAAAGTCGAGGGGCGTAAATCCCCGGAACGTGAAATCTTCACGGATGAACAGGTAACGCTGATTCTGAGCCAGAAGAACACTCCCACGGGGCAGATGGTAATTGCTCTTCTGGCCTGCGGAGTGCGTATCTATGAGCTGTTGCACTTCAAACACGAAGATTTTCATCGCACGGAATCCGGTGCTTATCTGATCGGCGGCTGCAAGACCGAAGCCGGACGCAACCGCATCATTCCCATTCTTGACTTCGGCATCCCGATTTTTGAACATGCGTATGCCACCTCTGTGGAAAACAGCCCGCTTTTTCCAAATGGCAAAGGAGGTTTTTGGAACGAAAAGAACTGGCGTAACCGCAAGTTCTATCCTTTCCTGGAGGAAATTGTCATCCAGCCGAATCCTTACGACGAAAATGGTAAGCGCAAGCCGGAGTTTACCGGGAAGCTCGCCACCTATACGCCCTACACCACCCGCCATACCTACGCCAGCCTTTGTGACCGCGCAGGCGTCAACAAGGATATCCTGAAACGCGCTGTCGGGCACACGCCCAAATCCCAAACGCTGGATGAAGTCTATCTCCATCCGAAAGCGACCCAGATGATCGAAGCCTTTGATAAGGCCAATCAGCTGGTCAATGATGAAGTTCTGACCACAACGAAGGCATAACAACTTCAAAGAGAAAAGCTGCCGATCCGTGAGAATCTTTCTCTTATGGATGGCAGCTTTCTTTTTTTGCACAATCTGTGTCAGGTCTCATCGCTTCATTCTTATTTATTGCAATTCAACTTTTTAATGCAACAGCAACAGCGTTGAATTGCATATCGCAAATATGCTGTTTTCATGTTGCACTACTTTCTTGCCTTGCGATAAAATTCAGCGGTGGAACTTTCTCCATCAGATCCTCTACGTTGCAATTCAGCGCACGCGCAAGGCGAAGCAGCGTTTCTGCTTGTGCTTTGTTGATGTCCTTCTGTCGCTGTTCGTACTGCTGGATGGTACGCACAGGCACATCAGCCTGCCCTGCCAGTTCCGATTGGCTCAATCCGGCCAATGTGCGCATGGCTTTCAGGTTTGTTTCCGGCTTTGCCGCACGGTACAACTCGTTCATCTTGTCTGCAAACTGCCGTACATCCATCTCGTGGTAGGGCGTATACAGCAGCCGCACCTCCGTGATAGACACTGCCTGTTCAATCTCCGCAAAGCGCAGACCGGTCAGCCACTGGTAATAGGCAAGAGCCCAGCCTGTCCAGTATTCCGGGCTGCGGTCGTAGGCATACGAGGGTTTCTGCATGGGCACGGCTTCGCCCGCCTGCTCCAGTACAGCGCGGGCAAGTTCTACACCGGACACGCCCACCAACACAGAACAATCCCCCTGCTCGAACCGGGCAGACAGTTCACTGGTCACAAACCACTGCCATGCCGTCTCCAACGGATAATGCAGATCGTTGACACGATAATCCAACATCCGGGCAAGATTTTTCTGTGCAGCAGAAAGATAGCTTTTATCGTAAGCGTGGATCATCGGGCTTCATCTCCTCGTCGAGAATCGTGGTAATATAAAGGTCTCCCCTCTGACGGCGGTTGCGCTCCACGTCAAGATATTGGCGGCGGGCTGTCTGGTCACGGAAGGCCTTTTTCTTATACCATTCTTTAGAGTCTGCGGTCTCATAGCCGAGAAATTCCAGCTGTTCAAAGGCCGCTTTGCTTTTCAGCACGAACTGCTGCCCCAGCTTGCCCAAGCGCATGGCATTGCACAACTGGCGGTAAGAGATTGCACCGTTGATAAAATCGGATGCAAAGGAAAAATAGCTGTCATCTGCCCTGTAGCCAATGATGATATCAGCAGACTTATAGTCGAGGTGAAAAGTGTTCATCAGGTATTCTTTGGCTTCTGCGGCCAGCGGGGCAGAAGTATCGAATTCGCGGTTCTCCAAAAGAATCGTCAGCCAATGCAGCATCGTGTAACCGGGAGCGTTCAAATCCAGAATGGTCAAACCGTCGCATTCGATTTCATACCGGTTAGCGTAGCCATTGTGGTCGATGCCAACACCCCACTCTTTGGCCATGTTGGGGTTCTGAGTGCAGTAAAAACCGATGCCATAGTCATTGTAGGGCTTGCCATAGCCGAACTTTGGCTTTTCAATAATATGATCCGAACCGTGATAAATTGTTTTTTCCACAGAACCACCTCCTCGCTCCAATTATACTCCCGCAGGAGTATATTCGCAAGAGCTTTATATGAGAATTACGCTATGCACAACACACGATGTTTTCTGTTTTTATATTATCGATTGGTTTCCCGCAAAAAATTTTCCATCTGGATGACATTGCTGCGGAAAGTTTCATCAAAAACGTCCAGAGCTTTTTCTCTTTGCTGCACAGTAGCCGCTGTTTCCAGCAGCAAAAACGGAAGCTTGCAGAAATCATCGACGGCAAGGCCATATCTCTTAGTTGCATCCGCACAGGCCCGGGCGCAAAAAGTGTACAGATTTTCCCACCAAGCAGGGCTGTTTTCTTTTCTGGATTCCAGAAAAAAATGGATTAAAGCGTACTCAGCCCGGTTTGCACACCGTTCCACAAAAAGCCGTAAAACGTCCGGATCGTGAGGCCCAGGCTCCCGACAATACTGCCACACGATATGCTGCGGGATTTCCTGGCAATTTTGCAGCGTATAAAGCAGCAACCGCTTGGCAGCGGTGTTCTTAGGCTCCTGGTTTAGGTCGTCGAAACACTGATCCAAAATTCCATAGGCCTGCTCTGGCATATACTGCCGTTGGAAAAGGTAGGCATGGACATCGAGATCTCCCTTGATGCACAGCTCAGCCAGAATATGGGCAGCATTACGAACAAGATCCTGCTCCGTTTCGCTCTGCTCAAACGCCCAGATCAGACAGGCACGGCACTCTTCCGGATGGACTGGGTAAAGCTGCATGATAAACCATCCGGATGTATAGTGTAAAATGCAGCGCGGATCTTGCTGCAAAACTTCCCAATAGCCTTCGCAGGCAAAAGGCTTGTCTACTCTACTGACTGCTGCAAGTGCATCTATCACGGCATAGCGAACCGAAGGATGCGGATCCTGAAGACCATGCTCGAGGACGGTCTTCCAATCCGCTACTTTTTCCGGGCACTTCCATAAAGTTTCTGCGATCGTTCGGAACGCATACCCCCGGATGCTGTTCAGTACGTTGTCCCGGAGACACTGGCAGGATTTGTTCTGTAGGTCGTTACCCGATGTTATATTGTACATGTTTTCCTGCGGGTTTTTATGCGCAACAGCCAGAAAGCGTAGACGCTGATAGCTCTCAGCAGACCAAGGGGCGTCCGGGTGGTTGATCAGTAAACCGCAAAATCCTGAAGCCAGCTCATACTCCATCTCCGCTGTCATGCAGCGTGTGAATTTTTCTGCAATAGCTTCAACAGTTTCAAACCCGACCGCATCAAATACTTCTTTTTTGGCGAATACATTCAGAATTGCCGCCGAATAATGCGCATCAATCTGCTCGGGTAGTTTTTCTGCAATACCAGCCAGCCGCAAAGGCTCTGTGACGAAAAAGTTTTCCAGTGTCCGGGCAAACTCTCTGGGAGAGGATTCCAGTCCCAGCCGACGGAAGTGCTGCTGAATGGTATCACGAGGTGATAGATGCGGCATGTCAGAAGTGATCAATCGGATCCATGCCGCATCGCTCAGCTTTTCTGTATGATCTGCAATGGACGAACGAACTGTATAACTTTCTATGAGTCCTCCTTTTTTATACCATACATCTCCAAAACCCTGTTCTTTCCGACGCTGCAGCACAGCTTGCAGCGCTTTGCTTTTGCTTCTGGCTGGATCCATCGCGGGCAAAAGCGCTTCCTGCAGGCTACCCCAGTAGGGCCAATACGCTTTCAAGCTGAACCGATCTCGTGCATTTTCCAGCATATCGGGAGAGTGATAGGAAACAACGCGCTGCTCCATTTGGTCAAATTGGGCATCGGACCAGAAGGGAGAAAACTTTTTCAACACCTCTGCCGCATAGGTCATCATCCGCTCTTCCGGGCTCGTTGTGTCTAGAAAGTGTTCCGGGAACTGCTCCATCAGCCATTGATAGGCTAGCGTGGCGTCTCGTTCCGGTAAAAGCAGGAGCGTTTTTAAGATCCATTCATGTTCCAGCCAAGATACTGTATGCAGGTGATTCACTACAAAGTTTTCCACATACGGCAGATCCTGCTGTACCAGCTGCTGCAACGAATCCTGTATCAGCTTTACGTAACAGCGCACACCATCGTAATGTCTATTATATGCTCGCCATTGCATCCAAACCTCCTCCCCTTTGGATGCCTCAATTACCAACGGACACAGAGTTTCCAGTACACCCTTGGGGCGTTTCTGGGAAAGTTCCATGAATTTTGGTGCGATATATTCCTGATGTGACAATGTTTGTCCAAAAACAAGAGCCAGATATTCCACCGCCTTATCAGGGCATGTTTCCACCCAGGATTCGTACTCACTGGTATTCAGCCCCAGGGTTGGCTGTGTTTTCAGAATCTGCAGGCATAGTTCAACCGTTTGGCGTTCCAGATTTTTGTGCATCCAGAACAGCCTTAAGATATTCTGGTCGTTTTCTGGTGTTTTTCCAATACAGGGCAGCACGGCCTCTCTTACAAAAGCCTGGTCGCTCGTTACAAGCGGGCGCAGCAACCACAACGCCGTAGGGTCGGTCCAGGATGCGACGAATCCGGCGGCCACATACTGCCGAATGAACGCACTATGCCCCCAGAAAACGCGGTGCAGGATTGTTTCTCTCCAGGCATCTTCGTTCCAGTGTGCCCGAATAAGCGCTATGATCTTTTCTCCAGGGACATCGATCTGCCCGAGCGCTTCCCAAACTGTACACTTGTAATAATAGCGGATGTTTTTGCTGGCCAAAAAGCTTTCGGCCCTGTCTAAAAACAATGTTGTGCCAGCGCGCAGCAACACTTGCCAGAGCATCTGCAGCCGCACCCGATATTCCGGCCCCTGGGCATTGTACGAAGGCAGAAGTTCTTCCACCTTTTTCCTGTGCAGAATATCTTGCAGCCAGCACTCTACATTCAGGTAATCGGCCATGCTTTGATGAACAAATGCCAAACAACCTTCATTTCTGTATAATACGTTTTCTGAAATCAGGAATTCCTGCACCTGCTGGTTGCCCGGGAGAGCCATTTCCGGGACACAAGGAGTTTCCTGCATCAAGCTCAGTAAAGCGTTTAGAAATGACTCGATGGCATCTGCGTGGATGTTTTTTTGTTCTCCATGCTGAATGATCTGCGTTTTCCATTCTTTCATCAGGTCAACCGGAGTAGTAAACGCATTATCTTTTCGTGCATCCTCCAGGAACTGCCAGATGTATAAGTAACAGAGGGTTCGCAAAATGCGCTTCATGGCTGGCAGCATACGGGCATAACGTTCTTTGCCTACAAAAATTTCCACTCGTTCCTCGTCCCATGCATGCAGTTTGATCTGTTCCCATGGATCGGACTGCTCAGGGGTTGCCAGAGTGCAAAGCCTGCGCAGTGCCAAATCGTTCTCGTAGTCAAACTTGCGGCTGACTAAAACGACCCGGACAGCCCGGTCTCCACTGTAGCTCAAAGCCTGCACCTGCCGCAGCATCTCTCCACAGACATCCAGTGCTTCTTCGCAGGAACGGGTCGCCCAGCGAAGGGAGTCCAACTGGTCTAAGATGAGAACGCCCATTTGACCACTGGCCAACTGGCTTTCTAGGCAAAGCACTGGCGAAGCCCTGAACCCCAAAGCTTCGCCGTAGTATTCCGGTGTGCCCTGGGGAACCTTTTGGTCAACAGAAAGTGCAAGGTATGGAATATGCCTCTTGTCCAGCTCCGCCAGCAATGCTTGTACACAGCCGCTTTTACCAATGCCAGCTTCGCCAAGCAGTAAAACATTTTTGCCCGTCAAAATCGCCCGCAATGCCATGTGAGCTTCTTGTATAGGAAAAGGATGGTCGCCAATGGGGCGGAAGTGAGCCTTGAACCGATGATTCAGACGCTCGATTTGTAGCGGGATATTGGTATCGGCGGCCAGAAGTCGGCGCTGGTATCCCCGCTGTTCCAGATATTGCTGCAATATCCCCGCCGTGAGCGTTTTGCCATAATTATCGTTCTCCGTCAGGTTCAAAAGGACATCATAGACATCATCCGGGTTCCCGGTGAACATACTGCCGAGCACGTATTTCCACTGATCTCCCTCTACCGAATCATCACTGAGCGTACATATTTCAAACTGCCGCAGATAGAATGCAGCCTGTTCCTGATCCGCTGCTGTCTCTCCCAGTCCAAGATTTTTTCGCCACTGATCGAATAGATTTTTTCGGCCATGCGTCGTCAGCTGATTCGTTACAAAGCGCTGACAGGAGTCCGAATTTCTGGCCGCCAGACACAAATCATTCAGCGCCACAAAGGGAAGTGCAGTCACAAACACAAAGTGATTCTGCTCCGTCTTTACATGTTCCTTGATATGCTGAAACACCTTATGCCGTGCTAACGCAGACATCGTCCAGTGCTCATTGCTGCCGTTGCGTGCCTTACACTGGTGAAAATCCTTCCTTCCGCCTTGGTATTCTACGATAATATCCGTGCCGCTTTCATCGTCACCTGTGGGCTCACTCTGTACACTCAGCAGGCCGCCCTGCAAAACCTTTGCCATGAGAGACACGAAATATCTTCGTTCGTATCGATTGCCAAACTTATCAGCGCGTCCGCCTAATTCAAATGCCATCGTCCGCTCCTTATTTTTAGAGGTCAATGTTTCTGCTTATTTTTAAGGATATTTTGCAAATAGCTTTCTGTCAAGAGCTTTTGTTTCAAATTATGATAGCTTTACGTCTGCTGACTATTGTTTTTCTGTTTTCTTTTCGTGCAAAGATATCCTGAAACGTGCTGTTGGGCACACACCCAAATCCAAAACGCTTGATGAAGTCTATCTCCATCCGAAAGCCAACCAGATGATTGAAGCCTTTGACTCGGCCAATCAACTGGTCAAAGATGAAGTTCTGACTCTGCCAGAAGAATAACCCCTACATACCAGAAAAACCGTCAACGCATGAGAGAAATCTCTCACGTTTGACGGTTTTCTTTTTTATCAGGTTGCTCTTGTATCCAGGTGTTCTGGCAAGTCACCGATAACAACTAACTGGTTATCATCATCCCAGAAAAAATATATTCGTAGTTGATTCCGAGGGTCTTTTCCTCCTCCGCCCTTTCTTAAATGCCGTTCCAATTTTCGGCGTTTACCTTGATACACCACAAAATATGTATCACCCTGTGTTCCAGCCTGAACATCCGTAATTGCACCGCTTTCATCCAATCCAGCGTCCACCAGGTGACATTGATATTCAAACTCTTCTCGGTCAATCATTCCTAACCGATACCCATAATACTGTGTTGCCAAAAGTTTCAAACACCGATATACCAGGTTTACATTTTCATAAACAGCACTTTTCAAACTTTTAATTGCCCTTTTATGAAGATAAATTCTATCTCTATAATAGGTGTTTATCCAATCTGGGATACCTTCATAAGTTCCATTTTCTGGGATCGTCTCTATGCTTTTTTCTCCTGAAAGCTTTTTCGCCCGGTCTTCTAACTCTATAATTCGATTTCGTTGCCAACCAAGCGTCTGTTGCTGGTTTTCCATATTATTTTTCAAATTTTCCAAATCATCTGCATAGGACTCCGCTAAAGCTGCATATTCATCTCTTTGAGATTCCAACTGTTCAACTTGTTCTTTATAGGATGCCAGTAGTTCATTCGACTTTATTCCCGTAGCCCGTTGTCTTTGCAAATATTTCTGATACTCTGTCGAGAAAAATTCAATTTCATGCTTTCTCCACAAAATTTTCCGAACGACCGCTTTTCTGTCAATGTGCTGTACAATTTCCATCGTACAGCCATTTTCATTCTCCGCTTCAAAGTTTTTTAAATTTATAATTCTCTGTGTAACAAGTGGATGGTCATAACAGTCATCCTTTTCAAAGTCCAATCCCGGATAATAGGTGCGTACCGCTCCATCGTAGGCACTCCATTGCCTTCCTACCTTGGCAATCAAGCATTCTGTCATTTCTGGTGTAATTGAAAAAACATGAGCCCATCCATACAGAATTTTGGCCATATCAATATCATTTAACATATACCCATTGTATGGTGCCACATTTGGATTATTACACGGGGTGAGTAAAAGTATAGGCATTTGCCGATCCACATTTGTCAAAAGGGATACAAATTCTTCTACCTGCTCCTCTCTTTCAATATATTCAGGTCTATCATCTACTGAAATAACATCATATATCCCAATATCGTGCGCAATCCATTTCACAAAAGCCGGACAGCTAAAAGGAACGCTTTCTTCGCAAGACTGAGGTGATGTAACCGACAACTTTACTGCAAAAAAGCACTGATTATTTTTAACTTTGAGCTCTGTGTCAGTAACCCACATTCGTCCGGCAACAGATGCATCTGGATGTGCTGCTCGAAACGCAAAAAGGCCATCTTCGTGTACCATAAGTGCTCCAAACTCGCTTCCATCCCGTTTTTCACTAAAGCAAGCTAATTCTTCAAACTTAGGAGCATTCTTTATTACGTTTCTAAATTTGTTTTTTCCCCACGAATATACCTTTTGACTTGCCTGCTCAAATGCACCTTCTACTCCAAATTTTTGAGTATCCAGCTTCACCAAAAGCTGAAAACTGTTTCTCATATAGAAAGAACTTAACTGGACTGCCATAATTCATCCTCCATAGCGTGGATTTTTTTAATTATAGCATATTTTCCTTTATTTTTTGAGAGATTCAACCTCCGCATCTCATCTTTATCATTCCGCACAAAATTCAAGGATAAAATTTTATGCCAAAAAATCCGCAAAAATCGGGTTTACGGAGTCATTTTGCCGATCCTCCCCGAATTTTGCTACAGATCTGCTACAAACTTGCTACAAACGACTGAAAAGGGGGC
>ERZ827108.2428-NODE-2428-length-19377-cov-4.778801_pt1 | contig 19377 bp, 13 predicted proteins | sample MGYA00519921_ERZ827108 | MGnify/ENA primary metagenome ERZ827108 (study PRJEB31778, sample SAMEA3449258) | human gut metagenome | biome: human gut; feature: human-associated habitat; material: faeces | place: United Kingdom | collected 2010/2012 ... | reverse complement strand
GCTTTGTGCCCGTTAATCATGATCAATTCCTACGTGTCCGCTGAATAGTTACATATAACAATTGAATTTGTTAAAAATGGCTAAAAAACTGGAGCTAACTGACATATCGCAAGTTTGTATACACACTCCATCATATTAATAAGTACAGACTTCAGGATCTCTGTTATAGCGCTGAACTGTCTCATGTACTGTCAGCAACGTTCGTTTTATCGGAGACATGCTACAATCAGGCGTTACTCTATAAACCCGTATTATGTATTACTCGATGATCCAGCCGTCAATGTTGCGGGTCTTCTTAGATATGTTCACGCCTACCTTAACTATGGGCTTCTTGTGTAGGGAGTTCTGGAACGGCAGGGCGTATTCCTTCTCGTTGATCTGCGCAAGCGCCTCTTCCGGAGTCGCTCCATACTTAAACTCAATGATGTAGATTGCCTTCGGACCGTCCAACACCATGTCCATGCGGCCGTACGACGTACGCCGCTCCACGTCGACGTTGGCGCCGACCAGACGCGCTATAATCAATATGTCCTTCTGCCACTGCGGCTCCTTGTTGGTATCGTTCATGTAGGGTATTCCCGCCAGGAATGACTGCATCTCATGCAGAAAACCATCGATATCACCCTGCTTAATGAACCGTTTCAGCGACCGCACGAAATTAGTGGATTCCTGGGAGTCCCAGTTCTGCACTTTCTGCATCAGATACTTAAAGAAACCATTCCGTACCTCAGTGTTCGGATAACCCAGCATATAGTCTCCCTCATCCACATCGTAGTCCTTGATAGTCAGATAGCCTGTATAGTAGCACGACAATGTGAGATTGTTTCCCAATACATCACCGCTCTCCAAGTCCGATGCAGTGACATACGTTCCCTCCAAATCAGGTGTACCCCAGTCGTTCGCCATAAACTGCTTAACCAGACGTGTCGGAGTGCCGGACTGGAACCAGTAATCACTGATTTTACTATAATATAATGCCTTGATCAGACTGTATGGATTGTAGATGTCAATAAGGTCTTCGGTGAAATGATAGCCGTCATACTGCACCTTGAGCTCATGCAATGTTTCCTCAAACGTCCATTTACGCCGTTGACCCAGTTCCTGGATACCCTCACGGAAATTATCCACAAGCTCCTGCGTGGTGATTCCGCAGATGGCCGCGTACCTTGTATCCAATGATATGTCTATAAGATTGTTGAGACCGCTGAACACATTGATTTGTCCGATCTTGCCCACTCCGGTCAGGAAGACGAACTTCAGGTATTTCTCGTTTGCCTTCATCACACGGTAGAAGTCGTGGAGTGTCTTGCGGTTTGCGGCCTCCAGTTCAGGATTATCGTGGGTATCGACAATGGGGCTGTCGTACTCATCGATCAGGATTACCACCTGACGCCCGGTCTGTTCATAAATGTCATGGATCACCTTGTCGAAACGCCAGGTCGGCGTCTGGTCTGGATGCGAGGTACCGTATTCCTTCTCCCAGCCGTCGACAACCTTTCCAAGGAATTTCGGAAGGTCATCGGTATTGTTGTAATCTCCTCGTGTGAAGTCAAGACGCAGTACCGGATGCTTGGTCCATTCATCCGGCTCCAGACTGTCGATAGCCAGACCGTTGAACAGCTCGCGCTCTCCACGGAAATAGCATTCCATGGTGGAGATGAGCAGACTCTTGCCAAAACGGCGAGGCCGACTCAGGAAGAAATACTTCCCGAGTGATGCCAACTGGTGAATGTACATGGTCTTGTCCACATACAGGAATCCTCCCTTCCTTATCTCGCTGAAATCTGCCTGTCCTATCGGATACTTTACCATAACTATGCGTTTAAATGAATCAACCTACAAAGATAACAATTTTCCAGTTAAAACACAAAGCCACTGACAATCCGGCACCTCTATCAACCCTTAGCACAGACCTGATCCTTTTCGTCCAACTCCATGGTGACTTGCTCAGCAGTTTCATACCGCGCAAATATGAGCTGCAAATTGATGACAATCAATAACACATATGCCCTCCTTTACCATACGTGCGTTTGATTTTAAAGCGGCATCCCTCGTCAAGAAGACATTCTGTGATTTCCTTAAAGCAGCCTCGAACCTGAGTGAATGTCGGATTGATGATCTCCCTCCATTCTTCCATACACTCACTGATGAATTTCGGAAGCTGGCTATGCTTGACATGATGATTCCTGGCCATCTTGTGTGAGTCTTCAAGATTAACTACCGCTGTTGTTGAGCAATTATATTCCGGCTCTTCATAGTCGGTTAGATCCAGGCAGATTTCAAGTTGCCCCGATATGTTGAACCCAACGATTATTTCCATAATAATGGGCTGGTCATCGTCGGAATTCATTATATGGCAGCATGGTAAATACAAGTCATCGCTAATATGTTTTCCCATAATGAAAGATAAGAAAGCCCGAAACCATTGTTCGCTTTTGGTTTCGGGCTTGGTTCAGTATATTACAGATTGTGTCAGATGGCGAAGCCGATGCGGGGACGGAATGGGGCGGATTTCGCCACGGGAGCCGGGATGTCGGCCTCTCGGATCACTGTTAGCGAGTTCTCGTCTTCGAGGCCCTCGTTTATCACCCTGACGGCCATCGACGGCAGGATCTCGGTCTGTATCATGTTTATGACATGACGGGCATTGCCGAAACTCTCGTCGCGATGGACATAGTCGGCATTAAGCCGCTCCGTCAAGGCCTGCCGCGCATCCGCCGACAGCGTGTAATCGTTGCGGGCCAGGTAATTCTCGGCAATCTCCATCAGTTCAGATTCAGTGAAATCATCGAAGACGTAGATATTGGAATCGGGTATGCGGGACTTGAATCCGGGATTCATCTCGAACATCCGCTTCATCATATCCGGATATCCGGCAAGAATCAGCATCCAGTCACGGTTGGACTCATCCGCCAAGGCGGTCAGCAGCGTCTCGATGACGAATTTGCCCGGATCGCGTGCGTCGCTTGGCTGATACAACTGATATGCCTCGTCGATGAACAGGATGCCACCTTGGGCCTCCTCGATGGCTGCCAAGGTCTTCTCGGATTCGGAGTTGTAGTTCTGTCCCAGCAGGGTGGCCCGTTCACGCACCACAACATGACCCTTGGACAGGACTCCCGCGCGGCGCAGCATCACTCCTATCATCTTTGCGACTGTTGTCTTGCCTGTACCCGGCGAACCGAGGAACATGGCGTGTAGAGGAGCTGGTGGCGTGGGGAACCCCTTCTCAGAGCGCATCTTGTTGAAGCGCACCACACTCTCGTAAACTCCAAGTTTCTCCTTCACGGAACGCAGCCCTGTCAGATGGTCCAGTGATGGCAGAAGCGAATTGTCATGTCCCGATGCAGCCTGGACATCCGATTCCGTATCATCGGTCTCCTCAGTCTCTTCTGATTCGTCATCCGGGTGTGACTCCGACTCGGACTTCTCATTCCGCACAGAGATGAAGTCGTCAAGCAGTTTGTCAAAATCCACGGATTCTGACAGAGCGCAGTCTTCGGCACGAGGGGTGCTGGCAGCCCAACGCATGGAGGCCGCGTCCAGGGAATACTCATCGAGTGGCCTGATATCCTGTCCAAACCATGTGCCCCGCTCGTCATCCACGTCCGTGTCGAACGCGAATCCGGCAATTGGATATTCCATGCACAGCAGTTCTGCATAGAATACTCCGCTGCGCTCGTAAGAGGTAGAGAACGGGAACTCCACATACCAGAGATTATCCTCGTAATCGTCCTTGCCGAGGCACTTCGGCTCGCAGAACTCTACCTCAGTCTCCTTTCCATCGGGAAAGTGGAGGCGAAACTCGAGCTCAGGTTTGACAGTGGAGAACATATATCCAAGTTTATACTCTATATTGAACCTCACATAGTAGGGATGTGCGTATTCAGTCCTGATGGTCTTATATAGATTGCTTTCCCAGCCAGGGCGGAGACCACCGTCACAGACCCGATACCACTCCGTGGGATGCGGGAACTTGACGGGATCGATGAGGCGGAATACCCTTTCAGACAGAGGCGCCGATGTAATCGAATCGCTCACCACAAGCTTGTAGGTGTGTCCGGCCTTAATGTCCACGGCCCGGAAACTGACATAGTATTCCTTAAGATAATCTTGTATGCGCAGGTTGACTTTCAGATTCTGCGAGGAGACTTCACATCGTGCCGTGACATCGACAAGTGTCAACGCCACATTACGGCGGACTCCACTGTCGTTGCGAAGATTAGTGACACCGATCTTAACGGCGATGCCACCGAGGGGGGTGTCAGCGATAAAATCGCTGCGCTTATCGAATGGGAACTGACTGATTGATTTCAGGTCATCAGCCTGTTCAGTTGCGTAGGTGTAGAATTGTATCTCAACTACGGATATAGGCGATTTAAGTTTCATATTCATACGGTTTTAGTGGAATGGTCTTGCGAACCATCCCGGTTATACTTCATTTTACCGATCTCAACCGGAGGCCTTCCTCCGGAGCCGTTACCAACATGTCAATGTACTCCCTGCTCCCGACTGCCACGAATAGGATACGTCAAGACGCACCACGGGCTGTCAGGGCATTCTCTGCGGTTGAAAACGTTGGTGGGAAAACTATGCGCACCTCATCATCTCCGCGCTGCCTGGAGGGGCAGCGCCGCCGAACTTACCGCTGTTGAGATGTTGATGCTTCATAGTTGAGAATGAAGTAATTAAACCGTATGAAATGATTGAGGGTGTTGTGCATCCGCTGGTTGTAGGGACATCCTTTCGGGATGTTTGATCGACAGATTATGCCAACGTGCCGAAGGCACGTCCCTGCAGTCCGGCAACGCCCTTATATACTTAATGACGCAAAATTAGGAAAAAACTATCAATACTACAAATTTATTTTTACGAAGTGTGATATTTTTGCGCGACCGCCCCGCGGTCGGTAGCTACGCGATACGAAGACCCCGCGTCAGATCGGCAAGCCGATTTGACGCGGGGCTACGATGTGTGACCCCAGCCAGGGTCAGGATTTCAAATTCAATTACAACCCTGAACCGGGTCAGGATTTCAGATGCCCTTGGCCAGAGTTATTTTGCTTCCTCGGCGTCACGCTCCTCGTTGAGGAGGCGGATCATCTCGATGGCGGACTTCGGAATGCGGGTGCCGGGGCCGAAAATGGCGGCTACACCTGCCTTGTACAGGAAGTCATAGTCCTGGGCGGGAATCACTCCGCCGGCAGTTACCATGATGTCCTCGCGGCCAAGTTTCTTCAGTTCCTCGATCACCTGCGGAACCAGCGTCTTGTGACCTGCTGCCAGCGAGCTGACACCCAGGATGTGGACGTCGTTCTCCACGGCCTGACGGGCTGCCTCCTCCGGCGTCTGGAACAACGGTCCCATGTCGACGTCGAATCCGCAGTCTGCGTAACCGGTTGCGACTACCTTGGCGCCACGGTCGTGACCGTCCTGACCCATCTTGGCAATCATGATACGCGGCTGACGACCCTCGCGCTTGGCGAACTCGGCAACCATACGGCGGGCCTCCTCAAACTCGGGATCGCCCTTCTCTTCGTTGGAATACACTCCTGAAATGGTTTTGATTACAGCTTTATAACGTCCTACCACAGCTTCGCAGGCATCGGAGATCTCGCCCAGCGACGCACGCAGACCGGCGGCCTTGACGGCCAGATCCAGCAGGTTGCCCTTCGACGGATCCTTCACGGCCTCGGTGATGTCGTTCAGAGCCTTCTTCACGGCCTCCTCGTCGCGGTCCTTGCGAAGTTCCTCCAGACGGGCGCACTGCTCCTTGCGGACCTCGGTGTTGTCCACCTCAAGGATATCGATGGGATCCTCATGATCCAGACGGTACTTGTTGATGCCGACGATGGTCTGCTGACCGGAGTCGATATGGGCCTGCGTACGGGCGGCGGCCTCCTCGATCTTCAGCTTGGGCAGACCGGTCTCGATGGCCTTGGCCATGCCGCCAAGTTTCTCGATCTCCTGGATGTGCTCCCATGCGCGGTGAGCGATCTCGTTGGTCAGGCTCTCCACATAGTACGAGCCGCCCCACGGGTCGACCTCGCGGCATACCTGGGTCTCCTCCTGGATGTAGATCTGGGTGTTACGGGCGATACGTGCGGAGAAGTCCGTAGGCAGCGCTATAGCCTCGTCCAGAGCGTTGGTGTGCAGCGACTGGGTGTGGCCCAGAACGGCGCCCATGGCCTCCACGCAGGTACGGCCAACGTTGTTGAACGGATCCTGCTCCGTCAGCGACCAGCCTGAGGTCTGGCAGTGCGTGCGCAGAGCCAGCGACTTCGGGTTCTTGGCGCCGAAACTCTTCACGATGCGGGCCCACAGCATACGGGCGGCGCGCATCTTGGCAATCTCCATGAAATAGTTCATCGAGATACCCCAGAAGAACGACAGACGCGGAGCGAACGTATCGATGTTCATGCCTGCGTTCACACCGGCGCGGAGGTACTCCAGACCGTCGGCCAGAGTGTAGGCCAGCTCGATGTCGGCGGTTGCGCCTGCCTCCTGCATATGGTAGCCGGAAATGGAGATGGAGTTGAACTTGGGCATGTTCTTCGAGGTGTACTCGAAGATGTCGGCGATGATCTTCATCGAGAATGCCGGCGGGTAGATGTAGGTGTTGCGCACCATGAACTCCTTCAGGATGTCGTTCTGAATGGTACCGGCCATCTCCTCCAGCTTGGCGCCCTGCTCCAGACCGGCGTTGATGTAGAACGCCAGGACGGGCAGCACGGCACCGTTCATGGTCATGGACACAGACATCTTGTTCAACGGAATACCGTCGAACAGCACCTTCATGTCCTCCAGCGAGCAGATGGACACACCTGCCTTGCCGACGTCACCGACCACACGGGGATGGTCTGCATCGTAGCCACGGTGCGTGGGGAGGTCGAAAGCCACCGACAGACCCTTCTGGCCCGACGCCAGGTTGCGGCGGTAGAAGGCGTTGGACTCAGCGGCCGTGGAGAATCCGGCGTACTGACGGATGGTCCAGGGACGCATGGGGTACATTGCGCTGTACGGGCCACGCAGGAACGGAGGCAGACCGGAAACGTAGTTCAGGTGCTCCATGCCCTCCAGGTCGGCCTCGGTGTATACCGGCTTAACCGGAATCAGCTCCGCGGTCATCCACTCCGATGCCTCCGCGGGCTTGTGACCCTTCTCGATCACAACTTTGTTGATATCTATATCTTTGAAATTCGGACGCATAGTTACTTGAGGAGTTTGGCGTTAAAATCTACAAGAGTGTCAAGCACGTTGACCTTGACATGGATAAAGTTCTCGATACCCTCCTTCTTGAGGTCGTCCATGCAGGCGGGCGCGCCGGCAACGACAAAGATGGCGCGGCCGGCCAGTTCCTTGAACGCCTCGGGAGCGTACTGTGCGTACTCGTCGTCGCTGCTGCACAGCACCACGATGTCGGCACCCTTCTCCATGGCGGCGTCAACACCCTCCTTGACGGTCTCGAAGCCGATGTTGTCGATGATCTCGTAACCGGCGCAGGCGAAGAAGTTGGAGCTGAACTGAGCGCGGGCCAGACGCATGGCCAGGTTGCCGATGGTCAGCATGAACACCTTGGGACGCTTGCCGGAGCGCTCCGTATCGAGACGCAGCTGCTCGAACTGGCTTGCGGCGCGATCCATGTTCAGGGCCTCGACGGCACCGTCAACAGGCTCCTCGGTGTGGCAGCCGCAGCTGCAGCAGCACTTCTTGCCGTCCTCGAATTTCTGCAGAGCGGTCTCGTTGAAGTTCGGGAACTGGTTGGTGCCAAGCAGGTTCTCCTTGCGGCGGGCAACGTCCAGATGGCGCTTCACGCCGCTCTCGTTCACTTTCTTCTGGATTTCTCCACGGCCCAGCATCGCGGCGAATCCGCCGTTCTCCTCAACCTCGTTGAACAGTTTCCATGCCACCTTGGCGATGGAAGCGGTCAGCGTCTCGATGTAGTATGAACCGCCGGCGGGGTCAACCACCTTGTTCAGATGCGACTCATCGCGCAGCAGAACCTGCTGGTTGCGGGCTATGCGCTCCGAGAACTCGTCCGGACAGGTGTAGCACTTGTCGAAGGGAAGAGTCTCGATGGAATTTACTCCAGCCAGCGCGGCCGACATGGTCTCCGTCATGGAACGCAGCAGGTTCACATGGGCGTCGTACAGAGTCTGGTTGAACTCACTGGTAACAGCATGTGTCCACATCTTGCAGCTGTCGGCGTCCTTGGGCTCGTAAGCCTTTACGATCTCGGCCCACAGCATACGGGCGGCGCGGAACTTGGCCATCTCCATGAAGTAGTTGGAGCTGATGCCCATGTTGAAGCGCACGCGGTTGGCGACCTCGTCGACAGTCAGGCCCGCGTCGGTCATGACGTTCAGCCACTCGGCGCCCCAGGCCAGAGCGTAACCCAGTTCCTGGGTGATGTATGCGCCGGCGTTGTTGAGCAGACAGGAGTCGACGGCGAAGCAGCGCAGGCCCTTGACTTCCTTGACGGCATCGTACAGTTTCTTACCCTCTTCGGCAACGTCCTTGGGGAAGGGAAGACCGTGACGCAGCAGACGGCGGAACGGGTTGAAGTCGATGGATCCGCGGAACTCCTCCACTGCACCCTGCTCGCGGATCAGCTCCACCAGCAGCGCGGCTGTCTCGGCGGCGTGGCCGGGGCAGCAGTTCAGGTTCACCTCGACCTTCTTCAGGTCCACGCCAGCCAGTATTGTCTTCAGGCCAGCCAGGTCGATGTCCTTGGAAACCTTGATGTTCAGAGCCTCCACGCCACGGTCGGTGATGTGGCGGATATGCTCGTTCATCTCCTCCGGCGTGCAGCCGCGGACGGACTGGGCTATCAGCCAGTCGTTGTTGTCACGAGTGCCGCGCACATAGGGATACTCGCCGGGAAGGCTGCCCATGTGGGGTACGGCCTTCAGATCGTCCAGACGGTAGAACGGCTGGACATCGAAGCCCTCGTTTGTACGCCATACCAACTTGCGGCCGAAATCGGCGCCTTTCAAGTCGGCCGTGATCTTCGCCATCCACTCTTCGGTGGTTAACGGCGGGAACATGTCAAACAGTTTTTCTTTTTTCTCTGCCATTGAGATATGATATTGTTTTCTCTTGTCTTATGGATATTCCGGGCCCAACTCTTTGGGTTCTTCATGATATCTTGAAGCCATTCAGCCTGTTCGCCTTGGTCCGGGACCTCAGGCACGCACAAGTCCTCTTGACTTCGTTGCAAATTTACCGAAATTTTTCAGTAATAAAAAATTTTCAAGTAAAAAAACGACTTTTGAGGTGTTTCGGCCCGGTTTCCGTGTCAATGCAGCGCCTTGTCCTCGCAATGCATCACACGGGCGGGGAAATCCTCCACCATCTGCAGGTTGTGCGTAGCCATGACCACTCCGGTACCCTGTGCCGACAGTTTGTGCAGCAGTTCCAGGATCTGGTATCCCGTTTTGGGGTCCAGGTTGCCGGTCGGCTCATCGGCCAGGATCAGTCTGGGGCTGTTCAGCAACGCACGGGCTATCACCACGCGCTGCTGCTCGCCGCCGCTCAGCTCATGCGGCATCTTGTAGGCCTTGTTCTCCATCCCTACGGCTTTCATCACCTCGGCTATGCGGTCCTCGATCTCCGACTTGGACTTCCATCCCGTGGCACGCAGCACGAACCGCAGGTTGGCCGCAGCCGACCGGTCCTGCAGCAGCTGGAAGTCCTGGAACACTATCCCCATGGACCTCCGCAGGAAAGGAACCTGCTTCTGCCTGATCTTCAATATATCGTAGCCCAGCACCTCGGCGCGGTCTCCCTCCGGAATCTCAACCTCGGCGTACATGGTCTTCAGCAGCGAGCTCTTGCCGCTGCCTACCCGTCCGGTCAGATAGCAGAACTCTCCCTCTTCTACCTGGAAACTTATGTTCTTCAGCACCACGCGCGCCGCGCGCTCCACTGTGACGTTCTTGTAATCTACCAACATTTCTTCTCGTTTTTAGTAATCTCCCCGTTCAATCCTCCTGGTGCCTCACGAACAGATGCTGCGGCAGTTCCTGCACCTTCCCCACCTCCACGATGCGGATCCTGAAGCCGTCGCGGACACCCTTCAGGTTGCCCTTGGGTATATATATTGTGTTGAATCCGAGTTTCTCGGCCTCGGCCACACGCTGCTCCATGCGGGTCACTGTCCTGACCTCGCCCGACAGGCCCACCTCGCCGGCGAACGCCGTGCGCGGCGGCAGCGCCACATCGAAATTCGACGACATCACCGCGGCCACCACAGCCAGATCCAATGCCGGATCGGTCACCTTCAGTCCGCCGGCGATGTTCAGGAACACGTCCTTCTGTCCCAGCCGCAGCCTGGAACGTTTCTCCAGCACGGCCAGCAGCATGTTCAGGCGCCGCTGGTCAAATCCGGTTACGGATCGCTGCGGCGTACCGTAGGCCGCCGTCGACACCAACGCCTGCACCTCCACCAGGAAAGCCCGGACGCCCTCCATCGTAACGCCGATGGCCATGCCGCTCATGGCGTCCTCGCGGTTCTCCGACAGAAGCATCTCCGACGGATTCTTCACCTCGCGCAGCCCATGCTCCACCATCTCGTAGATGCCGATCTCGTTGGTGGATCCGAAACGGTTCTTGATGGCGCGCAGCAGCCGGTACAGGTACTGTCTGTCCCCCTCGAACTGCAGCACCGTGTCCACGATATGCTCCAGGACCTTGGGGCCGGCTATGGCTCCCTCCTTATTGATATGTCCCACCAAAACCACCGGCACACCCGACTCCTTGGCGTAACGCAGCAACGACGCGGCGCACTCGCGCACCTGCGACACGCTCCCCGCCGCCGACTCGATCTCCGTCGACATTATGGTCTGGATGGAATCCACTATCAGGAGCTCAGGCTTGACATTCTCGATCTGCGTGAATATGGCGTCAAGCTGCGTCTCACATAATATAAAGGTGTTCTCCGACACCTTGCCCAGGCGGTCGGCGCGGAGTTTGAGCTGCGCCGCGCTCTCCTCACCGGAAACGTACAGGATGCGGCGTCCGCGTATGGACAGGATGTTCTGCAGCAGCAGCGTTGACTTGCCTATTCCCGGCTCGCCCCCTATCAGCGTCAGGCTCCCTGCCACCAGGCCGCCACCCAGCACGCGGTTCAGTTCCGAACTGGGCATACGCATGCGCGTATCCTCGCCCACCTCGATGTCCGACAGTTTCACTGGCCTGGAACTGCGCACCAGGCCCTTCCTGCGGCCCCGCGTATCGGCGGATACCTTCTCCTCCACCATCGTATTCCATTCGCCGCACGACGGACAGCGGCCAACCCATTTCGGACTTTCCGCCCCGCAGTTGCTGCAGAAATATACAGTCTTTGTCTTCATATCCCTATCCTCAAAGCCGTTCAGGCCCTAATTTCGACATTCGCATATAAGACTGAACAAACTTATTTGCAAAAATACAAAAAAGTTATTAAATTTGCGAAAACGTTGGAACAATCGTTTCCCCTCAGGCGTCATACCTTAGGAAAACAGTTCCGACGAACCGTGAAAAACAGTTATAACCCATATAAAAACACAAAACAATGGAATTCTTAACAGATGAGAAGCTTCTGATTGTCGGTGCAGCCGGCATGATCGGCTCGAACATGGCCCAGACCGCCATCATGATGCACCTCACACCGAACATCTGCCTCTACGACCCCTATGCGAAGGGTCTGGAAGGCGTTGCCGAGGAATTGCTGCAGTGCGGTTTCGAGGGTATGAACATCACATACACCGATGACATCGAGACAGCCTTCACCGGCGCCAAGTACATCGTATCGAGCGGTGGCGCACCCCGTAAGGCAGGCATGACCCGCGAGGACCTGCTGGCCGGCAACTGCAAGATCGCCGAGGACTTCGGCAAGAACGTCAAGAAGTACTGCCCGGATGTAAAGCACATCGTCGTCATCTTCAACCCGGCCGACATCACCGGTCTGGTAACGCTGCTGTACAGCGGCGTCAAGCCCAGCTGCGTCACCACACTTGCAGCCCTTGACTCAACACGTCTGCGCAACGAGCTGGCCAAGTGGTTCAAGATCGCTCCGGACCGCATCACCAACTCCCGCACATACGGCGGCCACGGCGAGCAGATGGCCGTATTCGCAAGCACCACACTGGTGGACGGCAAGCCCCTGACCGAGATCATCGGCACCGAGGCACTGCCTCAGAACGAGTGGGAGGCCATGAAGGTCCGCGTGATCCAGGGAGGCAAGAACATCATCGAGCTCCGCGGCCGCAGTTCCTTCCAGAGCCCCGCGTTCCTGTCCATCGAGATGATCGCAGCCGCCATGGGCGGTCCCGCGTTCCGCTGGCCGGCCGGAGTATATGTCAACGACAAGAAGTTCCACAACATCATGATGGCCATGGAGACCACCATCGACAAGAACGGTGTAAGCTTCAAGGTTGTGGACGGCACCCCCGAGGAGAACGCCGAGCTGGAGCAGAGCTACAAGCACCTCTGCACCCTGCGCGACGAGGTTATCGCCCTGGGCATCATGCCTCCCATCGACAAGTGGGCTGAGCTCAACCCCAACATGATGGAGGAGACGAAATAATCCACAACGAGACTATCGTATAGAATGAGGAGAGGATGTGTCAATTTTTATTTTGACACATCCTCATTTATATCAAACCCAATAGCAATACCGGAGAAACCGAACAGATCTATACCTTGAACCTACCTTAAATCCACCATTGGAACCTAACCTTACCATCTAATGCTGATATGACACAACAGAAATATTTCTCGCTGAAGAGCGAGTTGAAGGACTATTCCATGATCATCGTGGGCCTGATGCTGTACGCCATCGGATTCGCGGCATTCATCCTGCCCCATCACATAGTGATCGGCGGCATGGCGGGTCTGGGAACCCTGGTCTACTTCGCCACCAACGGATTCGTTCCCGTGGCCGTCACGATGTACGGCGTCAATATAGCCTTGCTGCTGGCGGGCCTGAAAATGCTCGGGAAATCGTTCGTCACACGCACCATATTCGGAGCGACCGGCATCTCCGTGTTCATCGGCCTTATCGAGGGATATTTCCTGTCGCATCCGCCGTTGATGGCCGACGTGGCCATGAGCGTGGTGCTGGGAGGCATACTGTGCGGACTCGGAATCGGCACCATCTACATCCACAACGGAACTTCCGGCGGATCCGACATCGTGGCCGCGATGGTGGCCAAGGTCTCAAACGTCAGCGTGGGCCGCACCCTGATGATAGTCGACATGTCCATCGTGGCCCTTACCTTCTTCCTTCCCTTCAACGGCACGCTGGAGCAGCGCATACAGTCCAGCATCCCGCGAATACTGTACGGCTGGGTCACCATCTTCATCTACTCATACATCACCGACCTGCTCATCAACACCAACCGCCAGGCCACACAGTTCATCATCTTCTCGTCCAAATGGGAACAGATAGCCGATGCCGTCAACCAGCACGCGCATCGTGGCGTGACCGTCCTGGACGGCATGGGATGGTACACCAAGCACAACGTCAAGATCCTGATGGTGTGGTGCCGTAAGATCGAGTCCGTGACCATCTTCCGAATCGTCAAGACCGTGGACAACGACGCCTTCATCACCCAGGCCAACGTCAACGGCGTCTATGGACGTGGATTCGACAAGGTGAAGGTCAAGATGAAGAAACACGCCTCGGAGCAGCCCCAGGATCTCTCGGCACATTGACCCCGGAACTTTTTACAACGATATTTGCGGTTCATTAAATTAATTTATATATATTTGTAGCCGATTTTAAAACAACAGGCCGAAAGGCCGCACACGCAAACCGAAATCTAAACAACATGAATCTGTTCAGAACAGTTACGGCGGCGCTCATGCTGGCAACGGTCCCCGTTATGGCCCAGACGGAAACCGACCCGTATAGGGAAAGTAACTCACCCCACGTCACCACGCATGACTACGTGCATCTCACCACCGATGTCCGGGTGGACTGGCAAAACACATGGCGGGACGGCAAGACCGACAGGTCCGATTCCGGCTTCGAGGGAAAATATCTCCTGTTCCGCGTCGATGGCGAGATTATTCCGGGATTGACATATTCCTGGCGCCAGCGGCTCAACAAGCCTCACAAGGACGCTGCATTCTTCGACGCCACCGACTGGATATTCATGGACTACGCATGGCGGCAGTTCGACTTCTCGGCAGGCAAGCAGGTGGTGGCGATCGGCGGCTGGGAGTACGACCGCTATCCCGTCAACGTCTACAGTGCCTCGGTGTTCTGGAACAACATCAACTGCTTCCAGTTGGGTGTCCAGGCCGGAATGGGAATCGGCAAAGGCTCGCGCATCTACATCCAGGCCTCGCAAAGTCCGTTTCACACAACGGCCAACCGAAACATGTACAGCTACAACCTGTTCTGGAACGGACATTACGGCATCTACCGCGCCCTCTGCTCGGCCAACATGGTGGAATACGACCGCGGCCGTTTCATAAGCTACATCTCGCTTGGCAACCGTTTCGACATCGGCAACGTCACCGTGGAGCTTGACCTGATGAACCGCGCGGCATCGCACCAGGTGTTCTTCGGCCGCGACATGTCTATAGTCGGCGAGGTGGCCTACCGTCCCCATCCGGCATGGAGGATACACGGCAAATACACATACGACGTCAACAAGAGCGGCACCGACGCCGACCTCTGCGTGCTGGACGGCACCGAGCTCAACATGATCGGGGGCGGCCTGGAGTACTACCCGCTGCGCAAGCGCCGCACCAACCTGCGCCTGCACGCCAACTGCTACTACAGCTGGGGCAGCAACGCCAACACCGGCGACGTGATGCAGAACAAGACAGCCGTCCTGGACTTCGGCATCACCTGGACAATGGACGTGTTCGGCGTCAGGAAATAACTTCGAAAGCAATTAAAACAACAATCTTACTAATTCAACACAATGGACAACAGCTTAGCTCCGAATGAAATGACGGAGGCCCCGGCAAAGAAGAAAGCCAGATCCACCACACGGACCGTCATCTCAGGCATAACCTGCCTGACGTGCGTGTTCGCCCTGTTCTACTACCTTGGCGTCAACATGGGCGTGGCCCAGATGCTCAAGACCTTGATGAACACCGCCCACGACCTGCTGCTCAACACCGTGTTCTACCTGATGGGCGTATGCGTCCTGACCGGCGCAATCGGCCGCCTGTTCGTAGAGTTCGGCGTGGTGAAACTGCTTGAGATAATCCTCAAGCCCCTGATGAAGCCTCTGTTCCACCTCCCCGGCGTCGCGTCGCTTGGCGCGGTAATGACGTTCCTGAGCGACAATCCCGCCATCATCTCACTGGCGCAGGACAAGCGTTTCAGTTCCTACTTCAAGAAATTCCAGTTCATCTCCCTCACCAACTTCGGCACCGCCTTCGGAATGGGTCTGCTGGTGATGGTGTTCATGGTTGGCCAGGGTTACTTCTGGCAGCCGCTGGTCGGTTTCGCCGGCGCGTTCGCAGGTTGCTGCGTCTCCACTCGACTGATGCAGTATTTCGTAATCAAGGCCTATCCCAGTTTCGCCACCGAGGACGTGGTGGACGCCAAGGAGATCGAAAAGGAGGAGGAGGAGAAGGTCGAGACGAAATCCACTTTCATCCGTGTCCTGAACGCCCTGCTTGACGGAGGGAAGAGCGGCGTCGACGTGGGACTGGCCATAATCCCGGGAGTTCTGATCATCAGCACGCTGGTGATGGTGCTGACGTTCGGGCCCTCGGCCGACGGCACCTATACCGGCGCGGCCTACGAGGGCACGGCCGTACTCCCCTGGCTGGCATCCAAAATCAACATTGTGTTTGAATGGCTCTTCGGATTCGGCGACCCGCACCTGATCGCGTTCCCCATCACGGCCCTTGGAGCCGTCGGAGCCGCGTTGGGTCTTGTCCCCAACTTCATAGCGCAGGGATGGATCGACGGCAACGCCATCGCCGTGTTCACAGCCATCGGAATGTGCTGGAGCGGCTATCTCAGCACCCATACCGCGATGCTCGACTCACTCGGCTACCGCGAGCTGACACCCAAAGCCATACTGGCGCATACCATCGGAGGACTCTGCGCAGCCATCATAGCCCATGCGCTCTACATGGGGATATTCTACCTGAACGTCTGATACCCCACCACAACGGACATAACGAGAAGACAGCCGCCGGGCATTCCGGCGGCTGTCTTGTTCTACACGGGAATCCGATTACTTGGGTGTGAAGCGGATGGTTCTCGTCACCTCGCCGGGCGTGGCTCCGTCTGGAAGTTCCTCGGCCGTCTTTACAACGATGAACGACTGGTCGATCATACCGGTGGATATCGACTTGTCGACCTGCAGGATGTTCATGCCCATGGTCAGCACATAACGCCCTGGCTCCAGCATGCCTGTGTCGATGCCGACGCCGTAAGGGGCGAAGATGGGATGTATCTGCGGAAGTCCGTTCAGGTAGTAGGTGACGTTGTTGACCAGTGCCTGCTTGCCGTCGTTGCCTTTGCAATCAATGCCCGTCACCTTCATGATGTCGCCCTGCACCACGTACAGCACGTTGTTCTCCATCACGACATTGTCGTAGACTACCGTGACGTCAACATCGGGCAGGTCATTGTCGTCGGAACACGATGCCGCCATGAAGCCTAACGGCAGCAACAGCAGAGCCAGATAAAGTAACTTTTTCATTTTCTCATCTGTTTTATCCGGGAAGTGCATCATCCGGCACTCCCCAGGGTGATTAACTATTATTTGATATATTTTACTTTTATAACAACCGTAAGGGTCAAAAGATTGATGCCATTTCCACATGATTTGCAGTTGCGGGGATTTGCAGTTATCGGATTTGTGTGTTAATTTTGCAGAGCATTTGCTGACATCAGCTCAATGACCCAATAACCATAACACACCATTATCATAAATGAACACCTTTAGATTCGGGCTTACTGCGGCGGTTGCGATTGCGGGAGCGTCCTCGCTGCTGATGAACGGAGAAAACACCGACAATATCATAGTGCAGACCGACGCCTACCGTTGGGCAGGCGACACCATCTACCAGAACGAATTCAAGGCCTGGGCCGAAAGTCCAGAGGAGATCAGATCCACCTACAAGGGTCGCCCCGGATACTTCATGCCTGTTGACCAAGTCTGGCGGCGCAGGAACGACCTGTCTTCCTATCCTCGGCTCAAGTCCACCAACCGTCTCCATGAGGCAATCTACAACATGGGGCTTGACGAGATGGTCAACGCCGTGGAGCCTGACACGACCCTCCGCACCGGCAAGGAGTGGGCCGGAGTATGGACGCGTGACGTATCTTACTCCATCATCCTGAGCATGTGCTACATGCAGCCCGAAGCCTCGATGATCTCGCTTATGAAGAAAGTCAACCCCTCGGGCCAGATAATCCAGGACACAGGCTCGGGCGGCGCATGGCCCATCTCCACGGACCGCATGGTCTGGGTCCTGGCCGCCTACGAGATCTACAAGGCCACCGGCGACATGGACTGGCTGAGGAAAGTCTACCCCATAGCCCTGCGCAGTCTGGAGAAAGACCAGAAGACCGTGATGAGCCCGCAGCTGCTTGTCAAAGGCGAGACCAGCTTCATCGACTGGCGCGAGCAGTCCTATCCACGCTGGATGCAGACCGCCGACATATCGCAGTCCGAGGCGATGGGCACCAACGTGATGTACGCCGCCGCCCTCAAGGCCTGCGCGCAGATGGCCGACGTATTAGGCAACCGCAAGGAAGCGGCCAGGCTCAACGCCCGCTATGACGCCTTGGTCTCGGCCATCAACAAGACCTTCTGGCTCGATGACAAGGGTTACTACGGAATGTACACCTACGGACGCGGCAACAAGATAGTGAATCCACGCGCCGAGACCCTGGGCGAGGCTCTGGCGATACTCTACGACATCGCACCCGAGGAACGCCAGAAGTCCATTTCACAGAACAATCCCCATACCCCCTTCGGTCCGGCCATCTTCTATCCCCAGATAGCCGACATGCCCAGTTACCACAACAACGCACTATGGCCCTTCGTCGCATCCTACTGGACCTTGGCGCAGGCCAAGGCAGGCAACGAGCCCGGCACTCTGGAGGGTATCGGATCGGTGTTCCGTCCGGCCGCATTGTTCGCCACGAACAAGGAGAACTTCAACCTGGACAACGGGGACTATTATACGGAACTGAACTCCAGCAACATGCTGTGGTCGCTAGCCGGAAACATCGCCATCACCACCCGTGTGCTGTTCGGCATTCACTTCGAACGTGACGGGCTGTTGCTGAAGCCCTTCGTGCCAAAGGCGCTGGAAGGGACACGCACGCTCGACAACTTCCGCTACCGTGACGCCACGCTCAACATCACCGTCAACGGCTACGGCGCCGACGTGGCCAGGATCACCGTCAACGGCCGTGAGTACAAGCCAGGCAAGGTGATTCCCGCCAAGCGGCTCCACGGGGTATGCAACATCGTGGTGGATATGGACAACCAGCCCATCCCGGAGATGAAGGTGAACCGCCAGCCCAACCGTAAGGCTCCCCTGACGCCCGTGACATGGCTGGCCAACGATCCTGCGCTGAACGGCGAAGGCGTCCCAGTGAACAATCTGCTGCAGTGGAACCCGATCGAGTACATAGCCCGCTACCAGGTGCTGAAGAACGGCAAGGTAGTGGCCGAGACCCGCCAGACCAGCTACCCGGCCACGACCCCCGGCGAATGGCAGGTGATCGGCATCACCGCCGACGGAACGCCGTCCTTTGCCAGCGAGCCGCGCAGCAACCGCGATTCCTGGGCCTACGAGTTCAAGAACGAGAAGACAGCGATGTCGTCGCCGGAAGTCAGCTATCAGCCCTCCGAGCCCATCGCCGGATTCAACGGCGATGGATTCGTGGAACTGGACCAGAAGGACAACAACGCCTCCATAAACGTCAAGATTCCACAGAGCGGTCTATACGCCTTCCAGTACCGTTACGCCAACGGCAACGGACCCGTCAACACCGAGAACAAGGCCGCCATACGCACAATGACGCTCAACGGCCGCAAGGCAGGCACAATCGTGATGCCGCAGCGCGGTGTGGCGAACTGGAACGACTGGGGAATGTCGAACATGGTGATCGTTCCACTCTCGGCCGGGACCTACACCGTCGGCATCACCTACCTGCCCGAGGACGAGAACATGAACATCAAGACCAACCATGCCCTGGTGGACCAGCTCCGTATCGAGCGGCTGTCGGAATAGTCGATACCGTCAACCTTTACCCTCCTTAGGGCGTTAACTTTATAAGAGGGCTGCCCGGCTACGTCACCGCAGTAGCCGGGCAGCCATTTTATATTAACGACTATATTATGGGAGGTTCTATTATTTGATTTTTCAGACTGGCGCATCGAGACAGAACCTC
>ERZ827108.2423-NODE-2423-length-19432-cov-5.216029_pt1 | contig 19432 bp, 17 predicted proteins | sample MGYA00519921_ERZ827108 | MGnify/ENA primary metagenome ERZ827108 (study PRJEB31778, sample SAMEA3449258) | human gut metagenome | biome: human gut; feature: human-associated habitat; material: faeces | place: United Kingdom | collected 2010/2012 ... | reverse complement strand
TCGTGTACCAAAACAAATACTTTTTTACTCATAAGTTATACGTCCTTTCATCACCGTTTTATGGCTACGTTTTTGTGAATTCTCGTTTTTTAGATGTGCGTTAAATTCCGATTTATCAATCGCTTCTAGCATTTCTTCACGCCGCTCCGAAAGAACGCAGGCAGGCAAACGCCCGCCTGCATGCGATGTTCGGTGATCAGTCAACCAGTACCGGATCAAAGTCCTCCTCCCACGGAAGTCCCCACTTGTTGAGGTTCTCCATGAAAGGATCCGGATCCATCTCCTCGACGTTGTAGACGCCTGGCTTCTTCCACTTGCCGGTAAGCACCATAGCCGCGCCTATCATCGCCGGAACTCCGGTGGTGTAGCTGATAGCCTGGGAGCCTACCTCCTTGTAGCACTCCTGATGGTCGCAGATGTTGTAGAGGTAATAGTGCTTCTCCTTGCCGTCCTTCTTGCCGATGAAGATACAGCCGATGTTCGTCTTGCCGACTGTTCTCGGGCCGAGGGAAGCCGGGTCGGGCAGAACAGCCTTCAGGAACTGGAGCGGAACTATCTCCTTGCCCTCATACATGATGGGCTTGATGGATGTCATTCCGACGTCCTCGAGGCACTTGAGGTGCGTGAGGTAGCTCTGACCGAATGTCATGAAGAAGCGGATTCTCTTGATGCCCTTGATGTTCAGCGCGAGGGACTCCAGCTCCTCATGATGGAGCAGGTACATATCCTTTTCGCCTACACCCTTGAAGTTGTAGACGCGCTTTATCTCCATCGGCTTGGTCTCGACCCACTTGCCGTCCTCGATGTAGCTGCCGTTTGCGGACACCTCGCGAATGTTGATCTCCGGGTTGAAGTTGGTGGCGAAGGGATAGCCGTGGTCGCCGCCGTTGCAGTCAAGGATATCGATGTAGTTTATTTCATCAAACTGGTGCTTCATGGCGTACGCGGAGAAAACTCCGGTAACGCCCGGGTCGAAGCCGCAGCCGAGGATAGCGGTCAGCCCCGCCTTCTCGAAGCGCTCGCGGTAAGCCCACTGCCAGCTATACTCGAACTTCGCGGTGTCCTCCGGCTCGTAGTTTGCGGTGTCGAGGTAGTTCACGCCCGCCGCAAGGCACGCGTCCATGATGTGAAGATCCTGGTACGGAAGCGCTACGTTAATTACGATTTCCGGGTTGTAGCTCTTGATGAGCGCGGTCAGCTCCTCAACGTTGTCCGCGTCCACCTGCGCGGTTGTGATGACCGTCTTTGTGGTGGGCTGGAGCTTCTCCTTGAATGCGTCGCACTTAGCCTTGGTGCGGCTTGCTATCATGATTTCCGTGAAAACGTCGCTGTTCTGGCAGCACTTGTTTATTACCACACCTGCGACGCCGCCCGCGCCGATTATCATTGCTCTGCTCATTAGTTTATTCCTCCTGTATTCAGATATCGTCCGGCGAAGCCGGACACATTCAATTGCGAATTACGAATTCCGAATTTAATTGTGGTGCTCGGGTACGACCGCGTAGAAAATCAGGTCGCCCTTGCTGTCGTTGATAAGGCTGTGCTCGTGACCCTCCGGGCAGTAGGTGCAGCTTCCCGCAGAAAGCTCCTCGTATCTGCCGTCGCACAGCATTTTGCCCTTTCCCTCGAGAATGAACACTATCTCGCTGTTGCCCTCGTGGGTGTGCAGTCCGATGGAAGCTCCGTGCTCCAGCCTGCCGCGCATTATCTTGACTTTGGGGTCGGTGAACATTCTCGCGAAGAACGTACCCTCGCCGCCCTTGAAATGCTCCAGCGGCTTTTCTTCGATGTCGGAAAAATCTATCAGCATATTATACCTCCGTCATGTTGCGGGCTTTGTTTCCCGGAGTACGTCCCGGACGTTATTCGGCAGCGCGAAGCACCCGCTGTGGACGTACTGATTGTAATACTTGGTTTTCAGCCCCTGAGCCAGCCACCATTCCGCGTGCTGATCCGCGACCGGGTGGAACCGCTTGCTCGCGAACCCGAACAGCCAGTGCCCGGAGGGGTAGGTCGGGATATGCGCCTGATAAACCAGCGAAATCGGGAAGAAGCTCTTAATGCGGCTGTGGGCGCGCTTCATTATCTCGGCGTACTCGTCGTAGAACGTGCTTTCGTGCTGGTTCACAAGTATGCCGTTCTCGTTGAGCGCCTTGTAGCAGTTGCCGTAGAACTCCTTTGTAAACAGCCCCTCGCCGGGTCCGAACGGGTCAGTTGAATCCACGATTATCAGGTCGTATTCGTTATCTTTACCGCGGACGTATTTCAGACCGTCCTCGTAGAAGATATGCACGCGGGGATCGTCAAGCCTGCACGCGGTCTGTGGGAGATACTCCTTGCAGACCTCAACGACGCGCTGATCGATCTCCACCATGTCGATGTGCTCGACGTTTTTGAAGCGGGTAAGTTCACGGATAGTTCCGCCGTCGCCCGCGCCTATTACAAGAACGCGTTTTATATCGGGATTCGTCGCCATCGGAACGTGGGTTATCATCTCGTGATAGATGTACTCGTCCTTTTCCGTCAGCATGATGAATCCGTCAAGCACCAGTATCCTGCCAAGCTCGTAGCTGTCGAGAATATCTATCTGCTGATAGCGGCTCTTCTCGCTGTAGACGTGCTGTTTTATCTTTATGGAGAACCGTATGTTGTCCGTATGGTTCTCTGTAAACCATAATTCCATAGGATTTCCTTTCTAACGTTCAGCGCCGATAATTCCCGGCACTGAACTTGACGGTCTGCAAATACTCAACGTTCATATCCCGGCAGCCGGTGAGGGAGCACCCCTTTTCCTTCGCGAACGCGATATAATCCAGGATATCCTGGGTGATACGCTCGCCCGGAGCCAGGATCGGTATCCCCGGCGGGTAGCACATGACGAACTCGCTGCACACCCTTCCGGCGGTCTTTTCTATCGGTAGAGTCTCCTGTTCGGCGTAGAACGCCGCCTGCGGGGACATCTCAAGGATAGGGTCGATGTACTCGTGGTCGTAAAGCCCGGCGGGGGACTTCCCGTGGAACTTCTTGATAAGGTTCAGCGCGCCGAGGAGCCGCTCTATTTCGAGCGCGCGGTCGCCGCCGGTGATTATCGCCAGGATATTGCCGATGTCGCCGAACTCTATCTGTATGTCGTACTCGTCCCGGAGCAGGTCGTAGACCTCTATGCCCGCAAGACCCATCGCCCTGGTATGCACCGAAAGCTTGGTCTTGTCGAACGCGTAGAACGCCTTGCCGTCGCAAAGCTCCTCGCCGAAGGCGTAATAGCCGCCGATGGCGTTTATCTCTTTTCGCGCATAATCCGCGAACTCCACCGTTTTCGCGTAGAACTCCCTGCCGTGGAGCGCGAGGTTCTGCCGCGCCAGGTCGAGGGACACCATCAGCAGGTAGCTTGCGCTGGTGGTCTGTGTGAGATTGATTATCTGCCGTACGTAGTTCGGGTCTATTCCCTTCCCCAGGAGCAGTATCGCGCTCTGGGTGAGGCTTCCTCCGGTTTTGTGCACCGATACCGAAGCCATGTCCGCGCCGCAGCTCATGGCGCTGGGCGGAAGTCCCTCGCCGAAATAGAAGTGCGTTCCGTGCGCTTCGTCAACCAGCACTTTCATGCCGTGCCTGTGAACTATCTCGACGATCTTCCGCAGGTCGGAGCATATGCCGTAGTAGGTCGGGTTGTTGACCAGCACGGCTTTCGCGTCAGGATTTGCGAGGATAGCCGCCTCAACTTCCTCCGGGGTCATTCCGAGCGGTATGCCGAGGTCGTTGTTGACGCCGGGGTTCACGTAGACCGGTATCGCTCCGCAGACCACCAGCGCGTTGATTGCGCTCCGGTGGACGTTTCGCGGGAGGATTATCTTATCCCCCGCCTTGCATACCGACATCACCATCGCCTGAACTGCTCCGGTGGCTCCATTGACGATGAAGATGGAGTTTTCCGCTCCGAAGGCGTCCGCAGCGTACTGCTGAGCCTCCTTTATGACGGAAACGGGGTGGCAGAGGTTGTCGAGTGGCTTCATGGAGTTCACGTCGTTCCTCATGCACGCCTCGCCCAGGAAGTCCCTCAGCGCCTTGTTGCCGCGGCCTCCCTTGTGCCCGGGGACATCAAACTTGACAACGCGGTCAAGCTGATATTCCTTCATTGCCTCGTAAAGAGGCGCACGGGTGTGATCAAGCTGCATTACGCTCACCTCAATAGATGTTCATTCCGCTGAATATCTCGATCATCTCGCGGCGCAGGTTGTTGGTGATCTCAAGGCGCTGCTGGGGGTGGATCTCGTAAACATCGGAATTGAAGAGATAGTTCTGAAGCTCTATCTCCTTGATCAGCATTTTTGTATGGAATATATTCGACTGGTACACATTGACGTCTATAGCGTCGTACTTCGTCAGGGTCTGGGGATCGATGAAGTCCTGAATGGAGGTCATTTTATGATCCATGAAACATTTCTTGCCGGAGACGTCCCTAGTGAAGCCGCGGACGCGGTAATCAATCGTGATGATATCCGAGTCGAAACTGCCTATGAGGTAATCCAGCGTGTTCAGCGGGGAGATCTCGCCGCAGGTGGCGACGTCGATATCCACGCGGAAGGTAGAAATAGCCTTGTCCGGGTGATATTCCGGGAAAGTGTGCACCGTGATATGACTTTTGTCAAGATGTGCGTGAACGGTATTCGGCTGGATACCGCTCCTGTTGAAGTAGCCGGCGCCCTTGTTGCAGGACTCGTCTACGTGGTCGGGGTCAATGTAACCCTCGGCGAAGAGGACATTGACAGAGGCACCCTGCGGATCGTAGTCCTGCTTTGAGATATTCAGGACGGTCGCGCCGATCTTCTCGGTGACGTCGCAGAGAATTTTTGTGAGCCTTTCGGAGTTATACTGTTCGTCTATGTACGCGATATAATCCTTCTGCTCCCTCTCACTTTTTGCATAGCACACATCATAAATGTTGAAGCTAAGTGTTTTTGTGAGGTTGTTAAAGCCATATAAAGCCAGTCTGGAGCTGCCGCCGCCAGGAACTGCTTCTGCCTTTTTCTCCAACCCTAACATCACGACCTTTCGATAAAATAAAGTTGCTGCACTCTGACTTTATGCAGTCAAAGTTAGTATAACACAAACCTAAACAATTTGCAACAATTTTTTATTATTTTTTTGTGATTATGATGTTAAGGAGGCGTGCGGAAAAAACAGGAAGGCCTGCGGAGGCTTCTCCAACAAGATTCAAGAAGAAATTATACAGGTAAACTATAATTAAAAGGCGAGTGTTCCGCCAACGCTTTTTTCGTGCAGACTTTTTAGTCATGCTGGCTGGCTCACAGCCAGCCAGCAATTTTATCCGCCGAATGCACTCCGAAAATGTCAGAGTATTTTCCAGAGCGTGGGAGTCTGCATTTCGCGGAAAAGCTCAAGCTGCGCCTGTGCACGGTCGCATGCGGCGTACAGCTCATCGTCGCCCTCCTCGGCGAAGGAGGATATTTCGGCTATGCAGGACGTTATCTCCATCGCGTGTCCGAGGTCGTTGACGAGAATACTGTAGTGCAGCACCGAATCCCACGCGTCGTGGAGCTGATTGGCGTATTTCACGGCGGCTTCGCTGTCCCCTTCGGAGTGCGCCTGCTCCACCTGGTCAATGTAGCCGGAAAGCTCGTTGGTTTTATCAATGGTGATGAACACCGACCAGAAACACCCCGCCGACATTACCGCCAGCAGCAGTATGCTTACAACAAGACGGTTCATTCAAAGCCCCCTCTGACGTTCGATTATCGTGTGCTGACCGTTCCTGTCCGCGGTCATCAGGAACACGTCCTTTACCGAGAGCTTCCGTTCCCGGAGCTGCTCTTTCAGCCAGCCCATTCCCAGCCCCATGCTTTGGAGCTGCTCCTCGTCCTCCCTGCCGTCGCGGATTATCACCGCAGGCGGGTCGCTTGAGGAGCCGCCGCAGTTTACGTCCGCCTTTTCCGCGTTCTGGCAGTCCTTCTTTTTCAGGAAGTGTATCTTTCCGGTTGTCTCTACGATGGCGTACCATATCTCGGTTATGTCGAATATCTGCTCCTCGCGCATTGCCTCGACGAGGTCGTCGACGGTGTAGCGCAGGCGCTTCATTTCCTTCTGCATGATGACCCCCTCGGACATTATCACCCGCGGGCTGCCTATCATCAGCTTGCGGAACTTCGGGAACTTCAGCATTACCGCCGATACGATCACGTCAAGGCAGACCAGCGTGAATATCGGAACTATCCCCAGTATCATCGGCACCGAGGAATCCTCCACGGGTATTGCCGCGATGTTGGATATGAGTATCGTCACCACCAGTTCCGACGGCTGGAGCTCGCCTAACTGGCGTTTTCCCATCAGTCTCAGTGAGAAGGTGATTATAATGTACAATATGGTGGCTCTGATCAGTACTACTGCCATTTTTTATCTCCTTTCGGTTGATGTTGATATTTTGCCGCCTTATCCCGGTTTTATTCATTAGAATTTGCTGAAATGTGTTGACAATAGGGGAACATTGAGTTATAATTAAAGAAGTATTCCACAATAAATAATAAACAAGGAGCATTTAAAATGAAAACAAAGTTTCACATTCCTGATATATGGGTACATAAGGACCTGAACCTGTATCTCATTGACATGATAAAAAATCACCCGGAATTTTTTTATGACGATATAGAGATTGCTTCCTGCTACGGCTGCTTTCCGTCTGCGCTCTGGAACGGTGGGCGCGCCCTTGGCGGCCTGGCGCTTGAGACGCAGATTCAAAGCACGATAAAGGCGTTTAATGACAGAAACGTCCCTATAAGATACACCTTTACAAACCCGACTCTTACCGAGAAGGATCTGAAGGACAAGTTCTGCAATCACCTCTGCGCCATTGCCGAGAACGGCTTTAATGAGCTCATCGTGAACAAGCCCTTCCTTGAAGATTACGTGCGCAGGAATTACCCCAAGTTCCCGCTGATTTCTTCGACGGTAAAGCAGATCGAAGATTACGATCAGCTTATGGAGGAGTTCAAGAAGGATTACAAGCTGGTTGTTCTTGACTACAACTGGAACAATGATTTCGAGAAGCTGGACAAGATCCCGCAGGAGCTTCGCTCAAGAGTCGAGATCCTTATAAATCCGTACTGCACTCCTCACTGCAAGCGTAGAAAGCAGCACTACGAGGTGCTCGGCGAGAGCCAGCGCAAGTGCAGCAAGCAGACTATGTATGAGCAGCTTGGAGCAGTAAGGAGCGTTAAAGATCCGATGGAGGACGCAAATAATTTCAACTGCCCCAATACCAGATACAATTTCTATCAGATAACACATTACAGCACGTTTGTTTCCAACAACGATGTCTACGGAAGATACCTTGACATGGGCTTTAATAATTTCAAGATAGAGGGTCGCGTACTCTCAAAGCCTAACGTAATCGAAAGCTACGTATATTATCTTGTAAAGCCCGAGTACCGCGACAGAGTCCGCCTTGAAATGCTGACGCACAGACCCCAGGTCGAGGAGATCAAGGAGCACCCGCGCCTTTTCATAGATAAAAATGGCAGGGAGATACCCCAGAGAAGAGTCTGATCGTTCATCTGATTGTTGATATTTATATTTTCATCTGAAAATCAAGTTGTTTTTCTTGTAAATTTATAGAAAATGACTATTGAATTAAAGGCGGAGTTATGGTATACTACAATAGATGAATAAAACGGCGCCAGGTTCGCTGTTTGGAATAAATCGGGCAGGTAATTTTACCTGGCTTCGGGCGCTCCGTCTGAAGCATACCACAGGAGGAATTTGTTATGACTAATATCGAGTTTGCTGAAAAGATCAAAGGTTATCTGAAGGGAAGCAAGGCAAAGGCTAAGAAGTACGAGGATACCGTTGCTGTAAACTTTACATTCATCGACGATATGGACGACTTCTATGTTGCAGTAAGAGAGGGCGTTCTTGACGTTGCTCCTTATCATTACGATGACCTCCAGGCTAACGTTACCGGCGCTGCTGAGAACATCGAGAAGCTGTTCAGCGGCGATGTTTCCTTTGACGCCGCGCTCACCGACGGTCTTGTAAAGGTCGATGGCGATGCTGCAAAGTTCAAGGCTCTTGAGGCTCTTGTTCCCGCTAAGAAGGCTGAGAAGCCCGCTGCAGAGAAGAAGGCCGCTCCTACTGCAAAGCCCGTTGCGCCCGCAGAGAAGAAGGCTGAGACCAAGCCCTCTCCCGCTGCTGCTAAGCCCGCCGAGACCAAGGCTGCCGCACCCGCCGTTAAGCCCGCTGAGACCAAGGCTCCGGCACCTGCTGCAAAGCCTGCTGCTAAAAAGCACACCGGCAGCAAGAAGCACGGCAAGTAATTTATTGTTGAATTATCCAGGCGCCCGTGTGTTACTCCCGGGCGTCTGTTTGTGTTTTTTACCGCGAATATACCATTCAATTGCCGAATTTTGCGGAATACGCGGTACTGACGAATCGTATCCGGAAGGATTTGAATATAGATGAGATACAGATTTTCCTGCGCGGCTCTCGCGTCTCTCGCAGCTATAATGCTGCTGAGCGGCTGCGCTTCGACTGATATACAGAACGACCCCCACAACCCCAGCGACCCGAACAGCCTTGATCTGATGGCTGACCTCGTTTCCGGCGGGAATTCCTCGGTGACTTCCCAGACGGAACAGAATGATAAGACAGCCACGGACGTTCCGGAAGGCACGCAGGCTCCGGAGATACCGTCGGGCTCGCTGCCCGAGATCGCCGTAAGCGGCTCCACGGAGGAAACCGCCGAGGTCCTGGACATGAACAACGACTTTGATATGTTCTACGAGGCGGTTCACGATAAGTTCGAGCTTACCGGCGAGGAGCTGAGCTTCGTTGATTACTCGCTGTTCGTAGGCGACAGCATTTGCAGCGGCTTTTCCGAGTATGGGATAGTTCCGCACGAGCATGTTGCCGCAAAAGGGAACCTCGGTTCCCGCAGCTTTTTTGACTATACGTTCAAGTTCCGAGGCTGGGAGGGCAGAACCTACGATCAGGTGCTGAAGTCCGCTAATCCGCGGTACGTGTTCCTCTCGATGGGCATGAACGACGTCAACATGGTGGACGAAGCTACATACTGCGAGAATTACCGTAAGGTCATTGAAGCCACGCTCGAAGGAAGCCGCGCCGACGTTTTCGTTGCGGCGATAACTCCTGTGTGCAGCAAGTTCTGCGGAAACAGCGTTATCGACAGCTTCAACAATACCATGAAAAAGTATCTCGAGGAGAATTTTCCGGAGCGCGTACACTACTTCGACTTCGGGCGATACCTCAAGAATGAGAAGAACGAGCTTCGCGAGTGCCTGCACTCCGGCGACGGCGTACACCTCGGTCCGTACGCCTACCGCATTGCCCTGTGGGAAATGCACCGCGCCCTGACCGAAGCTGGTCTGTGGGACGGCGATTCTGCGACAGGCACGTTTGAGGCGGAGAATTTCCAGCCCGCTGACGAGGTCCCGCCGGTTTACACGACAGCCGAAACGACCGCCAAGACTTCCAAACCGGCAAAGACGACTAAGCCGACCAAGCCTGATAAGCCTCAAAAAACCACAAAGTCTTCCGGAACCACCAAGGAAATACCCGTAGAGGAAACTCCGGTAGAGGTAACGACGCAGGATACCAAGCCGGCTGAGACTACGGCACCTTCCGGAACTGCGGATTCGGCAGTTCCACCGAAGTCAAGCGACGACCTGATTCCCACCGAGCAGACCGAGCCGGTGGAGCTTCCGGCATCTTCGTCCGCTGAGATCACTGAATAAAAAACGACCGCCCGTTTTTGTGGGCGGTTTTAAATTGTAAATCACCCGGCAAGAGCCGGGTGATTTTTGTTTTGATATTATTCGGAAAGCTTCTTCTTGATATATTCCTGAATAGCCTTCGGTGATGCAAGACCCTTTAGCGCCTTGTTCGCCTGACCCATGAAGAACCCGAATACCTTCTGGTCGCCGCTGCGGTACTGCTCGGCTGCTTTCGGGTTGTTCGCGATTATCTCGTCGACGGTCTTTGCGAGGAGGTCGCTGTCCTCCTTTATCCACAGATCCTGCGCGTCCGCGATATCCTTCGGAGTGCCGCCGTTTTCGATCATCTCGCCAAGAATAGCCTTCGCGTTGGACTGTGAGATCTTGTCCGTCTGGAGGAACTCAACAATCTGTGCGAACTCCCTGCCGCTGAACTTCAGGTCGTCCATGTCGACTTCCCCGAGGTTCTTTCTGCGGAGCAGCTCGCCAGTCACGTAGTTTGCGACCGCCTTCGGATTGTCGTACGCCTGGATTGCTTCCTCGTAGAAATCGCAGATCTTCTTGTCGGATACGATGAGATCCGCGTCCTGCTTCTTGATGCCGCACTGCTCGACGTAGCGTGCAACGCGCTGCTCGGGAAGCTCCGGAATGGAACTGCGTATCTCGTCAAGCTCCTCCTCGGTGAGGATTATCGGAGGGATATCCGGGTCTGGGAAGTAGCGGTAGTCGTGGGCGTCCTCCTTGCTTCTCATAGCGGTGGTCTCGCCCAGAGCCTCGTTAAAGCGACGAGTCTGCTGAATTACGCGCTCGCCGTTGTCGAGGAGCTCCTCCTGGCGCTCGATCTCAACTTCTATCGCCTTCGCGATAGCCTTCAGGGAGTTCAGGTTCTTCAGCTCCGTTCTGGTGCCGAGCTCATTGCTGCCCTTCGGCGCGATGGAGATGTTTACATCGCAGCGTATAGAGCCCTGCTCCATCTTGCAGTCGCAGATACCCGCGTACTGTAACAGCAGCATGATCTTCTCCAGGTAAGCCACGACCTCGTCAGCGGAGTGGAAATCCGGCTCGGTGACTATCTCGATGAGCGGAACGCCGCAGCGGTTGTAGTCCGCGAGGGAAATGCGGTTAACATCGTCGTGGACGAGCTTGCCCGCATCCTCCTCGAGGTGGATACGGTTAATGCGTATCTCCTTCTCTTCGCCCTTGACGTTTATCTTTACCTTGCCTGCGAGGCACACCGGGCGCGGCATCTGGGAGATCTGGTAAGCCTTCGGCAGATCGGGGTAGAAGTAGTTCTTTCTGTCCCACTTGGTGAAGCGCGAAATGTCGCAGTTCATCACGTAGCCAGCCTTGATGATGTATTCAACGGCTTTCCTGTTCAGCACCGGGAGGGTTCCGGGAAGTCCGCTGCACACAGGGCAGCAGCGGGAGTTCGGAGTTCCGCCGAATTCAGCGGAGCAGGTGCAGAATACCTTGGATTTTGTGGAAAGCTCTGCGTGTGTCTCAAGTCCTATCGTAGGAAAATATGCGCTCATTCCTGTACCTCCTTAAAGCTTGGCGGGCGCAGTCGGAGCGAAGGTCTGCTCGAATGCGTCGGCGCACTGAAGAATAGTCTGCTCGTCGAAACGTCTGCCGATGACGGACATGCCCACGGGGAGACCCTCGGCGGTGTAGCCACAGGTCGTGGAGATACCCGGCAGAGAAGCAATATTGACGGTAACGGTGCAGATATCCGCGAGGTACATCTTGACCGGATCGTTGTCCTGCGCGCCTATCTTGTACGCCGGAGTCGGCGCGGTCGGGGTGAGGATAACGTCGGCAAGGTCGAATACAGCGTTGTATTCCTTGATTATCTGCTGCTTGAGGGCGAGCGCTTTCTTGTAGTAAGCGTCGTAGTAGCCGGAGGAAAGCGCGTAGTTTCCGAGCAGGATACGGCGCTTTACTTCCTCGCCGAAGCCCTTGCTGCGGCTGTCGCGGATAAGCTCCTCGAAGGTGCGACCCTCGCCGCGGAAACCGTACTTTATACCGTCGAATCTCGACAGGTTGGAGGCAGCCTCGGCGCAGGCGATGAGGTAGTACGCCGGGATAGCGTACTTCAGCCCGGGAATGGAGCACTCAACGAGCTTTGCGCCCTGGGCTTCGAGCGTCTTTGCAGCGTTCATTACGTGGGTCTTTACTTCGTCGTCGATGTCGTCGGAGTAGAACTCCTTGGGCATTGCGATCTTCATTCCGCTGACGGACTGTCCCAGCTTCTCGGTGAAATCCGGAACCGGCTGGCGGGAGCTTGTCGCGTCGTGCGGGTCGTGTGCGCAGATGGCGTTGAGCATAACTGCGCAGTCCCTGGCGTCGGAGCAGATGGGACCTATCTGGTCGAGGGAGCTTGCGAATGCGACAAGACCATAGCGGGAAACTCTGCCGTAGGTGGGCTTGATTCCGGTCACGCCGCAGAAGGACGCGGGCTGTCTGATGGAGCCGCCGGTGTCGCTTCCGAGCGCAGCGGGAGCGAAGGAAGCAGACACAGCCGCAGCGCTTCCGCCGGAGGAACCGCCGGGAACTCTCTCAAGGTCGTAGGGGTTCTTGGTCTTGGCGAACGCGGAGGTCTGTGTGGAGCCGCCCATCGCGAATTCGTCCATGCTGGTCTTGCCGAGGAGCACGTAGCCCTCTGCGTTGAGCTTCTCGATAACGGTCGCATTGTACGGCGGTATGAAATTCTCAAGCATCTTACTTGCACAGGTGGTCTTGATACCGTCGGTGCAGATGTTGTCCTTGATGGCGAGCGGGATACCGGTCAGCGGGCTCACATCGCCGGAATCAATGCGCTTCTGTGCGTTTTCAGCCATCTCGAGCGCCTTTTCCTTGGTAACGGTGATGAAGGACTGTACCTTGCCGTCGCCGGCTTCTATATTTCTGAAATATTCTCCGCAGAGCTCTGCGGCGCTGATCTGCTTTGAATCCAGCGCCTTGCGGAGATCGCGTATCTTTGCGCGGGTGATATCCATAATTACCTCCTGTTTATTCAACTACCTTGGGTACGACGTAGCAGTTATCGCGGTTTTCCGCGTTGGAGAGCAGCTTCTCCGTCGGAAACGAGGGCTGCGGTACGTCCTCTCTTACCTCGCTCAGGGAAATGCTGTTGTTGTCCTTGGTATCGTCGTAGGTTAGGTCGAAGGTCTTGATTGTATCCATCAGGTCGATGATGTCGCCCATCTCGCCCATGACCTTTTCAAGTCCGGCTTCGTCGTAGTTGAGCTTGGACAGCTCGCACAGGTGCTGGATCGTCTTGAGTTCTACTGCCATGATATAGCGTTCCTTTCTTTATGAAGATGATACTATAATTAATAATACTGTACTATTATACTCCATTTCAGCAGATTTTTCAAGTGTTATTTAAAAATTGTGCAGGAAATCGTTGAATTTTTGCATTTTGGCATATTCACCAGAATTTTTGAAATATGTAATCTCCTATTCTTGCAAAAATAACATTTCAGGCTTCAAAACGCACCGTACAGCGGAGCTAAGCGCAATAGATAGTCTAGACTAATCGGAAATATAAAGCAATAATGGAATCTAATATACAATAAAATGAAAGATTGCCGGAAAGAAACTTGCAAAAACCTCTTGACAAACCAGCGATATGGTGATATAATATGAACGTAAATTCAAGCGGACAAAACGAATTGTGCCGGAGAATAAAGCCGCAGGCAGCGTTGCCGCGGCAGTGAAGCATCTGCAACTTGACGATGGCAGAAATTTCACCTCAGCACATTCCACCGCGGATATAACGTATGATCAAACCGGCTCAGCGCTGCGCCGAATATCGCGGCGTCCGGCGGATCTTCTGCCGGATCCGGTTTTTTTCAGTACTTATTAAGGAGTGAGCTTATGTTAATGAAAGAGGGAGAAACAAGGATCCCTGCGGGTTGCGCGATCTCGGGCTTTATCAACAGGAGCGGCAGAAGGACAAACGGCAGCGTGATCGTGAATTCCATTGCCTGTATGCACGACCGCTCGAACGGTCTGGGCGGCGGCTACGCCGGATACGGCATTTATCCGGAGTACAAGGATCAGTACGCGTTCCATGTTTTCTACGATTCCAACGAGGCGAGAATAAAGACCGAGGCGTTCATCGACCGCCATTTCGACGTCATCAACCTCTCGCGTATTCCCACCAGAAAGCACCCGAACATCACCGACGAGCCGCTTATCTGGCGCTACTTCGTTAACCCTCTTCCTACAAAGCTCCAGGAGAGCCAGCTCGACGAGCGCACCTACGTTGCCCGCTGCGTCATCAAGATAAACGACAAGATCGACGGCGCTTACGTTTTCTCCAGCGGCAAGAACATGGGCGTATTCAAGGCGGTCGGCTACCCTGAGGACGTCGGCGAATTCTACCGCCTCGACGAGTACGACGGCTGGGCGTGGACGGTACACGGCCGCTACCCGACGAACACCCCCGGCTGGTGGGGCGGCGCTCACCCCTTCGCCCTGCTCGACTACACGATAGTACATAACGGCGAGATCTCCTCCTATGACGCGAACAGACGTTTCATCGAAATGTTCGGCTACAAGTGCAACCTGCTGACCGATACCGAGGTCATCACCTACATCATCGACTACCTCCACCGCCGCCTCGGAATGCCCCTTGACGACGTTGCGAAGGTCATCGCGGCTCCGTTCTGGAGCGAGCTTGAATCCGGCAGGTTCAGCCCAGAGGAAACGGCGAAGATACGCCATTTCAGAAACGTTTATTCCAGCCTGCTCATCACAGGACCCTTTTCAATAATCCTCGGATTCAACAACGGAATCATGGCGCTCAACGACAGACTGAAGCTCCGTTCGATGGTCGCTGCCGAAAAGGGCGATACGGTCTATGTTTCCAGCGAGGAATGCTCCATCAGGACGATGTCCCCGGACGTTGACAGGATATGGAGCCCCCGCGGCGGCGAACCGATAATCGTAACACTTGACAAATAAGCGATAGAGCAGAATTGAAAGGAAGATCACAAGTGGCTATTAACTATATGAATCCTCTGTTTGAGGTGGTCCGCAACCCTGACCGCTGCATAAAGTGCCGCGTCTGTGAGCGCCAGTGCGCCAACGAGGTGCACCATTACGACCCCGACCTCGACAGAATGGTATCCGATGAAACGAACTGCGTTGACTGCCAGCGCTGTGTGACGCTCTGCCCGACAAGAGCGCTCAAGATAAGAAAGAACGAGAACGAGTTCCGCGAGAACGGCAACTGGAGCCAGCAGGTAATGGACGAGGTCTACAAGCAGGCAGGCTCCGGCGGAGTGCTCCTCTCTGCGATGGGCAACCCCCGCGAGTACCCGGTTTACTGGGACAAGATACTGCTGAACGCTTCCCAGGTAACAAACCCGCCTATCGACCCGCTGCGCGAGCCGATGGAGACCAAGACCTTCCTCGGCAAGAAGGAGCAGGAGATCCACTACGACGAGAACGGCAGGGCTGAATTCAAGCACAATCCGTACCTCGAGCTGGACGTTCCGGTGATGTTCTCCGCGATGTCATTCGGCTCCATTTCGAAGAACGCGCATGAGTCCCTTGCGAGAGCGGCTCAGGAACTGGGAACCTACTACAACACCGGCGAGGGCGGTCTGCACAAGGATTTCTACAAGTACGGCCCCAACACGATATGCCAGGTAGCTTCCGGACGTTTCGGCGTGTTCAAGGAGTACCTCGACACCGGCGCCGCTATCGAGATAAAGATGGGTCAGGGCGCTAAGCCGGGTATCGGCGGACACCTCCCGGGTATGAAGATAAACGAAGAAATATCCAGGACCCGTATGATACCCAAGGGCACGGACGCTATTTCCCCCGCTCCGCACCACGATATCTATTCCATCGAGGATCTCCGCCAGCTTGTTCTCTCGCTGAAGGAAGCCACCGACTGGAAGAAGCCGGTCATCGTAAAGATAGCGGCGGTACATAACGTTGCGGCTATCGCTTCCGGTATCGCGAGAAGCGGCGCGGACATCATCGCCATCGACGGCTACAGAGGCGGCACCGGCGCGGCTCCGACACGTATCCGCGATAACGTGGGCATTCCGATAGAGCTTGCGCTCGCAAGCGTTGACCAGAGGCTCCGCGACGAGGGTATCAGAAACAATGTTTCCATCGTTGTCGGCGGTTCGATCAGAAGCAGCGCGGACGTCGTAAAGGCTGTAGCGCTCGGCGCTGACGCGGTTTATATCGCAACAGCGGCTCTGCTGTCGATGGGCTGCCACCTTTGCAGGAGCTGCAACACCGGCAAGTGCAACTGGGGCATCGCAACTCAGCGCGCAGACCTCGTTAAGCGCCTCAATCCGGATATCGCGTACAAGCGCCTGGTGAACCTCGTACACGCGTGGGATCACGAGATCAAGGAAATGATGGGCGGTATGGGTATCAACTCGCTGGAGTCCCTCCGCGGCAACAGACTCATGCTCCGCGGCATAGGACTCAACCAGAAGGAACTTGATATACTCGGAATCATGCACGCAGGTGAATAAACCCTGACACTGCTCGAAAGGAATGGTCATAACAATGAAAAAGGTTTATGTGAACGAGGACTGGTGTCTTGGCTGCCATCTGTGTGAATTCACCTGTGCGGCGGCGAACAGCGGTGCTCCCGATATGATTAAGGCGTTCGCAGGCGGGAAAAAGCCCGTCGCGAGGATCCAGATAGAAGAAGGCGACAAGATAAACTTCGCGGTACAGTGCCGCCACTGCGACGCTCACCCCTGCGTAAAGGGCTGCATCGCGGGCGCGCTCTCAGTGCAGGACGGCGTTATCGTCTGCGACGAGGAGAAGTGCGTAGGCTGCTACACCTGCGTTCTCTCATGTCCCTACGGCGCTATCGTCATCGACGAGGCGGGACACAAGATCCGCAAGTGCGACCTCTGCACGCGCAACAGCCACGGCGAGCCGGCATGCGTAAAGGCTTGCCCGAACAACGCTATAGTTTTCGAGGAAAGGTGAGGTGACGGATATGAACTACGTAATTATCGGCAACTCTGCTGCGGCAGTCGGAACGATCGAGGGTATCCGTCAGATAGACAAGACCGGAAAGATAACCGTTATCTCCGACGAAAAGTACCACACCTATTCCCGCCCGCTCATCTCCTACTGGCTGATGGGGAAAGTCACAGACAAGAACATATACTACCGCAGCGCGGACTTCTACGAGAAGAACGGCGTTGAGACCATGTTCGATACCCGCGTGACTAAGATAGACCCGGCTGCGAAGAATGTCGTTCTTGCAGACGGAAGCACGGTCCCCTACGACAAGCTGATGGTGGCTACAGGCTCGAAGCCGTTCGTTCCCCCGATGAACGGAATGGAGAAGATAGCCTCCTGCCACACGTTCATGAGCTACGACAGCGTAAAGGCTATCAAAGCTGAGGTCAAGCCCGGAATGAAGGTACTGATAATCGGCGCGGGACTTATCGGTCTGAAAGCCGCGGAAGCACTCAACGAGTACAAGGCGGACATCACTGTAGTCGATATGGCTGACCGTATCCTGCCGTCTATTCTGGACGTCCGTGCAGGCTCCATCATGAAGAAGCACATCGAGAGCAAGGGAACAAAGTTCATTCTCGGGACCTCCGTTGACGAGTTCAGCGAGCACTCCGCAAAGCTGAAGAACGGCGCTGCAGTTGATTTCGACATGGTAATAATCGCGGTGGGCGTACGCCCGAACACCGAGCTTGTTTCCGAAGCAGGCGGCAAGGTGGAGCGCGGCATAATCTGCGACCTCACCCAGAAAACCACCATCGACGACGTTTACGCCGCAGGCGACTGCACAGTCAGCCACGACGCTTCCTCCGACACCGACAGGATACTCGCGCTGCTGCCGAATGCGTACATGCAGGGCGAGGTAGCCGGAAGGAACATGGCGGGCGCCGAGACAAAGTACGAAAACGCGATACCGATGAACGCGATAGGATTCTTCGGGCTGCACATCATCACAGCCGGAAGCTACGACGGCGAGGAATATGTCGAGGAACACGGCAATAATTATAAAAAGCTGGTATTCAAGGACGGACTGCTCAAGGGATTCATACTGATGGGCGACGTAAAGCGCGCGGGAATATACACCTCCATGATAAAGGAGCGCATAGACCTCTCCGACGTTGACATGGATATGCTTAAAGAGAGACCGCAGATGATGATGTTCAGCAAGGCGCGCAGGGAAGATAAGCTGGGAGGAATAAAGAGATGATCATTGACGCAAAGAATATGCCGTATGCAGAGCTGAATAAAATGATCAGAGACTCTGACGAGCAGAAATTCACGCTTGAGAACGTTCTCGGGCAGAGATACATCGGCGCGGGTCTTTCCGGCAAGGAGATACTCATAAAGGGAACCCCCGGAAACGCCCTCGGAGCGTACCTGAACGGCGCTAAGATAAGCGTACACGGCAATGCTCAGGACGCCACCGGCGACACAATGAACGACGGCGCGATAATCATTCACGGCAACAGCGGCGACACCACCGGCTACGCGATGCGCTCCGGCGAGATATACGTCCAGGGCAACGCCGGGTACCGCGTCGGTATCCACATGAAGAGCTATCAGGACATGTTCCCGACCATCGTTATCGGCGGCAAGGTCGGCGACTTCCTCGGCGAGTACCAGGCGGGAGGTATCATCATCGTGCTCGGTATCGGCGTTGAGGGCTGCCCGGTAGGTCACTTCTGCGGCACCGGAATGCACGGCGGCGAAATGTTCATCAGAAGCGACGTTATGCCGAAGGGACTCCCCGTTCAGGTGTGCTGCACAGTAGCCACCGCAGAGGAGAAGGAGTCCATCAGACACTACGTAGAGCGCTTCACGAAGCACTTCGGCAATGATACTGACACGCTGCTCAGCTCCAATTTCTTCAAGCTCACTCCGAATTCCGCAAGCCCTTACAAGCAGCTTTACGTCAACAATCTTTGATCGGCGGGAACGCCGCGGGAAGGGGGATCCTTGATGTCCAGGGTATTTATCAACGCCAAAACCGAGATGATCTGCGGCACGATATCGGCTGCGCTGGAGGACGCCGGCGCGGAGATCACCTGCTGCTTTGATGATGTGGAAGCGGCAGCGGAGGATCTTTCCGGCTATGATGTGGTGATAGTATCCACACCGCTTCGCAGCGAGTTCGGTCTGAACTACGTCGCTGAGATCCACGACCGCACTAGCGCGGTTATCATAGTGCTGGCAAAGACGGAGATCGCCGACGAGGTGCAGAACCGTATCAAGTTCACAGGCGCGTATGTGCTCCCGAGGCCGTTCACGAAGCAGGCGCTGGTTCAGACTATCCGAATGGCTCAGATGGCGAAGGAGAACATGCAGCGGCTGGAGCAGGAGCGCTCCAAGCTCTCGAAGCAGCTTGAGGATACGAAGATAATCGACCGCGCGAAATGCTGCCTGATACAGTACCTGAACCTCACGGAGAACCAGGCGCACAGGCATATTCAGAAGCTCGCGATGGATACGCGGAGAACGCAGCGGGAGATCGCGGATGATATTCTGAACACCTATAGCGGAATGACAAATGTGTAGAACAATAGAACGAATAAAGGAAGCAGCGCGTGCTACTTCCTTTTGGTTTGTCGATAAACTATAATTTAGCGGCGTAGTGTTAATTACCGCGTCAGCAATTGGTTTTCGCTTCCTTTTGCTTACAAAAGGAAGTGGGAGCGTGA
>ERZ827108.2417-NODE-2417-length-19478-cov-3.298821_pt1 | contig 19478 bp, 18 predicted proteins | sample MGYA00519921_ERZ827108 | MGnify/ENA primary metagenome ERZ827108 (study PRJEB31778, sample SAMEA3449258) | human gut metagenome | biome: human gut; feature: human-associated habitat; material: faeces | place: United Kingdom | collected 2010/2012 ... | reverse complement strand
CCTTGGCGAAGACCAGGACGCGGACGCTCTTGCCGGTGCCGTTGGGCAGGACGATGGCGCCGCGGACCTGCTGGTCAGCGTGGCGGGAGTCAACGCCGAGCTTCACGTGCAGCTCGACGGTCTCGTCGAACTTCGCCTTGGCGGTCTTGGTGACAAGCTCGAAAGCCTCAGCGGGCTCATACTGGGCGCTTTTATCGATGAGCTTCGTGCTCTCTTTATAATTTTTACCTCTGAACACTTCATTATCCTCCTAAAATGTGGTTTTTCGGAAGGTTACTTCCTCCCACGTTTGCCAGCTCAGTCGCCGACGACGACGCCCATGGAGCGGCAGGTACCGGCGATCATGCTGACGGCGGACTCGATGTCGGAGCAGTTGAGATCGCGCATCTTCTGCTCGGCGATCTTGCGGACATCTTCCTTGCTGATGGTGGCGACCTTGTCACGCTGAGGCACGCCGGAGGCGGTCTCGATGCCGCAGGCCTTCTTGATCAGCAGAGCCGCGGGGGGCGTCTTGGTGATGAAGGTGAAGCTGCGGTCGGCGTAAACGGTGATGACGACCGGGATCATAAGACCCATATCGCCCTTGGTACGCTCGTTGAAGTCCTTGGTGAACTGGGAAATGTTCACGCCGTACTGACCGAGAGCCGGGCCCACAGGGGGAGCCGGAGTCGCTTTGCCGGCGGGAACCTGGAATCTGACATAGCCAACTATTTTCTGTGCCATAATTAAGCACCTCCAGAATTATTCTTCTTTTACCGGTTCGACCTGGTCGAGTTCCAGATCGATCGGCGTCTCCCTGCCGAACATGGAGACGATGAGGCGGACGCTGTTCCCCTCGGGGTCGATCTCGTCCACCGTGCCGAGGAAGCCTTCCAGCGGGCCGTCGATGACCTTGACGGTGTCGCCAAGCTCAAAGCCCACGGAAATCTCTCTGCGCTCCACACCGAGATCGAGGATCTCCTGCTCGGTCAGAGGAACGGGTTTTCCGTCGGAGCCGACGAAGCCGGTGCAGCCGCGGCTGTTGCGCACGAGATGCCAGCTTTCGTCCGTGAGCACCATCTTCACCAGCACGTAGCCGGGGAATACCTTGCGCTCGACTTCCTTATCACCGCCGTCGGTATGCTCAACGACCGTTTCCAGAGGGATGTTGACCTCCTGGATGAGATCCTGCATCTGGCGGTTTTCCGCCGCCTTCATGATGGAAGCGGCTACCGTGTTCTCATAACCGGAGTATGTGTGGACCACATACCATTTTGCGTTCTCTGCCATCCGGCTTACACCAATGTGATCAGCGCTTCGACAGCGGCCTTGGCCAGAGAGTCAAAGCCCCAGAGCACGAGAGCGGCGGCGGCCATAACGACCAGCGCGACCAGCGTGTTCTTGCCGAACTGCTTGGGGGTGGGCCAGACGACTTTTTTGAGCTCGCTCTTCATTTCGCGGAACCACTTGGCAACGCGCTTGAAAAAGCCGAGCTTCTTGTCCGTCCGCTTGACGGCTGCGCCCTTCGTCTGAGGGGCGACGGGTTTCTTTTCTTCGTTAGCCATTGGATGCATCCTTTCTCACGTCTGTCATTACTTCGTTTCGACGTGCTTGGTGTGCTTGCGGCAGAAGGGGCAATACTTATTCATCTCGAGCTTTTCGGGAGAATTTTTCTTGTTCTTCATGGTGTTGTAGTTCCGCTGCTTGCACTCGCTGCATCTCAGGGTGATCTTGATTCGCGAACCTGCTTTCGCCATTATTTCGGCACCTCCTTGTAAAATTTACGCAGCGCTTTCCGCGCGCGTATGCCTCCCTGTATGGGCCGAAAGAGCATAAAAAATAAACCTCTCGACCGACAGGTAGAGTTAATATAACACAAACCGCCTGTCCGGTCAAGGGAATTCAACGAAAAAACCTCGGTTTTTTTGGCGTATTTTCTCTGCCGCGCCAAGGAAAAACGCCCCGGCGTTTTCCGCCGGGGCGCAGGAAAGGGACAGGGTTATTTTTCGCTGTCTTTCGGGGTTTCTTCTGCGGGAGCAACGCTCTTCGCGGCGGCTTTGGCCGCGGCCTTCTGCGCGCGCTTTTCGGCTTTCGCGGCACGCTTTGCCGCCCGCTTTGCGGCACGCTCCGGACGGTTCTTTGCGCGGCGGCGGATGAGCCACACGATCAGCACGACGACTGCCGCGAGCGGCACGAGCCACGGGAGGCTCGTCACGAACCAGAGGAACAGATCCTGGAAGAACTCGCCCACGTCCTTGAGCGATTCGGAAAAGCCACGGGTCATGCGCTCCCAATAGGTGAGCGTGATCGTCGGTTCGGGCGTATACTTGGTCACCTCGGAAACGTAGAGCGACACGGTGGAGTAATTCACCTGATGATCGTAGTAGCGGAGCTGACCGGTGAGCGAGTCGATCTCATACTGCACGTCGGTGAGCTGCTGCTGAATGGCGAGCATATCCTCGACCGATTTGGCAACGGCAAGCATCTCAAGAAGCCGGGTCTCCTGCGTTTTATAGGCTTCGAGGCGGCTCTGCACGTCGTAATATTCCATCGTCACGTTCTGCATGTATGTGTTGCAGTAGGGAACGTTGCCGAATTCGGAGAGGGAGCCGGTAAGCACGGAGAACTTGTCGCTCGGCACACGGATGAGGAAGGACGCATAGCGCCCGCCCGTATTGCCGCGGGAGATGCTATAGTAGTTGTTGCCGGAAATGGTCGAGCTCTCCATAAAGCCGCCAAGCTCTTTGACAAGTGCGTGGATCTCCTCGATCGAATGCTCAAACTCGGTCGTTTCGAGCGTCGCGTCGGCGCTGTAGATGATCTTCTCGCTCATGTCGGCGATATCGGCTGCCGAGTCTCTGACATCTTCCTCATAGAAGCCGCCGTCCTCGGCGGCAAGATTGCCGAAACCTCCGGGGGCGCTGGCCGAGGGCATCGACTCCGATTCCATCGGCGTGTCCGGCCTTGGCTCCTCCATGGGGGCGCTGCTGATCCTTTCGCTGTAGCAAGAATCGGTCATGCTCGCCGTTTTCGCTCCACATCCGGCGAGACCGAGCGCAAGCACAAGAGCGAGTGCAAGCGCAAGGAGCTTCGTTGTCCTTTTCATCGGGTGTACCTCCTTCAAAAGTTTATTTTATGCTTCTAATACTAAGACGGCGGCACTGGAAAAAAAGTTCCGGCATACAGGAAAAAAGAGAGGAAAAATCCTCTCTTACTCCCGATATAGGCGCGGAATGCTCTCCTTGAGCATGGTGATGACCTCGCAGGGATGCCCGCCGTACAGCGTAGCATAGTTGCCGACGGACGGGACATCGGGGCCGGCGCCGAAAACGGTCACCTCGTCACCGAGCTCTGCGTCCGGAATGTCCGTGAGATCGAGCGCGGCGAAGCTCATCGAGAGCTTGCCGATCACATCGGCGCGCTGTCCCCGAACGGACATCCATGCGCCCGCGCACAGCGAGCGGATCAGCCCGTCGCCGTAGCCGACACCCGCGATGCCGACGGTTATATCCCGCGGCGCGACGTAAGTCATCCAGTAGCCGATACTCGTCCCCTTTGGCACGCGCTTTATTTGCAGCAGACGGGTCTTGAAGTGCGCGATGCTGCGCACGCCGAGGGCATCGTATCCGGCCTGGATGCCGAGCAGCGCCGAGGTGAGACGGACATAGTCCATCCGATACTCCGGGTGGGAGAGGAAGAGAAGACTGCTCTCACAGTGCATTTTCAGCCCTAACCCATCAAACCGGCGGCCGAAGCACCGGAACATTTCGAGCTGTTCCACGTTGCGATAGTCCATTTCCGGCTCCATCATGCCGGAGATGTGCGTCATCAGCGCCTCGTTCGTCAGATGGCGGAGCGAGAGAATGGAGCGCACCTCACGCTCGGCCTCATCCTCCCGCTCGGGGACGGGAATGCCAAGCCGCGATAGGCCGACGTCGAGCTTTATGTGCGTGCGCAGCACGCCCCGGGCGTTTTCTGCCTGCGCGTCCATGAGGCGCGCGTGCACGGCGTCAACGACGGGAACGATGATATCGTTTTCCATGGCCTCCGGCACGCAGAGCGGGTCGATCGGGCCGAGCAGCAGGATCGGCGCAGTGATCCCCGCGCGGCGCAGCTCCAACGCTTCGGCAAGATCGGCGGTGGAGAGCATCCGGCAGCCGCAGCGCTCAAGCTCCTGCGCGATGTGTACCGCGCCCAGCCCGTAGGCGTTGGCCTTGACAACGGCGATGGGCATGCATCCGTCGCTGCACATGGATTCTATGATGCGGTAATTCTGCCGCAGCGCGGCAAGGTCGATCTCCAGCCAGCAGCGGCTTTCCGGAGGGGTGATGGGCTTCATGTTTCGTATCCTTTTCCTTATAAATTATATAAAACAACATAGTGGTTATGTTTCTTTACAGGAAATTATCCGCGCACGGTGTCACACCGTCGTCCTCTGGAGCATCACCGTCGGCGATGCGTTCGGACGGGTCGCCGGCGGCCATCTCTTCGGCGAGCTTTCGCTCGAGATAGCCGTTGTAAGCGTTCATGAATTCGAGCGCAGTGTCCAGTATGGCGGGGGCGAGCGAGTCGAAAAATTCGCGGTCGCGCTGCTCCCAGTTCAGGTGGCGCAGCCGGTGCTGGCGGAACAGCTCGCGGCCGTAAGGCGTTAACTTATAGTAGATCTCCTTCTGGTTGCCCGGAAGCTGGTAGGAAATGGCGGCGTCTTTGGCGATTAGCTTGCGAAGAATCTTGGAAACGGCGCTGCGCGTGAGGTCCATTTCATCGGCGATGCGCGCTGCGTTGGGGTGCTTCATGCGCCCGATGCAGTCGATGCAGTTGAGCTCCGAGTTGCCGTACCCGCTGAGAATCTCCCGCGAGTGCAGCTTGCTCATGATATCGGCAGAGTTCGCATAGCGTCGGAATTGTTCAAGGATCAATTCGCTTTTTGTCATGGCGGCCTCCTGTGGTAAACCTGTATATTTGATATTATGGTATCATCTTTTTTTCGCCGTTTCAATAGCTGCGGAGAAAATTGTAGAATGTGTCCTTGATGATACAATGTGGAAACAAAAAATTCCGGATATTAGCGGACGCTAATCACAACACGAAGCTTAAAAACGTAATAATATTATAATATATGTTGAAAAACAGACATGCCGATAAAATGAAATCCAAAATCATGCCGCGATACGGATTCAAAAATAATGTTAACTAGGACACAAAAGTATTGACAAAATACGAAGAAACGCCTATAGTACGACCCATAGAGATCGGGGAAACCGATACGGTGTCCCCGCTGTACCGAAAGGAGATACGGCAATGCCCAAGACCCCTATCACAGCAAAGTTCATCCGCGTGCCCGTGGAAGGCGGGCGTCTTCCGGTAGCGCCCGCATTTAACGATTTTCTGGACGCAAAACACATGGTCGTCGTAGAGCTCGGCATGCAGAAGGGCAATCTGCTGCCGGAGTATTTTGATGCGGAGAAGAGCGCAAAGATGGTCGAGGAGATCAACGCCTTCAACGCCGCCTGCCGCAAGGCCGGCATTCCCATCGTGCATGCCGGATACAAGTTCCGCAAGGGCGGGCTCGATCTGGTGAACGCGCAGTACCCGCGCATCACGCCGCTGTCCGGCAAAAAGCCTTTCCCCAACCCAGCCATGGAGGAAGACACCGATCTCTGGCAGTTTGCCACCGAGGTCGCCGAGGGAGACCACAAGCTCCTCTCCGCCAAGCGCCACAGCGCCTTTGAGGGGACGGACCTTGAATTCCTTCTCAAAATCCTCGGCTGCAAAACCATCGTCTTCGTGGGCGCTGGGCTCGACTGCATCGGTATGGGCACGGGCTTTTACGGCATGATCAAGGACTTCAAGTGCCTCGTTGTCGAAGACCGGTTCTACCCCTATTTTGAAGATTTGGGCGAAGAGTGCGCCAAGGCCTGCACGATGTTCATCGGACTGGTCGTGCGCGCCGATGAGCTGACTGCCGAAATTCAGGCGCAGGGAAAGGAGTAACGCACATGCCTCGTACCGATATGAAGATCAACATCAACGGCCAAATGGTCGTGCTGCCCGAGGGCTTTGACGATTACATCGACTGGTCCCGTGCAGCAATCGTCGAGCTGGACATGCACGGCGGCCATCTCGATCCCGAGCCGGACTGCCCCGCGCCGAGCGCCCGCGGCCGCGACATCATCGACGACGTCAATAAGTTCAATCAGGCCTGCCGCGATCTCGGCATTCCCATTGTACACATCGTAAACACCTACCGCCGCGAGATCGATGAGGGAAAGGAATCTGCCTGGCGCCGCATCACTGAGGGACATTACTCTCTGCTCGGCGAGAAGTACGTCGCCATGACGAAGAACTTCTGCAATCTGGCGCTGGAGGATACGAAGTGGAGCACGCTCGTTGTGGAGAACAAGCCCGGCGACGTTGTTGTGAACACTAAAAAGCGCGTCACTGCGTTCGAGACGACCGATCTCGATCTTGTCATGCGCGCTCTCGGCAAGGACGTTATGGTCATCACCGGCATCATGACGAACTGTTGCGATCTCTGCACGGCCTACTACGCCGGAAGCAAGGACTACAAGGTCATCCTCTGCTTCGACATGACCCGCGGCTCGAACCCGAGCGACGAAGCTGCCGCAGGACTCATGTTCTCCCGCTACATCGGCCTGAACACCAACTCCGAAGAACTGCTTCGCGAGTGGCGCGCGCAGAAGGCGTAAAAAAGCGCATTGAGCCGAACCGGCTTTTTGTGAATAGCTGCGGTCAATTATGGTAAAAGAAGGGGCTCCGCCGCCTCCGGCGGAGCCATAGAAATTCGGGATAATCCGCTTGTCCCGCGAAAAAGAAAGAAAAGAGAGGTTCTGTTCCATGAGTTCGACCAAACAGCCCAGAGAGAAGAAAAAGGCTTCTCTCGGCTTCTCCATCCTCACGGTCCTTGTTCTCATCGCGTTTATTACTCTGATGCTCACGGTCGGCAAGGCGCCCATCGTCGTTGTGATGATCCTTGCCTGGCTCGTTCTTGTCCCGTTCGCTCTCTATCTCGGCTACAGCATGCATGAGACTGAGAAATTCGCTCTCGATCTCATCAAGCCCGCCATCGGCGTCATTGCTCTGCTGATCGCCGTCGGCGGCATGGTCTCCATCTGGCTCTGTGCCGGTACCGTCCCCGCCCTGATTTACTGGGGACTGAAGATCATCTCCCCGGGCGCTTTCCTTCTCGTTGCGTTCATCCTTACATCCATCGTCGCACTGCCCACCGGCACGTCGTGGGGCACCGTCGCCACCATCGGCGTCGCCATGATGGGCGTTGGTCTCGGCCTCGGCCTTCCCGCCGGCGTTGTGGCCGGCGCGGTCATCTCCGGCGCTTACTTCGGCAACGGCTTCTCGCCCGTATCCGATGCACCCCTGATGCAGTCTTCCGTGCTCGGCATCGACATCTGGGACCACATCAAGTTTATGGCTCCCACCACTGGCATCGCGTGGCTCATCTCTGCGGTTCTGTATGGCATTCTCGGCGCGCGCTATGCCGGAACGTCCGTGGATCTCGCGAGCGTCAACGACATGCTCGCCAGTCTCGAATCGCTCTTCCACATCAACGTTGTGACGCTCATCCCCATGGCGGTCGTTCTCGTCATGATGATCATGCGCTATTCCGCGCTGATGAGTATCCTCTGCGGCAGCGTCGTCGGCATTTTTGTCGCCGTGTTCATGCAGGGCTTCTCCGTGGCCGAGGTCACCGGCTTCATGAAGAGCGGCTTCTCCGTCACCTGCGATAACGCCCTCATTTCCTCGCTCCTCAACCGCGGCGGCTTCACGAGCATGTATGAGCTCGTCGCCATCATCGTCGGCTCGCTTGGCATCGGCGGCATCCTCAAGGGCACGGGCGTGCTCAATGTCATCATCGAATCGCTGAGCAAGCACATCAAGAGCCTCGCCGGTCTCACCATCACCACGTTCGTCGCCTCAGTCATCACCAACGCGATGGTCGGCACTTACTACTTCTGCATGACCTTCGTCGGCACGCTCATGCCCGAGCTCTACAAGAAGCAGGGCTACAAGCCGGAAAACCCCGGCCGCATCATCAACAACGTCGCCAACTGCCTCGTTGTGTTCCTGCCGTGGAACATCGGCGCGCAGTACATGTCCTCGCAGACCGGCGTTGCCATCAAGGACTTTGCTCCCTTCGCCTTCTTCCCAATCCTCATCATGCTCGTCGATCTCATCTTCGGTATCTTCGGCATCGGTGCGGCCAAATACACGCCGGAGGAGATGGCACAGTTCGCCGCAGAGGAAGCGGCGGTAAAAGCAGAATAAAACCATTGCAGTCTTTCCCGTTCCATAACTGACCGCCGGAGAGGTGGGTTTATCCCCCGCCTCTCCCATTCTGCCGTGATGGGAGACTGTCCCAGCATCTTGTTATATATTAAGGAGGTATCGCTGTGAAGATCACCGGAATCAAGACCTATTGGCTCAAAGTCCCCTACGATAAGCCCTTTGAACCGACGTGGTACCCCGGAAAGCGCGAAACGCACCAGCACATCCTGCTCGTACGTGTCATGACGGACGAGGGGATCGAGGGCTACGGCAGCGGCGAATTTCCCTTCGGCCTGACGCCGACATATATGACGTTTATTCAGGACATGATTGCCCCCTGGCTCATTGGACAGGATCCGCTGATGATCGAAAAGCTGGCCACCCGTCTCAAGGGCGACGGACGGCTCGCCCCGCGTCCGTGGATCGTGGAGAACGCCCTCTGGGACATCCTCGGTAAGAAGGCAGGCCTGCCGGCGTATAAAGTCATGGGCGGCTATCGTGACCATATCCCGGCCTACGCCGCCATGTGCGAGCTGCGCAGCGACGAGGAACGGCAGGAGGACGCGCTCCGCCTGTTCGACGAGGGCTTCCGCGCCGTGAAGCTGCGCCTGTTCATGCCGACGATAAAGGAAGATATCCACATCGTGGAGAATATCCGTAAGGCCGTCGGCGATAAGATGACCATCATCTGCGATGCCAATCAGGGCCCCGTGCGCGACCGAAACTTTGAGGGCGGGCGCGTCCCGTTCTGGACGTATCAGCGCGCACTCGAAACGGCAAAGGAGCTGCACGATCTCAGCGTGCTGTGGCTTGAGGAGCCGCTGGACCACTACGATATCCACGGCATCCGCCGTCTCACTGAGGAGACGGAGATAGCCATCGCCGGCGGCGAGATCATGAACGGCATTCAGGACATCACGACGCTCATCGACAACGAGTGCTACGATATCTACATGCCGAACATCACGCTCTGCTGCGGCATCAGCCATGTGCGCAAGATCGCCGCGATGGCCGAGCGGCGGGGCAATAAGCTCGTCAACATCCACGGCTGGGTCCCCGGCACGGGCGTAGCCGCGGCACTCGCGACCATTTGCTCTTACCCGAACGCCACATGGCTGGAAGTGCCGCACGATCCTCCCGCCATCACCCCTGACAGCTTTCAGGGCATCGTGAAGGAACCGCTCCGCATCAACAAGGCGGACGGCTGCCTGTACTGCCCGGATAAGCCTGGCTTCGGCGTGGAGCTGGATGAGGACAAGGTGAAAGCCTACACAGTTTTGGAAAAATAACCGGAAGTGGAGGCGTCCCGTCGGACGGGAACGCCGGAACAACCATGGTTTTCTTTTCAATAAATCCAATGAAAAAAGGAAAACGAAAATGGTTACCGTAAACTTTATTCTTAACGGCAAGCCGGTCAGCGCGGAAGCGGACGGGCTCACGCTGCTCAAATATCTCCGCGGCGTCGCGTGTCTGAAGGGCGCAAAGGAAGGCTGCTCCACCGGTCACTGCGGCGCGTGTACCGTTCTCCTGGACGGAAAGCCTGTCCGCTCATGCGTTACCCGCATGGACAAGCTGGAAGGAAAGTCTGTCGTCACGATTGAAGCGCTGCACGGCGCCGATGGCGGCCTGCACCCGATCCAGCAGGCGTTTCTCGATATCGGCGCGGTGCAGTGCGGTTTCTGCACGCCGGGCATGGTGCTCGCGACGAAGGCGCTGCTAGATGTAAATCCGGACCCGACGGACGAGGAGATTTGCGAAGCGCTGAAAAACAACTACTGCCGCTGCACCGGCTATGTGAAGATCATCGAGGCGGTGCATCTGGCGGCGGCGCGCCTGCGCGGGGAAGACCCGTCCGTGGATGATATGCGGACGTGGGAAAATCTCGAGATCGTAAAATACGAGGGCGAGGACGATGTGACGGCGCAGGACCTCACTGGCCGCCACATCGGCCGCTGCGCCATCGACATCGACGGTCCGGCCAAGGTGACGGGCGCGCTGCCCTTTACCTGCGACCGTGCCGACGCGGACACGCTTTACGGCGCGTTCGTCTGGTCGCAGCATTCGCGCGCCAAGATCCTCTCCATGGACTTTTCCGCTGTGGAGAGCGCCGCGGGTGTTGTGCGTGTGCTGACGCATAAGGACGTGCCTGGACGGAATACCTATGCGACGTTCAATCCCGAGCAGCCGGTGTTCTGCGATACGGAAGTGAATTTCCTCGGCGACATGCTTGCGCTCGTCGTGGCCGATACTGAGGCGCACGCCCGCGCGGCGGCAAAGCTCGCCCGTGTGGAATATGAGCCGCTGCCCGGCGTTTTCGAGATCGAAGACAGCTACACGCTCGGCGGGCGGCAGATCATACGCACGATCGATTTTTCCTCCGGCGATCTTGCCGCGGCCGAAAAAACGCCGGGGCTGCAAACATTCGAAGGCGATTACTATTTTGAACGGCAGGAGCACGCCTACATCGAGCCGGAATGCGCCATCGGCGAATACGATAAGAGCACCGGTGTGGTGCGCGTCACCACCTGTACGCAGTCGCCGTTTGAAATTCAGAACATGCTCGCGCCGATCCTGGATCTGCCCGCCGAGCGCGTCCGCGTAACGGGCGCGCCCATCGGCGGCGGCTTCGGCGGCAAGTGCGACTCCTACGTCGAGCCGCACGCGGCCATCGCAGCATTCACACTTCACCGCAAAGTACAGATACCGCTCACGCGGCGCGAGTCGCTGATCCTTTCGACCAAGCGCCACCGCTACCACAACCATTACCGCTTCGGCGTGGACGGAAACGGCATCTTCCGCACGCTGGAAGCGAAGATCACCTCCGATGCCGGGCCGTATACGGGCCTGAGCGGCGGCGTGCTTGAGCAGGGCTGCATCTTCGCGCTCGGACCGTACCGCATCGACGCGGCAAAGCTCCATGCCTATACGGTGCGCACGAACACCGTGCAGGGCGGGGCGTTCCGTGGCTTCGGCATCAACCAGAGCGCCAACTGCATCGAAACGATGATCGACGAGGCGGCAGAGCGGCTGGGGATCGATCCCTTCGAGATTCGTCTCCGCAACGCGCTCCACCCCGGCGACAAAACGATGACCGGCGAGGCGGTGCGCGAGAGCGTCGGCATTGCGCAGACCATCCGCGCGTGCGAGAAGAAGGCGGAGCCGATCATCGCCTGCTACCGGAAGCTGTATGCGGAAAAGAATGATCCGGATGTGGCGCTCGGCGTAGGCGTGGCGAGCGGATTTAAAAACGTCGGCGTCGGCAAGGGAAGTCCGGATGACGGCGGCTGTATCCTCACCAAGCTGCCGGACGGCAAGTTTAAAATGGATCTTTCCGGCACCGACATGGGACAGGGCTTCCGCACCGGCATGATGCAGATCGCCGCGGAAACGCTCGACGTGCCAGAGGAGAATTTCATCGTCACCTGCGGCGATACGGCGGAAACGCTCCCGCATCGCCAGTCCGTCAGCGAGCGCCAGACGCTCGACACGGGGCGCGCCGTGTATGAAGCGGCCAGAAAAATGCGCGAGGAGCTTGTGAAAAATCCGTGGCAGCCGGGCAAAACGCGCCAGACACGCTACCGCCATATCGCGCCGAAGACCTACGGCATCAACGGCAAGGCGCAGGCCAAGGAGGACGGGAACGCGTACCAGAACTACCGCGGCTATGCATTCCTTACGCAGTGCGTCATTCTCGAGGTAAACAAAAAGACCGGTGCGGTGAAGGTGCTGCACGTTGTCTCTGCCAACGACACGGGACGCGCCATCAACCCGCAGATTATCGCCGGACAGATCGAGGGTAGCAGTGCAATGGGCGTCGGCTATGCGCTCAGCGAGGGCTTCTCCTTCACGAACGGCAAGCCCGACCAGCTCACATTCGGCAAGCTCGGCGTGCTGCGCGCGCAGGATACGCCGAAATTCGATATCGTCCTCGTGGAGGACCCTCACACCGAGGGACCTTACGGAGCGAAAGGCGTCTCCGAGGTCGCGACCGTACCGGCGACGCCCGCGGTGCTCAACGCGCTGCACGACGCGCTCGGCGTGCGCTTTTACCACACGCCGGTGCGTCCGGCAGATATCCTCAAAGCCATTCAAACCCGGTAATACAGCGTGGTGCCTCCCTCTGCATTCCGTTTCAAAAAAGCAGTCAAGACCACCGGCTCAGCCGGTGGTCTTGACTTTTCCGATTTTTCTGTTCTCAATACGCCGGAAACCCGTCTGCCGCTTGACGCGCAGCTGGGGCTCTCGACAGACTGAGCCCGCAGAGCCGTTCGGCTCGACAGACTGAGCCCGCAGAGCCGTTCGGCTCTGCGGGCTATAAACATATTATATTTCAGACCTCGCTGCGGACGTACTGGATGTCCGGCTTTTCGAGAATTTCCGGACGCACGACGGTCTCGTCCCACGCCTCGGGCTCGATCTCCTCGATGCTGACGGAGACCCACGCCTTGTCCGCGTGGAGATACCGGGCGGCATCGTCCGCGACGGCGCGGGCGAAGGCACGTTTTTCTTCCTCGCTCCGGCCCGGCCAGAGCTTCACGGCGATGTGCGGCATCAGTACGCCACGCCCCAGTAGATCATGTGCTTCGCCGGCTTGCCGCAGATGGGGCAGGTGTCGGCCAGATGCTCCTGATGAAGCGGCATGCAGCGGCTGGACATGCCGGCCTGCTCCTTCATCTTCATCTCGCACGCAAGCTCGCCGCACCACATGGTCTTGATGAAGCCGCCCTTTTCCTCCTGGATTTTCTTCGCCTCTTCGAGCGAGTAGGCAGGGTAGGTGTGCTCTTCCATGTTGGCCTTCGCCTTTTCATAGAGGGACTTCTGCACGGCGTCGAGCAGCTCGGGAACCTTTGCATCCAGCTCGTCGAGCGAGAGGAACAGCTTCTCGCGGTCGTCGCGCCGCACGGCGACGCACTGGTTGTTTTCGATGTCCTTCGGGCCGATCTCGATGCGCAGCGGCACGCCCTTCATCTCCCAGTTGGCAAACTTCCAGCCGGGGGAGTTGTCGGTAAAGTCACCCTTGACGCGCAGCCCCAGCTTGGCGAGCCGGTCCACAAGCTCCTGCGCCTTTTCGAGCACGCCGGGCTTATGCTGCGCGATGGGGAGGACGATGACCTGAATGGGGGCGATCTTCGGGGGAAGCACAAGACCGTTGTTGTCGCCGTGGGCCATGATGACCGCGCCGATCATGCGTGTCGTGGAGCCCCAGGACGTCTGGAACGGATACTGCACCTTGTTGTCGCGCCCGGTGAACGTGACGTTATAGGCACGGGAGAACTTGTCGCCGAAGTAGTGGGACGTTGCGCCCTGCAGCGCCTTGTGGTCCTTCATCATGCACTCGCAGGTGTAGGTGGCTTCCGCGCCGGCGAACTTTTCCTTCTCGGTCTTGCGGCCGGGGACAACGGGGATGGCGAGGACGTTCTCAAAGAAATCGGCGTAGCACTTGAGCTGCTGCGCGGTCTCGGCCTCGGCCTCCTCGGCGGTCTCGTGGATGGTGTGACCCTCCTGCCACCAGAACTCGCGGCTGCGCAGGAACGGACGGGTCGTTTTCTCCCAGCGGATGACGGAGCACCACTGGTTATAGAGCATCGGCAGCTCACGGTAGGAGTGGAGCACGCGCGACCAGTGGTCGCAGAACATCGTCTCGCTTGTGGGGCGGAACGCGAGCGGCTCTTCCAGCTCCTCGCTGCCGCCCTTCGTGACCCATGCCACCTCGGGCGCGAAGCCGTTGACGAGCTCGCCTTCCTTTTTCAGCAGGCTTTCGGGGATCAGGACGGGCATCGCCACATTCTCATGGCCGGTCTTTTTGAACTCGGCGTCCATGATGCGCTGGATGTTCTCCCAGATCGCGTAGCCGTAGGGACGCAGGATGGTGAAGCCCTTTACCGAGGCATACTCCACCAGCTCGGCCTTGCGGCAGATGTCGGTGTACCACTGAGCAAAATCGGTCTCCATGTTGGTGATCTGCTCGACCATTTTTTCTTTCGCCATGATATTTCTCCTTTTATAACGGCGGGAGCCCTTCTCCCACCGCGGATTTAACTTTATTATATTAGGTGAGAGCGGCGCGCTTGTCAAGGTTTGTCGTGGGATAAGACTTGACAAGTATTTACTAAATAGTATAATCTAACGATGACAAATTGTAACAGTACGAATGGGAGGTGTCCCACGTTGAACCGAAAAAGCTTCATGGCGGAGCTGCGGAGCCTGCTGGCGTTCCTCGATGCTGCCGAGCGCGACCGTGTCCTCAACCGGTATGAGCGCATGTTTGACGAAGCCGGTCCCGAAGGCGAGACGACGGTCGTCCGCTGCTTCGGCTCGCCGGTACGTCAGGTGCTGCAGATCGAGCGGGAATACCGCGAAGCGGTAGCGAATGGCGAAACGCCGTTTGCCGACGGCGAAGTCGCCTGGCCGGAGGAGACCGAAGCGCCGGAAGAAACCGAGATCATCGAGGAAGAATACACCGGTGCACATATACGCGCCGAAGAGAGCGAGCCGGAAGCGGAAGAGCCGCTGCCGGAAGATCTCCCTGAAGAGCTTATCGAAGAGCAGCCGGAAGAGCCGCTGCCGGAGCCCGAGCCGGAAGAAGAAATCGCCGCGGAGCCGGAGATCGATCTTGACGAGCTGGACTTTTCGGATCTCGGCCTGACGTTCACGAAAAAACCGGCTGTGCCGGTCATGCCTGCCGCGCCGGAGGAAGAGCCGGAAGGGGAAGCGGGCGAAACGCCGGACGGACCGGCAAAGGACGAAGAGCCACTGCCGCTCGAACCGCTGTATCCCGAAGAGGTGCTGCCGGACGACGAGCCGCGCCGAATCGAGTCTGCGGACGAGATCCTCGACGCACTGCTCGCGGATGCCGCGGCGGAGCTGCTGCCGGAGGAAGAGGCGGACAAGCCTGCACCTCCGGATGCGGAAGAGCCGGCCGGAGAACCGGCGGACGTCGCAGCGGAGGAGACCGCGGACGAAGCGCCGGCGGAGCCGGAGCCCGAGATGCCGGAGCCGGAAGAGCCGGAAGAGCCGGAAACGCCGGACGGCGCGGAGGATGTATCCGAGAGCCTGCCCGAGGAAGAGAGCTTCCCGGAAGAAGCGGAAGAAGCGGCCGAGGCGGAAGAGCCTGCCGAAGAGCCGGAAGCCGAAGAAGAGTATGAATACGAAGAGATCGAGACCCGCCGCCCCGTGTCGGGCGGACGCGCCTTTGCCGCGGTCGTGGTCACGATCCCGATGCTGGCGGTATGGGTGCTGCTGTTCGGACTTTCGCTTGCTCTCGGCATTGCCGTTCTGGGCATCGGCGCGGCGCTTCTCGCGGCGGGCGTGTATCTGACCGGTTATGTGTTCAACGGCGCGATCGTCCGCATGCCGGATCTGCTGCTCACGGCAGGCGCGACGCTGGCCGCGTTTGCGCTGGCGCTGCTGCTCCTCTGGACCGGTATTTCCATCGCCGTGGCGGGCTGCACTCTCACGGTGCGCCTCACGCGCAGCATTTACCGCGCGATCCTGTATCCGAAGAAGGGGGAAAACGCCGATGAGTAAGGTATGGAGATGGGTAGCCATCGCTTTTTCCGTGCTGATGATCTTCGGCATTGCGCTGCTCGCCGTGGCGTATGCGACCGGCGGCAGCTTCGAGCGCCTGATCCAGACGACCGACATTGCCGATATGACCAAGTTCGTCAGCCGCGACCAGCTTCTGGTCTATGTGACCGCCGTGTTCCGCTTTTTCGGCGCGGCGTAAAAGCACGTTGGGAAACTGCAAAGATTTTATAGGTAAATAGCATCCGGACAGTGTAAAGCCGTCCGGATGCTTTTTTGCCGGGGAAAACAGAAAATTCACGGAGATTTTACATGGATTTAACATGTTTTTCTTCTGTTTGGATTTTTTGTAAAATTTTCCTTGCAAATAACGGAACATTCTGGTAACATTGCAGCATCTCTTGGGAGGAACAAAGAGACTGAATTCATCAAAAGAAAGAAAGGAAAGAAAAAATGAAAAAAGCATTTGCCCTGTTCCTTGCCCTCTGTATGATGTTCGCGCTGTGTGCCTGCGGCCAGACCGAGGCTCCCGCGCAGCCCGAGACTCCCGCAGAACCCCAGACCGAAACTCCCGCCGAAGCTCCGGTGGAAACCACCGGCTGGGCCCCCAACGGCCCCGTGACCATGATCGTTGCCTACAAAGCCGGCAACGGTACCGACGTCACCGCGCGCATCCTTGCGCAGTACGCCGAGAAGTACGTCGGCCAGACCATCGTCATCGAGAACGTTGACGGCGGCTCCGGCTCCATCGGCTGGTCTCAGATCGCCGCGGCCGCGCCCGACGGCATGACCATCGGCTTCATGAACCTCCCGAACTTCAACTCATCCATCGTAAAGGAACTCGGCACCTACACCACCGCGGACTTCGCCGCCATCTGCAACCATGTGACCGAGACCTCTCTCGTCCTCGTGCGCGCGGACGACGAGCGCTTCAACGACATTGACGATCTCGTCGCTTACGCCAAGGAGAACCAGACCGTCGCCTCCACCAACGGCGCGCAGGCCTCCAACCACATCGGCGCGCAGGCGTTTGCCAACTCCGCCGGCTTCAAGTACATCGACCTGCCGCAGGGCAACACCGCGGACGAGCTTACCAGCCTTCTCGGCAAAGAGGCCGACTGGTGCGTTGCGAAGGCTGCTGATATCGCCGGCCGCACCGACGTGAAGCCCCTCGCCGTGTTCTCCACCGAGCGTATTTTTGAGTTCCCCGACGTCCCGACTCTCGGCGAGAAAGGCTACTATGACCAGTGGCTCGGCTCCTCCCGCTGCGTCGTCGCTCCCGCCGGCGTGAGCCCGGAAGTCATCGCGTTCTACGAGGCCGCTTTCAAGGCGACCATGGAAGATCCCGATTATCTCGCGGCTGCCTTCGCCACAGATTATAAGGACGCTGCCGCCACCGCCGCTCTCATCGAGCAGCAGCAGAAGTTCACCGAAAGCCTTGCTACCGGTTTCTGGTACGAATAATCCTCGCTGATACCAAAAGCCCGGAGGTATCCCCCTCCGGGCTTCTTAAAAAATTATCGTAAAACATCCCCGCAGAAATTTCTCACGGGAGGACTCCTGCTTATGAAAATGCAAAAAACCGATATAGGAGTCGTGGTATTCATGTACGCGGTGTGCGGCTTCTTCTATGCTTACAGCTCGAAGCTCTCCGACACGAGCCGTACATACCCGAAGTTCACCATAGCTCTGCTGTTTTTCCTCACGAGCTTCTATCTCGTCCAGATGATATTGAATGCCCGCCGCTTCGGCGTAGAGAGCGGCGTTGACACCGTTTTCGCCGGCTTCAAGCCGGTGCAGTTCATCGTATCGGTCGCGCTGATCCTCGTGTACTTCTTTCTTATGAAGTACGTCGGCTTCTTCGTTTCGACAACGCTGTTCATGCTCGCGTGCCTTCTCTTCCTGCGCGTTCCCATTCTGGCCTCGGTCATTTCGATCGTCTCGATCGATCTTCTCATTTATCTTGCGTTCGTTCTCTTCCTTGGCGTGCGGCTTCCCGCAGGCATTCTGTTTTAAGGAGGAAATGTGATCTATGCTTGAAACATTGGCTCTTATGGGTCAGGGCTTCGTTAAGGCCCTCACTCTCATCAACCTCCTTGCCATGGTGGGCGGCGTCACGCTCGGCATCATCATCGGCTGTCTGCCCGGCCTCTCGGCGGCGATGGGCGTTGCGCTCATGCTGCCGCTGACGTTTACCATGCCGGCGGACACGGGACTTATCGTCCTCGGCGCCATTTACTGCGGCGCCATCTTCGGCGGCTCCATCTCCGCCATCCTCATCCACACGCCCGGCACCCCGGCGTCTGCGGCAACGGCGATAGAGGGGTACCAGATGACGCTGAAGGGTCAGGCGGGCAAGGCGCTCGCCACGGCCTGCTGGAGCTCCTTCTGGGGCGGCCTGCTCAGCTGCATCTCCCTGTACTTCTTCGCCCCGCTGCTTGCCCAGCTCGCGCTGAAATTCATGTCGGCGGAAAAGTTCTGGCTCGGCATCTTCGGCCTTACGATCATCGCCGGCGTTTCGAGTAAATCCATCGTCAAGGGCCTCATGTCCGGCGCGCTCGGCCTGCTCCTTTCCACGATCGGCCTTGACCCCATCGACGGCACCAAGCGCTTCATGTTCGGCCATGCGTTCCTCGCCGAGGGCATCAACACGACGTGCGCGCTCATCGGCCTCTTCTCCATGTCGCAGGTGCTCATCCTTGCCGAGAAGAAGATCAAGGAGCGCCAGAAAGCTTCCAAATTCTCCGATAAGATCCGTCTTACCAAATCGGAGAAGAAGATGCTCGCGCCGACGGTCATCCGTTCCTGGATCATCGGCAACATCATCGGCATTCTCCCGGGCGCAGGCGCTTCCATCGCCTGCTTCATGGGCTACAATAACGCCAAGCAGTTCTCCAAGCACAAGGAGGACTTCGGCCACGGCGCCATCGAGGGCGTGTGCGGCTCGGAAGCGGCCAACAACGCCGTTACCGGCGGCTCGCTGATCCCGATGCTGACGCTTGGCATCCCCGGCGAATCCGTCACGGCAGTTCTGATGGGCGGTCTTATCATTCAGGGTCTCACCCCGGGCCCCGAGCTCTTCACCAAGCACGCGGCGATGACCTACACGTTCTTCGCGGGCTTTGTTCTCGTGCAGTTCTTCATGCTGTTCATCGGCATGCTCGGCTGCCGCGGCTTTGCGCAGATCTCCCGCCTGTCCGACGCCATTCTGATCCCCTGCGTCACGGTGCTCTGCTTCATCGGTTCTTACGCCATCCACCGCAACATGAGCGACGTGGTCGTCATGATGATCTTCGCCGGACTCGGCTATCTGATGCGGAAATTCGATCTGAATACCGCGGCGGTCGTTCTGGCACTGATTCTCGGCCCAATCAGTGAAAAGGGCCTGCGCGGTGCGCTGCGCGTCAGCGGCGGCGATATCGGTGTTCTGTTCGCCTCCCCGGTGTGCTGGGTGCTCATCGCCCTGAGCATTGTCGGCATCTTCTCTCCGTTCCTTATGGCAAAGTTCGAGAAGAAGGTTACCGGCACGGACGAGGTCGTCCTCGAGACCGACGAAGAATAAAAATCAAAAACTGCGGATGCTTTTGAGCATCCGCAGTTTTTGCCTGTTCATATTAGCGTCGATTAACAAGAGCACACACGTCGGACAGCCAGTCTTTTCGGTGCTTTTT
>ERZ827108.2405-NODE-2405-length-19552-cov-10.937221_pt1 | contig 19552 bp, 18 predicted proteins | sample MGYA00519921_ERZ827108 | MGnify/ENA primary metagenome ERZ827108 (study PRJEB31778, sample SAMEA3449258) | human gut metagenome | biome: human gut; feature: human-associated habitat; material: faeces | place: United Kingdom | collected 2010/2012 ... | reverse complement strand
GACGCACGACCATTATCAGCCTATGATCCACGGTCATTAGGAAGACGACATGAAGTAGGGGCTCACAATGTTCTACTCATATCGTCTTTGAAGCCAAAGATTATTCTCAAAATGGTGTGAAGGAGGTCCTATAATTAACGAATGATTTTCATAAGGGCTTCCCGCAGTAAGGAGATGGTGCGAAATGGAAGAACGGATGCATTCGGGTCATTCTGCGTGCGCGCTTGGGGTTTCAGCTGCGCTCGTCTTGGCGCTTTGCGCAGCTCCCCATGAAGCGTTCGCATCGGAGCCCGCCGATTCACCCGATGCACGCCTCGGTGTTCTTGCGGTCTCTGCTGATGAAAGCTCGGCGCCGTTTTCCGACGTTTTGGACGGCGAATGGTATGCGCAGATTGTCGATCGCGCCTATACGCTGGGTCTTTTGACTGGATATGAGGGTACGGATTTGTTCGGCCCTTCCGATGGCATGACGCGTGGGCAGATGGTCGTGATGCTGAAGCGCTTGTTTGACAACGCTGATTTTTCGGGCGCGCCGTATTGGGGAAGTCACGCTGATGAGCTTCGCCTCGATTTTTCTTCCGACAACGAAACGGGCTTCACCGACGTTGCCGACGGTGAATACTACACGGCGGCGATCAACTGGGCGGTGCACTACCATATCGTGTCAGGATACGACGGCACGGATATGTTTGGTCCGAACGATTCGCTCACGAGGGAACAGTGCGCGAAGATGATAGCGAGCTGGCTCGGTTTCTATGGCTACGACCCCTCTGCAAGCTATCCCGATTGGGATAGAAGCGACGAGGTGTTTCTCGCATATTCCGATGCGGGCGACATCTCGCTTTGGGCACGTAATGCGGTGCTTACCGCACGCCAGAATGGATGTATGACGGGCGTGCCGGACGACAGCGGTCTGCCGCAGTTTTACCCGAAGCGATCTTTGGAGAGATGCGAAGCGGCGAAAATTGCCGTCGTGCTTCACGAGACGATGCACGGGCAGATTTAAGCGCCACTTCTGTACGGGCGGTGAATCGATGCGATTCGCCGCCCGTTTCTTATTGCAATGTTAATACGCTGTGGTATCATAAAAAAGCTTGTCTCGCCTTGGTCGGAAACCAAGGCATGGTAAAGGAGAACCAACATGAAGCAAGGAATCCATCCGGATTACGTCGAGTGCACCGTCAAGTGCACCTGCGGCAACACGTTCACGACCCGCTCCACCAAGTCCGAGCTGCGCGTTGACATCTGCAACGCCTGCCACCCGTTCTTCACGGGCCAGCAGAAGTTCATCGACACCGGCGGACGCGTCCAGCGCTTTGCCGACAAGTTCGGCTCTGCGAAGGACATGGTTGCCGAGCGCGAGGCTGCCAAGAAGGCCAAGCGTGCTGCTGCCGTCGCCGAGGCAGAGGCTGCTAAGAAGGCCGAGCGTGAGAAGAAGGCTGCCGAGAAAGCCAAGCGTGCTGAAGAGTACGCCAAGAAGGCTGAAGAGGAAGCTGCCCGTGCTGCTGAGGCTGCTGCTACCGCCGAGGCTGAGGGCTCTGCCGAAGAGGCTGCTGCCGACGCCGAGGCTGAGGCCGCTCTCGAGGTCGAGGCTCCCGCAGCCGAATAGCTTTTCCCCTGGGAAAAAGCAAGCCCGAACAGCTCAGCTGTTCGGGCTTTTTCTTTTGCTGAAAGATAAGGTCTCGGCAGGCCATCGCCGCGCGGGAGAGCCGGAAGCAAGACGCAAGTGCCGAACCGCAAAAGGGCAGGCCGCGGTGCCGGAACCCGCCGCTGGCTACAGGGCATGGTCAGGAGCCTTAGTCGACGCCGATCATGAGGTCGGTGGACTTCACGATGGCGACCGCTTTGTTGCCAACTTCCAGCCCGAGCTCCCCGATCATGTCGTTGAAGACCGAGCCGGTGATGATGTTGCCGTCTGCGAGCGTGAGGGACACGCGCCCGTCTGTCTTTCCTGGGCGAACCGTGGTCACGGTGCCGACGAGCTGATTTCGGGCTGACAGGTTGTTGAGGGGCTCATCTCCGCGCGCGAACATGACATGGCTTGCCTTTATGACTGCATATGCCGGCATGCCCTTCTTAAGGCCGAGATCGTGAATGGCCTCCATGGTGATAATAGAGGTGAGGGCCGTCTCGCCGACCTTGATTGAGACGACTCCGCTCACGGCACCAATCTCGACGTCGGTAATCGTGCCCTTCAAGACGTTTCGTGCTGAAATGCGCATAGTTCCCCGTTCGCTGTTTGTATCGGTTATTCCCCGCATAGGGGCTTTCTCCCGTCAAGTATAGGCAAAGCCCCCAGAGCGCACAACCGTGCTCGTCAAGCTGTCTAATCGACGTTCCAGGCAATGAAAGCCCAGGTAATGGTTCTCGGCTCACGAAGACGCAGCGCTCCTTGCGGAATCCCTCTCTCTCCAGGCTTGCCGGCGTCCTCGTTCTCGACGATTTGCGCCTCGAGCCAGGGTTTGAGCTTCGAGAGCGCGATCTGCGTGCGCGTCTCTGGTAGGAGGGCACACGCTTTGCGCACCATGTCGTCGTACTTGCGCAGCGCGTCGTCGAAGGTCTCGAACGTGTCGTGCCGGGAGCTTTTGATATAGGTCAGTTCGGGCTCGAATCCCATGCTTGAGAGGATGTTCACGGCGTAGAGGTGGTCGCGGCCGACGCGCGAGGCGAGGCCGAGTGCCTCGATCACGTGGTCGTCGGTTCGCGGGGAGGCGCCTGTCGGCAACGTGATGCACACGCGGCGACGAGCGACCATGGTGAGCTTTAAGAGCGCGGCGCGCATATCGTCGACGGCAATCGAGCGCGATGCGGTGCACACGTCGTGAGATTTCGGGGCGATGCCGTGTTCCTCCCAGTCGTCTTCCCAGCTCATCTGCTCGCAATGCACGCTTTTGATCCCACGTGCCTCAAGTTCCCCGTGAAGGATGGAAAGCATCCCTTCCGAGAAGTCGGCGGCCGTGACAGCATGCCCCGCTTCCCCGAGCGGCAGGGCGAGAGCGCCCGTCCCGCAGCCCATGTCGAACACGCTTTCCTCGGGAGCGACTCCTGCGCGCTCAAGAAACGAGTTCACGTAGGGATTGGGGTAGTCTTTGGACGTGAAGGTCTTCGCCCGCTCGTTCCAGTAGACCGCGCTGTCGCGGTGTCGCCGCGCTTTTTGCAGCTGCATCCATTCGGCGTTCCAGTCGGTGGTGGTGAGCAGGGGAGTGAAGCTCTCTGTCATGGGAAGCTGCCTTTCTCGGGGAGTTTTTCGCATTGGGGCGAATCGGGGGCGACCCGATGCGCGCGTTTGCCTATCATGTTAGCGGACAATGGCCGATGGTGGGCGAAGGCGATCTTGAAAACTGCGGCTTGCCGCCATCGGGAAACGAAGAACCGCGAACGATACCAAGGAAGAGGGGGAGCTCTCTATGCATGTTGAGCTTTTGTACCATACGCCCGACCCCGAGCGTGCAATCGCCACTGCGGCGCGGTTGTGCTATGCGCCGGTGGGCGCGGCCGAGCTTATGGAAACGATGCCTGAGGAGCGCATTCGCAGCGTGCTTACGACCATCATGGAGAGCGGGCATTTTTCCACGCTCGAGCACGCGAGCTACACCTTCGCCGTCGACGGCGTCTCCCGCGCGCTCACCCATCAGCTCGTGCGTCACCGCATCGCGAGCTTCAACCAGCAAAGCCAGCGCTACGTGAAGTTCAAGGACGGCGTTGATGTGGTCACGCCCGACACCATCGCCTCCGACCCCGAGCGGAAGGCTCTCTTCGACGATGCCATCGCCGCCGCCGTCAGCGCGTACGAGAAGCTGCTCGATGCGGGTGTGCCCGCTGAGGACGCCCGCTATCTCTTGCCGAACGCTGCGGAGAGCAAGATCGTCATCACCATGAACGTTCGCGAGCTGCTGCATTTCTTCAAGCTGCGTTGTTGCAACCGCGCCCAGTGGGAAATTCGCGACATGGCGCACCGCATGCTTGAGCTCGCCCGTCCCACCGCGCCGTTCGTCTTCGCCGACGCCGGTGCCCCTTGTGTTTCGGGCGCATGTCCTGAAGGCAAGATGAGCTGCAAAAACCCGTACCCTCGTGTGAAAAGGAGCTAGCGGAAAGTGACTCGCGAGAAAAGCGATCTCTCCCGCGCGTTCTCGGAAGACGGCGCGCGCAAGACCCACGTCGGCGGGCAGGCATTGCTTGAAGGCATCATGATGCGCGGAAAGTACAACTGGTCGGTCGCTGTTCGCGAGCCCTCCGGCGCCGTGTACACCGAAGAACACGATCTGGCGAGCGGGAAGGAGAAGAACGGCTGGCTGTACTGGCCACTCGTGCGCGGATGCCGTGCCCTGGTTGAGTCGCTCGTCTTGGGCTTCAAGGCGTTAGAGATTGCGACCCTTCACGCCTATGCGGAAGAGGGCGAGGGGGAAGAGGGCTCCTCTATACGCACCGCGGCCTGCCCACAGGCAACCTCGTGCTCAGGCAGTCCTGCTCGCACGGAAGTGTCAAAGGGCACTTCCGGCTCGTGCGGAACTGCGTGCGAGGCCGCTTGCGAGCAGGGGCCGGAGCATGAGGCCGCTTGCGAGCAGCCCACGCGCCAGGAATCCGAGCTTGAGTTCTCCTGGAGGGACGACTTCGGACGCCCCGATACCGTGATCGACGCACTCGGCGCGCAAAGCTCGCTTGAGGTGGTGGGAGAAGCCGAGGGCGACGCCCCTGAGCCTGTCGCAAATAGCAAGGACGCTCACAATATCCCAAGCGCGAAGGAGCCCGAGTCCGAGTTCGGCAAGAAGGAGATGGCCATCTCGATGGTTTGCGGGCTTGCGCTCGGCATCGTGCTCTTCATCGTGGCGCCCGCCTTCATCACGAACCTCATCGTGGGCGAGTACGACGGCAACACGCTTCTGTGGAACATCGTCGACGGCGTGCTCCGCGTTGCCGTGTTCGTCTTCTATATCTGGCTCATCGGGCGCATGTCGGAGATCAAGCGCATGTTCGGCTACCACGGCGCAGAGCACAAGACCATCCACTGCTACGAGCACGGCTTGCCGCTCACGCCCGAGAACGCGCGCAGCTTCCCGCGCCTGCACGTGCGCTGCGGAACCGCATTCCTCATCATGGTCATGATTATCGCCATCTTCGTGTACACGGTGGTGCCCCTAAATGCGCTCATCGCCGCATGGGGCGTGCCCGATGGTGCGCCGAAGCTTGCGCTTGTCATCTTGTCGCGTATCGTGCTCATGCCGGTGATCGCGGGCGTGTCCTATGAGATCACGGTCAGGTGGGCGGGCTCGCATCCGGACAACCCGCTTGTGAAGGTGGTGCTTTGGCCCGGCATGCAGATGCAGTACCTCACCACGAACGAGCCCGATGACGGCATGCTTGAGTGCTCCATCGCCGCCATGAAGCTCGTGCTTGACCGCGAGGAGGCAGAAGCGGGGAAGGCAGCGCAGGCGGAACAGACGACGCAGGCGAAGCAGGCGGCACAGACGGCACAGACGGCATAGGACCCAGGGCGCCGCCTCCTTCCGCGCCGCCCTCGCGATAGGAACACCCCCAGGTTCGCCTCTCAGGTTCTCGAGATGAAAACCCCGTTTCGTGAACCTTTTTTGGTCCAGCGCTTCCAAATCGTGTATGCTAAAGCGCGTTATGCGCAACGTTTGGACGCTGCGCGCGATAGGGTAGGAGAATCCCCGCACACGTAAAACTGACGAATCGGGGTAATCGTGTGAACGATTTCCGGCGCGCGGCAGGCGCTCTGGGGGCAAGGAGGACCATGTGAAACTGGTCGTAACGGAGAAAAACGACGCGGCAACCAAGATCGCGAGCCTTTTGGGTGCGAGCAAGCCGAAAGCCGACAAGGTGTATTCGACGCCGATCTACCGGTTTGAGGTGGATGGCGAGGAGTGGGTGACCATCGGTCTGCGCGGGCATATCTTGGAGCCCGACTTCACTCCCAACCTGGTATATAAGAAGCGCGGCGGTTGGCAAGGCGTGACCGTCGAGGGCGAGACCGTGCCCGCCGACGTGCCCGCAAGCTTGGCTAAGCCCCCCTTCAAGAAGAAAAAGCCCTTCACCGAAGACGGCGTGGAGCTCAAAGGGTGGAAGATGGACGCGCTGCCGTACCTGGTCTACGCGCCAATCGAGAAGCTCCCTAAGGAAAAGGAAATCATCCGCAGCTTAAAGAACCTCGCCAAGAAGGCGGACTCCATCGTGATTGCGACGGACTTCGACCGCGAGGGCGAGCTCATCGGCTCCGATGCGCTCTCGTGCATCCAGGAAGTGAACCCTACCGCCCCTGTCTCGCGCGCCCGCTATTCCGCCTTTACGAAGGAGGAAATTACCCACGCGTTCTCCAACCTTGTGGAGCTCGACGTCAACCTGGCGTCCGCCGGCGCATCGCGCCAGGATATCGACCTTATCTGGGGCGCGGTGCTCACGCGCTATCTTACCCTCGTGAAGTTCGCGGGCTACGGCAACGTGCGCTCGTCGGGCCGCGTGCAGACGCCGACGCTTGCCCTCATCGTGGCGCGCGAGCGCGAACGCTTGGCGTTTGTCCCTGAGGACTACTGGGTAATCAAGGGAGCCTTCGACGCCGCCGAGAAGACCGGCCCCACGGCAGGCGAGGGCGCGCTTGCTTTCGAGGCGCCCCATGCCACGGCACGCTTCAAGGACGAGGTGCAGGCGAAGGCCGCCATGGCCGCCGTCGAGGGGGCGACAAGCGCGAAGGTGCTCTCCATCGAGAAGCGCTCGCGCAAGCAGCAGCCGCCTGTTCCCTTCAACACCACAAGCCTCATGACCGCGGCGTCGGCGGAGGGCCTTTCCCCTGCACGCACGATGCGCCTCGCCGAGAGCCTCTACATGGATGGCTATATCTCCTATCCGCGCGTCGATAACACGGTGTACCCGAGCTCGCTCGACTTGGAGGAGGTCGTGAAGACCATCTCCGGTAACCCGGCTTACGCGCCGTTTTGCAAGGAACTGCTCGCGAAGGGGCCGCTTACGGCAACCCGCGGCAAGAAGGAGACGACTGACCACCCGCCGATCTACCCGACGGCCATGGTCACGCCCGACGATCTGCCGCCTGCGGAGTACAAACTCTACAACCTGATCGCCCGCCGCTTCTTGGCGACGCTCTCCGAAGCCGCCGTCGTCGAGGGCACCAAGGTCACGCTCGATATCTCAGGCGAGCATTTCACCGCGAAGGGCGACGTTCTCGTGCACGAGGGCTATCGCGCCATCTACCCCTACGGCATGAAGAAAGACGAGCAGCTGCCTGCACTCGCCGAGGGCCAGCAGATCGCCTTCAACGGCGCCACCTGCACGAAGAAGCAGACCGAACCGCCCGCCCGCTACAGCCAGGGCAAGCTCATCCAGGAGATGGAAAAGCTCGGGCTCGGCACGAAGTCCACGCGCCACAGCATCATCGAGCGCCTCTACACGGTGAAGTACATCCAGAACGACCCCATCGAGCCCTCGCAGCTTGGCATGGCGGTGTGCGACGCGCTCGACAAGTTCGCGCCGCATATCACCCACTCGGAGATGACGGCGGAACTCGAAGCGGAGATGGACAACATCGCCGAAGGCCAGAAGACCAAGGCAGATGTGGTCATGAACTCCCGCAACCTGCTCTCCGAGCAGCTGGCCGACCTCATGCCCCATTCCGAGGAAGTCAAGGACGCCCTTGCCGACGCCGTCGCCGCTGACGCGTACGTGGGCAAGTGCCCAAAATGCGGCAAGGACCTGCAGATTCGCGCCTCGCAGAAGACGCGCGGGATGTTCATCGGATGCGCTGGGTGGCCCGATTGCGATGTGACCTACCCGCTCCCGAAGGGCAAGATCGAGTCGATGGAGGAGCTGTGCCCCACGTGCGGGATGCCCCAGGTGAAGGTGACGGCTTTCCGCTCGAAGCCGCGCGTCATCTGCATCGACCCGAACTGCGAGACAAACAAAGAGCCCGATGTGGTCGTCGGCGAGTGCCCGGTGTGCAAGGCCGCCGGCAAGCAGGCGAAGCTCATCGCGCAGAAGAACCCGCGCACGCTCAAGCGTTTCATCCGCTGCGAGAACCACGATGAGTGCGGTGTGGGCTATCCGCTGCCCCAGTACGGCAAGCTCACGGCCACCGACGAGGTTTGCGAGCATTGCGGAGCGCCGCTCGTCATCGTGACGACGGCTCGCGGCCCGTGGAAGCTCTGCCCGAACTTCGATTGCCCAGGCAAGGAGCAAGACGATTCCGAGAAGGCGGCGTCGAAGGGGAAGAAGACCGCCGCGAAAAAGACCGCCGCGAAAAAGACTGCGGCCAAGAAGCCCTCGACCCGCAAGGCGTCGTCTGGGTCGGCGGAGAAATAGTGCTATGCCGGAGATGACAGAAGGGCGGGCGAAGGCCGGCTCGGGGACGCAGTCCGGCGCGCCGTCTCGGGCTAGCGCGCGGCCTGCGACGGCACCGAAGATCGACCGCCGCATCCTTTTCACGAAGGGCCTCATCAAAGAGGCGTTTCTGGAACTGAAGAAATCAAGCTCGCTCGCCGACATTAAGGTGACCGACTTGTGCGAGCGCGCGGGAATCGGCCGTGGCACGTTTTACCGCCATTACCGCAACATGACTGAGGTGCTTGACGAGGTGCTTGACGACGCCTTCTCGCAATCGAGCTCGCTTGCCCGCCATCTTGTGTCGCGCGAGATACGCACGGCGGGTGCATGTTCTGGATGTGATATGCCGTTTTGCCAGTTCGTGCGCGAAAACAAGCACTACGCGGGCATCTTTTTGGACGAGAGCCTCACGCGCGTCGTCCTTGACAAGATGGTCGAGAGCCAAAAGGGCGTCTATCTGCGCGCGATGCAGGGCATCTGCGACCTAAGCGAGGGGGAGCTTGCCGATCTTTTGTACTTCCAGTCGAGCGGGTGCCTCTCCGCGGTGCGCCGCTGTATCAATGCGAGCCCTGAGGAGTGGGCGCGCACGCAGGCGGCGATCGACAACTTCATCCTGGGCGGCCTGGCAGCGAGCACGCGCAGGCTGTAGGGGAAGCGCAGGCGATAAAGGAGGGCCCGGCGCTGCAGCGGTGATGCTGCAGCGCCGGGCCCTTGCGGCTTTACCGGGCGTTTTCCCTGATGCGGGAGCTTTACAGCTGCTCTCCCGACTCGATCGCCCGATAGAGGTCGCCGCCTTGGGAATCGACGGCCACGAAGACGGGGAAGTCGATAAGCTCGATGCGGCGCAGCGCCTCAGTCCCTAAATCATCCCAAGCGACGGTTTCGCTTTCGGTGACATGCTTCGCGAGCAGCGCCGCTATGCCGCCGACGGCTGCGAAGTAGACGCAGCGGTTGCGTACGCAGGCGTCGATGACGGCTTGAGAGCGCTTTCCCTTGCCGATGCAGGCGGCAAGCCCCGCGTCCATGAGCTCGGGCGTCGCGAAGTCCATGCGGCTTGCCGTCGTGGGGCCGACGCTTCCGAGCGGGCGGCCTGCGGCTGGCGGGGTGGGGCCTGCGTAGAAGATGGTCTCGCCCGCGAGCCCGAAGGGGAGCTCGCCTGTTTCCCGCAGGGCCGCGAGCATGCGCTCATGCCCTGCGTCGCGGCTTGTGAACACGGCCCCCGTAAGGCGCACCTCCTGCCCGATGCGCAGCTCGGCAAGCTTTTCTCGATTGGCCGGCAAGGTCATGCGGATTGGTTCGCTCATGGTTAGTCCTCCCAGCTCACAAGGTCGATTGAGACGCTGCGCATAGCCGAGCACCCCATGTTGACGGCAACGGGGAGCGCCGCGATATGGCAAGGCGCCGTCTCGAGGTGCACGGCGAGCGCCGTGGTCTTGCCACCGAGCGCCCCAGGGCCTATGCCGGTCGCGTTTATGGCCTCGAGCAGCTCGCGCTCGAAGGCAGCGTGCTTAGGCGATGCGGCGGGGCTCCCGATTTCCCGCAAAAGCGCGTGCTTGGCGAGTCCCGCTACCTTGTCGAAGGTGGCGCCCACGCCCACGCCCACGATAAGCGGCGGGCAGGCGTTGGCTGCCTTCTCGCGCACGCAGTCGAGCACGACGTTTCTCACGCCCTCGATTCCCGCGCCGGGGGCGAGCATGACCACGCGGGAGGCGTTGTCCGACCCGCCGCCCTTCAAAAGAACGTGCAGCGTCGCGCCGTGCCCCGGCCGGGTCGCGATCTCGGCGAAAGCGGGCGTGTTGTCGCCTGTGTTCGCGCGGTCGAAAAGCGCGTCGCGCACCACGCTCATGCGCAGACGCCCGTCGGTGTAGGCGCGCGCGACCGCGTCGTCGACCTGCGAGAGGACATCGCCAGGGATGGAAAGCTCCTCGCCGACTTCGAGCCTCACCCAGCAGGTTCCCGTGTCCTGGCACAAAGGCACCCCGTCCTCGCGCGCGATCTGCGCATTCTCCAACAGGCAGTCGAGCACCGATTGCGCGCGCGGCTGCTCCTCGATCTTGCGTGCGGCAGCCAGGCCGCAGAGCACGTCTTCTCGCAGACCGACCGCAGCGGCGCGAATCGCATCGTAGGCCGCGTCCGCCACGCGCTTTGCCGTGAGAGTATTGTTCTCCACTCGATTTCCCTTCTCGTCTTGCAATTGCGTTGAGTGTAGCACGAGCCGCCGTCTTTCGCGTAGGTCCTCGAATAGCGGCGCGGTGCGGTGCGGTGCGTCTGGCCCGCTCGATGGATTGCCTGTGCGCTTGCCCGCGCGGATTCGGTACTGCGGCACCGAAGCGGTATACTTTTACGGTTGTATAGAAGCGCGCAAGGGCGCGTGCGAAGCGAGAAGGCTCGGAGGTAAGGCATGGACATCGCGCAGGAATCGCTGCGTTTGCACGAAGAGTGGCAAGGTAAGCTCGACACCGTTCCCAAGATGGAGATCAAGACGCGCGAGGATCTGGCGCTCGCTTATACGCCGGGCGTCGCCGAGCCGTGCAAGAAGATCGCGGCGGACCCCGCGCTCGCCTACACCTACACGCAGAAGGCGAACACCATCGCCGTCGTCTCCGACGGGTCGGCGGTACTTGGCCTGGGCAACATCGGTCCTTTAGCCGCTATGCCCGTCATGGAAGGCAAATGTGCCCTCTTCAAGGCCTTCGGCAATGTGAACGCCGTGCCCATTTGCCTGGATACCCAGGACGTCGACGAGATTGTCGAGACGGTCAAGCGCCTCGCCCCCGCGTTCGGCGGCATCAACTTGGAGGACATCTCGGCACCGCGCTGCTTCGAGATTGAGAACCGCCTTATCGACGAGCTCGATATCCCCGTGTTCCACGACGATCAGCACGGCACCGCCATCGTCGTGCTCTCCGGCGTCATCAATGCACTTCGCCTCACGGGCAAGAAGAAGGAGGAGTGCCGCGTGATCGTGAACGGCGCGGGCTCGGCGGGCATCGCCATCGCCAAGCTCATGCTGAGCTACGGTTTCAAGAACCTCATCCTGTGCGACAAGTGCGGCATCATCTGCTCGAAGTCTGAGGGCACGACTGACGCTCAGCGCGCCATGCTCAAGGTGACGAACCTCGCGGACGAGGAGGGATCCCTCTCCGACGCCATGCGCGGTGCCGACATCTTCGTCGGCGTGTCTGCCCCGAACATCGTGAGCGAGGACATGGTCTCCTCCATGAACGACGACGCGATCCTCTTTGCGATGGCCAACCCCGTCCCCGAGATCTACCCTGACGTGGCTCGCCGCGCGGGCGCGCGCGTCGTCGGCACGGGCCGTTCGGACTTCCCGAACCAGATTAACAACGTGGTCGCCTTCCCCGGCATCTTCAAGGGCGCCCTCGAGGCGCGCGCGACGCGCATCACCAACGATATGAAGCTCGCCGCCGCCTCCGCGCTCGCCGCTCTCGTGTCCGACGAGGAGCTTTGCGAGGACTTCATCATGCCCGAACCCTTCGACCCGCGCGCCGTCGAGGCAGTTGCCGCCGCCGTGCGCAACTGCGTGGCGGACTAGGAGCCCATGCCGTTGACGCCCGAAAAACATACCGCCGAGCCTGCGCAGCCCGTTGAGGGGTGCGCAGGGTCCGATACGCAGGGGGCGCCTGCCGGCGGCCAGCTCGAGGGGAATTCTCCCCGCGGTGTCTTCGTCACGTTCGAGGGCGGCGACGGCGTGGGAAAATCAACCCATATCCGCTATGTCGCCAATGAGCTTCGCCGCGCGGGACGCGAGGTCGTGTGCCTGCGCGAGCCGGGGGGCACGGGTATCGGCGAGTCGCTTCGGGCGATGGTGCTCGACCCCGACAACGGTGAGATATCGAGCGAGGCCGAGCTCTTGATGTACGAGGCCGCTCGCGCCCAGCTGGTTCGCGAAGTGATCCGCCCTGCCCTTGAGCGGGGGGCGGTGGTGCTTTGCGACCGCTTCTCGGACTCGACGATCGCCTATCAAGCCTACGGGCGCGGTCTTCCCCTCGATTTCGTGCGCCGCGCGAACGCGTTCGCCACGGGCGGCATCGTTCCCGACCGCACCATCCTCCTCGTGCTCGGCAACACGCGCAAAAGCCTTGCCCGAGCGACGGGGGCAGGCACGGGGGATCGGATGGAACAGGCAGGAGAAGTATTTCATTCACGTGTGAACAGGGCTTTCCTGAAGCTTGCTAAGCGCGACCCGAAGCGAATCCGCATCGTGCGCTCCAGCTCGTCGCGCAAAGCGACCGCCGCTGCCGTCGCCGCCGAGCTTGCCGATATCCTTCCCGAGCTTTCTGCCCGCGCGGAGGGTGCGACGCCTTCCCAGCCTGCAGCTCCCCATGGGGAGGGCGCGGCCAAGGGTAAGCCCCAGGCAAAGCGCAAACGCGGCGGCCGGGGAAAGAGGGGCAATCGTGGCTGACGCGTTCGAGAACATATTCGGGCAGCCTCGGGTGCGTGACTTCTTGCGCGCGAGCGTCCGCGGCGGGCATGTGAGCCAAGCGTATCTGTTCTGCGGTCCTGCCGGCTCGAACAAGACTGCGGCTGCATACGCGCTCGCCCAGGCGTACCTTTGCCCGAAGGGGGCGAAGGGCCCGCGCGGAGGTTTGTGCGGGGCATGCGATGCCTGCTCGCGCATCGCCCGGCGCAAGCATCCCGACGTGCGCTACTATGCGCCCGAGGGTGCGGGCGGCTACCTGGTCGAGCAGATCCGCGAGATCGTGTCGGACGTTTCCTATGCCCCCATCCAGGCTAAGTCGAAGGTCTATATCCTCGACCGCGTGGACATGCTGGGCACCGCCGCGGCGAACGCCTTCCTAAAGACGCTCGAGGAGCCGCCCGCCAACGTGATGATCGTCCTTTTGGGCCGCACGCGGGAAAGCGTGCTCCCGACGATCGTCTCGCGCTGCCAGGTCGTCCCGTTCCGCCACATCCCTGCAACCGAGGCCGCGGGCATCATCCGCCAGAACACGGGCGCCTCGATCGAGACCGCGCGCATCGCTATCGAGGCATGTTCGGGTTCGATCACGCGCGCGTGCGAGTTTTTGAAGTCCAACGACAGCCTCGCCTTCCGAAGGGGCGTGGTCGACGCGATGTCGCGGCTCGCCACCGCCGACGATTGGGATATCATAGAGCTCGCTGCCGGTCTCGTGAGGGCTGCGAAGGCACCGCTCGACGACGTCCGTGCGGCACTCGAGGCGGAGCTTTCCGAGAACGCCGATTTCCTGGCCAAGTCGGCGATTCGCCAGATCGAGGCACGCAACAAGCGCCAGATCACGGCGAAGACCTCGCAGGCGCTCCACCAGGTTTTCTCGATTGCGAGCTCTTGGCTGCGCGATGTGATGGCAACCTGCGCTGGAACGCCTGAGTTCATCGTGAACGTCGACGTCAAGGCGCAGATTGAGATGGCCGCCGCGCGCACCGACGAGGCCCGAGCGGCCGCCGCGCTGGCTGCGCTGCGCGAAAGCGACGAGGCTATCTCGTATAATGTTTCCCCAGAAACGTGCATCGATGCGATGCTGTTTGAAGTGAGAGAGGTTCTGTATGGTTCGAGTCGCGCCCATTAGGCTCGCATTCAATCCGCGCACGCTGTGGTTCGACCCGCGTGATCTGGATATTCATAACGGCGACGACGTGGTAGTGCTCACCGCGCGCGGCGTCGAGTTCGGTCATGCCGCAGGCGACGTCTTCGAGATCGACGAAGACCAGGTGAAGAAGTTGAAGTCGCCGCTCAAGCCCGTGAAGCGCATCGCCACGCCCGAGGACGTAGAGCGCGCTGGCGAGATGGAGCGGCTCGGCCGCGAGGCGCTGCCCATCTTCAAGGAGATGGCGGCCGAGGCGAACGAGGACATGCATCCGGTGTCGGTGGAATACCTGCTTGAGGGCGACAAGGCGGTCTTCTACTTCGAGGCGGAGGAGCGCGTCGACTTCCGCGAGCTCGTTCGCAAGCTCGCCTCGCGCTTCCATGTGCGCGTCGACATGCGCCAGATCGGCGTGCGCGACGAGGCTCGCATGGTCGGCGGTCTCGGCCATTGCGGCCAGGAGCTGTGCTGCGCCCGCTTGGGCGGCGAGTTCTGTCCTGTGTCCATCCGCATGGCCAAGGAGCAGGACCTCTCGCTTAACCCGCAGAAGATTTCCGGCGTTTGCGGGCGCCTCATGTGCTGTCTGCGTTACGAGTTCGATGCGTACAAGGACTTCAAGAGCCGCGCCCCCAAGCAGAACGCCACGGTGAAAACCCCCGATGGACCGGCGAAGGTCGTCGATTTGGACGTGCCGCGCGAGGTCGTTTCGGTGCGCCTTGAGGGCGAGAAGCCCGTTCGCGTGCCCCTTTCCGCCTTCGATGCGCCCGAGGAGGGCTCGCGCCCGAACACGATCGGGCAGGAGGCGTGGGACGAGGCGAATGCTCCTGACGAGCCGGAGTTCATGTCCAACGTGCTCTTCTCGACCGACCAGTTCACCGGCAGGGACAAGCTTGCGGAAGCGGGAAGCGTGCGCCGCACGGGCTCTTCGAAGCGCTCGCGCAAGGGGGGCTCAGACGAGCGCCCCGCCGAAGAGCCGCATCGCGCGCGCCGTCGCCGGTCGACTAAAGTCTCTGCGGAAAGCGACCATGCCTCCAAGCAGGATTCTCAGGAGAAGAAGCAAGACAAGCAGGCCTCCCGCAGCTCTTCCTCCAAGCGCAAGCCGCGCCGCCGCTCAGATCAGAAGACGGGCGAGGCCAAGCAGGGCAAGCAGTCCGCGGAGCGCTCGGCAAAACATCAAAAGCCGCAGCGCGCCAAAGAGGAGGGGAGAGGCCAGCAGAAGTCGGGTCCTCGCCCTGGCCAGAAGTCCTCGGGTCTTCGCGCGAAGCCTCAAAAGCAGGCATCGTCTTCGGGGCCGCGTCAACAGGGAGAGGGCGGTCAGCGTCCTGCGCAGGGCGGCGCTCCCTCGCAAAACGAGCATCGTCGCGCGCGCAGGCGCTCGCACAAGGCCGGCGGCAGCTCGCAAAACGAAGGCTAAGGAGAGCAAATGCCCATCGACTACGCGCTTTTGACGGACCTGTACGAGATCACGATGGCTCAGGGCTATCGCGATTCCGGGCATGAAAACACCGAGGCATGCTTCCATATGTATTTCCGCGACACCCCGTTCAAAGGGGGCTACGCCATCGCGTGCGGCATGGCGCAGCTTGCGGACATGGTGGACACCTACGCCTTCTCGGGCGAGGACATCGACTATCTCTCGAAGATTCCCGCCCCGGGCGGCGGCGCGCTGTTCGCCGCCGATTTTCTGGAATGGCTGCGCGACTTCAAACTGACGGTCGATATCGATGCCGTGCCCGAGGGGCAGGTCGTGTTCCCGAACGAGCCCCTCGTGCGCGTCAAGGGCCCGATTATGCAGTGCCAGCTGCTCGAGGCGGCGCTTCTCAACTGCGTGAACTTCCAGACGCTCATTGCGACCAAGGCCGCGCGCGTGTGCCTTGCGGCGCAGGATGCGCCCGTGGCCGAGTTCGGCCTGCGCCGTGCCCAGGGCGCGGGCGGCGGCCTGTGGGCGTCGCGCGCGAGTATCGTGGGCGGCTGCGCGTCGACTTCGAACGTGCTCGCGGGCAAGATGTTCGACCTTCCCGTGTCGGGCACGCACGCCCACTCGTGGGTCATGGCATTCCCGTCCGAGCTCGAGGCGTTTCGGGCGTACGCGGAGGCGTTTCCCAAAAACTGCACGCTGCTCGTGGACACCTACAATGTCGAGCAGGGCATCGACAACGCGATTACCGTCGGCCTTGAGATGCGCGAGCGCGGCGAGAAGCTCTCGGGCATCCGCATTGATTCGGGCGACTTGGCATGGCTCGCGAAGATGGCGCGCCGCAAGCTCGATGCGGCCGGCTTGACCGATTGCGGTATCGTGCTTTCCAACGATCTCGATGAGTACACGATTCAGTCGATTCTCGAAGAGGGCGCCCAGGTGAGCGCTTGGGGCGTGGGCACGAAGCTCGCCTGCGCCTACGATCAGCCCACGCTCGGGGGCGTTTACAAGCTTTCCGCGACGCGCAAGCCGGGTGGCGAGTGGGTTGACCACCTGAAGATCTCTGAGTCGGCCAAAAAGCTCACGTTCCCCGGCGTCCTCGACGTGCGCCGCTACTATCACGAGGACGGCCATATTGCGGGCGACATGGTGTTTGACACTAACGTTGGCGTGCAGGAGTGCGAGACGATCGTCGACCCGCTTGACTCGCTGCGCCGCAAGCGTTTGGGCGGTAAGCGCTTCGAGACGCTGCTCGCGCCGCTCGCGCGCAACGGCAAGACGGTGCTTGCGCCTAAGTTCCGCGATGCGCTCGCTGCGAGGGAGCGCGCGAGGGAGGGGCTTGCCACGCTCGATGAGAGCCAAAAGCGCATGCTCAACCCGCATTCGTATCCGGTGGGACTCGAACGCGGACTGTTCGAGCGCCGAAGCGATTTGGTCGCGAAGCTGCGCGGCTTCGAGTAGCGGGTGCAATCTGATACGCCGGCGCCGCAACGAGCGGTGCCGCATGAGATAGGAGAATGAATGCCAGCTTGTAACCTGATTATCGATTCCTGTTGCGATTTGCCCTTCGATGTGGTCGATCGCGAAGGCATCGAGCTGATTGAGTTTCCCTACATCGCCGGCGACGGCGAGCATTCCGATGATATGTATCGCTCGCGTTCCGCACACGATTTCTTCGATTCGATGCGCAATGGCGACGAGCCCTCGACGGCCCAGGTTCCGCTTACGGTGTACCAAGACGTGTTCACTCGCGCGATCGAATCTGGCGTTCCGACCGTGTGCCTGAGCTTCTCAAGCGGCCTGTCCGGCAGCTACAACACCGCTATGATCATCCGCGACCAGCTCGTGGCCGAGCATCCCGAAGCCGAGCTGTATGTAGTCGACACGCTGTTGGCATCGATTGCCGAAGGGTTCTTGGTCTATGAGGCCATTCGCCAGCGTGACCGGGGGCTTACCGCCAAGGAGATGGTGGATTGGGCCGAGGAGGCGCGCTACTACATCGACGCTGAGTTCATGGTCGATGATCTCGAGGCGCTTCGCCGCGGTGGCCGCATCCCCGCCTCGGTTGCGCTCGCCGGATCGAAGCTCGACGTGAAGCCGCTGCTCAACATCGCGCTCGATGGCAAGCTTTCGCTCACCGGCGTCGCGCGCGGGCGGAAGAAGGGCATCAAGCAGCTTGCGGAGTACTACGCAAAGCATGTCTCGGACGAAGGGGCTGCGCGCTTCGCCGTTATCGGCAACGCCGACTGCCCGAAGGATGCCGATCGCCTGAAAGAGGCGCTTTCGAAGATTGACGAGAATATCTTGTTCCTGGAGAGCAGCATCGGCCCGGTCATCGGGTCGCATGTGGGGCCGGGCATGCTGGCCGTGGTGTTTTGGGGCAAAGACCGCCGCGAGGAGCTTTCCGTGGCCGACCGCATCGCCCGTAAAGTGAAAGGCAATTAGGGGGTCCCATGCGTTATATTTTTTTCGGTGACGAGAACTTCCACGACGATATCGCCGTGCGCTTGGCGAACGCCGGCTTCGAGCGCTGCGCCGATATTGAAGAGGCAAGCGCCATCATCACGTTCTGCACCTCGCAATCGGCGCTCGAAGACGCGTACTTCGACGAAGGCGGGTTCGTCCAGTCGGCGCATCCTGGCGCGGTGCTTATCGACTTCTCCGCATCGACGCCAGGTTTCGCGCGCGAGCTCGGCGCGGTCGCCACGGTGAGCGACCTGGGGTTCGTCGAGGCGCCCATCGCTCTTGAGGACATGCTCGATCCGCGCCCCTTCGACGAGGAGAACCTCGTTTGCTACGTTGCAGGCGAAGAGGACGCCGTCGCTGCGGCGCAAGGGCTTCTCAATGCGGTCTGCAGTCGCGTGGTGGAATGCGGCGCTGCGGGAACGGCCCAGCTCATGCGTGCTGTTCGCACTCTGCAGGAGGCGGCTGCCGTTGTCTCTGCGATCGAGGTGAACGCGCTGGTTCGTGCCGCGCACCGTGCTGCTTTGGGTAACGGCCTCTCCGACGTGGCAATCTCTGGACTCTCCAAGCCCGCCGAGCGCATGCTTGAGGCGGTTCGCGAAAAGCGCTTCGAGGGCGCGTTCACGGCGGAGATGTTCCTCTCGGAGCTGCAGGCCGCGCTTGCAAGTGCTGATGATGCCGATTTGATTCTTCCGCAGGCGGAATCGACGATGCACCTCGTGGAGCTGCTCGAGGTGATCGGAGGCTCATTCAAGTCGCCGGCAGCCTTAGCGTTAGTCTACGGCGAGGAAGCTGAGTGCGCCGAAAATGGTCTCGATTGGTCGCGCGCCGAAGAAGCATATGGTCAGGGTGCTGACGATGACGACGACTACGGCTACGATGACGAGGAAGACGATTGCGGCTGCGGCCATCATCACGACCACGGCGGATTTGGGTACTCGGCAAACTAAGCTTGACTGCTCTGGCTGTGATTCGTGTGAATGGCGCGAATTGAGTTGACCTGTCCGCTCGGGAGCATGCGGCGGCACCTCCGTGCTCAAACAGTCCTGAGCTCGCGCGAACGTGCCAGAGGGCACGTTCGGCTCGTGCGGAACTGCGCGCGGAGCACGCCCCGCATTCTCAGGAACCGTTGCGCGATAAAGCCCTTCGACAGCGACGGGCTGGTCTTCAATCCCCGAATGAGGGCGGGAAGCGTGCTCCGCGCGCAGTTCCGCACGACGAGAACAGCCCAGTGGGCTGTTCTCCAAAGCAGGACTGTCTGAGCACGGAGCATGCTTCCCGCCCTCAGGTGCCGCAGGTTCGCCTTCCCCTTCGAGCATTTCGAGCGCCTCGCCGTAAGTAAGGCGCGCGTTCGAGCAGATGAGGGCAGGGTAAATCTCGTAGCGCGCAAGCTGCGCCCGCTCATCGACATACAATTCAACCGTCATGGAGCGGCGAACCTCGCCCGGGGCGAGCGAGCACAGCCCGAACGAGAGATCCTCGGGAATCATCGGAATCACCCGATCGACCAGATACACGCTCGTGGCGCGGCGCCGCGCCGCTAAGTCGAGCGCGCTCCCCCATTCCACGTAATGCGAGACGTCGGCGATGTGCACGCCGATGCGCCAGAACGAGCAGCCTTGGTCTTCCACCTGCTCGACGGAGAGCGCGTCGTCAAAATCCCGTGCATCATCAGGGTCGATAGTGAAAATCAGGACCACCCGCATAGCGGGTGGTTTGCTCTTAGGGTATAACCCATGGA
>ERZ827108.2402-NODE-2402-length-19572-cov-6.220474_pt1 | contig 19572 bp, 10 predicted proteins | sample MGYA00519921_ERZ827108 | MGnify/ENA primary metagenome ERZ827108 (study PRJEB31778, sample SAMEA3449258) | human gut metagenome | biome: human gut; feature: human-associated habitat; material: faeces | place: United Kingdom | collected 2010/2012 ... | reverse complement strand
CGGATGTACGAAGCGTCGTAGAGGAAGAGGCTCGAATACTGCTGTTTATTGTTGTTGTGGATGCCGTAGTGCAGGGCGGGGTATTTCGCCGTAGCTGCCGTTTCGGGCGTCCAGCGGTCGAGGTGCATCCGGCGCACCTTGCCGATACGCGACTGGTCGTAGAGCGGGAAATCCCATACGGCCGGGCCGCTCAGCTGTACGGAGCAGAGTGCCGAGCCCTGCCACAGCATGCTGAAGTCGAAGCCCTTGTAGGAGAGTCCCAGCGGAATACCGAACTGGATCTCGGGCGTACGGGGGTTGCCGATGGCGGCACGGTCGTAGTTGTTGACCACGCCGTCGCCGTTGAGGTCTTTGTAGACCACGTCGCCCGGCTGTACGGGGCCCCAGATGGCGAATCCGCTGCCGCCGTTCATCGCGTTCAGGCGGTCGGCCTCGCCCTGGTCGGCCACGAAGTGGTCGAAGATGTAGCAGAAATTCTCATCGAGGCGTTTGCCGGTCTGGTAACGCCACGGGCAGTCACGGCCGTTGTTGTCGATGTAGGAGATTTCGTTGCAGTATTTTATCTTGTTGCGTGCGAACGTGAAGTTCGGCCGGATGTAGTAGCGGAAATGCTGCCCGATATGACCGTTCCAGCCGATTTCGAATTCGACGCCGTGGTTGTCGACGATACCCGAGTTGACGATCGGGGCGACCTGCCCGACGATGTAGGGGAACCCGACCTTGTCATCCCCCGAGAGCGAAGTGAGGATGTCGTAGCGGTGCTCCTTGAAGACATCGAGCGTGAAGGTCAGCCGCTGGTTGAAGAACTGGGCGTCGATACCGAAGTTGAACTTGCGGGCCTTCTCCCACGTCAGGTTCGGATTGGCGAACACGCCCTCGACCAGGTAGCTGGTATAGCCGGCCTCGGTCTCGCCGAAATAGGTGGTCATGCCGTCCGACGACTTGTAGTATTGCAGGTAGGAGAAACGGTTGCCCGAGAGCTGGTCGTTACCCACCAGACCGTACGATGCGCGCAGCTTGAGGTGGTCGAGCCACTTTACGTCCCTCATGAATCGCTCCTGCGTGATGACCCAGCCGACGGCGCCTGCCGGGAATACGCCGTAGCGCTTGCCGCGGGCGAAGTTCTCCGAGCCGTTGTAACCGATGTTGAACTCGAAGAGGTACTTGTTCCGGTAGTCGTAGGTCGCGCGGCCTGAAAATCCCATGTAGCGATAGGGAACCTGGTTGCTGATGACCTTGTTCTGCAGGTAGAAGAGCAGCATGCCCGACACGTTGTGGTCGCCGAATTTGCGGGCGTAGTCCAGGCGCGCCTGGAAACGCGACGTCCCTTCGGGCGAGCCGTGGCTGATGCTGTTGCTTTGCGCATCGTCCGTGGTTCGCTGGTTGGCGGTTACATAGGTGCCGTTCTTGATCCAGTAGTCGGCGTTGTTCTTCCACTCGTCGATACTGTATTCGGTGGGGAGCATCCACGTCGAATAGCCCGGGTAGGTCAGGTTGCCCGTGCTGTGGGTCGGCACGCTGTTGTTGATGGTGTGCTGGTTGTAGGTGTCGTAGGAGAACTGCGCGGCGACGCTCAGGCCCTTGGTGATGAAGTCCAGGTCGTGACTCAGTTTGAACGATCCCTGCAGGTAGCGGCGCGTACGTTTGCTGAAGCCGGTGCGGTTGAGCTGCCCGAGCATATTGTAACGGTAGTCGTTGTCGGCATAGAGCAGGTAGCCGCCGTTCTCCTCGAAATCGGCCTGGTTGACGTCGTTGTGGTTGTTGGGCAGGATGATCGGCAGGTAGGGGGGCTGCGTGTTGGCCAGCGAGATGATGTTGGCCGCCGTGGCGCCCGGGTAGTTGAACTCCGTGACGCGGGCGCCCAGGTCGACCGAGATCTTCAGCCGCTTGGTGGCGTCGACATCGACGTTGGCGCGGAAGTTATAGCGCAGGAACTTGTTGACGTTGTCGGAGTTCGAATGCTTGTAGTTGCCGCCCTGGTTATAGTAGCTGCCGAGGATGAAATAACGGGCGCGGTCGGTGCCGCCTCGTACCGAAAGGCTGTAATCCTGGAGGATCGACGGTTTGAATGCGTAGTCGAAGTAATCCCAGTTGTAGCCCAGGCCGTCGGAGTTGTCGCCCTTGGCGCGGCGGAAATTGCTGATCGTCTCCTGGGAGAAGAGCGATGCCGAGCCGGGATCCAGCGAGGGGTTGTCGTTGAGCATCGCCTCGTTGTAGAGGGTCGCATAGTCTGCCGAACCCAGGTAGTCGGGGTAACGGATGGGTTCGCTGACACCGACCGACGCCTTGAAATCGACGGTCGGTTTTTCGCCTTTTCGGCCGCGCTTGGTCGTGACGATGATCACGCCGTTGGCGCCGCGGATACCGTAGGGTGCCGTCGCCGAAGCATCCTTGAGGATCGTGAAGGTCTCGATCTCGTCCGGGGAGAGGTAGCTCATGTCGCGCTCGATACCGTCGACGATCATGATCACGTCCGACTTGCCGTAGGTCGATTTACCGCGAATGTTGAGCTGTGCGGCGTCGTTACCCGGTTCGCCGCCGTTGAACTGGTTGACCAGCAGGCCCGGCATGCGCCCGGCCAGCGCATTGTTGATGTTGGCCGTGGGGGACTGCTTGAGGTCTTTGGTGGTGATCGTCGAGATCGAACCGGTGATGGTCTCCTTCTTCTGTACGTTGTAACCTACCACCACGACCTCTTCGAGCGCCTTGCTGTCCTCGACCATCGTGATGTCGATCCTCGTGCGGTTGTTTACGTTTATCTCCTGCGGGGCATAGCCGATGTAGGAGACCATCAGCGTCGCTTCGGCGTAGGGAACCGTGATCGTATAGCTGCCGTCGGAGTTCGATACGCTGCCCGAGGAGGTGCCTTTGACGACGATGGTCACGCCGATCAGCGGGCTTCCCGCGTCATCCTTGATGATACCCGAGACCTTCAGCTGCGAAGAACGCGCCTGGGTGTCCGGGGCGGCTGCCGTCCTGTCCGGAGAGGCCGTGGCGGCCCCTCCCAGACAAAACAGACACAATATCAGTGTTATAATATGATATTTATTCATAACCGTATTGTATTCTTATTGGGTTTTACTCTCTTGTCGTGATTCTGATTGTCGTTTCCGCCGAATTGGTTTTGGAAGCCTCGTCGCATACGGTCTTCTTATCTTCGACACCCTTTTCCCAGGTTTTCTGGAAGACATAGACCGCTCCGACGCTGGTCGCCTGGTAGAGCGTCGCATCGATGGTGCACTTGCAGGTGCAGTTCGTGATCGTGGTGACCTTGTCGTTTTCTATGGCGACGATGCCGGCCACGATCGGGCGCCATTTGTCGGTTTTGTGGTTGGCCACTGCCGTAATGTCGCCGTAGTTCTCGCAACCGTCGAAAACGGCATTGTCGTCTCCGGATACGGCGATACCCGCGATGTCGCGCTCGACGGCCGCCGTGAGGTTGCCGCGGTTGATGCAGTTTTTCAACGTGAAGGCTCCGGCGACCTTGCCGGCGATGCCGCCCATGTAGAAGAGGTCGTAGTCGGCCATCGTGGGGCTGGTCATGTTACCCGTGTTTACACAGTTTTCGATCAGGGCCGGCGACGCCACCTTTTCGGCAATGCCGATCAGACCGCCGACCGATGCCGTCGAAGCCGCGATGTCGGCCTCGTTGCGGCAGTTGGTCATCCTGAGCGTATAACCCAGGCCTGCGTCCGATCCGACGCAGCCTACGATACCGCCCGTGCGGCGATATTTCGTGCCGTTGGAGTTGTTGAACGTGATCTTGCCCTTGTTGACACAATTGTCGAACACGCCGTAGCCGGTGGCCAGAATGCCGCCCAGCGAGTGGAACTGGTGCCCCGGATCGGCGAAGGTGACGGTGAAGGTGCCTTCGTTGGTGCAGTTGCTGAACGTCCAGTTCGATTTCTCGGCATGGCCGAACAATCCTCCGTATTGGCCGGTGTCGACGGCGCCCGGGAAGTCGAAGCTGAAATTGCCTTTGTTCGTGCAGTTCACGAGCGACCCTTCCGTTTTGTCCGCGGTGCCGGCGACGATGCCGCCGATGAACTCCGTCCGGGCTGTCCCCGTGATGATGAATTCGCCCGTATTGTGGCAATCGGTGTAGACCGAACCGACGTTCGCCAGGCCGACCAGCCCGCCGAGATAACCTGCCGTGGCAACGGTTTTCGCCCCGGAGAAGGACAGTGTGGCCTTGTTGGTGACTTTCGTCAGTGCCGCGCCGTTGTTATAGACGGCCAGCGTGCCGGCTACTACCGGGGTGGCTTGCGATACGGACATGCTGCCCGCCAGCGAGAGGTTCTTTATTTCGGCCGTTGCGTCGAGCGTGTGGAACAGGCCGAGTTCCTTCGAGTCCTGATCCGCCAGCTTGACGGTGATCGTATTGTTCAGGCCGTCGAAAGTCCCTTTGAACGGATTGGCGGCCGAGCCTACGAAACTGGTTTGGGTAAGGGCGCTCAGGTCGATGTCGCTGACAAGGACGATCCTGCCGCCGTTGGTGTAGGCATCGAGCGGCGCCCCTTCGGTCACCGCGTTGCCGAAGGCTACGAACTCTTCGGGGGTCGAGATGCCCTTCCAGCTCAGGCGGACGCTGAACGATGCCGTGAGCTCTTCCGCCGAAACGGCTGCGAACTCTATCGTGCCCGCACCGGTGCAGTCCGCGCCGTCGGCCGGAGCCGTGACTTTGAGCACCGAATTTTCGATGTCGAGTGCGATGTCCCAGCCTTTGAGCGCCGTGATGTCGCACGTGGCTACGTTGGTGACGGTACAGGGGATGTCGCGCTGCTCGCCGAAGGCGAATTTGTAATCGGCCTCGGCAAAGGAGATGATCGGCAACTTGGTCGAGAGTTCGACGGGGATCGACGCACCCTCGCCGGCCGTCCCGCGGACGCTCAGCGGCGTAACCTTGACGCTGCCTTCCATGGCCGGGTCGGCCTCCTCCTGCGTGGGCGCGGTGACGGTCAGCAGGCCCGCATCGACATCGGCCGTGTAAGTCCATCCCTTGGGGACGCTTACGTCGAGCGACGCGGTGTTCTCGCTGGTGAATTCGAATTCCATGCTCTTCCCGTAGGAGAATACATGGGTCTTCGAGGTTGTCTCTTCGTCGAATGTGAGCGTGATGTCGTTTTCCAGGGCGGCTACGGCGAGCGTATAGGTCTCCGTGCGGCCGGCCTGAGACTGTATTTCGATGACCACGTCGCCGCTGGCCTTGGCTCCCAGGTCGGAAGCGGGGGGCGCGGTGACCGAACAGCTCCGGGAGCTGGGGATCACGGTGCATTTCCAGCCCGTGGGCGGGGTGGCCACCGTATAAGTGACGAATGCACTCTTTAAGGTATAAGTGGCCGTCGTGCCGAACCGCATGCTTTGGAGGCCCTCGATCAGGTTGCCCTCCGCGTCATAGAGTTCGAATACAATCGCACCGTCTTCTGCCTCTACATCCTCGATGCCGCAGGAGCTGGACAGCAATAGCGGTGCGGCAAAAAGCATGTAAATAAGAAAATGAAGAGATTTTCTCATAAATGAAAGTTTTAGGGTTGAATATTTGGATGAATGAATGGTTCGTAGTCGTAAAAGTCCGGGGTCGCAGTCTTTACTTTGTCATAGGCATGTCCGTATTTTAAAAGTTGATGAAAAGATATTGAATGAAAGACAAATGAAGATCAAAGAGAAATATATTCGATTTCCTATCGTGCTCTTTTATGTTTATTTCAGAGGAAATGCCGCTTTGTTGTTTGTAAAAGTATGCTTTTGGGAAATGTGTGTCAACAGCATCAAAATGAAATATGAATGCGTATTTCAGCCAATATTCTGGTAAATAGCATGTTATTTCCGTAGGCCGGGTGTTATTATATGAATTCCGTATGAATTGCCGGCGCGGGATTTCAGGCTGTCAGACGATCTCCATGATCCGGCGTTCGAATTCGGCGGGCGGGCATTTTGCGGCATTCCGCAGCCGGTTGCGGTAGGTGTAGACCGTATTTATGGAGATATGCAGGAACTGGGCGATTTCGCTGTTGCCCGTGATGCCCAGCCGGATCACGGCCAGCAGCCGGAATTCGGTGTTGAGGCCGGGCGTTTTCATTTGCTCCCCGTCCCGCAGCAGGGCATTGGCCTTTTCCACGAAGTCGGGATAAAGCGAAAGGAATACCCGGTCGAATTCGTGGAAGAACGATTTGTATTCCTGCTCGATGGGCGTAGGCGAGCGCAACTCACGCAAAAGGCGCTCCTGCCCGTACGAGAGCGCAGTCTTGTAGAGGTGTGTGCGGTGACGTTCTAATTTATTGATGTAGAACGTGCTGCGTTGCATGTAGTAACGCAGGTATTTGTCTTTGATGGTATTGGCCTGGGAGAGTTCCCGGGTGGCCGTTTCGTGGCGGAGGCTGCTTGCGGCGAGCTGTTCGCTGAGTTCGTGCAGCCGGGCGTCGGTTTGCGCATGCTGCGCACGCAACCGTTTGATTTGGTGTTTTTGCCTGAGGGCGAGCGAGATGGCCGCCAGTAGGAGGAATGCGCCCGTTGCGATGGCCGGCAGTGCGGCCTTGCTTTTCCGCGGGCTTCGGGCTTGCGTGATCCCCGCTGTTGCCGGCGCGGGGTCAGCGTTGTTTTTGCCGGCTTCGCCGCCGCGCGAAGCCGACAGGACTATTCGTTCCGGCAGTATGTTGCCGGCTCCCGAAATTAAAAGAGGGAAATCCCCCCCCCACGCATTGTGCGGACGATAAAGTCATTTGTCGGGACGCAGCAGCAGATCAGCAGGCCGGTAAGCAGAAGGAAATTACGGTTCATGTCTGGTCGAGGGTTAGGTTGTCGTAATACAAATATACATTTTAAAATCGGGACTGCCGGGATTTTGTCCGGGCGGTTGCGATTTTAATGCGTTTTCAGTCCGCCGGGCATTGCAGGAATTCGCCGGTGGCGTCGCCGTAATCCCCGGCCCGGGTTATCCGGTTCTGGGTGTAGGTGTTGCCGAAGGGGTCGGTCGCACGGACGACTACCTTGGCGTCGGGGTTTTTCAGTTTGTAGCTGAACAGGTGGTGACACGGTGCGCTCGCGCTCTTCTTCGGGAAACTTTTTACCCCGGTGTGATATCCCCTGATCCAGAGGTCGCCGATGGAAGGATCCATTTTCTCCATTTCGCCGGAAAGTTCCCCGTCCTCGAATACCTCGATTTTCCATTTGCCGCCCATGCCCGCGAAAAATACGTTGGCAAGTATGACGTCGCTGCCCATCCCGTAGGTATAAGAGGCTCGTTCGCTGCCGAAAATGTCGTCCCCGCGGTAGAGCCGGAGTTGGTAGTCGCGGCTGTGCCCCGTACCTTTGAAATAGGCGTCGGTTATCTCCGTTCCCGAGACCGTCATGACCGAATAGCCGTTCGGGACGCCGTCCCCGGCGCAATGCGACCGCCAGAAATAACCGCAGGCCGCACCCATGATATATTCCGACGTGCCGTATTCCGTTTCCATGTAGGGTTGGAAGAAATGGGTATGGCCGCATGCGGTCACTGTGTTCTCATAGGGGGCTATCAGCGAAAAAACGGCGTCGTGGTTCCTGTGCGAGGTGTGGTCGCGCTCGGGGATGTGGTAATACAGGAAGATCATTTTGTCCTTGCCGACGAAGGCGAGATCCTGCCTGAGCCATTCCAGCTGGATGTCCGAGAACCCGGCATGGTATTTCGCGCCTTTTTTCTGCTCCTCGAAAGAGTCTACGTTGTCCATGCACACGAAATGCACGTCGCCGACATTGAACGAATACCAACGCGGCCCCAGTGCCTTGGAGAAGGTTTCGCCGGAGTAATCCATGGCATCCTTGTCGTGGTTGCCTGCCGTTGCGTAATAGGGCACCCCGAGCGTTCCCATTACCCGCTTGTGTTTCAGGTGGCTCTGCCCGTCACCCCGGCCCACGACATCGCCCAGCGCGATGGCTACCGCGTAGGTGCCGGCCTGGCCGAGCGTGCGTTTCATGTCGGCGATCGTCTCCCGTTCATAGCGGACGATCTGCTGGTCGCTGTCGGATTGCGGGTCGCCGACCAGCAACAGGGTGAAGTTTTGTTGGGACTGCGGTACGGTGCGTAACCTGAAATCGGCGCGGAGTTTCCCTGGTTTTCCGGCTACAGGCTCGATCGGGACGTAAAAATCGGGGTAGCTCCCGAATCCCTGCTGGCCTGTCGTCTCGTATCCGGCCGGGACTGAGATGAACAGGTGCGTGGCCGAAGGGTCGCACCTGAGCGTGTACCGTCCTTTTTTGTCGGTTGCGACACAATTGCGGCCGTCGCTTACGACGACCCCGGACACCGGGGTTCCGGTTTCGTCGGTCACTTTGCCTGCGGCCGTCGCGGAGCAGGTTTGGCCGGAGATTCCGGCGGCGGTGTCCTGGGCGGCAGCGGGTGTGCCGTAGCCGGTTTGCAGGGCGAACAGCAGGGCGAACAGGATGGATAATCTCCCGCGGCGGAGGCAGACTGAAAGAGTCCGGAATTTCTTTTCCATCGTATTTTAGCTTTAAAGTTATGGCAAATATATAAGTTTTATTTTAATACAGGTGTTAAAAAGAGATTAAAAGGAAATTTATTTTTGATTATTTGTTGTGTTTATGTTGCTATTTGTCTTGCCTTTTATTACTTTTGTCCGCAACGTAGTCGAAGTCCGGTCAACTTCCATCTTCTTTCCATCACTTAATTTTTAAGCAAGCAAATATGAAAACCATGCGATTTATCGGAATCGTCCTCGCTTTGTTTTCGGCGGGAAGCCCGCCGGCTGCGCAGGCGCAGGATTCCGGAAAGAAATACAAGGTCTATATGGTCTCCAATTCCCATCTCGACACGCAGTGGCGGTGGGACGTGAAAGCCACGATCGACGATTACCTATATAATACGGCCGTGCAGAATCTGGCGCTGCTCGAAAAATATCCGCATTACGTGTTCAATTTCGAAGGCGCCGTCAAGTACGAATGGATCAAGGAGTACTATCCGCACCTCTTCGAGCGCATCCGGAAATTCGTAGCCGACGGGCGATGGAACATTTCGGGGGCTTCGTTCGAGGCCAACGACCCGAACATGCCGTCGTCGGAGTCGTTTATCCGCAACATCCTGCTTGCACAGGAGTTTTATAAAAAGGAGTTCGGCATCAAGTCGAAGGATATGTTCCTGCCCGACTGTTTCGGATTCAGCCAGGTCATGCCGACGCTGGGACACCACTGCGGCCTGATCGGTTTCTCGACGCAGAAATTGTCGTGGCGCACCGAGCCGCTTGTCGGCGACTCCAAAACCCCGTTTCCGATCGGGCTCTGGGAAGGGGTCGACGGCGCCCGCATCATGGTGGCGCTCGAGCCGGGACGCTATTCGTGGAACGAGTTTCCCGAAGGGGATCTGAGCGCCAACGAGGAATTGGCCGAAAGTGCCCGGAAGTCGCCTTTCGGCATCGCTTACCGGTACTATGGCAACAAACTGGCGAACGGAGCCGGAGACCACGGCGGCTCGGCCCTGCCCCGCAGCATCCAGCTGCTCGAGGAGGGGATTACGAACGGCAAGGGGCCCGTGCAGCTTGTCAGCGCCACGTCCTCGCAGCTCTACGAGGATTATATGCCCTACGGGAACCATCCGGAACTTCCGGTGTTCGTCGGGGAGATGCCCCTCGACGTCCACGCTCCGGGTTGTTATACCTCCCAGGCCGAGATGAAGCGTTACAACCGCCGTAACGAGCAGTTGGCCGATGCCGCCGAGCGTTCGGCCGTGATCGCCGACTGGATGGGAGCCGTACCTTATCCGAAAAAGGCGCTTAACGATGCCTGGAAGCGTTTCCTTTGGCACCAGTTCCACGACGACCTTACGGGAACCAGCATCTGGGAGGCTTATACCTATTCCTGGAACGACGAATTCCTGGCGCAGGGACAATTCTGCGATGTGATCCTCGCCTCGGCCGGGGCTGCGGCATCCGTAATGGACACCCGCGCGAAGGGAAGTCCGGTACTGGTTTATAACCCCGCCGCTTATTCGCGCAGGAGCCTTGTCGAGGCGACGGTCGACCTGCCTGCGGAGGCCGAAGGGGTGGCCGTTTATGCGCCGGACGGGAAGGCCGTTCCTGCGCAGATCGTTGCCCGCGACGGTGCCAGGGCGACCGTGCTGTTTGCCGCCGCGATGGAACCCGTAAGCTATGCGGTATACGACGTGAGGGCCGGCAAGGCCGGCAAGGGCAAGGTGCTCAGGGCCTCGGGCAATACGCTCGAGAACCGGGTCTATAAGGTGACGCTCGATGCGAACGGCGACATCGCCTCGGTCATTGACAAGCGCAACGGCCGCGACCTGGTCGAAAAAGGCAAGGCCTTCCGCCTTGCGGTGCTGACACCCAATGTGTCGAACCGCTATCCGGCATGGGAGATCCACAAGGCGACGCTCGACCAGACACCCGAACCCGTGGATACGGATGTCCGGATCAGCGTGGCGGAGTGCGGTGCCGCACGGGCCTCCCTGAAAGTAGAACGGCGGTACGGCGATTCCCGGCTGGTGCAGTATATCCGCCTGACCGACGGCGGGGACGACGAGCGTATCGACATCGTGGCCGACATCGACTGGAAGACGCCCGACGCCCTGCTCAAGGCCGAATTCCCGATGTCCGTTTCCGCCGAGGAGGCCGTCTACGACATCGGCATCGGCAACCAGCGCCGTCCCACCAACCACCAGCGGGCGCACGAAACATTCGCCCATCATTGGGCAGACCTCTCGGACGGGGACTATGGCATCGCCGTTCTGAACGATTCGAAATACGGCTGGGACAAACCCGCCGACAATACCCTGCGCCTGAGTTTGCTGCATACGCCTTCGACCGAGAAACGCTATGCCGACCAACGGGATCTGGATTTCGGACGCCATACGATGACTTACTCGCTCGTCGGGCACGATGGCGACCATAACCGCGCCGGGGTGGTGGAGAAAGGCGAGCTGCTCAACCAGCCGCTCCTCAGCTTCACGACGCCGAAGCATCCCGGGAAGCTGGGACGCAGGTTCTCTTTTGTCGCGGCTTCGACCCCGCAGATCGCCGTCAAGGCGCTTAAGAAGGCCGAGGACGGCAGCGGTTATATCGTCCGTGTATTCGAGACGACGGGCAGGGAGGTGCGCGGCGCCGAGCTGGCTTTCCCCGTGCGGATCGTTTCGGCCGAGGAGGTGAACGGAATCGAGGAACCTGTCGGGGAAGCACGATTCGAAGGCAACCGGCTGCTCGTCGATGCCGGACATTTTGCTCCCAAGACCTATAAGGTCACGTTGGCGGAGGCTCCCGTGGCCGCCCCTGCGATCGAGAATGCCTATGTGGATTTTCCTGTAAACCAGAACTCCATTTCGAGCGACCCGTTCAAGTCCGTCGCCAAGGTGGATAAGGAGTGCAACTCCTATGCTGCCGAGCTCATGCCCGAAGTGATCGTCCATGGCGGCATCGAATACCGCCGCGGCAAACCCGACGTGAAAAACGTGCTGAACTGCAGGGAGTCCGTCACGGTCGATTTGCCGCAGGGCGATTATAACAAGGTCTACATCCTCGCATCGTCGTCCAGGGGCGACCGCAAAGCCGTCTTCGACATCGACGGCCGCAAGTACGAGGCTGTCGTGCCCTATTACTCGGGCTTCCGCGCCCAGTGGGCCTGGGCCGACAAGACCAAGTCGTTCGTCAAGGACGGGACGATCGCCCATATCGGGAACCACCGGCACAAGATGAACGGCCGGAACGATGCCTATACCTTCACGTACCTTTACAGGCTCGGGTTCGATATTGCCCCCGGAGCCGGAAAGCTGACATTGCCCGAGGATGCCGACATCAATATTTTCGCCATCACGGTCTCCGGGAACCGGATCGACGGGACGCGGTGGGCCTGCGAGCCGCGTGCCCTGCCCGTGATCGAATAACGGGGAGACACTCTATATGTGATAAGCCCGCTCCGGATGTTTCCGGAACGGGCTTATTCTCTATCCCTTTTCAGTAGTCACGCGATCCGTAGTCGGGGATGCGCTATATGGAAACGGCCCTCTGAAATGCAGGCCGGGCGCCATTGCGGACGCGGGGGCATTTACCGCCCGAAAAATTTTGCGATCCGGGTGGCCGCGGCAGTACCCATGCGGACCCGTCCCTGGATATTTTCGCTCTGGGGCTGCCGGGCGGGGTTGTGCAGCCATTCGTGGAAATCGACGTATATGCCTTTATTGATCATGAATTCGAAAGCTGCGTTCTTCAGCCTTTTTTCTTCGTTGTAGCCGGACTGGATGTTGGCGATCAGGTCTTCGAACGCGGCAAAATTGTACGGGTTGGAAACTGGGATTTCGGCTGTGTAATGTTGCTTTTTCATAACTTTTATCTTTTTTATAATTGAAGTTTTGTTTCATCAATTCTAAACGACCCAAAGTATTCGGAATCGGCCCCCTGACAGCGTGTGTATGCACTGCAATTTTGCCGGCTTACCCGGCGGGAAAATGGTCGGTATATGTTGCGTCGAAAATAACCGGTACAGCCTGCTTTCGAATCCGGCTGTATCGCAGACAGGAGTGTTCACTGCCGTGATCGTGTCGGCAAAGGTAGGGATAATGTGTTGAAATCCAAGCTTTATATGGTAATTTTTTCAACGCAAAAAATCGAAAAAAAACTTGCATCGGATTTTATTATTATATTAATATAATAATACCTTTGCCGGAAGGGGTGTGAATCCGTGGCGATTTTTCTTGTCTTTTCGCTTGTTCCGTTATCGGATTAATAATGTTCGGAATTGCATCTTGGTGGAAATGGCTTTATTATTGGAGTGGGAGGACGGTGGGGAAAATTGGGAACGTGCGGAATTTTGTCGCCCCGATCGACGGGAATCCGCCTTAATTTTATACTTTTGCAAAACCATGTCTCCTGCATTGCGGATAAAACTTTTTTTCGCCCTTGCGGCGTTGTGCCTTGCCTCTGCGGCAAGGGCGCAGGGCGGCGCCTATGCCGTCAGCGGCCGGGTGATCGACCGCCTGACGCGCCGGCCGGTCGCCTATGCCGCCGTAGTGCCCGTCGGGCAGGAACAACGCGGCGCATCGACCGATTCGCTGGGACGCTTCCGCCTCGAGCGGGTGCGGGCGGGTATTTTCCGCCTCTCGGCCTCGTCCGTGGGGTACAAGACCGTCGTCACGCCCGAATACCTCGTTTCGGCCGCCACGCCGTTCATCGAAATCGAAATGGAGGAGGATGCCACGCAGCTCGAAGCCGTGACGGTCGTGCCTTCGCCGTTCCGCGCCACGGCCGAAAGCCCCGTCGGGTTGCAGGTCATCGGGGTGCGGGAGATCGAAAAGAGCCCCGGCGCCAACCGCGACGTGTCGCGTATCGTACGTTCGTACCCCGGCGTGTCGTTTTCGCCCGTGGGCTATCGCAACGACCTGATCGTGCGCGGCGGCGGCCCGTCGGAAAACAAGTTCTATCTGGACGGCATCGAAATCCCCAATATCAACCATTTCGCCACGCAGGGCGCCACGGGCGGCCCCGTGAGCATCCTCAATGCCGACCTGATCCGCGAGATCGATTTCTATACCGGGGCTTTCCCCGCCGACCGTTCCGGGGCGCTGAGCTCGGTGCTGGACATCCGGCTGCGGGACGGGAACCCCGAGAAACAGACTTTCAAGGCGACGCTCGGGGCTTCGGAGGTGTCGCTGAGCGGGAGCGGCCATATCGGCGAGAAAACCTCCTACCTCTTCTCGCTGCGCCAGTCTTACCTGCAACTGCTGTTCAAGATGATCGGCCTGCCTTTCCTGCCGAACTACATCGACGGGCAGCTGAAAGTCAAGACGCGCCTTTCGGAGCACGACGAGCTGACGGTATTGGGGCTGGCGGGCTTCGACAACATGAAACTCAACCTCGACGAGGAGGGCGAAGACGCCGAGTACCTGCTGAGTTACCTGCCCCGCATCCGCCAGGAGACCTTCACCGTCGGGGCCTCATGGCGCCACTATGCGGGCCGCCATGTGCAGACCGTGTCGCTCGGGCACACTTATCTGAATAACCGCAACCTCAAATACCGTGGTAACGACGACTCGTCGGAGGACAACCTGACGCTGCGGCTGCGCTCCGTGGAGCAGAAGACCACGCTCCGCGCCGAAAACCGCAGCTATCTGGGGCGCTGGACGGTGCGCGAAGGCGTCGAGCTGAGCTATTCGGGCTATACGAACCGTACCGAGCAACGGCTTTTCACCGATGAGGCGGCGCTCTCGGACTATCGTACCCGGCTGGGGATCGTGGGCTGGGGCCTGTTCGCCGGCGCGGATTATGCCTCGGCGGACAAGCGCTTCACGGCATCGGTCGGCGTGCGTGCCGACGGGGCCGACTATTCCGCGCGCATGGCGAGGTTCTGGCGTCAGCTTTCACCCCGGGCGTCGGTCTCATACCAGCTCGGCAAAGGGTGGTCGCTGAGCGGAAGCGCCGGGCTTTATTACCAGTTGCCGCCCTATACGGCCCTGGGATTCAAACAGGACGGGGTGCTGGTGAACGAGGCGTTGGACTACCTGCGTGTGGAAATGTTCAGCGTCGGAGGCGGATGGCGTCTGCGCGACCGTCTGGTCGTCTCGGTCGAGGGGTTCTACAAGAAATACGGGAATATCCCGCTTTCCGTCTCGGACGGCATCCCGCTCTCGTGCAAAGGCGACGACTATGGCGTGGTCGGCAACGAAGCGCTGCGCCCGACGGCCGTCGGGCGGTCGTATGGCATCGAGGCGATGGCACGCTGGCAGATACCCGGGAGGGTCAACCTCGTCGGTTCGGTGACCCTGTTCCGCAGCGAGTACCGTGCCGATGCCGCATCGGAGTATATCGTATCGGCCTGGGACAGCCGTTTCGTGGCGAACCTCAGCGGTACGTACGACCTGCCGCGCAACTGGAGCGTCGGGGCGCGCCTGAGCGCCGTGGGCGGGACGCCCTATACGCCCTACGATGTCGAAAAATCGTCGCTGGTCGAGGCCTGGGACGCCCAGGGACGCCCGTACTATGACTATGGGCGTTACAACGACGGGCGGCTCGACGCCTTCGCGCAGGTAGACCTGCGTATCGACAAGACCTTCTATTTCCGCCGCTGTATGCTCGGCTTTTACATCGACCTGCAGAACGTAACGGGCAGCAAACTCCGCCGTCCCGACGTGCTGATGTCGACGGGCGTGGTGGAGAATCCCGGAGCCCCGGCGGCGGAACAGCGTTACCGCATGAAGTATATCGGGCAGCAGAGCGGGTCGCTTATCCCTACGCTGGGTGTCACCGTCGAGTTTTAGAGGGTACGGTGTCGCGTCCGGGGGATATCCCGGGATAAGGGCGCGGTATCCGGGGTGGCGGAGTCGGGATTCCGGCATGCCGCAGCGGGAGGCAGGAATGTGTCGGGAGGAAAATACGGAACCGCAGGGGTAGGCATCTCCGACCCCTGCGGTTTCTTGCGATCCGGGACGTGCCGGCTGTCATTTCCCGGTGCCCGGGGTATTCGTACCGCCCCTGCGATCCATCGCGAAACTGATGATGAACGGCATGGAGAGGAAGACGAGCGTGCCGACGGCTACCAGCCACGTGTAGGTGGCCGGGCTGCCTACGGGCAGCTGCGACGGCGGGAAAAAGGTGACGATGAACGAGAAGAGCACGGCCAGAAACCCGATGCCCCCGATGGCCCACATGCCGGCGTTCCCGCCCGGGACGCGGTAGCTGCGGGTCAGGCCGGGCTGCGTGTAGCGCAGGCGGATGCCCGCAGCGTACATCATCATATACATCACCAGGTAGAGCCCTACGGTCAGTGCGCTCAGCAGGAAGAACGCCACGCTCACGTCGTCCATGACGATGTAGAGCGACGAGAGCAGCGTGACGATGCAGCCCTGTATGATGAGGATGTTGACCTGTACGCCGTTTTTGTTGGTTTTTTGCAAGAAACAGGGCAGCACGCCCTCCTGAGCCGTCCACAGCAGGCCGCGGCTCGGGCCCGAAATCCACGACATGACGCCTGCCAGTGCGCCGAATGCCACGAGAAGCCCCATGACGTTCGAGAGCCAGCCGATGTGGTAGTGGTCGAAGACGATCTGGAACGTGGTGAACAGCCCCGACTGGAGGTTGATCTGGTCGTAGGGGGTGATGATCGCCACGGCCAGCGCACCCAGCGTGAAGAGCCCGAACGAGATCAGCGCCGCCAGGAACATGGCGCGCGGGAACTGGGTCTGCGGCTTATCGAGCTCCGGGGCATGTACGGCGTGTACCTCGACGCCGGCGAAGAGCAGCAGTATCCCGGCCAGGAATGCGATGTCGCTCATGCCCGTGATGTGCGGGAAGAGGCGCGGATGCACGTGGTGCGCCGCGTCGATATTGACGACCTGGCTGACGGTGTCGGGGATGTGCTCCAATGCGACGGGGTTGCCTCCGGCCATCCAGATGACGGCCATGACGATTACGACGATGCCGGGAAGCACCGTGCCGATCAGGAACCCTTTGCTCGTAATGCCCGATATGGCCGAGGTGCCGCGCAGCGTGACCAGCGTGGCGCACCAGTACATGGCGATCGAGAAAAGCCCCACGAAAAGTCCGTTCTGCGCCAGGCCGGGCATCCCGATCATATAGGCGATCGAGGCTGCGGCAAAGCCCAGCACGGTGGGGTACCATACGACGTTCTGAATCCATTGCAGGAAGATGGCCGTAAACCCCAGGTGTTTGTTGAACGCCTCCTTGACCCAGGTGTAGACCCCGCCGCCCTTCGAGGCGAAGGCGCTTCCCAGTTCGGCCCCTACCAGCGCCGCCGGGATCAGGAACAGGAACGTGGCGAAAAAGATGTAGAAGAACATCGTCAGCTCCTCCTGCGCCATCATCGGGAGTCCGCGCAGGCTGATAACCGCCGCCGCGGTCATCAGGGCAAGCTGTGTCGTCGTGATATTTTTACGTTTTGCCATAATGTGGAATTGTGTTTTACAACTGGCCGTCAATCAGTTTCTATGCCGCAACGCGGCCGGGCGGATGTTTTTTCGGGCGTGTGCATGGTTTATGCGGGCGTTTCCGCGCCCCGCGGGGCCCTCTGCGCCTGCGTGTTGACCGCCTGCGGGCGGGGCGCAAAAAAACAGCAGGGAATCTCACGATTGCCTGCTGCCTTCCGGAGGATTGCCCTCCTGAAACTACTAACCCAAACTTAAATAAATGAAGAAACCTCACTGCGGTTGCTGTTCCGCAGTTACCCGGTATGTTGCAAATCCCGTGCCGCGCCGCCGTGTCGGAAAGGCGTTTGTGTGTGCGGCCTATGATACATGCCGGCGGGAAAGGGCATAAACAACCGCAGGATGCCCGTGGGGACATCCTGCGTGTGCTTTCCCGGTAATATCCGGGTTGCGGAAGGGGGATGCGCTTACCGGCGTTTGTCCCTCATCTCCACGGCGCCTTCGTAGGTGCCGCTGACCTTGCGGCCTTTGTCGGTCGTAAAGTCGAGGACGAAGCGGTAGTCGGTGCCGACTTTGGTGATTGTCACCGTGCCGGACGTGATGAACCCGTAAACCGATTCGTTGGAGGCGTTGCGTTCCTCGCAATAGGTACCCGTGGCCAGCATGGATTCCATGAATTCCATCTGCTCGCCCGGTGTGTAGGTGCCCGGCGTGCCCGTGTCGGACACGGTGTAGGTTCCTTCCTGGAGTACCATTTCTTCGGAAAGTGCGGTCGTGAGGTAGAGCGATACCATGTGCCCGGCTCCCATGAGGTAGTCGTAATCGTCGCCGACCGTCGGCTGGACATCGTAGAGGTTCACGACGCAGTCGTTTGCCGTGCCGGCATCGTTGTTATAGTATTTACCCAGGGCGCGGATGAAGGTGGCGTTCGTGACGTCGTTTTCGAGGTCGGGCAGGGGCTCGATGGCACTGGCAGTCTTGTCCTCGATCGTGATCGGGCCGGTATAGCTGGCCGTGAACTCGTTGCCGTCGGTCGTGGTCAGCGTGGCCTCGATCGTAAAGGTCGAACCGGATTTTGTCACTGCGATCGTTCCGGCCTTGAATTCCACTTTCGTGATGTTCCCCTTGCCGTCGTTGACCATGCAGTAGGTCTTGTCCGGGTGGAATGTCGAAAGGCTCTGGCTGGTCGCGTACCTGTATGTACGATCCGGCAAGGTAATGTTGTCCAGTTTGTAGGGTTTCATCTGGAATAAATCGAGGCTCATGGCGCGGCCGGCGTTGACGGTGGCGTGGACGCCGCCGGCATCGATCGTTTCGCCGTCGGCCAGTACGACGATGTATTCGCCGTAGCTGCCGCCTTCGGGGATGCCGTAATAACCGCCTGCTACCTGGCGGTCGAATACGGCCGGGCCGCTCAGATCCTTGTCGGTGGCCATTTCAATCGACTTGACTTCGGAATAGACCTCTTTGTTGGATGCTGCGACGGCGATGATATAGGCCGTGCCCTCTTTCAGGTTGTCTGCGGTGATTTCCCCGGCCTGTGCGATGGCGGTGCCCTCGGCGAGAATCTTCTCGGCAGTCGGGACGACTGCACCCGCTACCTTTTCGATGCAGAGGTAGGCGGCCTTTTCAGCGTCGGTCAGCCCTACGGTGAAGGTGAGCGCCGTTATGCCGGGGGCTCCGGCTGCCAGCGTCACCACGGGCGTCGGCGTTCCGGTTGCCATCACGATGCTGTTGACTTCCGAGTAGATCCCGGTGTTGGCGACGGCAGCCGCAATGACATAGGTGGTCGAGGGTTTCAGGTTTTCGATCAGGATTTCGCCCGTTGCGGCGATGGCTTTGCCGTCGCGCAGGATCTCCTCGGCTGTGGGAAGGGTCAGCCCCTCTGTCTTTTCGAGGCAGACATAGGCTGCGGTTTCGGGGTCGGTCAGGGCGGCGTTGAACGTAAGGGTCGTTGTGGTGGACTGGCCCGGTGTCAGGACGACCGCGGGATGTACGCCGGGTGCCGACGTGGTGTGTTCGATGGAGTAGACCTTGCCGCTGATATTGCCTTTCTGGGCGACGGCGGAGAGGCGGTAGGCCGTATTGGGTTCGAGGTTGCCGACCTCAATGACGCCCGATGCGGTTACGGATTTTCCGTTGGCGAGGATTTGCTCGGCCGTGGGGACGGTTTCGGAGGCCTTGGCGCAGATGTAGCTGCATTTGTCCGCATCCTTGAGCGTGAGCGTGAATTTCAGCGCGTTGAATGCGGCGTCGCCGATGGCGATCGTAACGGTCGGGTCAGGATTTCCCCCCCCCCTCGTTTTTGTCGTCGCATGAGCTTAGCAGACCGGAGCACAGCACCAACAGTGCCGTTCCCCATGACAGGAAAGATTTGATCATAGTGGTTAAACTTTGGAAATTAGTGGGTTAATACTGTTATTCTGGCGCAGGGCCGGCCGTCTTTGGATATTCAATCAGGCTTACGGGGCGACCGTGCAATGTGTGACGGGATAAAAGTAACCTTTCTGCCAAGAAAATCCAAATTTTTTTTATCCGTGTTGCCTGAAAGTGCGATAAATCGGGGGTGAGGGTGCCGGGGCGAAAGGGTGGAGGACAATATATAACAAGACAGCAGGGAATCTCACGATTGCCTGCTGCCCTTGGAGGATTGCCCTCCTAAAACTACTAACCCAAACTTAAATAAATGAAGAAACCTCACTGCG
>ERZ827108.2401-NODE-2401-length-19572-cov-6.997131_pt1 | contig 19572 bp, 19 predicted proteins | sample MGYA00519921_ERZ827108 | MGnify/ENA primary metagenome ERZ827108 (study PRJEB31778, sample SAMEA3449258) | human gut metagenome | biome: human gut; feature: human-associated habitat; material: faeces | place: United Kingdom | collected 2010/2012 ... | reverse complement strand
AGTATGACCTGATGGCAGAGAATGCCGATCCTTATGTTATCGAAAAGAGCAAAAAGGAACTTGGCCAGATGGAGGCAATTCTGGGGGCTAACCAGACGATCCGTTCTCTGGTAGACGATATTCTCGACCATTACGAAAACTATCGCGCCAATCTTCTGACCGGGAAGGCGATGATTGTTGCATACTCCCGCTCCATCGCCATGAAGATATACAAGCGGATTTTGGAACTTCGCCCAGCTTGGACGGAAAAGGTCGCAGTTGTCATGACGCAGGGCAACAACGATCCCGAAGAATGGCGTGAAGTAATCGGCAATAAGGCTCACAAAGAAGATATGGCGAGAAAGTTCAAAGACAACAACTCGCCGCTTAAAATTGCTATCGTTGTGGATATGTGGCTAACGGGATTTGATGTTCCGTCCCTTGCCACAATGTATGTCTATAAGCCGATGGCCGGTCACAACCTCATGCAGGCTATCGCCCGTGTCAACCGCGTTTTCAAGGACAAGGAAGGCGGCTTGGTTGTTGACTATGTGGGTATCGCTGCCGCTCTGAAACAGGCCATGAATGACTACACAGCGCGGGACAAGAAGAATTACGGCGACACGGATGTCAGCAAGGTTGCATATCCGAAGTTCCTTGAGAAACTGTCCGTGTGCCGTGACCTATTCTATGGTTATAACTACGATAAGTTCATGACCGGAACCGATCTTGATAAGGCGAAGACGATTACAGGTGGCGTAAACTTTATCCTTGGTAAAAGCGTTGCGGAACAAGACCTTCCTGACAAGGAGAAAACACAGAATATCTACATCAAGGAGGCTTTGCTGCTCAAACAGGCACTTTCGCTGTGCGGTAGCTTGGTGGATGAGAAAACACGACTTGAAGCTGCATTCTTTGAATCGCTCAGAACAATGATTGTTCGACTTCTGTCCGGAGGAACCGGCAAGAAGTTTACCCTCCCGGAAGTGAATGAGCGGATCAATGAGCTGCTGAAACACAGCATCAAGAGCGAGGGCGTAATCAACCTCTTCTCGGATGTAAAGACGGAGTTTTCTCTGTTCGATCCGAAGTTTCTTGAAGAGATTGCCAATATGAAGGAGAAAAACCTTGCGGTTGAACTCTTGAAAAAGCTGATTGCCGAACAGGTGTCGGTTTACCGACGAACCAATATCGTCAAATCAGAGAAGTTTTCTGAACTTATTCAGGGTGCAATGAACCGCTACCTGAATGGAATGCTGACGAACGAGGAAGTGATTCAGGAGCTTTTGAAGCTGGCAAAAGAAATCGCTGATGCAAACGCGGAGGGTGAAAAGTTGGGATTGAATGCCGACGAGCTTGCATTCTACGATGCTCTGACCAAGCCGCAAGCAATCAAAGATTTTTACGAACACGATGAACTGATTGCCATTACCAAAGAGCTGACCGATCTTCTTCGTAAAAACCGGACGATTGATTGGCAGAAGAAAGAAAGTGCAAGAGCCGGTATGCGGCGTTTGGTTAAGCGATTGCTCAAGAAACATAAATACCCGCCGGAGGGGATGGACGATGCCGTCCAGACTGTCATGAGTCAGTGTGAGATGTGGACGGACAATGTGATGACCGTCTAAGAATACAGAGCAGACAACAATTTTACGATGCTATGTTCTTACCAGCGCATAAGAAAATGAGGTCGAATATGGATCATTATTTCGGTTTCAACACACCTGAAAGTCGAAAAAAGCAGAGAAAAGCTGCCCTAACAGAAATCGGAGAAAAAGCAACGAATTTTTTCTGGGATGTCGCCCCGGAATACGGCTTTGAAATGCGCGAAGGGCAACAAGATATGTCCTTTGAAATAGTGGACGCTCTCATCCACAACCAACATTTTGCTGTCGAGGCCGGTGTTGGGATTGGAAAGTCTTTCGGCTACTTGGTGCCTGTCCTGCTTTATAAAAAAAAGCTAAATAAACCGGTGATTGTCGCTACCTCAACGATTGCCCTCCAGGAACAGCTCTGGAATGATGTTCACGATGTTATGTCCCTTCTGAAAACAAATCCAGAGGTCATTCTTGCAAAGGGCCAGACGCACTATCTTTGCCATAAGCGAGCAAAGGAGCACCTTGAAACGGAGAATGCTGTCATTCCGAAAGAACTTGCCGAAGGCATAGAGCAAGGCTTCCAAGAGCGCAAGCAGTTCACGGCAACCATACCGCAAAATATCTGGGACAAAGTAAATATCCAGCGTTTTAGTATGCGGAATTGTGGCTCCTGTGATAAGAAATGCCTCTATTATGACATCCGCTCTCAACTAAGATACACTGATGGAATTGTGCTGTGTAATCAGGATTTCTTGACTGCGCATCTCCGTCAACTACGGCGTGGACAGGACGGTTTGATCAACCGTGAAGCTGACCTGATCGTTGTGGATGAGGCACACAACTTGGATGATAAGGTGCGAAGTGCAACAACGGAGCGCGTCAGTCAGGGAAGGATTCTTGGTCTTATCAGAAGCGCAGCCGATGAAGTTAAGCCCTCTGACCGGCAAAATATTCTCAAAGAGACCGAGACAGCACAGAAGGCGGTCTACTCATTCTTTGACTGCCTCAAGGTACAGATGCAGCAGCAAATCAATACGGCGCAACAGGATATGCGCTATGCTGAGCGCTTCTTCTTTGACGGGAGCGAGGAATCCTTAGCGCTTTTGGAAGCAATGATCGAAGCCGTCAAGAGTGTGGCTCTCAGCATTCAGGTCTATTCCAGCTTCGAGTATAATAATCGGTCAACAGCGGCATCGGATGAGCTGGACGAATTGAGTGAAACCCTTGCGGAAATGATTGCAGAAGTGGATGACTACCTTCTCTGGATAGAACGCAAGGGAAGTCAATCTGAGCTTGTCTATTGCCCGAAGAATACCCGAGAGATTACCAACCGTCTGTATTTTAGCGGAACTGCCCGGACAATTCTTACCTCAGCAACGCTGACGAATGCGACGGAGGGAAGCCTTGAAGAACAGTATGCCTATTTCATCAGCAATACCGGATTTCCAACAGATGAGCATGGCTGTCTCTCAGAGCCGAAGCCCTCTCCTTATCCTTATGACGAGCACTCCATGATTTATTGCTGCGACGATCTGCCGCATCCCACCAAAGAACATGAGGCATTCATAGAACAGGGAGTGCAGCGGCTACTCGAAGTTCTTGACATATCCGGCGGCAAAGCCTTGGTTCTCTTTACGGCCAAGACCGACATGGAAGAGGTATATTCCATCCTGAGTCAGAAGGAATTGCCGTATAAAGTTCTGATGCAGCAGCCGGGTTCATCTCAGGATCAAGTGCTTAACGAGTTTAAGGAAGATACCAACTCGGTGCTGCTCGGAACCGGCGCATATTGGGAAGGCATCAGCATTGAGGGTAAGAGCCTATCGAATGTAGTGATTTTCCGGTTGCCATTCCCTGTTCCTGATCCTATTATCGAGTACAAAGCATCTATCGCGAAAGATCCGCTGATGGATGTGCGCGTCCCGGAAATGGTAATCAAGCTCAAACAGGGTATTGGCAGATTGATCCGCAACTTTACGGATACAGGGATTGTCTGCATTATTGACCGAAGATTGAGAGATGCGCCAGCAGAGAGATACCATGATATTGCGTGGGCATCCCTCCCCATCAAAAACCGCACAAAAGACCTTGGAGAACTTAGACGCTTTTACGAGAGCCTTCCGGCTGCACACAACGAAACAGAGGGGTAATCTCACATGGAAGTCCAAGAGGCTGTTGGTGCTGCTATCGCCAATGAAGACAAAATCATATACAAGGATAGCACCTACGAGCTGGTCTCCAAGGTGGCCTATCTGATCGGCGTTCCTCGGCACATATTTGAAAATGAGCATGAAGCGCCCCAAATGGAAGTTTTCGAGCGGCTGGAAGCGGATAAGGCTGCTCGTATTATCCGGCATCTGAGCATCATCCGAACTGCCATTGAGCGAAACTTCCGGCACATCAACAGCGCAATGAGGATCGATTACCGAACACTCCTTTCCATGCCAGAGTATGTGCCAGCAGACAGTCTGCATCAGCTGAGTGCGGACGGGATCAACTTTATAAAGAAATCCAGCACAAAGCTCGTCCACCATGTTATCGAGATCAACCGGCTGATTTCGGACCGAATCAACAACTGTAAGAAACTGTTTCCTCTCTGGATTAGCTGGGACTATATCAAGGACCTGTTTATCATGCCCAACGGCTTGAAGGAGGAAGGGACCAGACAGGCTGCTTACCTCTATTACGCCAATCGCTCCTATTACCCCTATCAGGTGTATATCAACTGGGTGCCGCAGGATGAAGGCAATGTCCTCTATTATGACAAGAAATTTGCGGTGCTGCTGTATCAATGGCACAATGACTATTTCCGCGAGTTCAGCAAAGTCTCTGATGTCAGCAGCTATGTCAAAGGCAGCATCTATGAGTACATCGAAGGCAGCGAGAAGACGGTTGTAGTGGTGGACTGCGAAAACTCCGATCCGTACAAGCTATGCGCTGTTTTGAGAAACCTTGACTATAAATACACGCAGAAGATTTCGAGCATCATTCTCTTTGATGACATTCATACTGCCTCTGCGTGGCGTATCCTCGAAGATTTTACCAAGATACCGGTGGAGCATATTCTGATTGAGCGGGTCAAAGAAAGCAAATCCCTTGTAGACATCAAGCTGACTGCACGAGCCTGTCAGGAACACTATATCAACAAGGTGGATTCTTTCATCATCGTTTCCAGCGACTCTGACTACTGGGGACTGATTTCCTCGCTGCCGGACGCTCGCTTTCTGATGATGATTGAGCACGAAAAAAGCGGCCCGGATTTGAAGGCTGCACTGGTCAATACCGATATCTTCTACTGCTACATAGATGACTTTTACTCCGGGAATGCTGACGAACTGAAATTTGGCGCACTTATTAAAGAGATGTACCGGTATATAGACAGCGCAGTCCATCTAAATGTCAATGAAATGTTCTCAGCCGCTCTAAAAGCGACCCGCATTGAGATGAGCGACGCGGAGAAAAAACAATTCATGGCGCAGCATATACGAACCATGCAGATGTCCATTGCGCCGGATGGCGAAGTCGTTATAGAATTTAAGAATAAATAGTCTTAGGATTGGAGGGTACTGCTATGATGCAAGAGATCATGGACCAGGAAGAGCGGGTTATGCTTGACCAAATTGCCAAACTTACAGAAGAAAATCATGTTGAATGGGCTTGTGACGAATACAATCCGATTGGGTTTCTCGACAAAGACGATGACTCTGAACAATCCGCCTGTATCTGCCAAATGTTTCAGTTTTCCGCTGTCCTAAATGGTTTTCATTACGAACTTGAGTTAGCTGAATATATCAATGTACCCAGCGGTAAGATTGACCTATCCGTTACCCTCACAAGAAACGATGACGAACATTTCCTGAAAATTGACTCTATCCTGTCTGTGGAGCTTGCCACTTCCCAAGAAAAAGAGGCAAAGGATATAGACAACATCGCTGCTGTTCGGTTAGCAAAGCGCCTTGTTCCTCTGGCCGTTAAGACGGATGCCGTTGCAGAAGCCTTTTCGTGGGCGAGTTTCATCAACCAGACCGGCATATCTAAGGCGCTTCTCAATAATAATCTCACGAAATTGGGAGAAAAACTGTGTTCGGAACATCGGGCGCTCGACTTCCACTACGCTGTGTTTGACAACGCTTATAAAGACCGACTTCTTGCCGAACTATGAGAGTGAAGCCCCCCTGCAATTCACAGGGGGGCTTTGCGTCACTGTGCTATGCTATTCCCTTGATCCAGCATCATCGCAACCTGATAAATAAACTCTTCCGGTGTCGGCCTGTCGCCCTTGAAGGTCATCATGTCCCAGATAGGCTGTGCATCAGCATCATGATGATCGAAAGCTTCATCAATCGCTCTCTGCATCTCCTGTAAAACATTGTCTGGGGTAGTTCCATTTTCCTTTGCGATCCTTTCAAGAATTTCCTGAAAATTTCTCACGAGAAATCCCTCCATCTTTAGAATTTATACTTGCTCTTTAGAACAAGTATATAATTAAAAGATAGTCGAAGATGCGCAAACCTTGTCGAATGCAAGAAAAAAGATTGGAAGAGCCGGTGGCTCTTCCAACTGCTACTTTTCAACTAATGCGCTTACTGCTTTGAGTATTCGCATTTTCTCATCGTGTGGGAGATCCTCGATGGCGGCAGAAAGCTCAGAAGCGACGCTTTTCGTCGCGTGATCTACTACATCAACCAGTAAAGAATCCGCAGATACCTCAAGGACATTAGCGATTGCAACAAAGGTATCCAGCCGTGGGATTTTTGAACCACGTTCGATCACACTTACATGAGTTGGGCTAATATCAACAAGTGCTGCGAGGTCTTCCTGTGTCATATTTTTCTTTTCCCTTGCAGTTTTAATCCGTTGCCCGACTGCCTTAGCATCCATCGTACCACCTCCTTCTTTAGAACATGAATTAGCTCTAAAGATAGTATAAATTGGAGGCGTTCAATCATACAGAAGCCAAAGACCAAGAGATAATTCTAAAGACCTAAAATGCAAAAAAAAGAAGAGCCGCAGCCGACACCCGGATAGAAGAACAAGTTACAATGCTAAAGAACGAATCTCAAGAATAAATCCAATCTGTTAACTTAGATATTATGAATAAGCGAGCCTTTGTTCGTCTCTTCAACCCCATTTTCAAATCTGCAGACAAAGTCGCACTGCGCCGGCCAGCTAAGTAATAATTCAGATAGAGTCCAACTTCACGATACATACTCCAACATATTTGTTTTCATAGTATTTTTTACTCGTGTCTGAAAAATCACATGCATAGAAGAATTCGTATTTTCGTGCCGCTGTCCGATCGCCAAAAAGTCTTTTCAGATCTGCTGTCAATTTTCCATTACTGCGGTAGCTGGTCGCAGCAAAGCATTCAGCAATGATTTCTCCATCAGTAGACTCAATATCATAGCCGCTGACATTGCCCCAATTAAGAAGGAATGATTTCTCGGGATAATGGGATAACAAATACTCAGTAGCGGCGAGCGTCACAAAATAAGTCTGACTTTGATTGATAACCTCAACTAAGTTCTCGGGTTTTCCAGATAAAGGCTCGGTGGCAATCTTGTCAAATTTGAAATGTTTGAAGATTTCTTGAGCATCCTCACTGTCAATCATCGCCTTAATATCCTGCACGCTTTTTCTGAGGTTTGACAGGATCGTGGTTTTGTATCTGCTAAGCTCTTCTGCACTGCTAATCGTTACCGTGTTTGCCATAGATTTCTCCTTCATTGCAGCGATGCAAATATTTCACCCTCGATGTCCAGTATGTCATCCATCGGCAGCTTTGTTCCGTCCTGCATCACAATCAACCGTTCAAAGTCATCTATCTTTTTTACCATACCAGTCACTTCGACATATGCTCCACCAGCTTTGCGTTTATCCGGCTTAAAGTAAGTAAAGATGACTTCCGGTTTATCATTCATGCTATCAACAAGAATATGGAACTTCGTGTTCAGGGTGCTCAGAGCCTCTTCGTCCATTTCAACCTTTCCCACTGTTAGACGCCCGGTTTCTTTGATAGCGGCATCATAGCCGGTAAGCGCTGCAAAGGGTGAGAATTGGGCGGCTCGATCCTGCATGGACATCTGCGGTCTGATTTTGGATACATGGTGTGGTAGATGGATTATATCATCGTACTGCTTTTTCATAATCTTTGTCCTTTGTGTTCCGCTAAAAAGAAACAGCAATTCCCTTATGATCAGAGAGAAGTTTATCCTCATTCCATTCTTCAATCGTCAGCTTTACGAAGGAAGCAAAACGGCGGGAGATGGCAATATGGTCAATGCACTCGGCCTGTTCACCCGTCAAAAGGGACAGTTCGACCTCCTGAAATAAATTCTGCAAATCGTTTCTTCCGGCTCGCGTGAAGTAGTAGTTATCGAAGAAGGAACAGTTAAAATCACCGCACACGCAGATACCGTCACCTTTCTTACTCAAACGGCGTATGTCATCACTCTGGTGATGAAGTTCCTCCATGAAGGAAGGGTGACGGTTGCCCAGTATTCCTATGATTGTTCCATATACCAGCAGATTTCCAGCTTCCGTTTTTAGCTCAGCGCAAAGGGCAGTATGCGGATCATAGGTCTGATGCAGCTGAACAACGGGATAGTTGGTGTAGAGCGAAACACGATTTTCTGTAACGGCATAAGGGATGGCCTTATCTTCTATCAAAGAAGTGGTCTCATGGCAGAAGGTATACTTGGGGTGCAGCCGCTTGTCGGTCTCGGTCAGTACCAGGATGTCAGCCTTAATGCTATTGCACAAACCCTGAATCTGGTCAAGCTGCTTTTTGTGCTTGAGTCGCTCCACATTCCATGTGGCGATTTTCATGCCTTGTGACCTCCAATCTGCTGGTTCCGATCTTTGGCTGTTGCACCTTCTTCCAAGTTCATCCCCCGGAGAATCGCATTCTTACCAAACTTTTTCTTGATGTTCAGCATGGCCGTCTGCATTTTCTGCTCGCGTTCTAATTCCTGCTGCTCCTGTTCCTGCTGCGCCTCCTGAGCGGCATAGTCAGCGAAAAGGTCAAGTTGTTCAAATCCGCCGTTCTTTTTTGGTGCGGACTCTTTCGGGAGGACATGGTTTGCCACAACATTCAGTCTTCGGATGAGAAGACTTTGGTCTACGATGCGGTCAAACAGCTCCGCTGCGCCGGACATGATCTTTTTGGTGGAGGCCGTGTATCCATCCAGATTGATTGTGCCGTGGGCGTGTTTGGGAATCTGCCTCCCGTAATGATCCTTCACAATCGCGCCGTGATACTTTGCTTTTCTTGCAGGGTCGGTGAGATTTTCAATGTCATAGCCCACCGTCACCACAAGCTGATCGGTGACAAGCCCTTTGTCCACCAAATCCAGAGAAAGCATATCTGCCATCTCTCGCAGGACGAGCCGCGCCTTTTCTGCATCGTAGGGGCAGTGAAGCACCTGTCCCGATCCCAAGCTGTTAGAGGTTGGCTTGTATGCCTTAATTGCCTCGATGGTAGTTGGCTCCCAGCCCCACGCATGGTCGATCAGTAATTCTGCATTCTTTCCGAAGAGATGATACAGCAAATCCTCATTGCGCTCGGAGCATCGTGCAACATCGCCCATCGTGAACATCCCGTGCTCTTCCAGCTTCTTTGCGTAGCCACGGCCTACTCGCCAGAAGTCGGTGAGGGGCTGGTGTGACCACATGGTCTGCCGGTAGGTCATTTCGTCCAGCTGGGCGATGCGTACCCCATTTTTATCCGCCGGAATATGCTTTGCCACAATATCCATCGCCACCTTGCAGAGATAGAGGTTTGTCCCGATCCCCGCCGTGGCCGTGATGCCGGTGGTTGCGATGACATCCAGAATCATCTTCATGGCGAGGTCATGGGCAGACAGCTTGTAGGTAGAAAGGTAATCGGTCACATCCATAAATACTTCGTCGATGGAATATACCACGATGTCCTCCGGGGCGATATATTTCAGGTAGACCTCGTAAATCTTCGTGCTGTATTCCATGTAGTAGGCCATCCGGGGCGGAGCGATGATGAAGTCGATCTCCAGATTCGGGTTTTCTTGCAGCTCAGAGAAGAAGCAGGATTTGCCTTCCAGCACTCTGCCCGGAGCATCATGCCGCCGTCCGGCGTTGGCTTCCTTGACTCGCTGCCTGACCTCAAAGAGCCGCCCTCGGCCTGAAATGCCGTAGCTTTTGAGACTTGGAGTGACGGCAAGGCAGATGGTCTTGTCAGTGCGGCTTTCGTCTGCTACAACGAGGTTGGTGTCCATCGGGTCAAGGCCGCGCTCCCGGCATTCCACCGAAGCATAGAAACTCTTGAGATCGATTGCAATGTAGGTGCGGTCTTTCATGCTTCGGTGAGCCTCCTTTCAGTCCTTCAAATGAGAAGTTCTCACTCCGATATATGTTTAATCTTCTGTAAATTCCCGCTACATAGCGCATCCATGTTTCTGAATATTTTATCTGCATCCCAATCCCACCATTTGAGGTTTAGCAGATATGCGGTCAAATCATCATCAAACCGCTTGCGAATCAGTTTGCACGGGTTTCCGCCAGCAATGCTATATGGCGGAATGTCTTTTGTGACAACAGAGTTAGCTGCTATGATCGAACCGTCCCCAATATGAACACCCGGCATGACAGTCACATTCTGTCCGATCCAAACATCATTTCCCACAACGGTGTCGCCCTTTAACGGCAGATCTTCAAGGCTGGGAGTAAACTGCTCCCAGCCACTGCCCATGATGTTAAATGGGTAGGTCGTTACGCTGTTCATTCTGTGATTGGCGCCATTCATGACGAATTCAATACCCTTTGCTATCGCACAAAACTTTCCAATAATCAATTTATCTCCAAGAAATTCATAATGGTGCGTGACGTGATCTTCAAATTTTTCCGCACCATTTATATCGTCGTAATAACTGTATTCACCCACGATAATATTCGGCCTGGTAATTACATTCTTAATATATACCACTTGCTTGATTGCTTCGTTCGGGTATACAGCGTTGGGATTCGGTCCCATATGATTCCCCCTCCAAATTCAGATTTGTCTATCATTTCATCCGAAATCCCCGAAAACGCTGGTGTTTTCAGCGTTTTCGCAACCTCGGAGTTGGCCTTTTCCCTTGTTTTTTCCCTTATGGGGAGAAATAAGGGAAAGTTTTTTTATACGGCCCCCACTACCTGATCGAGCAGCCTTGCGGAAGTCCGCTTGGCTTCCCTTGTAGCGTGGGCGTAAATGTTCATTGTGGTACTTACGTCTGCGTGTCCGAGAAGCTCCTGCACATCCTTGGGCGCAGCACCGTTGGATAAGAGGTTGCTGGTATATGTATGTCTCAACTGATGGAAATGGAAGTCATCCATATCACCCAGCTTTTTTCTTGCAGACCTGCAAACGATACTGACAGTGGATGGAGATTCATAGGCACCCTCTGGCCGCAGGCAGACGAAGGAAATCAAGTTATAGTCCTCCGGGGTTTCCTCCGTTCTTGGTAAAGAATAGACCTCATAATGAGTACGGTTTTTCTCCTTGACCACACGGTAGTAATTCTGTCTGTAAAGCGGCCCGTACTTAATGCTGTTGAGCATCTGTTCCTTTTTCGCCGCCCGCAGGATCGCTGCCAGTGTATCACAGAAATCCACGGTGCGGATTTTCTTGCGTTTGGTCGGGCCTATCTCAGTTTTCTTCCTGGAGGAATTATATCGCATACTCCGGCGAACCGTCAGGCATTGCTCATTCAGATCAATGTCCTGCCATGTCAGGCTGCAAGCCTCGCCAATACGGAGGCCAGTAAAGTATGCAATCTGGATAGGCAAAAGAGCCGGATTCCCTTTCGCTTTCAGATGTTCAATCAGTTTGGTGTACTGCTGATAATTGATCGTGGGAATTTCGCCCGCCATATTACCATCTCCATCCTCTGCAAACATTTCGTAGTCCTCATCGTTAGAGTGCCTTACGACATAATCCATAGGATTGAAGGTAATCAACTTTTTGGGGAAAACTGCAAAGCGGAAGGAATTGTGAAGCACCGCCGAATACTGACGCATAGAACCAACGCTCAGGGCTTTCGCCGTTGTTCCGTCCTCGTTTGTACCTCCGAAGCTCAGGAAATCCATATAGTCTTGCAGATGCTCGGCCTTGATGGTTTTCAGCTTGCGCTTGCCGATAGGATGCTTTTTGATGCGGCTAACTGTACTTTCGTAGGCAGCTACCGTACCGTTGCTAAGAGAACCGGGTTTCAATTCTTCCTCCACCCACATATCCAACATATCGCCTAAAGTGATGTTCTTTGCCTGGGCAAGAAACTGCTTGCTTTCGTAATCGTCCATCGCTTTACGAAGCAGAGATTCCGTTTCACTCTTACTCTCTGTGCCGGGAAATTCCTTCTGAACACGGTGTCCGCTGGCATCCTCTACATAAAAACGATAGTACCACTTCTTTCCTTTCTTTCTAACAGAACCTTTTGCCATTTCATTTCTCCTTTCGACGGTGGCAAATGGAACTGTTGTGATGTTATGCCCTGATTATATCAAAGGACGGACAACAATTCAACGATGCCATCTACAACTTGGAGCGGCCTGCTTTAGTCAGCACAGCGCACCTGGTTCTGATCCAGAAGGTCAACACCCTGGTTGACTTCCATAAAGCGGTCTATCACATCAGCGCGGATAATCATTTTACGGCCAATTTTCAGCACAGGGATTTTTCCCCAGCCCACCAACTGGCGAATGGTATTTCTGCCAATGCCGGTATAAGCGGCAGCTTCCTCAACCGTCAGGCCGATTCTGCTGTTTGCGGCTACCTGGCAGGAAAGAGATTTCCGCGATCTATTCTGTCCGGCAGAACCGGACTGTAAAACGCCACGAGGGGCGATCATAGTCGTTTGATTCATCTCAAAGCCTCCTTACTAAGAGATAAAGAAACAGCCACACCGATACAGATTGGAGCCGTTATAACATAGCGGTACAAGCTCGGTGTGGCTGCTCTTATATATTTTGCTATTGCTACACTCGTCACTTTTGCCACGCGCCCCTGACGATAGGAATATTATAGGCCGCCCCTGGCAGGGCTGTCATAACTCCGCAGCGTCGTTTTACTCGTGCGCCGCAGGGTTCCCCCTCAAGTCTGTGGGAGGTCGTGAGAAAGTATCGTTAGCCCCCGCGCTGTCATCGCGCCCGGATTGCCACTCCGGGTCTAAGACTTCCGTTCATCGCTCTGGTGCTTGTCTGCTTCACCTCCTGCAAGCCACCGTCATCGCGCCGGGTCTTATGCCGCTACTCACGCGGGTTTCGTACCTATAATACCGTATATTCAGTTTTCAAAGATCTTGAGGTCACGAGGATAACGTGTCCTTCTAATAACCATGAGATTCTGGGGTTTTACATAAGGGGCTTAAAGACGATTTTTCAAAAAAGTCTCCATGTTACGAAGTCCCCGCTGGATGGATTCGCTGACCGATGCAGCACTCACACCCTCACTCTTGGCAATCGCTGTTACAGTCAGTCCCAGGAAGTAATGAGCATAGACGCGCTTGGCCTGCTTGTCCGGCAGAGAGGCCATAGCAGCGTGAAGCTGCTCCATCGTCACTTTACGCTCATAAATTTCACAAGGGGTCATAGAGACGAACAGAGCTTCGTACTCAATCCCATCCCCGCGATCCAGGGAATAATGGGCCTTGTGGTAATATGTACGGCGGCGGTATGCAGCGTCCAGCCGGTCATACTCCAGCATGATGGCAGCTACTTCATCAGGAACCTCGATAATATAATCGGTATTATAATAATTGGGATAATGCTCCCGCAGATTGATTTTTGTCATTGTCTTTCCTCCGTTTCAGATTAAAAGGGTCAAAAGTGAATCGGAGAAAACCGGCGGGGAGCGGCACCCGCAGGAGCCGACGAAAAGCCCCCGTTTTCGACAATGAAAAGCGCCGGACACTCGTATAGAGCATCCGGCGCGAAAACACCTGTTAGACGGATTATTCTGTTTTACATACGCTAATCGTTCCGGTTCATAGCCATAAAGGGGTGGGGAACAACCAGGGCTTTTTTTCTTAGTTCACCTAACAGGTGAGCTATGAGAATGATTAAAACATGGGGTAAAAAGATCATAGCCGCCTCCAACGGCGGCTACTTGAATTTGAGCGTACAAAAACGTCCCAGATAGCTGCCGTTTTTTTTAACGGCTGCCTGGGATGATTTTTAGAATATCATCCGCTCAAAATCGGAATGATAATACTGGTCAACCCGTTTGATAGGGTGATTAAATTCCTCCTTCCAGAACGATATAATACTATTGAGGTGAACGATTATGCCGGAAGGTGATTTTTCAAAACTTGGCAACGCCATGAGGAATGCCCGCAAAAGCCGGGGCTTTACCCAGGAGCGATTGTCCGACGTGTCCGGTGTTTCTGTCCGTCATATAGCTAAAATTGAAAAGGGCATTATCAATCCGTCTTTTGATATACTGGAGAAGCTGATAACAGCTCTCGGAACATCTTTTGACGCTTTCTACAATCCGGCAACGGATAAGGAGGCCGCAGAGCTTCAGGAAATCGTAAGTCTGTATAAGGCTTGTCCTCCTGATGGAAAGCGATTGATTGCAGCCACTACACGGGCCTTAGCCAATGAGCTGATGGACACAAACATGGAACATGAATCTAACAAGTGAAGCCAGCAGGTGAGGAAGCACCCTTGCCCGCTGGCTTTACTTTTCTCTGCGGGCAATTATGTATTCGATTGTTTCTTTAAGTAATTATCCCGCAACTTTTGAAAAGATTTATGTCAATTCTGTGGAACGCATAAAGGCCAGGGAACAAAACTGGCAAGCAATGCAGAGTGGTACACACTCTGCGATTTTGCTCTGCAAAATTGCTTGTTGGTGGACGGCCCCCAATCCCCCGGAACAGCTCCGTAAGCCGGTTCATATCCCTGGAATTGCCCCGCGCCATGAAGTCCGGTGAAAACTGCGCCATAAAATGTGTCCCATGCGGGCTGTTCGGTTCTTTCTGCGCTTGCAGCTCCGAAAGCAGGCGGGCCGCTTCCGTTTTGATTTCTTCATCGGAAAGCGGCGTCCGTAAATGCTGTTCCCGCCGCACCTGGTTCAGAAAAATATCGGTCAGTCCGGGATTGCTGGCATCCACCACAAATTCAGTGTTGCGGTCATATCCCCAGGCATCTGGATTTTCAAAGACCGGAATGGTTCTGGCCCAATCCTTATTGGAGCGGGAAATACGTCCATCCCAATCCTTTTCCCGGACAGTGGCGGCAAGGACATAGAGCGTCCTGTCCATGCCGAAAGCGTCAATGACCTCCAATGCAGCCTCTTTCCCAAGCCGGTTATCATGGTAATGCTCCCGGATCGCCGCTTCAATGGCCTGCTTGCAGGCAATATTCGCTTTATGGGAAGCGCGGTACTGTTCCAGCTCCCCATGCTCACGGGCATAGCTGCCCGGATAGGGATAGACCGGCGTTTCCAGCAGGACGCGCCTTTTTTCGGCTTCTGCCTCGATCATCGTATTTGCCCGGTAAACCAGGGAATCAAACAGGGTATCCATGTAGTCGGTTTCCCGCTTTTCAAACTCCCGAAACACATCCTCCAGCGGGCAGGGGGACTTTAAGAGGGCGTCGGCCTGGGCATCCGTCAGATTGCGATTCTCCAGCGACATCAGCACATCTTCCCGGACGGTGTATTCATAGGTGTGATGCAAAATTTCCTCCGGGGGCTGGGCCAGCAGCCACTTCCGGTAGGTTTCCTGTTCGGCGGACATTTTCTGATAAAGTGCCGTATTGCGTTCTTCGTTGGTCATGTTATCGTACCTCCATTTCTTTTTTATGGGATTTGTCCGGTGTTCCACGGACGGGCGATACCTTCAGCTTATCCAGCACCGAGGGCCGCTCTGATTTTGCCAGCCGCTTTGCCACCTGCTGCGGGGCCGCTTTGCTTCCGTCCATATCGCCCCGAATGAACATCCCGGCAAACTCGCCCTCCGGGGGCTGGTGGGCGGCCAGCGTTTCCAAGTCCTTTTCAAATCCGGCAATGTAGCCCTTATTCTGCTCGATCTGTTCTGGAAAATATTTCAGCAGATTGTCCTCCAGCCGGTATTGCTGGCTCTGGTGGTTGGCTTTTAAGAGCTTCAGCCGTGACACATCAATATCCAAGTCCATCTTTTCTTTGATTCTCGGATCACCGGCACACAGCGCCTTGATCTCCGCATAGGACAGGGCTGTTTCGTCTATATCGTCACAGGAGCGCACCGGGGATTTTGAGGTCATAATCTGGCTGATGAACTTCTGCTTGTTCTCCACGGTCTGCCATAAGTAACTGTCAAAGGTTCCCTCGGTGACATAGCGGTAAATGTGGACAGTGGCGTTCTGGTTGCCTTGGCGGACAATCCGGCCTTTTCTCTGTTCCAGATCACCGGGCCGCCAGGGGCAGTCCAGGTCATGCAGGGCAATGAGCCGATCCTGGACATTCATGCCCGCGCCCATCTTGAATGTGCTGCCCATGAGGACGCGCACCTGCCCGCTGCGTACTTTGGCAAACAGCTCTTTCTTTCTGGCCTCCGTATTGGCGTCATGGATAAAAGCGATTTCCTCCGCAGGAATGCCACGGGCAATGAGCTTTTCCCGAATATCCTCGTAAACGCTGAATGGCCGTTCCGTGTCCCCCGGCTCCGTCAGCAGCTCCAGCGCCCGAAGCTCCGGGCTGTCCAGCCCACCGGCAGCTTTGGCCACACGCTTTGAGGGCGCAGCTTTCGGCGTGGAAATGTCGCAGAAAACAAGCTGCGTCAATTTATCCGCCTGACCGTCCCGCCAGATCTGTGCGATATTCTCTACACATTGATTGACCTTACTGCTGGGATCATCCGGCAGCATGGGATTTAGAATACGCTGGTCGAGGCCCAGCTTGCGCCCGTCGCTGGTGATTTTGAGCATATTGTCCTGCCAGGGTTCCACCTTGCCGGAATGGACTTCTGCGGCCCGTTCGGAAAGCTCCTGTACCATTGCCTGCTGATGCTCCGTAATGTCCATCGGGTTGATAAAGTCGGAGCTGGTCGGGGAAATGCGGATCACCTGACCGCCCAGCCGCTGCACCAGCGGGAAGTATTCGCCCTCCGGGTCGCAGATAGCAATGTCATCCGTCGTGATAAGGAAAGCGTTGGTCATTTCACGCTTGGCGCTGAAAGACTTTCCGCTGCCCGGTGTGCCGAGGATCAGGCCGTTGGGGTTCTTGAGCTTCTTTCTGTCCACCATGATGAGGTTATTTGAAAGCGCGTTTAAGCCATAGTACAGAGCCTCACCGCCGGACTGAAAAAGCTCCTGGGTGGTAAACGGAATGAAGATTGCCGTACTGGAGGTGGTGAGGCTGCGCTGAATCTCGATGTGATTGAGGCCCAGCGGCAGGCTGCTCATCAGTCCTTCCTCCTGCTGAAAGTCCAGGCGGGCAAGCTGGCAGTTATATTTCTGCGCGATGCTGGAAGCCTGGAATACGTTGTTATTAAGCTGCTGCTTGCTGTCGGCGGTGTTTAATACCAGGAAAGTCAGAAGAAACATTCTCTCGTTGCGGCTTTGCAGCTCCTTCAGGAGATTTTTCGCTTCGTTTCCATAGGTAGCCAGATCGGAGGGGATGATGTCCATATCATATCCGGCGCGGACAGCTTTTTTCTGCTCCTCGATCTTCATTTTATCCAAGTCAGTGATTTTGCGCTTGACCGTCTTGATGGCGGCAACCTGATCCACGGACTGAACGTGCATATTGACGATCAGGCTGCTCTCCATATCCAGAAAGTCCGCCAGCATCCGGTCATTTAACTCCGGGGCCAGGATTTGCAAAAAGGATACGGCTCCGAATTTCCGCCCCATACGGAAAACGCGCCCCTCCTTAAACTCAAAGGAAGTGGGCGCGATAAAGTCCTTGGTGGACAGACCGCTGGGGGCCAGCCAGTCCCAGGAAAAACGAAACTGGCTCTGATCGTCCATGTGGAAAACGTCATAGACCAGGCGCAGGCGCTCCATCCCGTTTAAGGGGGCTGCGGTAACGCCCAGCCGCTTAAAGTTGTTGAGAATGTCATTTTCGATGCGCTCCAGCCGGGGCTTTGCCGTCCTGATGCTTTCAGCCTCAATGCCGAAGGTGAGAAACTTGGTCTTAATGAGGCCGTTGTTGCCCTTGGCAAGCTGGCTCTGGAGCATCTGGGCATACTCGGCCCGGATGCTGTCAAAGGCATCATTCTGGGGCGGGATGAAAATGCTCTGTTCAAAGCTCTCCATGCTGGCACTCAGGTTCAGGAAAGAAAACTGAAACCGGATGGAGCTGTCAAAGTAATTGAGGAAGTCGCACCACGCATCGAAAATGGCGCTTTTGTCCTCATTCTGGGAGAGCTGATAGTTGATGTCCTGGAATTGGACGGTCTTGGTATAAAAGCTGTCCGTCACGCGGCACACGCCGTCCGGCCACATCCGTTCATAGGGAATGGAATCCTGGGCCGACTGCTTGTTTTTATCCGTCCGCTTTGCCCGTTCGATGGCGGCGGCGATCTCTTTGCGCTCGGCGCGGGTCAGCTTTCGTTTTGATGTCGTTTTTGCAGACAATGCGCTGTACCTCCTTGTCTAAATGGTACTGCCGTTCCAACACGGCATAGAAATTGTTGGTCTGATAGGGTCTGTGCTTGGGGCGGACAAACCGCACCTGCACATAGTTGTGGATGATCTTTTCAAGGGGCTGGCCGTTCTTCTCGTAGATTGCCAGCATGAAAAAGGGCAGCATGACCAGCACCATGCACAGCGAGGCCGTACTGGTACTGACGCAGCCTTTCAGCAGAAAGAACAGCGGGACGCCGATCAGAGCGCCGCTGCCAAAGCATACAAGCTGCCGCTTTGTCAGATTGAACATCACTTTTGTTTTTACCTTGCTCAAGTCCTTGGGGACGTTGACGTAGGCCATAGAAAGCCCTCCTTTCTGAAATCAATGGGCATTAAACACACTCTTTGCAAGGCTTCCGGTCTTAAAGAGGGTGAAGCACAGAAGAACCGTGTAGCCCACACATGACCAGATCGCGGCGATAATATCGCTTTCCATTGCGATATTCTGAACCAGCACCGCATAGATGCCCACACAGATAATGATTAAAAACGCCTGGAAGCCCAAAGCGAACAGGGAGCGGAGATAATTCTGGCCCATCTGTCCCCATTCCCGGTTGAGCATCGTTGCCATCGGGATCGGGGCCACGCTCGTCACCAGATAGATCTCCACCATACGACCATAGACGATAATAAAAATGCAGATGGTCAGCGCCCACATGGTAATCCCCACGAAAAGGCTCTGGAACCACAGGCCGAACAGCGGCCCCAAGTCCATCTCCATCAGCCGCGCCTCCATATCGGTGACAACGCTGGAAATGTCAATGGACGCATCGGAGATAATCACGCCCGCCGCCCGGTTGACAACGCTCTGCGCCACATCAAACACGCCCATAACGATATTCCAGGTGTTCGTGACAATGAGAATGGCGCAGGCCGTCTTGAAAATCCACTTGAAAAACATCCAGGTATCCACATCGTTTAAGTTGTTCTTGTCGATAATGAGCTGGATCAGCTCAAGGGTCATAACAAAGGCCAGTATCATACCGGCAATGGGAACAATGACCGTCTCGGACAGGTTTTGCACCATCGAGAATACGCCGCTGTTCCATCCCTGCGGGGTAGTCCCTACCTGGGTTGAGATTTCCCCGACCTTCTGGTTTACATGGTCGAACATCCCGGACAGGTTGCTGATGATACCGCCGACCAACAGCTCTTTCAGCCATTCAGTGATGGAATCCCATAAAAAATCCAAACGGTTTACCTCCTTTCAAGCCCTCCTGCAAGCTGCAGGAGGGCGAAAAGGATTTGTTTATGGGGTGAAATTAGCCGAACAGACCGGTCAGAAGGGGAACCAGGGTAATGCCGATCAGGGCAACGCCGCCGCCCGCCATGAGCTGTTTTATCCCCAATTAGGTGTAAAACTCTGCTC
>ERZ827108.2400-NODE-2400-length-19573-cov-2.913721_pt1 | contig 19573 bp, 17 predicted proteins | sample MGYA00519921_ERZ827108 | MGnify/ENA primary metagenome ERZ827108 (study PRJEB31778, sample SAMEA3449258) | human gut metagenome | biome: human gut; feature: human-associated habitat; material: faeces | place: United Kingdom | collected 2010/2012 ... | reverse complement strand
GAGCGTTACTTATCGTATGGAAACGAAGTTTCCTATACGATAATAAAGACCACAGCAAAAGCCGTGGTCTTTATTATAACGATCTTCCATCGAGAAGTCAACGCGCGACAGCGCACTCTGAAAAGTTTAAAACATTTTTCAAACTTTCCTCTCGATAAAAACTCCCATATGCGGGAGCAGGATTTTGCTGTCCAAATCCTGGTATAGCTCGGGATTCTGGAAATAACGTGTTCCGGGTTCATCGATTCTGCACGGATAGGAGCTGTGGTTGACGATGACCGTACCGTTTTCAAATTCTGCGCGCTCAACGCCCTTTTTCCGGGTCAGTGTCGTGCCGAATTTTTCTTCCAGAAGCATCCCTACGGGATCTTTTTTCAGCATGGTCAAAGGGTACAGCTCGTTATTGCGCTGCGTCAGCGGAACGTGCGGTGCGATTCTGCCGGTGTATTCAAAGCCGTAGAAAAATCCGATTTCGCAAACGGTTCCCTTCCCAAATGTGCGCTTGACAATCGCAGGCTTTTCGTCCGTTTCCCAGACTGCGAGCACGTCGGCGTTTTCCTCCTCGAAGCTGCCAAACTGCGTTCCGGTCAGCATTCCCTTTTCGCCGCTGCACTCAAACGCATCCTTTTCATGGGAAAGGCAGTGGCTGCCAACGCTCGCCTGTGCAAGCAAATCCATCGGTCCGTGCAGCAGCATTCCGCCATTTTTTACCCATGCTGCAATGCCCTGCTCCAGTTCAGAATCCGGGTCAAGCGCATAGCAGTCGTTTGCCGCGAGCACGAGCACCTCGTACTGATCTGCTGTCTGATCCTTGAAAATGCTGCCATCTACAACGTCAACGTCGATCTGCCAGTCCTCCAGAGCCTTATACCAGCCCAGAAGATCCAGCCGCCTGTCATGATTGTGCTCCGTGTCAAACGTCTCTGCAAGCGCCATCGCAGACGGGAACAGCACTGCTGCCTTTGCAGCTTTTCTCACTCCGAGCCTCAAAACAACCTCTTTCCACCAGCGGTTGCCTTCTTCCAAAGACCTGCAGAATGCTTCCGGCATCCGGTGTAACACGCCGCCGTCGTCTAACCCGCACATGCCGTAAGACGCATATCCGGAAGCGCCGGACGCCGCCATCGAGGCGACCGCCTCACACGGAGAAATCCACGCATATAGGTCATTATAAACAAATCTTCCCCAGTAAATGCCGCCGACAAAGGATCTGCCACGATTCATATTCCGCATCATGCTGTGTTGACATGCTGTCACATAGCAGTCCGGGTCGCCGTTTGGAAGCACCGGCACAGAAATAAAATGCGCCGCATCCACATACGGGGCAATCCGGTAAAAATCAGCGCCTCGCACCGCCGTATCCCACAGATCAGAAAGCCCTGCACCGGTTAAAAAGCTTCCATCCACGTTCAAAAAATATCCCCACTGGCTCAAATCCGGGCACAGATACAGCTGCGGATCAAGTGCATGGAGCTTTTTCTGCATCGCTTCAAAATAAAGCACCAGCTCGTCGCTTTTCCAGCGCTGGTTGTCCATCCATACGCGGCATTTTTCATCCCGGTCTTCCAGCTCTTTTTCCGAAAAACCATTTTTTCCAGGATAACGCAGTTCAAACCAGTATTGCTCGGGTTCGATCGTTTCAAAGCTGTTTGCTTCCGTTTTGTAGAAGCGGTTAAAGGTTTTAATATCTCCGTTATAACGTTTTTCAAGCCAGCTGCGATAGCGCTTTTTTCCATCCTCATCGAAGCTCGGTGCAACGACCGGGTCCCACATGCTGCACAGCGGTTTTTTTTCTTCCCCGTCCACTTCGATCCGGGTCATATTTTCACCGTACATCTCTAAAAGCTGTGAAACGTGCTCCGTCATCGTCTCCTGCGCTTTCTCCGACCAATAACGATACCAGCGACCGTCATTGCCTTTTGCCGTCACAACAGATTCCCCGAACACCGGCGGGCTAAAGCGAATATTCGGATACAGGTTATCTGCATTCAGATAAATCGCCAGAAATGTATGGCTCATCCCCTGCTTTTTGATCTGCTCCATCATAAACTCCTGCATGCCGACATACTGGCTCGCAGGCTTTCCCTCATAGCGTTCCCGAAAATCCTCCCAGTCCTTGGAATCGAGCAAAACACTGTTGAAGCCGAGCTTTTTTAACAGCTCCATCCCCTCTGCGACAAACGCCTGATCGTCATACGCCGGTCGGTAAAAATTGCCGAACCAGACGTTTAAGTACGGCGCTCCGCTCTTTTTTTCAGAAATCATATACCCTCCTTTTCTGCCGTAAATGCAGCAGTCTTTCCTCTGATAACGCTTTTATCTGAATGCTGCCTTCTTGTCCAAATGCTTTACAGCTTCAGGTCATCTTCTTTGATCCAGCCGATTTTTCTTAAAATCTGTCCAAACACCAGGCTCAGCACCGCCGGAAGCACGAAGCAGATCAAGATCATGCCGATCCAGTCAAACGCTGTAATCTGACTCCGACTGCCCGCTGCAATTTCTTCCAGCCAGCCGGTATAAACGCCGATCTGTCCCACCAGTCCGCAGGTTCCCATTCCGGAGGAAACTGCGGGTCCGTTCATCTGAAGCCGGAACAGACAGGTCGCAATCGGTCCGGTGATGGCTGCCGCCAGCGTCGGTGGAATCCAGATGCGCGGATTTTTTACGATATTGCCCATCTGCAGCATACTTGTGCCCAATCCCTGGGAAATTAGTCCGCTCCACTTGTTTTCTTTGAAACTCATCGCCGCAAAGCCGACCATCTGCGCACAGCAGCCCGCAACTGCCGCACCCCCGGCAAGCCCGGTTAAGTTCAGCGCCGCGCAAATCGCTGCAGAGCTGATCGGCAGCGTCAGCGCAACACCTACAATAACCGATACCAAAATACCCATAAAGAACGGCTGCAGCTCCGTCGCCCACATGATCAGGCTTCCGACTGCGCTCGCAGCAGCTCCGATTGTCGGCGCACACCACATCGACAGCAGCACTCCGGAAAGGATTGTCACCAGAGGCGTGACTAAAATATCAATCTTCGTTTCCTTGGAAACCGCCTTGCCGCATTCCGCCGCGACGATGGCGATGACCAGCACCGCCAACGGCCCGCCAGCCCCTCCCAGGATATTGGTGGCATAGCCCACCGGCACCAGGGAGAAAAGCACCAGCGCCGGCGCCTGCAGGGCCGAGCCGATGGCCACCGCCATAGCCGGTCCCACCATGGCCGAGGCCAGCCCCCCAATGGTATAGGCCGTGGCCGCCTCTCCGGTCCCCACGGTCACCACCGTGGCCGACAGGAATCCAATGTGAAACTGCGTTCCCAGGGTATTGAGAATGGTCCCTACCAGCAGCGTACAGAAGAGCCCCTGGGCCATGGCCCCCAAGGCATCCACCCCGTAACGCTTGGCGGAAAATACAATGTTTTTCCGCCGGAGAAAAGCACGAAATTGTTCCATCATCTCTCCTCTTTCTTTCCTCAAATCAAAAATAGACCTTGCAGGTGTCAAGACACGTGCAAGGTCTATTGTATTCTTTTCAAGGGAGCTTGTCAACCCTGAAGGGCGAATTCACAGGGTTCCCCCCTGGGTATAGAGAATGCCCAGCTGCTTCAGGTCCTCGCAGACCCGCTGGTACGCCTCCTCACTGGGGCAGCGGAGGTTGTGAATATGAACCCCATCGGTGAGGGAGGACAGGGGGGCGGCGTGCTTGGCCTTCTCCACAAACTGCCGCACATCATACCGGGAGGCCAAACTCAGCTGGCCGGTCATCTGCCCATACAGGGGATGGTCCACCACCACATCAATGACGGTGCAGCCGTTGTCCACCATGGCCAGCAGTTCGGTCTCCGTCTCCTGGGCGGAATGGACGCAGGCCACGGCCCGAAGCAGGCCCGTGGTTTCCCCCAGTTTATACCCCCGGGGCGTAGCCACAATGTCCAGACCCGCCGCGCGCAGCAGCGCGATGTCCCCCACGATGATCTGCCGGCTCACGGAAAACTGCCCTGCCAGGGCAGTGGCGCTGACAGGATGCTCCGCCGTCAGGGTTTTGGCAATGGCCCTTCTCCGCTCTTCCGCCTTCATCTCCTCCACCACACTCCTTCCCCGTCTTCCAGACCGATTACTTATTGTGGGTCAGCAGGTCATATTTGATGTCCCAGAGCTTTTGGGACAGGTCCACATAATAGTTATGGGGGTTGTCAAACCGCTTTACCTCATCCCACATGGTCTCCATCTGGTCCGCGCAGTACTGCTGAATCTCCTCCAGAGAGGGCATGTCATAAACCAGCCGCCCCCCCACAAAGATCGGCTTCTGGAGCTCCTTGGCGGTAAAATTGTTGATGGTTTTCTTTTTCCAGGTGGCGTCCGGGTCGAAAATCGTCAGGCTGCCGTCTGGGTTGCAGTTGCTCTTCACATCCTCGTCATAGGTGCACAGCCAGTCTCCAATGGCCTTGCCGGTTTCGTTGCCGAAGAGGCGATAGACCCGTTTATACTGAGGGGTGGTGATTTTCGACACATTCTCGCTGAGTTTAATCTTGGGCACCACATTGCCTTCGTCGTCCTCATAGGCCACCAGCTTATACACGCCCCCGAACACCGGTTCACTCCGGGCAGTGATCAGCCGCTCGCCCACGCCAAAGGCGTCGATCTGGGCCCCCTGGATCAAAAGGTCCTGAATGATGATCTCATCCAGGGAGTTGGACACGGTGATCTTGCACTCGGTCCAGCCCGCCTCATCCAGCATCTGGCGGGCCTGGCGGGTGAGATAGGCCATGTCACCGGAGTCCAGCCGAATGCCGCACTTGGTCAGTCCCCTGGGCTTGAGCACATCATTGAAGGCGCGTATGGCGTCGGGGACGCCGCTTTTCAGGGTATTGTAGGTGTCCACCAGCAGGACCGGGTTATCTGGATAGATCTCACAGTAGGCGCGGAAGGCGTCATACTGGGTGTCAAAGGTCTGTACCCAGGCGTGGGCCATGGTGCCCCCTGCGGGCACGCCGTAGAGCTGGTCGGAGATGGTGCAGGCCGTTCCTTTGCACCCGCCAATAAACGCCGCCCGGGCGCCGTCAATGGCGCCGCTGGACCCCTGGGCCCGGCGGGAGCCAAACTCCAGCACCGTCCGTCCCCGGGCCGCCCGGACGATTCGATTGGCCTTGGTGGCAATGAGGCTCTGGTGGTTGATGGTCAGCAGCAGATAGGTCTCCAGCAGCTGGCTCTGGATGGCGGGCGCCCGGACGGTCAGAATGGGCTCATTGGGAAAGACGGGGGTTCCCTCCGGCACCGCGAAGATATCCCCGGTAAACTTAAAGTTCGCCAGGTAGTCCAGGAATCCCTCATCAAACATTTTCCGGCTCCGAAGATACTCGATATCCTCGGGCTCAAAGTGGAGGTCCTGGATGTACTCGATGACCTGCTCCAACCCAGCCGCAATGGCATACCCCCCTTTGTCCGGTACACTGCGGAAGAACAGATCAAAATGTGTGATCCGGTCCTTGTACCCGGCCTTGAAGTATCCGTTGCCCATGGTCAGCTCATAAAAGTCGCACAGCATGGTCATGTTCAGTTTCTTGTTTGTATTCATGGCAAGATCCTCTGTTTCAGTGATGGGGCGTTCCGCCGCCCGGAAATTGGGGCCCTGGTCACACCCAGGGCGGGCCGGTCCGATAAAATCGCCTTATTATATGCCCAAACAGGTGACAAGTCAATAGACGCTCCCGCCGCTTCCCCTTTCCCCTTTTGAAAGTTTAACAAGTATTATAACTGATTTCTCCCCAAACTGCAACGAATCCCCACAAAACATCTGTAAATTCTTTCATTTCCTCTTTTTGCTACAAGATTTCCTGCATTTTGTAGAATTTGACGGAGCCCAGTTTTCCCATCTCCCTGTCCCCATGCCATGGGAAATGGGGGCGCATGACTTGGAAACCAGCGCATATAGATAGAACGACATAGAAAGGACGGGATCGATATGAAATTCTTTCGCGTGAAACCTGCTAAAGAGCGGAAGGTCGTCTTCCTGCGCAAGCGTTGGCTGGCCATCCCCGGGGCGCTGCTGTGCATCTGCGCCCTGTGCCTGGTGACCACCCTGCCCTCCTACGTCTCCGCCTCCACCACAGAGCGGCAGCTCCCCATCTACTGCGTCCAGCGGGACTACAAGACCTGCGCCCTCTCTTTTGACGCAGCTTGGGGCAACGAAGACACCCAAACCCTCATCGACATCTTTGACAAGTACAACGTGAAAGTCACCTTCTTTGTGGTGGGGGAGTGGGTGGATAAGTACCCCGAGTCCGTCAAGGCCCTGGCGGATGCCGGCCACGAGGTGATGGGGCACTCCAACGACCACGCCCACTTCAATACCCTCTCCGCAGATCAGATTGTGGAGGACATCAACACCTGCAACGATAAGATTGAGAAGATCACCGGCAAGCGCCCCACGCTCTTCCGCCCGCCTTTCGGGGAGTACGACGACCACGTCATCACCACCGTCCGGGGGATGGGCATTGAACCCATCCAGTGGGATGTAGACAGTCTGGACTGGAAGGACTATGACGCGGCCACTATCACCCAGCGGGTGACCTCCAGCGTGGGCCCCGGGTCCATTGTGCTCTTCCACAACGCCGCCCTCCATACCCCGGAGGCCCTGCCCGACATCCTGGAATATCTGTTGGGAGAAGGCTATGAGATCGTCCCCATCAGCCAGCTGATTTTGGACGGGGAATACGGCACCGACTACACCATCGACCACACAGGCCGGCAGTGCCCCGTCTCCTCCTAAGCGCTTTCCGCGCAAGAAGGACGCCCCCGCCGGCGGCGGGGGCGTCCTCAACGGGGAGGTGGTTGTGTCTCTTCCCCCTCCTCTGCGATGGGGAGGTAAATTCTGGTGACATAGTTTTGGGGATTCGCCGTCATGGTGGCGCCAATGAGATACTCCTCCATAGAGATCCCCCGCAGCAGAAGTCCATGGCGCTGGGCGTACGCCTCCAGAGACAGGTAGGCGGGAAGCATCTCGGAATACGGCCCCACATAGATACAGGAGACCGCCCGAAACGCCGGCAGGCGCCGACAGTTGGGCAGCTGGGGGTTGGGGTTCTTAATCCGATAGCAGACCTCCAAATCCCCCTCGTCGTCAGAGGGGTCCTCACTGAACTGCTTCTTGTAATCGGAGTGAAAGATCGCCATATTCACATCCACAGGTTCCAGCCCCGCCTGATCCATCAGCTTCAGCAGCTCCGCCCGGCGGGAGATGAAGAGCCGGCTGGCCTTCCAATAGCACTGGTAGCGGGTATAGGCCACCCAGGCCGCGGGAAATTCCACCACAGAGACGCTGGGCTCCGCGGCAGCCTGGCGGGACTCCAAAAAGGACAACCCCCCCATAATGCGGAGAATGTTGTCAATGAGGGCGTCATACTTGGCCACCGTGGCGTCCCGCGCCTGGCGCACCTCATACAGGTGTTCCTCCAGTTCCCGGGAGAGGGTCCGCAGATCCCGTTTTTTCAGCAGCGCGCCAATCCTCTGGTTGGGCAGGTCCAGCTCCTTCAGGCTGCTCAGCAGAAGGACCTCCTCAATCTGGCTGTCCTCATAGTAGCGGTAGCCGTTCTGTCTATCTCGATAGGCGGGCTTGAGAAGCCCCTGCTGGTCATAGTATCGCAGCTGTTTGGCGGTGACATTGCAGAGGTTGGCCATCTCCCCCACTGTATATCGTGACCGCTTCATCCCATATCCCCCCATGCTCTCCCCACCGGTTCCGGTGTGGTTTTCAAACCATATTATTGTATTTTACCCAACCTTTTGAAAAATGTCCATCCCTTCCACTTCAAAACCTTTCCCTTTCTGGAAGGTTTATTCCGCAGGATTTTTCCTCATTCCCCCCATATTTTTCTCATGGCGCCATAGTATCTCTTACTTTTTCCTTGTTTCTTCTCTTCTCAGAAAGAAATTGCCCCATTTCGATCTCCGTTCCTCCATCTCTGGCCCTGCCAAACACTGCTTGACCTTCCCTTGCTGGGAACCTTTATACTAAGAATATAGCAAGCATTTGATCACCCATTCATCATCAAGAAATTGGAGGGATTCTCTCTTGCGTCATCATTTCATTCACCCCTATATGCCCAACAGCGTTCCTCACATTGAAGAGGAAATGCTGCGGGAACTTGGGCTCTCCAGCGTGGAGGAACTCTACCGCACGGTCATTCCAGAGGACCTTCTCTTTCAAGGCACCATGGACCTGCCGGCGCCTTTGCTCAGTGAACAGGCCCTCAAACGCCATGTCAGCCGCTTACTGGCCAAAAACACCTCCACAGAGGATGCCATCAGCTTTCTGGGGGCGGGCTGTTATAAGCGGTATATCCCCGCAGTCTGTGACGAGATCGCCAACCGCTCAGAATTCCTCACCGCCTACTGCGGCGATACCTACTCCGACCACGGAAAAATGCAGGCGATCTTCGAGTACGCCAGCATGATGGCGGAACTGCTGGAACTGGATGTGGTCAGCTACCCCACCTACGACGCTGGCCAGGCGGTCTCCTCCTCCTTCCGTATGGCGCTGCGCCTGCGCCCAGGCCGGAATGAGATTCTGGTTCCCGCCCATATGAATCCGGAAATCCGCTCCCAGGCGGCCGCTTACTGCCGCCCCTTTGGCACTCTGGTGCCTGTGGAGAACCCCTTCGGGGTGCTGGACCTGGCAGACCTTCAGGCCAAGCTCTCCCCCCGCACCGCCGCGGTCTTTCTGGAAAACCCCGCTTACTTAGGCGCCTTTGAGCCCAGGGCCAAAGAGATCATGGACCTGGCCCACCAGGCCGGCGCCATCGGCATTGTCATGCCGGAGGTCTCCTCCTTAGGGGTGGTCACCCCGCCATCGGGCTACGGCGCGGACATCACCTGCGGCGACATTCAGCCCCTGGGCATTCACATGCAGTACGGCAGCGGCTGCGGCGGCTTCATCGCCATGGACAATGATCCGGACTATGTTAACGAGCTGCCCACCTACCTCTACGGCATCTCCGAAACCCAAAAAGACGGGCAGTATGGCTGGGGCCGCGCCCTGTACTACCGGTGCAGCCACGCCTCCCGGGAAAATGCCAAGGAATACTTTGGCACGGAATGCGGCCTATGGGCCATTGTGGCCGGGGCCTACCTGGCTACCATGGGGCCCCGGGGCATGCAGGAGCTGGGCCAGCGGATCTTGTCCTATGCCGCCTACGCCATAAAGCGCCTGTCCGCCCTGCCCGGCGTCACCGCCAACCCAGCCGGCGGCCAGGTGTTCCAGGAATTCATGGTGGACTTCCGGGCCACGGGAAAATCCGTGGCGGAGATTCACCAAGCCCTGTTGGCCCGGAACATCTTTGGCGGTGTGGACCTGGGCAAGGTTTTCCCCGCGTACGCCGGCTATGCCCTATACTGCGTCAGCGACACCACCACCGCGGCGGACATCGACACCTTGTGCGCCGCGCTGCACGATATTTTAGGAGGAACGGGAGCATGAAACGGGACGGCACACGTGATTTCCACGAAGCCAGATGGGACGAACCCATTCTGATGGAACTGGGAGAGCCCGGCCAGCGGGCCCTTCTGTTGGAGGAGATAGAGCCTCAAGTCGCCCAGGCCGCCGGTGCGCCTGACGACCTGGTGCCCCAGGGCTACCTCCGCCGGGAAGCCCCCGAGCTGCCGGAGCTGGGTCAAATGCAGCTGCTGCGGCACTATCTGCGCCTGTCCCAAGAGACCATCGGCGCGGACCTCAACATCGACATCGGCCTGGGCACCTGCACCATGAAGTACAACCCTAAGGTCCACGAGAGCTTTGTCCGGGACCCCCGGTTCTCTGAGCTCCACCCCTATCAGGACCCGTCCACCACCCAGGGCATTCTGCAGGTGCTCTATGAAACCGAACAGTACCTCAAGGCCATCTCAGGAATGGACCGCTTCAGTCTGAACCCCGCCGGCGGTTCCCAGGGCATCTTCTCCAACGTGGCCATCATCCGCGCCTACCACGAGGCCCGGGGAGAGGGGGCGCAGCGGGATGAGATCATCACCACGATTCTCTCCCATCCAGGCAACGCCGGCACCGCCGCCGCCCTGGGCTACAAGGTCATCACCCTCTACCCCGACGAGAGCGGCATCCCCGACCTGAACGCCCTCAAGGCCGCAGTCTCCCCCCGGACCGCCGCCCTGCTGATCACCAACCCTGAGGACACGGGCATTTACAATGAAAAAATCCGGGAATTTGTGGACATCGTCCACGCCGCCGGTGGTCTGTGCGTCTATGACCAGGCCAACCTCAACGGCCTGATGGGCATCACCCGGGCCAGGGACGCGGGCTTCGACCTGTGCCAGTTCAACCTGCACAAGACCTTCTCCTCCCCCCACGGCAGCCAGGGGCCGGGGGCCGGCGCCCAGGGCTGCACCGAGGAACTGGCCCAGTTTCTCCCCCTGCCCACGGTGGAGTTTGACGGCACTCAATACTATCTGGACTACAACCGCCCTCACTCCATCGGCAAGCTGCGCAAATTCTACGGGGTGCCCGCCGTGGTTCTGCGGGCCTACGCCTATATCCGCAGTCTGGGGGCCGACGGGCTGAAACAGGTCTCTGAGCTGGCCATTCTCAACAACAACTATCTCCTGAAAAAGCTGGCATCCGTTCGGGGGCTCTCCATGCCCATGGCCGAGGGCAAGCCCCGGCTGGAGCAGGCCCGGCTCAGCTGGGAAAAGCTGTGCCAGGAAACCTCCGTCACCACCGACGACATTGACCGCCGGATTGTGGACTACGGATTCCAGAGCTACTTTGCCAGCCACCACCCCAGAATCATCCCCGAGCCCTTCACCCCCGAGGCCTGCGAGACCTATTCCAAAGCGGATATCGAAGAATACGCCGCGGCCCTCCAGTCCATTTCCGAGGAGGCATACGCCACCCCCGAGGTGGTAAAAACCGCCCCCCATCGGGCCGCCTTGGCCACCCAGCTCACCGGTGACCGGCTGGACAACATGGACACCTTCGCCTGCACCTGGCGCGCCTATCAAAAGCAGAAAAACCGGTAACGGAACCATCCAAATAGGAAAGAAGCGATTGCATGCATGTTACCTTTTCCATCGCGGGGACCACGTTCCTGGTGTTCTGCGTCTTTGCCATTGCTGCGGCGGGCTATCTGTTGGGCCGGGTCACCATCCAAGGCGTCAGCTTGGGTACCGCCGGTGTCTTTGTGGCCGCCCTGCTCTTCGGCTGCTTCTGTTATGGGAGCCTGTCGGAACAGCTCACCGTAGCAGGGGCCACCTTTGTCACCGACGGGCTGAAGATTGTGGAGAATTTGGGGCTCATGTTCTTTGTCACCGCCGTCGGCTTCATTGCGGGCCCCGGGTTTGTCCACAATTTCAAACAGAACTTCAAGTCGTATGTGTGCCTGGGGCTGGTGATCACCCTGTTTGGCGGGGTAGCCTGCGTACTCTGCATCCTCATCGGCCGTTCCTTCACCGGGCTGTCCCACGCGGAGTTCACCGCCATCCTGGTGGGCCTTCTGGCCGGAGCTCTCACCTCCACCCCCGCTTTCTCCGCAGCCAAGGCCACGGTGGCCACTGCGGAGCTGGAGTCCCTGGTCTCCGTGGGCTACGGCATCGCCTACCTCTTCGGGGTGGTGGGGGTGGTCCTCTTTGTCCAACTGATCCCCAAGCTCACCCACGCGGATCTGGACCGGGAACGGGACCGGCTGACCCAAGTCTCCCAGAACGCCGCCAGACGGACCGGGCGGGTCTGTTTGGATGAGTTCGGGCTCATGCCTCTGGCCCTGGCCATTGTCTGCGGCATCGTGGTGGGCAGCTGCAAGGTGGGAAACTTTTCCCTGACCACCACAGGCGGCTGCCTGCTGGCCGGTCTGGTCTTTGGGCACTTTGGCCGGATCGGTCCGGTCAACCTGATGCCCAGGGACACCACCCTCAAGGCCATGCGGGAACTGGGTTTGGTCCTTTTCCTCATTGGCGCCGGAGTGGCGGGCGGCTCCCGGTTCGCGGAGTTTTTCCACCCCATCTACTTTGTCTATGGCATCCTCATGACCGCGCTGCCCATGGTGGTGGGATACCTTTTCGCCAAGCATGTGCTAAAACTCTCCCTCCTAAACAATTTAGGCTCCATCACCGGCGGCATGACCTCCACCCCCGCCCTGGGGACCCTGATTTCCGTGGCCAAAACGGAGCAGGTCGCCGCCGCTTACGCCGCCACCTATCCCATCGCGCTGCTCTCGGTGGTGGTCATCTCCCAAGTCATTATCCTTGTGCTGTCATAGCCTTGCAGGGATTCCAAACGCAAACAGAATCGAGGTAAACTATTATGTTAGCAGTGGTAAAAGAACACGAAGGCCCGGGCTTCGCGGTAAAAGAGGTCCCCTATCCTGTCCTCCGGGACACAGACGTCATCATCAAAGTCCGTTCCGTGGGCATCTGCGGCACCGACGGCCCGATCCTGGCCGGCACCCGTCCGGTCCCCTATCCTTTGATCCCCGGGCATGAGTTCGCGGGCGACATTGTGGAGGTGGGTTCCGCCGTCCAGCATCTCAAGGTGGGAGACCGGGTCACCCCCTGCATCGTCATCGGCTGCGGTGACTGCGACATGTGCATTGAAGGCAAAGAGGTTCTTTGCGACAACCTGGTGGAGACGGGAATCCACGTGGACGGTGCCTTTGCCGAATACGTCCGGGTCCCCGCCAAGGTCTGCCGGAAAATGCGGGACACCACCACCTATGACCAGGGGGCCTCCGTCGATCCCGTGGCCTCCGCTTACCGGACGGTCAAGGCCTCCAGGATCACCTCCAAGGATGTCTGCTGTGTCTATGGCGCCGGCCCCATCGGACTTTACGCCGTCCAGCTGATCCGGCTCCGGGGCGTCAAAACCGTCATCTGCCTGGATACCGACGCCGGTGCCCAGCGGCTGGAGCTGGCCAAAACCCTGGGGGCCGACTACACCATCAACGTCTCCCGGGAGGACCCTGTACAGCGGGTCAGAGAGATCACCAACGGCGCCATGGCCGACTACGTCCAGGACTGCGTCGGCGCCCCCACCGTTCCAGTCACCGCCATGAACCTCTTAAAGAAAGCCGGCACCTATGCCATCACCGGACTTTACCACACCCTGCCCCAGGTGGACTTAGGCAAAGTGGTTCGAAGCGAGATCGACATCTATGGCACCATCTGCTATACCCGGCAGGAGTTCGAGGAGTGTCTCCACTTCATCGAAGACGGGCGGGTCAAGGTAGACCCCCTCATCACCCATCACTTCCCTCTGCGGGAAATGGAGCAGGCCTTTGCCATCACCCAGGCCAAGCAGAGCATCAAAATCATTCTAAACCCCTAACGGATTCCATGGGAAAACAAGCAGCCTCTCCGGGGAGAGGCTGCTTGTTTATTTCTCTGTTTCCCACTGCCGCCGGAGTTTTCCCAGGGCCCGCAGCTTGATCTGATTGACGTTTTGCTTGCTGGTCCCCATCCCGGGGGCCAGCTCCGCCGCAGTGTATCCCCAGTAATAGACCTGTTCCAAAACATAGGTTTCTTTTTCCGTCAGCCTCGGGCAGCCTTTTACCAGGTCTGAAAACCGCTGCTTCTCAGCAGAATCCTCCTTGGCCAGCGCCGGCAGGCTGTCCTGCTCCTCCATTTCATTCAGAGAAAAGGCAATGGCAGGCTGGCGCATCCGCTCCCGTTGCAGCCGCTCATAGGCATGGCGCACAGACTGCACCAAATACTGGACCACGGCCCCCTCCGCACGGCACCGAATCTGTTCCGGCTTCATGTCGTGAATCACCTGTAAAAACGCCGCGGTCATATCCTCCAATCCATCTTCTCCCCACAACTTTCGTCCATACTTTTTCAGGATCGGCTGGAACTGCTGGAGCAGCGACAGCATGTCCGCCTGGCTCCCCTGTTTCGCCTGTATAATTTGGTCCATCAGCATTCTTCATCCTTCCATTCTCAAGGAGATGGAAGTAAAAGAGAGAATCCGGGACCAAAAGGAAACGTTCCATTTTTATTTTCTGTCTTTTTCTGCTTTTCTGTGGAGTATGAGAGAATATTCCAACACATGAAACGCAGATTTCCAAAAAATGCAACAAAAATGCCGAAAAATACAGTTTTGTATTTTTCGGCATTTTCTGTCTCATCCTGGCCTGACGCCATATTTTATTTTTGCTGCTCTGCTGCCTGATCTTCTCCTTCCCGTCTCATCAGACGCTGCACGTGACGGCGGGCCCTGGTCATCATCATTCGTATGCTGTTTGCCCCGCATCCCAGATCATCTGACAGTTCCCTGTCACTTCTCTGCTGGAAATACCGTCCCTCCAGCAAAAAACGCTCTGTGGGGGCAAGCTGAGGCCAGACAGCGGCCAACGTATTCCACCGTTCTCTTTGAATGACCCATTCCTCCGGCAGGCATCCCTCCACAGGCAGAGCACCCGTCTCCAGGGAAACGCACCATCCCCGTTCCTTGGCCTGCTTTCTGAGCAGGGTGAAGGCCGTATTGCGTACGGTAACAGTAAGATAGCCAACCCGCTCCCCTTCCTTCAGGGCTCGCAGCTTCGGAATCCTTGAAAGCAGCCGAAGAAAGCTCTCCTGCAGGATCTCTTCCCAGAGAAACGCATCCCGACAGTATTTCTTTGCTGTACGGAGCATCCGCTCCTCATAGTGATTGTACAGCCACACCATAAATTCTTGGTCATCCATATCGTCCTTTTCTGTCAACGTGGTCGGAGGCACATCCATCTTTTCTGATTCTTTCTTCTTCACAGTCCAGCAGCAGTCCATTCCTTCCTGGGAGAAACCAATTTTCCCGAAAAAACGCCTTGTTTCCCCACGAAATTATTTTACTCGCACTCAGATCACATTTCAATACAACATATTATTGTTTTATAATTTGAATCTAATCAAATACATGTAATCAAAGTATATGAGATATCAAGCGAGACATCTTCCCGCCCTCACACTCCCGCCAGATGGTTTACTTTCCCACCCTCTCCCCCCTCTTTTCTTCTGAGAGAGGAGGTGAATCAAAATGGAATCCACCGAATGGATTGATTCTTGGCTCCGCTCCTTCTGTGGGAACAGTTCCGGCCTGCTTTTGGCGCTGCTGCTGTTGGTTCTGCTGGATTATATCACAGGAATCTGCGTCGCCATTCAGACCAAGCAGCTCTCCAGTCAGATCGGCGCCAAGGGGATCACCAAAAAGGTTGCGATGTTTGTGGTAATCGCGTTTTGTCACGTGTTGGACGCCTATCTGCTTCACGCAGAGGCCGCCCTGGAGACGGTGTCTACCATCTTTTATCTGTCCAACGAAGGCATCAGCATCCTGGAAAATGTGGGAAAACTCGGGGTTCCCTTACCCCAAAAAGTCCAAACCCTGCTCAGCTATCTGAAAAAATCAGGGGACAACGATCCCCCATCCTAAGAGAGGAGGCGCAGACATGGCGCTCACAGTACACCAAACCTATCTCACCCAAAACGACTGCTACCGTTCCGGCGGTGCCCTCACGCCTCAGGGGCTGATGCTCCACTCCGTGGGCTGCGCCCAGCCCGATGCCATGGCCTTTGTCCAAAGTTGGAACCAGCCCGGGGTGAAAGCCTGTGTCCACGGCTTCATCGACGCCAACACCGGGGCAGTTTACCAGACCCTCCCCTGGACCTGCCGCGGCTGGCACGGCGGCGGGTCCTCCAACAACACCCACATCGGCGTGGAAATGTGTGAACCCGCCTCCATTCGCTATACCAGCGGGGCAAACTTCTTAGACCAAGACCACCGAGGCGGCGGTCCTGCGGACCTATGGCACCGCCGTGGACCTCTTTGCCCAGCTGTGCCGGACCTTTTCCCTGGACCCTCTGGGCGATGGCGTCATTCTCTCCCACCGAGAGGGCCACCAGCGGGGCATCGCCACCAACCACGGGGACCCTGAGCACCTTTGGTCCCCCTTCGGCCTCACCATGGATATTTTCCGGCAGGCGGTCTCTGCCGCCCTAACGGGCCAGGCAGCCGCCCCTGCTTCCCCTGCGGTTCCCTTTCTGGGCCGGGTTACCGCCGACGCGCTCCACATTCGCTCCGGTCCGGGAACCAACTGCCCCATTGTGGGAACCATCCGGGACCAGGGTGTCTACACCATCGTGGAAACCGCCGACGGCCAAGGTGACAGCCAGTGGGGAAAGCTGAAAAGCGGCGCGGGGTGGATTGCCTTGGACTATGTCACCCCCCAATAACCCCCCGGGCAGAGCGCCAGCCCTCTTTCCGCCCAAACTTTTTCCCAACTTTTTGCCCCGTCCGGTTTACTTCTCTGCCCCGTTTGCCTCCTTTTCTGGTGAAACCAGTACAAACCGGTTGGGAATTCATTTGCCGGGCAACAGCCGGCGGGGACTGGAATTCAAAAAAATAAAAGGAGATTTTAAGTATGGCAAAAACAATCGTAGTATACGGCGCCACCATGGCCGGTGTGGCCGCGGCCGCAAAGGCGGCAAAAAACGCCCCCAGCGCAACCATTCACCTCATTGTGCCCGATCCTGTGGACTACAACGGCAACGGCTGCTGCCTCGGCGCCATTGGCACGGTGGGTGGACAGAACTTTTTTGATATTGGTTGGAAAGATGTCCTAGCCCGAACCTACTATACAAACGGTTCTTTCAAATGGTGGTGCGGCCAAATGGGGCAGCATTACAATGTGGATGCCATGTCCGACCTTCTGAAGCGCGATCTGACAAAGGCCGAATACGGCGGCAGAATCAAGATTCATTACGCCTACGACATCACCGGTATCGGCTGGGAATCGTCCCACATCACTGAAGTTCGCCTGAAACGCATCTTCCGAGATACCGATGGCACCGTTAAATGGGACGAAAAAGCGGACACCCTCACCATCGCTGGCGATGTATTTATTGACGCCTCGGAATCTGGCCGTTTGACCCGCATGTCTAACTTTGGCGGTACCGTCGGACGATATGACTGGCCCGCCAGCCTGTTAGACAGCGACGAGCGTGGAAGTAATGGTAAAGCCCGTCAGCAGGTAGCAACGTTGATGTTTAAAGTGAAAAATTTCGATCGCTTTAAAGCAGATGACGATGAACTGACTGCTGGAGATAAAGATAACAACGGTGTCTATAGCGCAACAGGCGGTACGCGTGCTTATAAAACCAATACCAAAATTTTAAATTTTAATAATACGCATGGTCCAGAAGGCTTTGCTCTGAAGCCCTTCAATATGGCACAAGATGGCCCTGGTTCTGACGAATGGTGGGTAAATATGCTCCTGGTATTTAACGTAGACGGTCGGGCTTACAACCGAGACCTCACAGGTGACACCAGTTATCTCTTCCCTTCCGACATGCGCTCCGACTACAAGACTGTGGATGATGCCTGGGTCGCCGCCAGAAAAGTATTAGACTATCCCGATTTCCTCCCTGCCTTGCGTTCTTTCCTTGGTTTTGAGGGTGCCGATCTCGTCCGAGACAAAAACGGTGATCCCGTTGTTGGCAACTCCCTGTACCTTCGGGAGACCATCCACTCCGCTTTTTCTTCCAGTGACCGGGCCAACGGCACCGAAGACACCAACTATGCACTCAGCGCAAAGGATTTCTGGAATCCCGGCGCTACCAAAAACACCGGCAACGACAGCCGCCATTATGCCAAACGTATGGGGCTGAACTACTATGGTCTTGACATCAACGCCTATAAATTCGAAGATTTGAAACAGAATGGCCAATATATCTGGGGACACGAAGTTACCGAAGCAGCTCGTTCCGACATCAAGTTCCCTGAACACGTGAGCCCCACCTACATCACCTACAGCGCCATTGCCACCAACTTCGTATACAACCTGCTGATCCCAGGGTATGCTGCCGGTATCGCTTCCCTTGGCTGGGCAGAGGCCCGGACCATCCCCAACCAGTGCGTTCTGGGAGACGCCGCAGGGGTTGCCGCCGCCTACGCTGTGAACAACAACATCGATCCTTTGAACTTCGGTTCTGCCGATATCACAGCAGTCCAGAATATTCTGAAAAATAGTGGCGCTCTTTTGGAAAAGTAATTTATTTTCTTCTTCCCCTTAAAAACGGAGGCAGCCTTCCGGCTGCCTCCATCTCTATTCTCAGCTATACCGTTCCGGGGGAACCCTGTAATACATTAACAGAGTAAGCGTATTGGTTTCAGGATCCCATCCTCCCTTCCATTCATCTTGTGCTTCTCTACTGTAATGTGAAAGATCACACACTGGAACCATCAACTCTCCATACAACGCACGCGTTGGTGCACAAAACATTTTTTCACTTCCATTGCTTTCCCAATAGTATATTTCATTTCCCATTTGATAGTAATATAGACTACCAGAACTTACATTCGTAATGCCCGCTATCATCTCCTGCTGAATCGGCCACCAAGCAACTCCAAGTTTATCCGCACTCTCCTTTCCATATTTTTTTATCAAATCTATTTCAACATCATACATATCATTAAGCGACGCATAAATTATGTTGTCTATCACTTGCAGCTGAATTTGGTCTGTTTCCTCTTCCTGTAGAATCGTCCCTTCTTCTCCATGCTCTTTATAGTTCTCTTTATATCTTGCCACAACCGTGATGTCATGGTTTAACCCCTCTTCCATCTCCTCCAGCATCCGCTGAATCATCACCACGGCCTCGGCACGCGTGGAGGTCTTGTTGGGCTGGAAGCTCCCGTCGGGATACCCCTTCAGAACGCCAGCCTTGACCGATTCGTTCACATACCCCTTCATCCAGTCCAGGATTTCCTCCTTGTCGGTAAAGGGCAGCTCCCCCTCCACCGGTTGGCTGGCCGGGTACACCAGGCCGAGGGCCCGGTCCGTCATCAGCGCGATCTCATACCGGGCAATCGCCTTCTCTGGCCGGAAATTCTTCCCATTGTAGTCATCCGGCACCACCATGCCGGAGTACAGCGCCGCGTCCAGCCACCCCTGGCTGGTCAGCCAGTGGCCGCTCATATCGTACAGCTTCGGCGTATATTCCGTCGGATTTCCCCAAATATCCTCCATTTTTGCGTGCACTTTCATCCATGCCACCAGCTCACTGTCCGGCGTCAAGTGGATCGCGTCCAGCAGCATTTTTGTAAACTCCGCACGGGTGATGCTCTTCTCCGGCTTAAAACTCCCATCTGGGTAACCGTCCACCCATCCAGATGCAACTGCGGCTTCTACCTCCTTCTGGGCCCAATGCCCCTCCAAATCTGACAAGCCTTTCTCGCCGTTCACCGGTGCTGCCAGCCCGGCCGGCGCCATCAGCACCGCAGCCAGCAGGCCGCACAGTCCTTTTTTCCAATGTTTCATCAGGGTCACACTCCTTTCTTATTACCCTTTGTTTATTAAGACGTAATATCTCTCAAAATGCAACTATTTTCTCAAAAATTTTTTTGCCCAATGTATTCCTGATTCTCTGTACTTCCTCTATCCAATCGCCAAAGCGCCCGCTCCTCCATTATCCTCAGCACTGAACCTCTCTCTTAACAAGAATGGAGGCAGCAAAAAGCTGCCTCCATTCTTGTATTTTCATGATTCCCCCATTCTGAGAGACTCAAAACGCAATAATAAAATCAGGGCCAATCCCTGGGAGACTGA
>ERZ827108.2398-NODE-2398-length-19605-cov-3.490742_pt1 | contig 19605 bp, 16 predicted proteins | sample MGYA00519921_ERZ827108 | MGnify/ENA primary metagenome ERZ827108 (study PRJEB31778, sample SAMEA3449258) | human gut metagenome | biome: human gut; feature: human-associated habitat; material: faeces | place: United Kingdom | collected 2010/2012 ... | reverse complement strand
TAATATTAAGGGTGTTATATTTAATAATCTGTCCGGGAAACTGTATGGTGATTTGTCGGAAGAATGTCGAAAAATCGGTTTAGTTCCTTTAGGTTTTTTGCCGAACATCAAAGATGTGCAGATAAGCAGCAGGCATTTGGGATTGGTCACCGCAGGGGAAATTGACGGTATAAAGGACAAGATGAATTTACTTGCCGATTACGCCGAAAAATACATTGACATAGACAAGATTTTAGAAATATCAGAAAACGATAGGGACACTAAATTTACATCGCTTGAAATTACAAAAAAATATAACGTAAAAATTGCGGTTGCGTATGACAGAGCGTTTTGTTTTTATTATGAAGAAAACAAAAGAGCGTTGCGGCAACAGGGATTGGAGCTTGTGGAATTTTCGCCGATGGAAGATAAAAAGCTGCCGGAAGGCATCTGCGGATTGTATCTGGGCGGCGGATACCCGGAGCTGCACGCCGGGAAGCTTTCTGAAAACAGTGGGATGCGTCATGCAATTTTTGAAGCGGTCCGTCATGGAATGCCGACGATTGCGGAATGCGGCGGCTTCCTGTATCTGCAAAAGGAACTGGAAGACGCTGACGGACAGGTCTGGGAGATGACAGGCGTTTTGGATGGAAGCGGATTTCGGACGAACCGTCTGCAGCGCTTTGGATACGCGGTCATGACAGCAAAAGAAAATTCCATGCTGTTTGAAAAAGGGGAAAGCATTCCGGTGCATGAATTTCATTACTGGGACTGTACCCAGAACGGGACAGCGTTTGAAATGAAAAAGCCGGTCGGAAACAAAACCTGGGAGGGAAGCGTAGCAGGAAGCAGTCTGTATGCAGGCTTTCCGCATTTATATTTTCTGGCAGAGCCAAGGCTGGCAGAACGGTTTGCCAGGGCAGCGGCAAAATGGCAGGAAAAGCAAAGGGAGAAGGCATTGTGAATTTGGAAAGGTTATCAAATCAGCTGAATCAGATATCGGAGCCGGACAAAAAAGCAGCGTCGGAAGCGAAGCAACGATGGGACAGTGTGGCGAAGCCCCTGGGAAGCCTCGGGCTTTTGGAGGATGCGCTGATTCGGATTGCAGCGCTGACTGGGAGCGCGGACATTGATCTGTCGGTGCGCAGATTGTATCTGATGTGTGCGGATAACGGCGTAGTGGCACAGAACGTCACACAGACCGGAAGCGAAGTGACCGCGCGGATGGCAGACAGCTTTGCCGCCGGAAAAAGCAGCGCCTGCAGGATGGCAAAGGTGGCGAACTGTCAGGTAGAGGCGGTCGATCTCGGAATTTTAAATTATCCGGGAAATCCTGGAGTCCGAAACTGTCGGATCGCCAACGGGACGGCGGATATTACGCAAAAGCCGGCGATGACAAAGGCAGAGCTGTACCGCTGTATCGAAACGGGAATCGGGCTTGCAAAGTGCGCAAAAGAGGATAGGGTAAAGCTTTTGGTGACCGGAGAAATGGGAATTGGCAATACGACGACGTCCAGCGCGGTTGCTTCGGTTTTGCTTGGCTGTGATCCGCTGCTTGTGACGGGACGCGGTGCAGGCTTATCTGACAGCGGGCTTTCCCGTAAACTGGAGGCAATAAAAAAAGCGATAAAGCTTCACCACCCGGATCCGGAAGATCCGCTCAGTGTGCTCTCTATGCTTGGCGGGTTCGATATTGCAGGAATGGTCGGCCTCTACCTTGGCGGCGCGCTGTATCAGGTTCCGGTGCTGATTGATGGTGTGATCTCTGCAGTGGCGGCACTTTTGGCGGTAAAAATCTGCCCGGCTTCCAAAAAGGCAATGCTGGCAACTCATGTATCTGCGGAACCGGCCGGAGGCATGATTCTGGATGCAATCGGTCTGGAACCGATGATCACGGCGGGCATGCGTCTCGGAGAAGGAACCGGTGCGCTGTGCGCGATTCCGATGCTGGATATGGCGTGCAGCGTCTATCAGGGTTCTACATTCGGAGAGCTTTCGATCGAGGCGTATGAAGAGCAGGACAGCCAGCCGTAAGGAAGCAGAAAACGGAAAAGAGGAAGGATATGCTGACATTGATTGTGGGCGGAAGCGCGAGTGGAAAGAGCGCTTTTGCGGAAAATTACGCGATGGAAGCCGGAGAAAACCGTATTTACATCGCAACGATGCAGCCGATGGACAACGAATGTCTGGCACGGATTGAAAAACATCGTGGGATGCGCGCACAGAAAAATTTTCAGACTGTGGAATGTTATACCGGTTTAAAACAGGTGCGCGTTCCGAAAGACAGCGTCGTTTTGCTGGAATGTATGAGTAACCTGACTGCGAATGAAATCTACGCGCCGGAGGGCGTCGGAGAGGATCGGTGCAGCGAAGAAATTCTGGCAGGCGTAAAAGCTCTGGAAAACCAGTGCAGGCATCTGATCATTGTCAGCAACGAAGTGTTCGAGGGCGGGACAAATTATGATCCGTCTACGGTGCGGTATCTGGATATCCTCGGAAAAATCAACCGGGAAATTGCAAAAATGGCGGATGCGGCAGCGGAAATTACAGCAGGGTGTTGGATCTGGCATAAGCAGGGAGGAAAAATCCAATGATTTCGACAGTGATCGTGGCATTTTCGATGTTTTCGGCAATTCCGATGCCGCAGACAGAATGGACAAATAAAAGTATGCGCTATGCGTTGTGCGCGTTCCCGCTGATCGGCGCAGTGATCGGCGCGCTGGTGTGCCTGTGGCGTTTTGTGTGCCTGCGGATGGAGTTTTCGGAATGGATACTGGCGGCGGGAATCTGTGTACTTCCGGTGCTTGTGACCGGAGGCATTCATCTGGACGGCTTCTGCGATACGGCAGATGCGCTGGCAAGTCATCAGGATACAGAAAAAAAACTACAGATTTTAAAGGATCCGCATATGGGCGCGTTCGCGGCGATCTGGCTGGGCTGTTATTTTATCGCCCAGCTTGCTCTTGCAGTGACGGCAGCACAAATGCAGGCAGATCTGACGGCGCTGGCGTTTGGCTATTGTATCAGCAGAAGCCTTTCCGGGCTTGCAGTTGCGAGCTTTCCTCTTGCGAAAAACAGTGGTCTGGCATATACTTTTGCAGAGTACGCGGATAAAAAGAAGGTGCGAACGTTTCTTGCTGTCCTGGCAGCAGTCCTTTGTGTCCTTTGCTGTATTTGCTGCGGGAAAAAAGGCATTGGCGTAAGCATTGCCGCAATCGGGACTTTTTTGTATTATCGGTTCCGGCTGATTGGAAAATTCGGCGGTCTGTCTGGGGACCTGGCAGGATGGTTTGTCCAGACGTGCGAACTTTTCATGCTGGCAGCAGTGGTACTGACAGAGTATCTGTAGTGCGGCAGCGCAGATGCGATCTTGTAAATGGCGCTGGCGAAGGGTAGTTTTTGCAGGAGAAGGGAAAAAACAGGCATGATTTATATTTTTGGACCATATGCGGCCGGAAAGCGGGAGTATGTCCGGGAAACTTTCGGTTATACGGAAGCAGATTTTTCGACAAAAGCAGAGGATAACTGCAGGGTGCTTTACGATGCACAGCAGTTGGCTTCCAAAGTCGGAAATCGGCCGGAAGAGTTGGAAAAGCTGGCGGAGCAGCTTTGCAGAAAAGAAGTCGTCATCGCAACGGAAACCGGGTGCGGTGTCGTGCCGATAGATGCTGCAGAGCGGGAGGCAAGAGAAGCAGCCGGACGGCTGTCGATTCTGCTTGCAAAACGGGCGCAGAAAGTCATTCGTGTCTGGTGCGGCCTGCCGGAAAGCCTTCGATAACAGCTGTCTGGACCGGCCTGCAACAGGGGAGGTGTGGCAGAAATGAGAGGAAAATATGGAGCAGAAGATAGAAATCTGGCTGATCCGTCATGGAAAAACGCCAGAAAATGAGCAGCACCGTTATATCGGGTGGCTGGATTCCTCCCTCGGAAGTGCTGGAAAAGCGGAGCTTATCCGCGCTTCGGAAACCGTTTCCAAAGTATGGGTAACGAACAGACGCAGGACACAGGAAACGGCGCAGATTCTGTTTCCAGGAGCAGAGCAGATCCTTGTACCGGGGCTGGAAGAAATGAATTTCGGCAGTTTTGAAGGAAAAAATTTTGAAGAGATGCAAAATGACAGCGCCTATCGGAGCTGGGTGGAGAGCGGCTGCCTGGATGTCTGTCCGGGCGGGGAGAGCAAAGCAGTTTTTTGCAGCCGCGTCTGCAGCGCTTTTTTGGAGCTGACCCAGGGATGGCAGCAGAAAGAACCGCAGGCAGTTTATCCGGTTGTGGCTCACGGCGGCACGCAGATGGCTCTGTTAGAACAATTCGGAGAACCGAAAAGAAGTTATTATGAAGGACAGACGCAGGCCGGGGACGGCTGGAAGCTTGTCTGGGAAAACGAAAGGCTCTGGATAAAGGGGCAGCTTTCGTTTCGCAGGCAGCAGGAAAAGAGAGGAAAAAGATGAGAATAGCAGCAGCCGTTTTATGCGGCTTTTTCATGGATTTGTGCCTGGGGGATCCGGACTGGATGCCGCACCCGGTTATTTATATGGGAAAAGCAATCAGCGCGCTGGAAAAATTTCTGCGCAGGAAGTTTCCGGATACCCAAAAGGGACTTCTGATGGCGGGAGCAGTCCTGGCAGCGATTCTGCCGCTTGGAAGCTTTCTGATGGCGGCAGCCGCAATTTATCTGGCAGGTCTGGTGCATCCCGTGCTGGCATTTTTGCTGGAAACGCTGTGGTGTTGGCAGGCGCTTGCGGTGAAGGGACTGTATACAGAGAGCATGCGGGTGAAAAAAAAGCTGGAAGAACAGGATCTGCCCGGCGCCAGGAGCGCGGTGGCAAGAATTGTCGGAAGGGATACGCAGAATCTGGACGCAGCGGGAGTTGCAAAGGCTGCGATTGAGACGGTGGCGGAAAATTTTTCGGACGGTGTGGCAGCGCCGCTTTTTTATCTGGTGATCGGAGGTGCGCCGTTGGGACTTTGCTATAAAGCGATCAATACGATGGACAGCATGGTCGGCTATAAAAATGACCGGTATCTGTACTTTGGACGCGCGGCAGCAAAGCTGGATGACGTTGCAAACTATATTCCGGCGCGGATTTCAGCTTTTTTGATGATGTTTGCAGCGCTTCTGACCGGGCAGAACGCAAAGCATGCGTTTCAAATCTGGAAGCGCGACCGTTACAATCACGCAAGCCCGAATTCCGCCCAGACAGAAAGTGTGGCGGCAGGAGCGCTGGACATCCTGCTTGCAGGGGATGCATGGTATTTTGGAAAGCTGCATAAGAAGCCGACGATCGGAGATCCGGTCCGGGAGATGGAACTACTGGATATCCGGAGATCGCATAAGCTGTTATATGGGACGGCAATGCTTGGTCTGATACTTGGAATCATCCTCCGGATTCTGGTTCTGTAGATGATATTGATAATAAAAATCAAAAAACAAATAATATTATCTGCAAATTATGAATAAAAAGTTAGAATTGTGCAAACAATGTTCCTGTTGACTAACATAGTCAGTGCAACTTACAATATAAAAAAAAGGTAAAGAAGGTGTTAGTTATGCAGGCATTGTCAAAGGCGGCGGCTGGAAAAAGCTACACCATCAAGTGGATGTTCGGCATCCCGGAAGTTCTGGATAAGATCCGAAAATGCAAGATTGATGAAGGCAGTGAGATCACAGTCATTCAGAATTCCGGAAGAGACCTGATCATCAGAAGTGGTGAGAAGCGGATCGCAATGAGCAGCGATGCGGCAACAAGAATTCAGGTATAAGATTCCGGTTGACTATTTTCTGCAAAGTGAGTAAGATGGTTGTAGCAAAATAGCAGAGAGAGCGGTTTATCCGCACAGGTGAAGGAACGTTGGCAGAACCAAAAGAGACAGTTCACGGTGGAGACATTTACCGGAATCCATCTGTTACAGATTATTCTGTAAACAGTAACCCGCTGGGAGTTCCCGAAGCGGTACGAAAGAGCGTACAGGAAAGTGCAGACAGGATCATGTATTATCCGGATGTCAGATGCGACAGACTTCGGGAGTCGATCAGTGATTTTGAGAGAATAGAAAAAGAAAAGATACTCTGCGGCAATGGTGCTGCAGAGCTTTTTTTTGCTGTCGTAATGGCAGTGAGACCGAAAAAAGCACTGGTGACGGCACCAGCTTTTTCCGAGTATGAGCGAGCACTTGGCACAGTTGGAGCAGAGGTACAATATTACAGATTAAAAGAAGAACAGGATTTCCGGATACAGGAGGATATACTGGAACAGATTACGGAAGATACAGATATGATATTTCTGTGCAATCCCAATAATCCGACCGGACAGACAACGGAAAAAGAACTGCTGATCCGTGTGATGAACAGGTGTAATAAATGCGGTACGATACTGGTCCTGGATGAGTGTTTTATAGAGTTTCTGGAAGAACCAGAAAGATATGAATGCCGGGGGTATCTGACACAGTATCCGAATGTGGTCATTATCAAAGCATTTACGAAAATATTCTGTATGCCGGGTGTAAGACTTGGATATGCATTGTGTGAGAATGCAGCTCTTAGGAAACGAATGAGGGCAATGCTCCAGCCGTGGAATGTGTCGGTAACGGCACAGGAAGCAGGTGTGGCAGCACTTGTTGATTGCGAAGCATATTTAAAGAGAACGAGAGAATATATAAAAAAAGAAAAGTTCTGGATGACAGAGCGGATGAGAAAGCTTGGTCTGAATGTATGGGGATCGGAAGCAAACTATATATTTTTTAAAGGAAAAGCAGGGCTGTATGAGAAGGCACTGAAAAGAGGACTGTTGATCCGGGACTGCAGTAACTATGAAGGACTGACAGAAGGGCATTACCGGATTGCAATAAGATCTGAAGAAGAGAATGAAAGGTTGATAACATGGCTGGAAAAATTATGATACAGGGAACAATGTCCAACGCAGGAAAGAGTCTTCTGTGTGCGGGACTTTGCAGAATATTCAAACAGGACGGATACCGGGTGGCTCCGTTCAAATCCCAGAATATGGCACTGAATTCCTTTATTACAGAGGATGGACTGGAGATGGGACGTGCACAGGTTGTGCAGGCAGAGGCAGCAGGCGTGGCGCCGCAGGTAGAGATGAATCCGATCCTGTTAAAGCCGACCAACGATGTAGGATCACAGGTGATCGTAAATGGTGAAGTCCTGAAGAATATGAGTGCAAGAGAATATTTTGCTTATAAAAAGCAGCTCATACCGGACATTATGAAAGCATTTCACAAATTAGAAGAAGAGAATGATATCATTGTGATCGAAGGAGCGGGAAGTCCGGCAGAGATCAACCTGAAGAAAGATGATATTGTAAATATGGGGCTGGCGAAGATGGTAGATGCGCCGGTGCTTCTGGTCGGAGATATTGACCGCGGAGGAGTATTTGCCCAGCTTCTGGGGACGCTTATGCTCCTGGAAGATGATGAGAAAGAACGTGTAAAGGGACTGGTCATCAACAAATTCCGCGGGGATAAGACAATCCTGGATCCCGGTATTGTCATGCTGGAAGAAAGAGGCGGCATTCCGGTAGTCGGAGTTACACCGTATATGCAGGTCGAGATTGAAGATGAAGACAGTCTGACAGAGCGTTTTAACATGACAAAGGGTGGAAAAGGTGCAGAAGAAAGAATCGGTCTGGTGGATATCGCAGTCATCCGGACACCGAGAATTTCGAACTTTACGGATTTCATGCTGTTGGAAAATGCTCCGGGAGTGAATCTGCGTTATGTAAAGAATCCAAGAGAACTTAGAAATCCTGATATGATCATCCTTCCGGGAACAAAAAATACGATGGGAGATCTGAAATGGTTAAGACAGAGCGGAATGGAAGCGAAGATTCTAAAGGCGCATGCCGGCGGCTGTGTGGTCTGGGGAATCTGCGGCGGCTATCAGATGCTGGGGCAGTCGCTCAGTGATCCGGAAGGCGTGGAAGATGGCGGCAGTATGAAAGGACTCGGCCTTTTGCCGGTAACGACTACATTTACCACAGAAAAGACCAGAACAAGGGTGAATGGAACACTCCTTCATGTGGAGGGGAATCTGAAAGCACTTGAGAATCTGAAGTTTGAAGGATACGAGATCCATATGGGAAAGACCGAACTTCTGGAAGGATGTCCGATGAATCAGATTCACGATACGGTGAAGAAAAAGGACAGACAGATTCCGGATATGGAGCCGGAAAACAGAATAGAGAACAGTACAGACGGAATCTCGCATGGAAATGTATACGGAACATACATCCACGGCATTTTTGATAAGGAGAAAATTGTATCGGAGATCGTAAAATCCCTGGCAGAAAAGAAAGGACTTTCAATGGAAGAAGTGGAAGGTGTGGACCTGAAAGCATTCAAAGAAAGCCAGTATGATCTTCTTGCAGATACACTCAGAAAACATCTGGACATGAAGGCAATCTATCAGATCATGGGAATGCAGAAATAATTTTTCGGGATTACTATGTATTCGTAAGGAGCTGTAGATACCAAAGTATGCAAGAGAAGTTGCCGATGGCAAGTTTTGTAGTTAGAAAAGATGAGATGTGGGCTATGACGGACTATGAAGAGAAAGGAAGAAAACGTTGAATATACAGAAAAATAATCACGCAGCACATACTAAAATAGAGATAGAAAATGTTCTTCCGACAGAGATCGAAAAGCGCAGCTTTGAGATCATTACGGAAGAACTGGAGCAGGAAGGCATCGTGCTTCCTGAGATTCAGGCACCAATTACAAAGCGCTGCATACATACCAGTGCGGATTTTGATTATGCGAAGAATTTGGTGTATTCCGAGCATGCGGTGGAGAAAGCACTTGAAGCGATCAGAGGCGGTGCTTCCATTGTAACCGATACACAGATGGGACGTTCCGGAATTAACAAAAAGAGACTGGAACAGTATGGCGGTCAGGTATACTGCTTTATGTCGGATGAAGATGTGGCGCAGGCGGCGAAGAAGAATGGAACAACAAGAGCCGTTGCCAGTATGGAAAAAGCGTGTGAACGGAATGAAAAGCTAATCTTTGCCATTGGGAATGCTCCGACAGCACTGATCCATCTGTATGAACTGATCAAAGACGGAAGAATCCGTCCGGAGCTTGTAATCGGTGTGCCGGTTGGTTTTGTAAATGTGGTACAGTCCAAAGAGCTGATCCTGACTCTGGAAGATACCCCGTATATTGTAGCGAGGGGGAGAAAAGGCGGAAGTAATATTGCGGCATGTATCTGTAACGCACTGATCTATATGCTGTAGGGAGGAAGAATTTATGACATTACAGCAGTTAAGGTATATTACCATGGTTGCGGAGAAGGGGACGATAAGTGAGGCGGCAAAAGAGCTGTTCATTTCCCAGCCGAGTCTTACCAATGCGATCCGGGAACTGGAGCAGGAGATGCAGGTGACGATTTTTCACCGGACGAATAAAGGGGTGACGATCACCGCAGAGGGAGATGAATTTCTTGCCTATGCAAGACAGATACTGGATCAGGTCGGCCTCATGCAGGAGAGGTATCTGAATGTAAATGAACGGAACCCGAGATTTTCCGTATCCTGCCAGCATTATTCTTTTGCGGTCAATGCATTTGTAGATGTGATCCGTAAATTTGATGCGAGAAAATATGATTTCACACTGCGGGAGACACAGACTTATGAGATCATCGAAGATGTGGCGAAGCTGAAAAGTGAGATAGGTATTCTGTATACTTCTTCACAGAATGAGACGATCATCATGAAACTGATCCGTCAGAATGATCTGAAATTCGAAGAGTTATTCGTAGCAAAGCCACATGTATTTATCAGTTCAAAGCATCCGTTGGCAGATAAGGAAGCACTGACACTGGAAGATCTGGAGGAGTATCCGTATTTGTCATTTGAGCAGGGGGATTATAATTCCTTTTATTTTTCCGAAGAGATATTAAGCACACTGGACCGGAATAAGAACATCAAAGTCAGAGACCGGGCAACGCTTTTCAATCTGGCGGTCGGCCTGGACGGGTATACGGTAAGCTCCGGCGTGATCAGTAAAGAACTGAACGGTGAGAATATCATCGGGAAGCCGCTTCTGGTGGATGAATATATGCGGATCGGAACGATCGTGCGGAAAGATGTGGCACTGAGCCGGTATGGAAAGGTGTATATGGAAGCGTTGAAAAAATACACAGGCGGGATGTAAGAATAATCCAGAATAATAATGAAAAGCAGTGGAAAAAGGTTTCGTTTGTAAAAGAAGTTGCAGAAGAAGTCTGGGAGGCTTAATATCAAATTGAATATATAAAAAAGATATGAAAGATATATTAAAAATACGTTTCACATTTTTGATATTCTCTCGTATAATAGTCTGCTGAGGGGGATTGGTTTGAAAACGTAAAAACGTGTGAAAGCAATTCCCCGTTTTTTCTAAGGAGATGAAAACATGGGAGTAATGAAAAGTTTATTTTCCGGGAAACAGATGTCGGAGGCATTCATCTGTAGTGCATTTCTGGCTTTATCGGGAGGATTTCAGGATGCATATACCTATAATACGCGTAATGAAGTATTCTCGAATGCACAGACAGGTAACGTGGTGCTGATGAGCCAGAATTTCATGACGGGAAAATGGGAGGCGGGACTGAAGTATTTATTTCCGCTTTTTGCATTTGCTTTGGGTGTTCTGATCGCAGAACAGATCCAGCATAAGTATAAATATGCAAAACGTCTGCACTGGAGACAGGGAATTCTGGGAGCAGAGATTATAATCCTGTTCATTGTAGGATTTATTCCACAACGCGGAAATATGATCGCGACTGTTCTGGTATCCTTTGCCTGTGCGATGCAGGTGCAGAGTTTCCGGAAGGTGAATGGATTCTCATATGCGAGTACGATGTGTATCGGTAATTTGAGAAGCGGAACGGCAGCACTGTCTTTTTATCTGAGAGAAAGAAGACCAGAGCAGCTGCGCCAGGCAATGTATTATTTGGGAATCATAGTTCTGTTTGCGATAGGAGCCGGAATCGGCGGCAATCTTTCTGCCAATTACGGAATCCATATGATATGGGTATCGTGCGGACTTTTGATTGTCAGCTTCCTGCTGATGTTCCTGGATATAGAAGCACGGAGAAGCAGAGCATAATAGAAGAAAAAATAGGAGACATTGATCCGCTGTCAGATGCGGATCAATGTCTCGATTAGTTTCTGTGCTGCAATACTTTGTGGCTTGGAAGCATTCTGTACAAGACAGATGTGTCTTGCAGGAAGAGATTCTTTCAGATGAATCTGAAGAATTTCCCCGCGCTTCAGCGGTTCTTCTGCAAGTTTCTCCGGATAGAAGCCGATACCGAGATTGTGCTGGATCAGGGCCAGACACTGATCGGTAGATGTAACTTCCAGATCCGGACGGAACGGAAAGCCGTGGGAAGAAAAGTACTGGATATGAAGATCTCTGGTGCTGGTGTTATTCTCCAGCGAGACAAAAGGATATTCCGCAAGTTCTTCCAGCGAGCAGATGTGAGAAGCCAGTTCTTTGTATTTCGGACCGGCGATCAGAATTTCCCGGAAAGAACCAAGGGAAATCTTCTGGAACTGCTTCTGGACCGAAAGAGGTGTTGTTACAACTGCGAAATCCACCAGCCCGCTTTCCAGGGAAGCGATTGCCTGCGGAGTGGAATGGTTGGAAATCTTAAGCCTTACATGTGGATAATGATTGTGAAATGCTTCTAATTTTGGCAGCAGCATAATACGTAGTGCATTTTCGCTGACTCCGATGGAGATGAGTCCGCTGGTAAGGCTCTGGTCACGCTTCAACTCGGTTTCTCCGAGCTCCAGTTGTTCAAAGGCAATTGCAACGTGGTTAAAAAGCTTCTGTCCTTCCGGAGTCAGTGAGACCCCACGGTTCGAACGGACGAAAAGATGGCAGCCAAGTTCTGTCTCAAGATTATTCATACACCGGGTAATATTCGGCTGGTTATTGTGTAATACCTCTGCCGCTTTTGTAAAACTGTGCTGTTGTGCGACATGGTAGAAAATGCGGTAATAATCGTATGTACTCATAATATCCTCCAAAATAATATATAAAATTGATATATAAAAATAATTTGCTATCTTTTATCCAGATGATGCCAGATAAGTATAATATATCCCATGTGAAAAGACAATGTTAAGAAATAAAAAATATATTACATTGTAGAAAAAAACGTAGTATACTGATTTATATTTTTTTATGAACAGATGTGTTTGTAACAAAAATAATGGATACACCTGAGAGGAGAGACTTAATTATGGTAAAAATGAATGTAAAATTTGAAACACCAGAACAGCTTGTAGAATTTTCAAGAATGTGTCAGAAAGTAGAGGCTGATACTCTGATTGAAGATACTGTACATAAACTTATCATTGATGGAAAATCAGTTATGGGAATGATGACAGTTACATTGAATCAGAGGCTGATCTTTGTAGTAGATGGTTCTGATGAGAAAGAGGTACTTTCTACATTTGAAAAATATCGTACGGAAGATATGGTACAGAAGCAGAATCTGGGTTAATAATTGCATTTTACAGATACTTGTGGTATCGTAGTCAAGGTGAAAAGAATAGAATGAAAACTGCAGGTGCCGGTTGGATAAGATTGATCAGAGCCGGTGAAAAGGGAAACAGGTGCAAGTCCTGTACGAACTCGTCACTGTGAGCAGGGAATATCAGAAAAGAAAAAAGTCACTGGATAACGGGAAGACAAGCTTCTGATGTATGGATCTGTGAGTCAGGAGACCTGCCTGTAGCGTACATGGAAGTAAATCCGGACCACGAGTAATTGGTTGTACAAAAATGGAGGAAAATTATAATAAATTCACAAGGCCATTTTATACCCTTTTACGGATGATTTCGTGGAAGGGTATTTTTGGTGACAGAAAAGTAGTAGGGAGAGAGTAAAAGATGAAACACAATTCCAAGCAATTTTTGGCCTTATTTATGGCTGTGTCTATGGCAGTTGCACCGGTATCGGGAGTGTATGCGGAAGATCAGAATGCAGCTGTAGAAGATACATTGAGTGAGAATAAACAGGATAATGATGAAGCTGGACAGACAGAGCCGGAAGCTGCTGCCGGACAGACAGAAAGCAGTGTGACGACAGATACAAGTCAGGAAGTCACAAAAGAAGCCGGGAAAAATCAGGTAGCTGTCGAAAAGGTACAGAATACGCAGGAAGACGGAACCGCCCCACAGACGGAACCAATCGGCGAAGATGAAATATTTGAGAACATTACTGATATCAGCGGTATGGCAGGTGCTTTGAAAGACGGAGAATATAGTGTTGATGCGGATCATTTTTCGGCAAAACTGACTTCGGGTGGTTCAAGCAAGGTGAAGATTGAGTGTCAAAAAGTAATCGTAAAGAATGGAAAAGCAACAGCCTGGATAAATTTTAGCAGTTCTAAGTATGATAAAGTATGGGTGAAAGTGAATGGAACCCAGAACATATATCATGCAAAACCGAGAGAAGGCGAGGCCGGAGTTGCATTTGAGATTCCTGTTAATTTAAATAGTTCAATGACTTTTATGGCACATACCAGTTCCATGAGTGGAAAAAATATTGCATATACGATCAATATTGCAATCCCGGAAGATACAGTCCCGTCGACACCATCCACACCGGATCAGACCGTTATTACGGAATTAAGTTTCAAAGAGGGATCTGAACTCAGCATGAAAGAGGGAGAAGTTCAGAAACTGACACCTCAGTTCACACCGGCATTATCAGCATCTGAGACAGCACCGGATATGACATGGACTTCTTCTGATCCAAAGATTGTAACCGCTGCAAAATCCGGAACACAGGCTGAGGTGACTGTGTCTATTAATAATGCGGAAGGAACAGAGCTTAAAGCCACATGCAAGGTAACGGTAACAGCATCGGAAACAGAAAATAAAACCCTGACAGATGGAAATTATCAGGTAGATGTGGATACTGGAAATAAGATGTTCAAAGTTACGAATTGTATCCTGACATCTGAAAAAGGTAAGATGTATGCTGTAATCACATTAAGCGGAACCGGATATGATTATCTTTATATGGGATCAGCAGCCGATGCGGCAGAAGCTGCAGCAAAAGACTACATTTCATATGTGGCTGATGAGGCAGGAAAATATATATACAAAGTTCCGGTAGAAAGTCTGGATAAAGGAATTGCAGTTGCGGCACATTCCATTAAAAAAGATAAATGGTATGACCGTACACTTATATTTTCATCTGCCTCTGCAAAACGTATCATAGCAGACGGAACCTATCAGGTGAATGCTGAAGCCGGCGGAAAGATGTTCCGTGTTACGGATTGTGTTATGACTGTAAAGAATGGACAGATGACGGCGGCAGTTACATTAAGCGGTCGGGGTTATAACAGAATCTATCTGGGCGATGTAAATAACGCATCGGATGATGAAAAGAACTGGATCCTTCCGGATTCGCTTCTTGCAGAGCAGTATACATTTCAGATTCCGGTAGAGAAACTGGATGAGGTAATGACGATTGCCGTTCATACAACGAAGAGTAATAAATGGGATACCAGAACATTGACATTCCATTCAGAAGGCATGACTAAGATTGCGGACAGCAATCATGGAAATGCTTCGAATGGCAATAACGGAAGCAATGGGTCGCTGACACCGGGCGGCAATAATAACAACCCGGGAAATACTTCCAATGGAAATAACTCAGGAAGTACAGGAAGCAATAACGGAAATACAGGAAATAATACAACAAACAATGGAAAACCGGACAAAGAATCAAAATACGAATCAGATCTGAACAAATCAACAGCCAGAGTTAACAGTGCCACAGGCTTAAAAGATGGCGTATACACACCGGACAGCTTCTCATGGTCAGGTGGAACCGGAAAGGTAAGAATCAGCTGTAGTAAGGTAACAGTTACCGGTGGCCAGGCATATGCAACGATCACATTCAGCAGTACGCATTACCAGTATGTGAAAGCCAATGGAAATGTATATTATCCAAGTTCCAAAACAGGAAGCTCCACTTCCTTTGTAATTCCGGTGGAACTGAATAAGAATAATACGATTGTAGGTATGACAACAGCCATGTCTGCAGCACATGAGATTAAGTATACGATTTTTGTATACATTGCGGAAGCAGCAAAAGCAAATGCATCAACAAGAGCCAATGGAAAAGAAATTACCGTGATCGGTGTAAATGGCAGTGACAGCAGTAAGACGGCAGCTGCAAGTAAGAAACTGGATGAAGTAGCACCTGAGATCATCGGCCTGGAATATCAGTCAGAGACAAAAGCCGAGCATGCAAAATATTTCAAAATCTATCATTATGATCAGGGGATCACACTTCTGGAAATTGATATGAGCAAAAAGACGGGAAGAAAAGCAGCCGGTAAGAAATGGAAACAGTCTTCGGATACAAGCGGACTGAATCCTGCAGAGCAGGAGCAGGCAGCACTGTATCTGAACAAAGTTGTAAAATATCTGATCGTTCCGGAAAATGCAGAGATTCCTGCAGGACTTGATAAGGAAGTTATCGTGGTGAGACAGCCGGCAGATCATATCTATGCAGGAACCAATGAGATCATTTCTAAGATAGCCAAACTGGGACAGAATGATAAAGTGACGGCAGTTGGTGTAAAGAAAAAGAAGTGTAAGAATGAGACTATCAAAGAAAAGATGGAAAAGAAAGAAATCATTTACACAGGTAAATCCGGCAAATTAAATTATAAGAAACTGGTAAAAAATAAATGTGATCTGGCACTCCTTTCTTCTGGTATCCTGCCGAAAAAAGGAAGTAGTAAGAAAGCTGCCAGAAAGAAAATGAAAGCTTATCAGAAGATGACCGAGAAGATGACGCTTCTTGAGATGCCTGTGATCGTTGACCGTTCAAAAGATGAAAAGGGAAAAGATGCAAAGAAAGAATGGGAAAAAGTCTATCAGGTAATCCTTGGATGTGAAGATCAGAGTGCAGAATAAGGATTATATAAGATGACCAGAATGCGAATCGCATAAAATGATCGGAATGCAGACAAAATATCATGTAATCAGAAAAAAAGTGGAGAAAAGAATGAAAAAGAGAACATATCGCTTGTTGTGTGTACTTGCAAGTACAGTGCTTCTGGTAACAGGAGCACTGACTGGATGCAGTAGTTCAGGCAGATCGGGTGTGTCCAAAGGAGACGGAACACAGCAGACAGAAGAAAACGGGGCAGAAGAAAAGAAAGCTCCGAAGATAGACGGACTGAAGTATCAGAAGACGATGCAGTTAAAATATGCCACAGGTTTTGATGTTTACTATTATAAAGGTGGATATAAATTACTGGATGTGCATGATGACAGACAGTATCTGATCGTTCCGGAAGGAAAGAAGAAACCGGCAGATCTGGATAAAGATATTGTGGTATTAAAACAGCCGCTGGATCACATTTATCTTGCAGCAACATCGGCAATGGCACTGTTCGATTCGATGGATGGCCTGGAAAGTATCCGGATGTCAGGCGCACAGGCTTCAGACTGGTATATTGATAATGCGAAAAAAGCTATGGAGGAAGGCCGGATATTGTTCGCCGGAAAATACAGTGAGCCGGATTATGAGATGCTGGTAGATGAGGATTGTGATCTTGCAATTGAATCAACGATGATCCTGCATACGCCAAAAGTACAGGAAATGATCGAAGATCTGGATATTCCGGTATTTATCGACCGGTCCAGCTATGAAAGTCATCCGCTTGGCAGAACAGAATGGATCAAGGCTTATGCGGCAATGTTGAATAAAGAGGATGTGGCAGATACATTTTTCGAGAAACAGACGAAGGTGATCGAAAACCTGAAAGATTTTAAGAATACGGGAAAGACGGTTGCTTATTTCTTTGTTAATGCAGATGGAACAGTGGTCGTAAGAAGCAGTAAAGATTATATTCCGAAGATGATTGATATTGCCGGAGGAAAATACATTTTTTCAGATCTTAAGAATACAGAAAGCAAGAGTGCTTCGGTAGAATTATCAATGGAAGAATTCTATTCAAAGGCGGAAGAAGCAGACTATCTGATCTACAATGCAACAATTGACAGTCCGATAAACAGTATTGCAGAGCTGACGGCAAAGAATGAACTGTTTAAGGATTTTAAAGCTGTGAAGAACGGTAATGTATGGTGCACCGGCAAATCACTGTATCAGGCAACGGATATAGTCGGTAATCTGATCACGGATATTCATCTGATGCTGACAGATGGAGATGAGAAGGATATGACATTCTTGTACAGGGTAAAATAATACAGTATAATAAGAATCAGGTGGGCAAAAGGAAATGTTCACCTGATTTTTCATCAAAGGAGAAATATAACGTGGCAGACACTTATAATCAGAAAACGGATCGGCAGAATACGGCCGGATCTGTTTATCAAAAGGAAATTTTTAAACGGCGTTCCAGATATATTCTGGTATTTTCTGTATTGACGGCAGCATTTTTGATTGTTACGGTTTTGAATATCAATACAGGAAATGTACATATCTCCTTGCCAGAGATCCTGAAAATACTGGCAAGACGGGGAGAGGGCGGAACGGAAGCAAATATTATATGGAAGATACGTCTGCCACGGGTTCTGATGGCAGCAATCCTTGGGGGAGCGTTGTCATTATCTGGATTCTTACTTCAGACTTTCTTTTCCAATCCGATCGCGGGACCGTTTGTCCTTGGAATTTCGTCCGGAGCGAAGATGATGGTGGCACTGGCAATGATATTCTTTTTGGAACGCTATGCATTTGTGTCTTCTTATACACTGATTGTTGCGGCATTTATCGGAGCATTGATCTCCACCGGTTTTATTTTACTGCTATCCAGGAAAATGAAGCATATGGCCACACTTCTGGTAGGTGGAATCATGATTGGCTACATCTGTTCGGCGATCACAGATTTTGTCGTGACATTTGCAGAGGATTCAGATATTGTCAATCTTCATGGATGGTCACAGGGGAGCTTTTCCGGAATGAACTGGAGTAATGTACAGGTAGCGGTGATCGTGATCGGTGTGACGACTGTACTTACATTTTTCCTGTCTAAGCCGATCGGTGCTTATCAGCTGGGAGAAGCTTATGCGCAGAGCATGGGAGTGAATATCCGCTTTTTCAGGGTGGCACTGATTCTCTTGTCCAGTATTCTTTCGGCAAGCGTAACTGCATTTGCAGGTCCGATCTCATTTGTCGGAATAGCGGTTCCATATCTGGTAAAACATGCACTTCGTACATCGAAACCTTTGGTAGTGATACCAGGGACATTTGTTGGTGGAGCGGTATTCTGTATGATCTGTGATCTGATCGCGAGAATGGCATTTGCACCAATGGAATTGAATATCAGTACGGTGACTTCGATATTCGGAGCGCCTGTTGTAATCTTCATGATGGTGCGTGGGCAGAAAGGCAGGTAGAAGATGACAGAGTATTATATAAAAATGAAAGATCTCGCAGTGGGATATCAGGGAAATGCGCTGATAAGCGGTATTAATCTGAAAATAAAAAAAGGCGAGATCGTGACACTGATTGGCCCCAATGGAGCGGGAAAATCTACAATATTAAAAAGCATCACCAGACAGTTAAAGCTGATTGGCGGGGAAGTATACATAGATAGCGAGGAAATCCGTAAACTTTCTTATAAAGAGATGGCAGTTAAGGCGGCCGTGATGCTGACTGAGAGGATGAAACCAGAATTGATGACCTGTCATGATATTGTAGCGACCGGGCGTTATCCTTATACCGGAAGACTTGGGATCTTGTCAAGGGAAGATGAGAGAAAGGTGGATGAGGCATTAGAGGCGGTACATGCACAGGAACTTGGAATCCGTAATTTTCAGGAAATCAGTGACGGACAGAGGCAGCGGGTGCTGCTTGCCCGGGCTATCTGTCAGGAACCGGAAGTGATGATCCTGGATGAGCCAACCTCTTATCTGGATATCCGTCATAAACTGGAACTGCTGACAATCTTAAGAAAGATGGCAAAAGAGAACGGAATTACTGTAATTATGTCTCTGCATGAGATTGATCTGGCGCAAAAAATATCGGATCAGGTTATCTGCGTCAAAGGCGACCGGATTGCCGAATTTGGTGATCCGGAAGAAATATTCACGGAAGCAACAATTCGTGATCTTTATGAAATCGACAATGGTTATTACGATCCGATATTCGGAAGTGTGGAACTTCCAAAGCCGGAAGGAGAACCGGAAGTTCTGGTATTATCTTCCGGTAAAACAGGAATCCCGGTCTACAGAAAACTTCAGAAAGCCGGGATCCCATTTGCCGCAGGAATCCTCTATCCGGGCGAGAGCGACTATCAGCTGGCACGGCTGCTGGCATCCGGGATCATCAGCGAAGAGCCATATGAACCGATATCCGATGAGACTTACCAGAAGGCATTAAAGATCATGGAAAAATGCGGAAAGGTAATCAATGCGGGAGTGAAAGTTGGAAGTATGAACCAAAAGATGGGGGAACTGCTTCGGATTGCGGAGGAGAGAAGGATGTTGGTTTCTATTTAATCATCATGGCGGCTTCCCCCGGTCCTGAATAATTAAATACCGGGAATTGTAACCGTTGTGATGCCGGAAGTGTATCTATCGGAAAAGTTGGAAAATTAAGGCATTCACTATAACTTTCCAG
>ERZ827108.2383-NODE-2383-length-19738-cov-3.278006_pt1 | contig 19738 bp, 16 predicted proteins | sample MGYA00519921_ERZ827108 | MGnify/ENA primary metagenome ERZ827108 (study PRJEB31778, sample SAMEA3449258) | human gut metagenome | biome: human gut; feature: human-associated habitat; material: faeces | place: United Kingdom | collected 2010/2012 ... | reverse complement strand
AGAGCGACCCGCCGCAGGCGGAGAATCCTGCAGGCAGGATTCTTATTTATTCCATAGGAAATACCAGATTGCACTAAGATGTGAAAGCCGGGCTGCCGCAGATAAAAAACCACCGCGCAATTATATGGTGAGCGGCAGACACAGACAAAAAAGGACGATTTTTTGAGGAGGAGAAGAATGCAGACGGAAGAGATTTTAAGTGCCGGAATTGATATTGGAACGTCGACGACGCAGCTTGTGTTCAGCAGGATGATTCTCCAGAACACAGGCGGATTTGGCAGAATTCCACAGATCAAGGTGGTGTCCAAGGAGGTCATCTACGAGAGTGAAATATATTTTACACCGCTGTCATCCCGGGAGGAGATTGACGGGGAGCGCGTGCATGAGATCATAAAAAAGGAATATGAGAAGGCGGGTGTTTGTCCGGCAGATCTTGCAACCGGAGCCGTCATCATCACGGGGGAGACTTCACGGAAAAGAAATGCCGAGTCGGTAGTGCGGGCGATCGCCGATGTGGCGGGAGAGTTCGTCGTGGCGACAGCGGGAGCGGATCTGGAGTCTGTTCTGGCAGGAAAAGGTGCGGGAGCCGCGGATTTGTCCCAAAAGACGGGGAAGCGGGTAGTCAATCTGGATATCGGCGGCGGCACGACAAATATCTGCGTTTTTGAGAACGGAAATATGGTTGATACGGCATGCCTCGACATCGGCGGCAGACTGATCCGCGTGAAGGATGGCAGGGTGACCTACATGGCGCCCAAGCTGCAATGGCTGTGCGGCAGGCTTGAGATTGATCTTGCGGAGGGCGGGACGGCAGAACTGGAAAAGCTGCGCAGACTCACCGCTGCGATGGCGGAACTTCTTGCGGAGGCAGTGCATCTGGCGCCGGAGGCAGCAGAGCTTTCCTACATGCAGACCAACCATCTTCTGGCGGATAGCACGCCGCCCGATATTGTGATGTTCTCCGGCGGGGTGGCGGCATGCTTCGGGGAAGAGGAGAATCTGTTCCGCTATGGGGACATCGGAATCCTTTTGGCGCAGGCGATCCGGAAGAACGAAGCGTTTCGCCGGGCGGCAGTGACGGATGCGCGGGAAACCATGCGGGCGACGGTGATCGGCGCGGGAAACTACAGCATGAACATTTCCGGAAGTACGATTGAGTACACGACGAAACCGTTTCCGTTAAAAAATATTCCGGTGGTGAAGCTTTTGCTGGAGCGTGAGGAAGAGATTGAAAAACTGCCGGAAAACATGCACCGGGCGCTGCAGCTTTACCGGGAGGATCAGGAAAAAGACCGGCAGGTGGCGCTTGCCATGAAGGGGTTAAAGTGCCCTACTTTCGCACAGGTACAAAGAATAGCAGAACTGATTGCAGACCAGTATGTCAGGGAGTGCGGCATGGGCAGGCATCTGATCCTGGTGCTTGAGGAGGATATCGGAAAAGCAATCGGGCAGGCGCTGCATCACAGACTGAAAGAGAAGTGCAGCGTTATCTGCATCGATGGAATCAGCTGCGGGAGCGGAGATTTTATTGATCTGGGCGAACCGGTTGCATCGGGTAACGTCATTCCCGTGATAGTAAAGACATTGATATTTAATGGTTAGGAGCAGCTTATGATATTAAAGACACGGATGCTGGGGCAGACCTATGAATTTAAGGATGTAAAAGATGTGCTGGCAAAGGCGAGCGAGAAAAAATCGGGAGACGAGCTGGCAGGTGTGGGAGCGGAGAGCGCCTTAGAGCGGATTGCCGCTAAGGAGGTGCTGGCGCAGCTGACCGTGGCGGATTTAACAGAGCATCCCGTGGTGCCCTACGAGGAGGATGCGGTGACGCGGATCATTCAGGATGATATCGATGAAACGGTCTACGGCACGATCAAGGATAGAACGATCCAGGAGATGCGGGAGTGGATTCTCTGTGACGTCACAGACAGCGGGGCGCTGATGCGCGCAAGCCGGGGAATGACCAGCGAAGTGATTGCCGGGATCTCCAAGATCATGAGCAATATGGATCTGATTCTTGCTGGAAGCAAGATCCGGGTGACGGCGACCTGCAATACCACGATCGGCACAGAAAACGTGCTCGCGTCGAGACTGCAGCCCAATCATCCGGTGGATGATGTGGAAGGCGTGGCAGCCAGCACCTTAGAAGGACTCAGCTACGGCATCGGCGACGCTGTCATCGGGCTGAATCCGGCGATTGATACGGTGGACAGCACGCTTGCAATCTGGAAAGTGCTCGGGGACATCCGGGATAAATATGAGATTCCGACACAGACCTGTGTGCTCTCACATGTGACGACACAGATGGAGGCGCTTAGAACCGGGCAGGGAAGCGCCGATCTGTGTTTCCAGTCGATTGCGGGATCGGAGGCGGCGCTCTCGGCGTTTGGCATCAACACCGGGATGCTGTCGGAGGCGGAGAAGCTGTTTCGGGAGGAGGGACCGGCAAAGGGACCCAACGTCATGTATTTTGAGACCGGGCAGGGTTCGGAACTGTCGTCCTCGGTGGCGTTCGGCAGCGATCAGCAGACGATGGAATGCAGATGTTACGGTCTGGCACGGCACTATCATCCGTTTCTGGTGAACACGGTGGTAGGTTTCATGGGGCCGGAGTATATCTACGACACCAAGCAGCTCACAAGGGCGGCGCTTGAGGACGTATTCTGCGGGCATCTGCACGGACTGCCGATGGGCTGCGACGTATGTTATACGAACCACATGCCGACCGATCAGAACGACTCGGAGACGATCCTGACACTTCTGGGAACGGCGGGCGTTCACTATGTGATGGGACTGCCGCAGGCGGATGATATTATGCTGATGTATCAGTCCACCAGCTATCACGATGTGGCGAGTATCCGGCAGCTGCTGAAAAAGGAGCCGATACCGGAGTTTAAGGCATGGCTTGAAAAACGGGGCATCTGGGAAAACGGGCATCTCGGCCCGACCGCCGGAGATCCGTCCATATTTTTTAAATAGGAGGAACGGGATTTATGAGTGAAAAAGAGACCGCCTGCCTCCGCGATATTACAGAGACAGACATTATGGAATATATGCAGGTGGAGCACCCGCACAATGAAAAGGAACTCTGGAAGATGAAGCATGCGACGCCCGCGCGGATCGGGATCGGACGGTGCGGCGCACGCTACACGACCGAGGCGCAGCTCCGGTTTCTGGCGGCACATGCGGCGGCAAACGACGCGGTGTTCAATGAAGTGCCGGAGGAAGTGGTAAAGGAGCTTGGCGTTTTTGAGGTGCGGACAAGATGCGCCAATAAAAACGAAATGCTCCTCCGCCCGGACTGGGGCAGGGAGTTTTTGCCGGATGCCAGACAAAAAATTGTGGAAAACTGTGTCCATCATCCGCAGGTACAGATCTATTTCGGCGACGGGCTGTGCTCGCCGTCTATCAGGGCGAACATTCCGGATCTGTTTCCAACCATAAAAATGGGTCTGGAGGATAAGGGAATTACCGTCGGGACGCCGTTTTTCGTGCGGTATTGCAGAGTGAATACCGCGCGGACGGTCGGACCGCTCCTGGATGCGGAGGTGACCTGCGTGCTCATCGGAGAGCGCCCGGGTCTTCTGACGTCAGAGAGCATGTCGGCATATATCGCCTACCATGCGAGACCGGACATGCTTGAGTCGGAGTATACGGTCGTATCGAATATCAGCAGGCACGGTGTGCCGCCGGTGGAGGCAGCCGCACATATTGCGGATCTGATCGCACAGATCCTGGAAAAGAAAAAAAGCGGTGTAGAATTTTCAAAAGCAGAATAAAGACATGGTTGCGAAGGAGCACAGGCGGGACGTCTGTGCTCTTTTTCTATAGGAGCAGCAAGACAGACAAAGGAGGATACGTTATGGAGAAAAACGAAGGAGGTCAGCTGGTGCGTGCTCTCGGACTGAAAGAGTCGATCAGTATGACGATAGGAACGGTAGTAGGAGTGGGACTGTTTACCTGTGGTTCCTCACAGATTGGATATGTCGGATCGGGGATTATTGTAATTACATTTTTATCCCTGCTCATTTCGATCTGGCCCTGTCTGATCTACGGCGAGATGTCAGCGGCACTTCCGTGTGCCGGAGGTACTTACAATTATGCGAAGCGCGGACTCAACCGGGTCTGGGCGAATCTGGCAGGCTGGCATTACATCATCTCCGTGGTCGGCATCGGCGCGGGCGAGACACTGGCATTTTCCAATTATTTTAAAATTCTGTTCGGAGAACTCGGCATCAATATCGAGGGAGTGGATTCTCGGATCATTGCGATTGTGCTGGTTCTGTTTTTCCTGATCTTGAACTTCCAGGGAATTGAGATGTCTGGAAAAGCGCAGACGGGATTCATTTTCTTCTTCTGGGGCTGTGCCGTGGCATGGTTCTTATATATGATACCGCACATTCACCTGGACTATTTCGGCGGGATCGCCATGGATTCCCTGCCGCCGTTTAAGGAAATGATGTACATTTTCGGACTGGTATGGTGGTGCTATACCGGATTTGAGACCTGTGTATCGATGGGTGCGGAGACGAAATATCCGCAGTATACGCTTCCGAGAGCGTTAAAAGTATCGGTATTCCTTGTATTTGCAGTCAACGCGTTATTCCAGTGGTTTCTTGTCGGACTGGTGCCGCACGAGTTTTACCACATCCTTGCAGTGGCAGACGCACCGTATGCGGAGGGACTCCGGGCTGCCGGACTGGTGGGCTTCCCGATCATTCTGCTCTGCATCGGCATTGCATTCGGCGGCGATCTCTCCACCATCAATCCGGGAATTGCAGCACCGGCGCGCTACATCTACACGATGGCGGAGGACGGTTCCCTGCCGAAGTTCTTGTGCAAGGTACATCCGAAGTATAAGACACCGTATATGGCGGTTCTTGTGGTCGGCATCATCAATATTATCCTGATTGCAACAGGGTCAATCAATTATATCGCGTCGGTATCGCTGATCTCACTCGCAGTATGTTATATGATTGGCTGTCTGGCTTACCTTGGCTTAAAGAAACACTATCCGGATATGAACCGGCCGTACAGGGCGCCGGCAGGAACGGTCGGATGCTATGTCACGATTGCAGCCTACACTATTATTCTGATTTTCGCAGACCGCATAGCGCTTCTGACGGCGGCGGTTGTGACTGTGGCAGCGATTGTCTACTGGGCGCTTTTCACCAGAAAGCATGAGAATAAGATTCCGTCCATTGAGGAGGAGATCGGTATCCTCGAGGAGCCGTCCCCCCAGGAAAAGGCAAAGATGGACAAGGAGTACCGGATCTGGAAAGCCGGCACGATCCTTGTGACGGTGATAGCACTTGGCATTTACATTATTCCGGTCTTATTTTAAAATTTAAGGGATTGGAAAGGAGCACGGTATGAGACTTTATGAGGGTAACATTTTAACCTGTGACAAAGAGAACCGGATTGCACATTATTTGTTGGAGGATCAGGGGAAAATCCTTTACTGCGGGGACGAGCTGCCGGCCGGCTGTGTGGCGGCGGAGCGCGTGTCCACCGGGGAGGGGGCATTGATTCCGCCGTTTGTGGACAGTCATATCCATTTCGCAAGTTACGCGACGTTTCATGCCGGGCTCAATGTCATGAATGCGCAGAGCAATGAGGAGATTCTTCAGATGCTCCGGGAGCATGTGAAGAAAACGAAGGAAAAGCTGGTGATCGGGTTTGGCGCATCGCCGTATTCCGTGTCAGACGGACATCTGGTGCGCAGGGTGCAGCTGGATGAGGTGTGTCCCGACAAACCGCTCTTTCTGGTAAAGTACGACGGTCACGCGTGTGTCGTCAACACGGTGCTGTTAAACGAAGTGCGCGGCAAGGTGCAGCATCTGCGCGGTTTTCATGAGGATACCGGGGAGATGAACCAGGAGGCATTTTTCGCCGTCTCGGATTATATCACAGCTTCGCTCTCTACGGTGCAGCTGGTGGCGCACATGCAGAAGGCGCTGGACGATCTGGCTGCGCGCGGCATCGGCATGATCCATACGGTCAGCGGCGTCGGCTTTGCGAGAGATCTGGACGTCGATCTGGAGCGTTTTTTTGCGCGCGGCATCACAAACGGCATGCAGATGCGCGTGTTTATGCAGACGCTCGATGTGAATAAGGCGGTAAAGCGGAAGCTTCCGAGAATCGGGGGCTGTTTTGAGACAGCGCTTGATGGATGCTTCGGTTCCATGGATGCGGCACTGCTCTCGCCGTATGAAAACACGTCGGACTGCGGCGTACTCTACTATTCGGATGAAAAAGTGACGGAATTCTGTAAGGCGGCAAACCGCGCCGGTCTGCAGATCGAGATGCACGCGATCGGCGATAAGGCGTTTGTGCAGGCGGTGCGTGCCATCAAGGCGGCGCTTGACGATCTGCCCAGAGAAGATCACAGACATACGATCATCCATGCATGTCTGCCGACTGCGGAGGAGATTGCGGTCTGTGAGCGGTATCACATCAATCTGGCAGTGCAGACGGCGTTCATTGACTGGCCGCAGGAGCCGGACAGCTATCTGGAGCAGATCCTCGGAGAGCGTGCGGGCAGGCTGAATCCGATCCGCACATTCTGCGAACACGGACTGATTTTAAGTGCGGGATCGGACGGACCCTGCACAGATCCGGACCCGCTTTTATGGATGTATAAGGCATGCAATCACAGCAATCCGGCAGAATCCATCTCCGTGCAGCAGGCGCTGCGCATGTGTACCTACAACGGATATTACACGACCTTTGATGAGAGGGAGCGCGGAAGTCTGGAAGCGGGAAAAATAGCGGACATGGTGTTGCTGGACCGCAATCCTTACGACATCCCGAAGGAGGAACTGGCTTCCGTCAAAGTGAAGCAGCTCTACCTGCGGGGGCAGGAATATAAAAAAGGAAACGGCGGCGGAGCCGCACAGATTCTGCGCGGAATGATAAAGCGGGGAAAATGCTGACCGGCATTTTTCCCAGTTAGGGTGATCTTACAGATATTTTACATATCCCTTCTAAATTTTACACAACGCACCCGAACAATTTTACAAACCTCCGATATGATAGAAGAAATAAGAAGCTATCATATCGGAGGTTTTTGTATACATGGAAAAACAGACATTGGTATGGGCGCACCGCGGCGCAAGCGGCTACGCGCCTGAAAATACACTGGAGGCATTCCGGAAAGCGGTTGAGATGGGCGCGGACGGCGTGGAGCTGGATGTACAGCTCACAAAGGATGGAGAACTGGTTGTCATCCACGACGAGACGGTTGACCGTACCAGCGACGGCAGCGGCTGGGTCAAAGATTTTACATACGCGAGAATTTCCAGATTTAATTACAACCGGACGCATAAGGAAGGGTACGAGCGGGCGATGATCCCGACGCTTGAGGAAGTCTATGAGCTGTTAAAGCCGACGGGACTTACGATCAATGTGGAATTGAAGACCGGCGTGGTCTTTTATCCGGAGATCGAAGAGCGCGTGCTTGACCTGACCGCCCGCATGGGACTGGAGGAGCGCGTGTGGTACTCGTCGTTTAACCACTACACGGTGCAGCGCATCAAGGAGCTGAATCCGCAGGCGAAGACCGGCATGCTCTACTGTGACGGCATTGTCAATCCGGTCAGCTATGGCGCGCTTGTCGTGGGCGCAGACGCCATGCATCCGGCGCTCTACAATCTGCAGTATCCGAATTACATGGAAGACTGTAAGAAGCACGGAAAGCGCGTACACGTCTGGACGGTGAACGAGGAGCAGTACATGCGCATGGTGTGCGAGATGCAGGTGGACGCCATGATTACGAATTATCCGGACGTGGGCAGGCGGATCGCTGCCGAGTATCTGGACGGAACGCTGACACCGGAGCTGGTGCGCGTGATAAAGAAGCAGGGGAAGCAGGGATGATGCCGGAGGATAGAAGCTGTGCGAAAGAGGAGAAGACTGCTTATGCCGTCTGGATGGCGGAGACGGTAGAGCCTTATCTGAAAGAGCACGGCGAGAAGGGCTATCTTAAGATGGAAGATGGCATGTCGATCGCTTACCGGCGCTATTTTCTGCCGGATGCGGGGAAATGTGTTGTGATTTCCCACGGGTTTTGCGAATTCGCGGAAAAATATAACGAAGTCGCATACCGTTTTCTGCAGGCGGGATACTCGGTCTATGTGCCGGAACACCGGGGACACGGGTATTCCGGGCGCGAGGTGGATGACCCGGAACTGGTGCATGTGCAAAGTTATGACTGCTATGCCGCAGATCTCGCGCGGTTTGTGGAGACGGTCGTAAGTCCCGGGGAGGAACACCGGATCGTGTTTGCACATTCGATGGGAGGCGCCATTGCAATCCTTGCACTGGAACGTTATCCGCAGTTGTTTGAGGCGGCAGTCCTCTCCGCGCCGATGTGTGCCATGCAGACCGGAAAATATCCGCGGTTTCTGGCAAAACTGCTGGCGGAGTTCTGCTGTCTGACCGGAAAAGGAAAATGCTTTGCCACACTGGCGGGACAGCAGGGCTTTTCAGAGACGCCGCAGTTTGAGGGGAGCAGCTGCCTTTCAAAAGAGCGTTATGACTATATGTTTCAAAAGCGGCTCTTAGATGAACATTACCGCACCTACGGCGGAAGTTATGCCTGGGTCCGCGCAGGGCTTCGCGCCAGCCGTAAGCTGATGCGGCGGGAGAATCTGGCAAAGATCAAGGTGCCGGTGCTGCTTTTTGCAGCAGGTCGTGACCACATGGTGGATAACGATGCGATCGCGCGGTTTGCGGAGGAGACGGAGCGGACAAAGCTTTTCTTTATGCCGGATTCCAGACATGAGATTTTTAACGCGGATGAGCGGACGCGCACGAAATATTATGATGAAATATTCCGCTTTATTAAGGAAGAAGAGGTAAAAGATTATGAAAACGAAAATGAGCAGACTCGAAAAATTCTGGGTACTGTATGATGTCGGAAATTCGGCGTTCACACTTCTGGTGTCGACGATTATACCGATCTACTACAAAAACATGGCATCCGCAAACGGCATCAGCGCCTCGGATTCCACCGCATATTTAAGCTACGCCATCTCGATCTCAACGCTGATTGTGGCGGTTTTAGGACCGGTGCTCGGTGCGGTTGCCGACAATAAGAACCGCAAGAAGCCGCTGTTTACATTTTTCATGATGATGGGAGTGCTCGGCTGTGCGGCGCTTGCGATTCCGCGGACATGGATTCTGTTCCTTGCCATTTTTGTGATTGCAAAAGTCGGATTTTCCGGAAGCCTCATTTTCTATGATTCCATGCTTGTGGATGTCACGACGGATGAGCGGATGGACGAGGTGTCCTCCCAGGGATACGCGTGGGGATATATCGGAAGCTGCGTGCCGTTTGTGGCAAGTCTCGGTCTGATCCTCGGCGCGGACGCGATCGGCATTTCCGGCACGGTTGCGATGATGATTGCATTTTTCATCAACGCGGCATGGTGGGTGGCTGTGACACTCCCGCTGCTGCGCAATTACCAGCAGAAATACTATGTGGAAGCGGGCGGCACCAATGTGCGCGGGATTTTTTCCAGACTCGGCAAAGTCTTTGCGGAGATCCGGGATGATAAAAAGGTGCTGTGGTTTCTGGCAGCGTTTTTCTTCTATATTGATGGCGTGTATACCATCATCGAGATGGCGACTTCCTATGGAAAAGACGTCGGAATCAGCGACACCAGCCTTCTGATGGCATTGCTGCTCACGCAGGTCGTCGCATTCCCGTGCGCGATTCTGTTTGGAAAACTGACCCAGCATTTTGCATCTTCAAAACTCATTTCCGTCTGCATCGGTGCCTACTTTGCGGTTGCGGTCTATGCACTCTGGCTGGATGCAGCGTGGAAATTCTGGATGATGGCAACGTTTGTCGGTGTATTTCAGGGAGCCATCCAGGCGCTTTCCCGTTCTTACTTTGCGAAGATTATTCCGAAGGAAAAGTCGACGGAGTATTTCGGCATCTTCGATATTTTCGGGAAAGGAGCTTCCTTTATGGGAACGATGTTGATGGGAATCACCACGCAGCTGTTTGATACGTCAAGAGCCGGTGTGGCAGCGATCGCCGCCATGTTTGTTGTGGGTTTTATCTGTTTTCAGGTGCAGCGCCGGTGCATGGCGGGGGAGACGTCACAGAGCGGTGCGATGGGAGGCGCAGCAGGTTTTGCCAAAGAATGATTCTAAAAAGAATAAGAAACGAATAGAAATAAAGGAAAAACAAAACGGAGAACAAAAATTGCCGAATGAGGACCTGTTGAGTGAGAAACTGTTACAGCCGATGGTGCAGCTATCCTATGCCGCCGCCATGGATCTCGTACAGGCACGATTAAGACTGATCAATGCTGACCTGACGGAACAATGCCACCGCCAGGTCATTCGCAATATGTCCTGCCGCATCAAGACGCCGGACAGCGTCACCAAAAAACTCAAAAAGAAAGGGCGGGAAGTCTCTTTTGAGGAGGCGGTGCAGACTCTCAATGACATCGCCGGCATCCGGGTCGTGTGCTTTTTCTGTGACGACATCTACCGGATTGCGGATGCCATCAAGAAGCAGAAGGATTTTCATATTATCAAGGAAAAGGATTATGTGAAAAATCCCAAGAAGAGCGGCTATCAGAGTATTCATGTGATTGCGGGCGTTCCGGTGACGTACAACGACACGGTCACGGAGATCCGGGTAGAGATCCAGATCCGCTCGTTTGCAATGGATTACTGGGCGGAGCTGGACACACAGATGTGTTATAAGAAGGATGCCGGACAGATCGCCAATGTGGAGCGCGAGACGCGCGGCTACTCGGATGTGATCGCAAAGGTGGACAATAAGATGTTAGAGCTGCGCCGGCAGATCGAAATGATGTGACAGGATTTTTACACAGGTTTTACATAAGTGCTCTTCTGCATTTTACATTCCTCCCGTAAAGTAAACCATGTTCTAAGAAACGAGGTAAAAGAAAAAACGGAGAAGAAATTCCGTAAAATTGAATGGAGGATTCAAAATGAAGAAGAAAGTAATGTGTATGTTATTGACAGGTGTTATGGCAGCGGGCATGTTCGCAGGATGCGGCAGCAGTGATACAGCAGACACCACCACAGATGCAGCAGCAACCACAGATGCAGCATCCACCGCAGACGCAGCAGATACCACAAGCGAAGCTGCACCGGCAGAGAATGCAGATTTCGATCATACATCAGCAATCGCCGTATATTCCCGTGAGGATGGTTCCGGTACAAGAGGAGCATTCATCGAGCTGTTCGGTGTGGAAGAAAAAGATGAGAGCGGCGAGAAAGTGGATAACACCACAGAGGAAGCGATCATCACCAACAGCACGGACGTTATGCTCACATCGGTAGCAGGTGACACCTACGCAATCGGTTATGTATCCCTTGGTTCCTTAAACGACACGGTAAAGGCAGTAAAAATTGACGGGGCAGAGGCTACCGTAGAGAACATCAAGAGCGGTACCTACAAGATCGCAAGACCGTTCAACATTGCAACAAAGGGCGAGGTCAGCGAGGCTGCACAGGATTTCATCAACTACATCATGAGCGGTGACGGGCAGAAAGTAATCTCCGACAACGGTTACATCGGAGATGATTCCGCAGCAGCATTCGAGTCCAACGGAGCAGAAGGCAAAGTCGTAGTTGGCGGTTCCTCTTCCGTATCTCCGGTAATGGAGAAACTGATCGAGGCTTACAAGGCAGTCAATGCAAACGTGGAGATCGAGCTTCAGACAAGTGATTCTACCACAGGTATGACCGGCGCAGCAGACGGCACACTTGACATCGGTATGGCTTCCCGCGAGTTAAAGGATTCCGAGACAGAGGAAGGACTTACCGCAACGAAGATCGCCATGGACGGTATCGCAGTGATCGTAAACCAGGAGAACCCGGTAGAGGATCTCTCCTCTGACACCGTAAAGGGTATCTTCACAGGCGGGACAACAACCTGGGATGCAGCAAACTAGGACGGACAGCTGAAAATAGCATAGCAGGACGGACCGGGGGAACATAGCGTTCTTCCGGTCCTTTCGTGGAACATATACATTATTTAGGAAAAACCTGTAAATGGAGGCTCTGATGAAAAAAAGAGAGAAGATCATGGAATATGTATTTCTGCTGGCTGCGGTCATCTCCATCGTGGCGGTGGCGCTGATCTGTATATTCCTGTTTGCAAACGGAATTCCGGCAATGAAGAAAATCGGATTTGTGGAATTCCTGACCGGAACCAAGTGGAAGCCGGGAAACAATAAATTCGGTATTTTCCCGATGATACTGGGAAGTATCTACGTCACCGGAGGCGCGCTGATCATCGGTGTGCCGGTCGGCGTGCTGACATCTATTTTTATGGCAAGATTCTGTCCGGAGGGACTGTACAAGCTCTTAAAGCCGGTCGTGAACCTGCTCGCGGGCATTCCGTCTATCGTATACGGATTTTTCGGACTGGTTGTGCTCGTACCGTTCATCCGGGAGCATTTTAAGAACAGCAACGGACAGAGTATTCTCTGTGCGTCGATTCTTCTGGGAATCATGATCCTGCCGACCATCATCGGAGCGTCCGAACCGACGATCCGCGCAGTGGAGCAGAGTTACTACGAAGGAGCGCTGGCGCTCGGGGCAACGCATGAGAGAAGTGTCTTTACCGTCGTGGTACCTGCGGCAAAATCCGGTATTCTGGCGGCGGTCATCCTCGGCGTCGGACGTGCACTCGGAGAGACGATGGCGGTCATGATGGTCGTGGGCAACCAGCCGCGTGTCCCGAACAGTATTCTGCAGGGCGTCCGCACACTGACGACGAACATTGTCATGGAGATGGGCTATGCGACGGATCTGCACCGTGAGGCGCTGATCGCTACCGGCGTGGTGCTGTTCGCGTTTATCCTGATTATCAATCTGTGCTTCTCGGCAATCAAGCGAAGCGGAAAGGAGTAGGGGATGGAGCAGATAAATCCGATCAACAAAGTAACACTGAAAGATAAAATGAAATCCTATACCAGACATCCCGGATCTTTGATCCTGCTGCTTCTGGTTCTGACTGCAGCCGCGCTCACGGTGGTGACGCTGCTTTTCTTGGTGGGCTACATTCTCATCAGCGGTATTCCGTACTTAAAGCCGAGCCTGTTTGCGCTACATTATAATTCGGACAACGTGTCCATGCTTCCTGCCATCATCAACACGGTGGAGATGGTCGCAGTCTCGCTGCTGTTTTCCGTACCGTTTGGCGTGGGAGCAGCGATCTACATGATCGAATATGCCAGAAAGGGCAATAAATTCGTGGAGGTTGTCCGGCTGACCGCGGAGACGCTGACCGGTATTCCTTCCATTATCTATGGTCTGTTCGGTATGCTGTTTTTCAACATTGCACTGCACTGGCGCTATTCCATGCTCTCCGGAGCGGCGACGCTCGCCATCATGGTGCTGCCGACAATCATGAGAACCACGGAGGAGGCGCTTTTATGTGTGCCGGATTCCTACAGAGAGGGAAGCTTCGGACTGGGCGCCGGAAAACTGCGGACAATTTTTAAGATTGTGCTTCCGGCGGCAATCCCGGGAATTCTATCCGGTATTATTCTCTCGATCGGACGTATCGTCGGAGAGACCGCGGCGCTCATCTACACGGCAGGTACCGTGACCGGTGTGGCGGGACTCATGGATTCCGGGCGTACGCTCGCCATCCATATGTATGTGCTTTCTAATGAAGGTTTACATAAAAACGAGGCAAATGCGACGGCAGTGGTGCTGCTTGTCATTGTCCTTCTGATAAATGGAGTCTCATCCCTGATCGCGAAGCGGTTTGAGGCAGTGAAAGAATAGCGCACAGCGCGGAAATGAGGAAAACATGGGAGAAAAGTTTAATATATCGAATCTGAATCTGTATTACGGCGATTTCCACGCGCTCAAGGACGTGGATCTGTCCATTAACGAAAAAGAAATTACCGCATTTATCGGTCCGTCCGGCTGTGGAAAATCCACCTTTTTAAAATGCCTGAACCGCATGAACGACCTGGTACAGGGATGTAGGATCACAGGACAGGTGCTGCTCGACGGGGAAGACATCTACAGCGGCATGGATGTGAACCTGCTGCGCAGGCGTGTCGGCATGGTATTCCAGAAGCCGAATCCGTTCCCGATGAGCATTTACGACAACATCGCATACGGACCGCGCACGCATGGCATCCGCTCCAAGGCAAAGCTGGATGAGATCGTGGAAAAATCCCTGCGCGATGCGGCGATCTGGGACGAGGTCAAAGACCGGCTGAAAAAGAGTGCGCTCGGAATGTCCGGTGGACAGCAGCAGCGTCTGTGCATCGCGCGTGCGCTGGCGGTCGATCCGGAAGTGATTCTGATGGATGAGCCGACGTCTGCGCTTGACCCGATCTCGACCTCGAAGATCGAGGATCTTGCGGTAGAACTGAAGAAAAAATATACGATCATCATGGTGACGCACAACATGCAGCAGGCGGTGCGTGTGTCCGATAAGACTGTATTCTTCCTGCTCGGCGAGGTTATCGAGAGCGGAGATACGGAAAAACTGTTCTCTGTGCCGCAGGATAAGCGGACAGAGGATTACATTACCGGACGTTTCGGTTGACGAAAGGAGCGAACAATGAGAAACAGATTTGAGAGACAGCTGTTGGAACTGAACAATGAACTGATCCAGATGGGAAGCATGATTGAGCGCGCGATCGAGATGGGAATCTCCGCACTGGTGCGCCAGGATGTGGAGAAGGCGAAGAAGGCGATCGCCTACGACGAGGAGATCGACGAGCAGGAAAAGACCGTGGAGTCGCTCTGCATGAAGCTGTTGTTGCAGCAGCAGCCGGTCGCAAAGGATCTGCGTCTGATCTCCGCGGCATTAAAGATGATTACCGATATGGAGCGGATCGGAGATCATGCGGCGGATATTTCCGAGATGACGATTCTGATGTCCGACGCGACATACGAGCGCAGCGCGATCAATATTGATCTGGTGGAGAGCATGGCGAAAGAGACCACCGATATGGTTATCAAATGCGTGGATGCGTTCGTCAACAAGGATCTGGAGCTGGCGCGCACGGTGATTGCGCAGGATGACGTGGTCGATGATCTGTTCGCGGACTTCAAGCAGCAGCTGATTAAAAAGATCAATGAGAACGTCAAAAACGGCGAGCAGGCGACGGATATGCTCATGGTGGCAAAATATTTTGAGCGTATCGGCGATCACGCGACAAACATTGCCGAGTGGGTCATCTATTCGATCACGGGAGAGCACGAGAAGTAGAAAATTGGTCTAAAAACCGTGATTTTACACAGATTTTACATAAAGCTTACCGGAAAATTACCTGAAATTAAAAAATTTTACCGACTCCTTGGATTGTAATTGCAAAACGTCAAAAAATACGTTATAAATGATTATGTATGCGTATGTAAAAAAGATGTAAAGCAATGAGATGCAAAGGAGATTAGAATGGATATTTTTGGAGTACTGTCCCTGATTGGCGGGTTGGCATTATTCTTATACGGAATGCACGTGATGGGTGCAGGACTGGAGAAGATGTCAGGCGGAAGGCTGGAGCGCATTCTGGAGAATCTGACATCGAATCCGTTAAAAGCGGTACTGCTCGGTGCAGGCGTCACAGCGGTCATACAGTCATCTTCCGCGACGACAGTTATGGTCGTCGGATTTGTAAATTCCGGTATTATGAAGCTTTCACAGGCGATCGGAATCATCATGGGGGCCAATATCGGTACGACGATTACCGCATGGCTGCTCAGCTTGACGGGGATTCAGGGAGATAACCTTTTTATAAATATGTTAAAGCCGACATCGTTCTCACCGATTCTGGCTATGATCGGTATTATTCTGCTGATGTCCGGCAAGAGCGATAAGAAGAAGATTACCGGAGAGATTCTGCTTGGATTCGTTGTGCTGATGTACGGTATGTCGGCGATGAGCGGTGCGGTGGAGCCGCTTGCGGACGTGCCAGAGTTCACGAACCTGCTTACTATGTTCAAGAATCCGGTGCTTGGAGTGTTTGCAGGAGCGCTGCTTACGGCGGTCATCCAGAGTTCTTCTGCTTCTGTCGGTATTTTACAGGCGCTTTCGGTAACTGGTGGATTTACGTTTGGCACAGCGATTCCGATTATTCTGGGACAGAATATCGGTACCTGTGTGACGGCGATGATTTCCGCAATTGGTGCGAACAAGGGTGCAAAACGTACCGCGTTTGTACATTTATATTTTAACATGATCGGTACGGTTCTTTTCCTGTGTCTGTTTTATCTGGGGAATGCAATCTTCCGTTTCCCGTTTACGAACGATGTCGTAAATGCAGCGGATATTGCACTGGTTCACAGTATTTTTAATGTATTTACCACTCTGGTTCTGCTTCCGTTTACGAAAGGACTGGAGAAGCTGGCATATCTTACGATTCCGAAGACAGAGGATGAGAAGAAGACGGCAGACGATGTGTTTGTAATCTTAGATGACAGATTTCTCTCATCCCCGGCATTTGCGATCGAGCAGTGCCGCTCTCTGGTAAGCCAGATGGCGGAGATGACAAGAGACGGATTTCTGGAGGCGATGGACGTGCTGGGAGCGTATTCAGAGGAGAAAGCGCAGGATGTCATTGACAAGGAGAACCGGGTCGATGTCTATGACGACAAGATCACCGCATATCTGACGAAGCTGAGCAGTGAAAATCTGTCCTACAAGGACAGCCTGCAGGTGACATCGTTGCTGCACTGTATTACGGATTTTGAGCGTATCTCCGATCACTCAATCAATGTGGTGGAGAGCGTACAGCAGATGCGCAAGGAAAATCTGACGTTTTCCAGGAAGGGTGAAGAGGAGATGAATCTCTACGGTGCGGCAATCCGTGACATCCTGACAAGAACCACGGATGCTTTTGTGAACAACGATCAGGCGCTGGCGCATACGGTGGAACCGTTAGAGGAAGTAATTGACGAATTAAATAAAGATGTGAAGAAGCATCACATGAAGCGGCTGCGCAAGGGCAAGTGCAGTATGGAACTGGGACTGATTCTGTCGGATCTCGCCATGAATTATGAGCGTGTGGCAGACCACTGTTCCAATATTGCCGTGTACATGATGCAGCTGAAGGATACACAGCTGGAGGAGCACAGCTTTACAGAGCAGCTGGATGAGGCGGAGAGCGCAGAGTTCACCAGACTGCTGGATGAGTTCGGAAGCAGGTACGCTCTGTAATTCGTATCTTCGATCTGGTGTGCACAGGAAGCTGTGGAAGAGAGGAGAACAATGGCAACCATTTATATTGTGGAAGATGACGTCAACATCCGTGAGATTGAGCGCTATGCGTTGAAGAACAGCGGATATGAAGTGGAGGAATTCGAGAGCGGTGAAAGCCTGTTTAAACGGCTGGAGCGGGCGGTTCCGTCCCTTCTGCTGCTGGACATTATGCTTCCGGATGAAGACGGTCTGGAGATTCTGGCAAAACTCCGGGCGAATAAAAATACGGCAGCCATTCCGGTCATTATGGTCACCGCAAAGACCAGTGAACTGGACAAGGTCAAGGGACTGGATCTCGGAGCGGATGATTATATCACGAAGCCGTTTGGCGTGATGGAGCTGATCTCCAGAGTAAAAGCGCTGCTGCGCAGGACGCAGAGTGCGGCAGAGGAGACAAAGATCAGCCACGGTGAGATCCGGATGGACAACGACAAGCATGCGGTATTTGTCGGGGATGAGCCGTGTGAGCTGACGTTCAAGGAATACGAATTGTTGAAATATCTCATGATCAATGCGGGGATTGTCCTGTCCAGAGACAAGATTATGGATCAGGTATGGGGATTTGAGTACGAGGGCGAGAGCCGGACCGTGGATATGCACATCAAGACATTGCGCCAGAAGCTTGGAGCGGCGGGAAGCTGCATCAAGACGATCCGCAATGTGGGATATATGATCGAGTAGACAAAAACCTATGAAGAAAAAATTAAATTCCAAATTTATGTTGATTGCGGCAATCGCCATTCTGGTGACTGCCGTATGTTCTATCGGGCTGTTTTACAGCATTCTGGTACAACAGATCTATGATGACTTAAAGGCAAATGCACATGTGATCTCCCGGCTGGATTTTGAGGATGCGTCGCAGGAAGTGTGCGATCAGCTCTCCGAGGACGGGCTGCGGATCACTTTGATTGCTGCAGATGGAACGGTTCTCTATGACAGCATGGAGGACGAGACGAAGATGGAGAACCACAGGGGGCGTCCGGAGGTCGAGCGGGCGCTTGCGGTCGGGGAAGGCCGCGGGATGCGCAAATCGACGACTTCCGCGGAGCACACATTCTATTATGCGATGCGCCTCTCGGACGGAAGTGTTCTTAGAATTGGAAAAGAGAGCGGCAGCATCTATCATCTGGCATGGAATATGACGATGCTTACACTGGGTGTGGGATTGTGTGTATTCCTGGTGTGCGCCTTTTTTGCAAAACGCATGACAAAGCGCTTTGTGGAGCCGATCGAAAAGATGGCGGACAACATTGTGCTCGTCGATGAGCGGGAAGTATACGAGGAGATGCGTCCGTTTGTGTCGATGATCAAGCAGCAGCATATGGATATCTTAAACCATGCACAGATGCGGCAGGAATTTACCGCGAACGTATCGCATGAACTCAAGACCCCGCTCACGGCGATCTCCGGCTACGCGGAACTGATCGCAAGCGGCATGACCAACGAGCGCGACACCGAGCATTTTGCAAATGAGATTCACCGGAGCGCGGAGCGTCTGCAATCTTTGATTAACGACATCATCAAGCTCTCGGAGCTTGACAACAGCGACCTTAAGCTGGAGTTTGAGCCGATCGATCTCTATGCGCTGGCGACGACCTGCATCGATCAGATGCAGATTGCGGCGCAGAAGAACGAAGTCACATTGCTGCAGGAAGGCGGTCCGGTCACGATCAACGGGAACAAGACACTTATTGAGGAACTGCTCTACAATCTGTGCAGCAATGCCGTGCGCTATAATAAGAAGGGCGGCAGTGTGACTGTCATTACGGGCATGAAGAATCAGAGACCGGCGCTCACGGTGCGCGACACCGGCATCGGCATTCCGAAGGAGCAGCAGGACCGTGTCTTTGAGCGGTTCTACCGCGTCGATAAGAGCCGTTCCAAGTCGACGGGCGGCACCGGACTCGGGCTTGCGATTGTAAAGCATATCGTCGTGCAGCACGAAGCCCAGATCGAACTCTCCAGCGAGGAGGGCGTGGGCACCGAGGTGACGGTAATCTTCTAGCCCGCGCGATGCGGCAGAAACCGGGGCGTTTTGGTATATTATGACGGCGGCCGGAGAAATCCGCCGGATTCTGCCGATTGCCGGGAGTCGCGATTCGATCGCAAAACCGGCGGTTTCTAACCATGCTGTTCTCACATCTGCGATCGTCCGTGTCTTTCCAAGCTTTGAACACGCTATGGAGAGTGTTCGCACAGCAAAAGACAATTTTAAAATTTTTGTGCAGTGCTTGGCACACCGGTGAGCAAAATATAAGAAATTGTCGCAATAAGCAAAGATCTCTTTGAAGTGATAAGTAATATTACAGGAATACCAGAGAACAAAAAGTTCCAGAATAAACAGACGGCGGCAAATTCTTTGAAGCAAAATTCGTGTATTTCTTCCATGCCGTGGCTGGCATCCAATTCCGTGTCTTGGCCACGTTTGGACACTCACGGAGTGTGTCCGACAAGCCGCAGACAATGAGCGGACTTTCTGGTGTCCCTAATGGCACCTCTTCACAGACAATA